>Ga0209040_10000919_pt1 | contig 23025 bp, 18 predicted proteins | sample BogFormECP12_OM3_FD_188240 | JGI IMG/M metagenome (GOLD analysis project Ga0209040, IMG submission 188240) | Bog forest soil microbial communities from Calvert Island, British Columbia, Canada - ECP12_OM3 (SPAdes) (version 2) | ecosystem: Environmental > Aquatic > Freshwater > Wetlands > Bog ... | reverse complement strand
ATCTCGATGGTCGCGTCACCGCCGTCGTCGGCACGCACACTCATGTCACCACAGCCGATGAACGGGTTCTCCCTAACGGCACTGCGTATATCACTGACGTAGGCATGACCGGTCCGCACGACGGGGTAATCGGCATGGAACGTTCTGGTGTCCTAAAAAAATTTATCGAGGTTCTTCCCTCGAGGTTCGAGGTTGCCACCGGTGACGTGCAGATGAACTCGGTCGTTATCGAAACCGACGACACACTACCGCGCAACGATTCCGGGCGTCTCCGTGCAAAATCCATCGAACGCGTCCGCCTGCTCATTGACTAATCTCCCCAATTGACCGGGGGCCAGTGCAGTTTGCTCTCTCAGGTTTGGCCCAGAAGCTGCCCCATCCGCTCGCCGGGTGAATTTTCCGGGCAACCGGGAGGGCTTCTCTGCAATCTGAAAGACCATGCAAAGATCCTTGGCCAAGCTTTTCCTTGCTGCTGCATTTCTATGTCCTGTAGGAATCGTCCTTGCCACGGCCGCTCAAGAGGTCGACGACCAGCTCACCGCCAACAAACGCCTGTTCAAACCCATCGGGCCCGGCCTGCGCGCTCTTCGCCGGGGCGCGGATGGCAAATATTATATTTTGGCGACGCCCAACACTGGGTTGGTCGTGTTCGACTCTCAGCAAAGGCAACTGATCGTAATCGGTGCTTCCTCACCCGAGTCCGTTAGCAACAAGGCAGGCCGGTCTGCGATCTCTTTTGGCGAAGACTGCGATGTCGACACCAAGGGCAACATCTATGTCGCAGATCGCGGCTCCAACCTGATCAGCGAATTTGCCCCGGACGGAAAGCTTCTCCGCTCCATTCCGGTCAACGCCCCCCTTTCCGTCCTTGCGCTAGAGGATGGCGAAGTGGCTGTTGCTACTTCTCGCGGGGCGCATCTTGTGACGGTCTACAACGCCGCCGGCCACCCGGTGCACGAAGTGGGCGATCCGGAAGAGCTCTCTTCCCGCCCCGAGCTGAATCGCTATTTGAGCCAGGGTAGCCTCGCTTCCGACTCTGAAGGCCACATGTATTACGGCTACACCTATCTCCCCGAGCCACGTGTTCGCCAGTACGACCGCTTTGGCTATGGCGGAGTTGATTTCGAGTTCACGGGCCTCGGTGCGTGGTCTGAAGGGCGCGCGGCACGTCGCGAAATCGACCGTCAGGATAAACGTGATGAGCCGCCAACGCTTCATCCGATCCTCACCGCTTTCGGGGTCGATCCTGTCAATGGCGACCTCTGGATGTGCTTGCACAACACTTTGCTGCACTTCGATAAGGACGGGAACCGCCGTTCCGAGTATCAAATCTACACTTCCGACAACGCCCGGCTTGAAGCCAATGTCATTCTGGTCGAGGAAGATCGTCTTCTAATCGGTTCCGACCCGTTAGGCATCTTCGAATTCCGCCGTCCCGACCGAAATCACTAGAAAACTGTTCAAGTTTTCCTCAGGCTCAACTGCACCACAATTGGGCACTCTCGTTTTTGGAAACTTTTAACACTACGAAATATATGGGAATCTGTGCGGTTTCGCGGGTACTTGCACAATTCTTGTGCTTGTGGAAAAGTTGTGAATGTTATGTGAACGTTGCTACCTGGTCTCTCTCACTTTTCGCTTGCCCCCAAACCAACAGTGCGCGAGAATTCTCGCAGTTTGTGGTGCGAGATTTGGTCCAGCAACTCTGAAGGGGCTGCACGGGGATCCACGGGGCAAAACGATTCATTCCCGGCGCGAGCTTGAACTCCAAAGCGAGAAGCTTTAGGGCGATACGGCTTTCCACAGCATATTCACATCTGTGGAAAATGGCCGGGATTTGGTTTTTTTCAATACGATGACGACCGCTACCCAACTTGGCAGAGAACACGAAATTCAAAACACTTGGGACAAATTTCTTGATTTGATCAAGTCCCGCGTCAGCATCAACACCTACAACACCTGGTTCCAACCTACTCGGCTGAACCGCGGCGAAGGCGATACGCTATTTGTTCAGATTCCCAGCGCGGTCTTCCGTCAGGTCCTTACGCGCACATACGGCGAGATTGTGAAGGCTGTCTTCCACCAGATGGGGACTCCCAACACCAAAGTGCAATACGTCTGCACGGAAGAAGAGCCCGTTCAGGGTACTCCTGCGATCTCCTCGGCCAAGCAGTCTAAGCTCGACTTTGAGAGCAGCGATCATCAACTGAACACGCGCTACACCTTTGATTCGTTCGTCGTCGGCAAGTCCAACGAGTTTGCGCACGCCGCATCCCGGGCCGTTGCCGAGCAGCCATCCAAATCCTATAACCCGCTTTTCCTCTACGGCGGTGTGGGCATGGGCAAGACCCACTTGATGCATGCCATCGGGCACACCATCAAGAAGCGCAATCCGGCCATGCGCCTCAGTTACGTGAGTGCCGAAAAGTTCACCATTGAAGTGATCAACTCGCTGCGTTTCGATCGCATGATCAGTTTCCGCGATCGCTTTCACACGGTCGATGTTTTGCTGGTTGACGATATTCAGTTCATCGCCGGCAAGGAGAGGACCCAGGAAGAGTTCTTCCACACCTTCAATGCCTTGTATGAACAGCAGAAGCAGATCGTGATTTCTTCAGACTGCTTGCCAAAAGACATCAACTCGATCGAAGAACGCCTTCGTTCGCGTTTCGAATGGGGCTTGATAGCAGACATTCAGCCGCCCGATCTTGAAACCAAGATTGCCATCTTGCAGAAGAAAGCCGAGAACGATCGTTTTAACCTGCCTGATGAAGTCGCGGAATACATTGCTCGCGCAATCAAATCGAATGTGCGCGAACTTGAAGGCGCTCTCACCCGCTTGATGGCCTACGCTTCGCTGACCGGCACTTCCATATCGCTCGCGACAGCTCAGCAGGTATTGCGTAACATCATCGCTTCGCAGGAAAAGCGTGTAACCATCGACTTAATCCAGAAGCGCGTCAGCGAGCATTTCAATCTTCGTGAGCAGGATCTCAAGATTCGCAGCAATACCCGCGCCATCGCTTTTCCGCGCCAGGTTGCGATGTACATCGTGAAGCAACTGACCACTGCTTCGCTTCCAGAAATCGGGCGGCAATTCGGCGGCAAACATCACACCACCGTCCTGCACTCGATCAACAAGATCGAAGAACTCCGCCGCTCTGACAAAGAACTTAACCGCACTATCACCCGCTTGATGGACGCCTTACAGTAATCTTCCTATTAGATTTTAGGCCCCGGTTGGGGCAGCTTGGTCTGTACGATCTCGCCTGGCCCCAAGCTTTCCTCTGGTTCGCAACCACCGATTGATCGGCTCCGAATACCAGTTCGCGACGATCCAACCTAAAATCCCCGACAACACGAACATGATCAGGTACCAAACCGGTGCCCATCCAGAGGAAAGCCCCAGCACCAAATAACTCTGTATTCCCCATATCATGATGAAGCAATGCGTCAGATACACCTCGTAGCTGTGCCTGCCAAACCATCGCAGCAAGCCCGTTGGCCATCGCCCAACTTTGTTTTCTTGCGCTACAGTCAGTATCAGGAAGCACGTGCCTAGCGCCAGTACCGTAAAATCGAGTCCAAATTGATATAAATGCAGCCCCGCAACCAGCGGCCGCGCCAGCATCACCAGCATGATCAGCAATGTGCCGCTGATTTTTAGCGCGATCGATGGCCATCGACCGGCGCGCCACACCCTCGCTAGCAGTGCTGTTAAACATCCCCAAGCAATCCCGTCCATGCACGACAGATATCCGTAATCCGCCCACAATTCGTTTTTCGTCAAAACTGTCCGCGCGAATGGCCCGATCGCGACAAACCCCACTAGAATCAAGATGAGGGCTAGCGGCCCTTTCGCGAGTCGGCAGATCACCGGAAAGAATAGATAGAAAACTTCCTCGATGGAAAGCGACCACAGCACGTCCCAGCTTGCCGGCAAATATCCCCGGACCGCCTCCAATCGGTTGATATGAAATGTGAGCGCTGCAAATAGCGCCCGCCCGAGGCTCGCCCGTTCTGGTGGAATGACAAAACCTTGCACGTGGGAAAGATGTAGTACGCTGAGAAAGACCAGAAGGGCCAGCAGCAACGGGGCGATTCGCGCAAACCGCAATTTGTAAAACTCCAGTAGATCAACGGCGCGCAACGAACCCCAACGCCGCAGAGTCATGGTAGTGATCAGAAATCCGGAGATGGCAAAGAACACGGTGACGCCATTCGCCCCATTCCAGAACAGAATCTTACCGAGTTGCTTCGGAAGCTCCGGTTCGAGTGGGACATCGTTGATTAAGAACCGCAGGTTGATGTGATGTAGCACCACCACCACGATCGATAAACCGCGCAATACGTCGATCCCGTCAAACCGGTTGGCTGTCTTCGTTGAATTTGTTTCGATAACGCCCTCTACCTTCGAGCTGCACGCGGAAGACAGAAGTTTAGCTCGCGCCCGGGCTCTGACCGAGCGCCATCTGGCCCCGCACTTGTCCCATCCTTTAACGCGGTTGCAGCCACCGGTCTAGCCCGAAAAATTTTCCCGATCGGGCCGTCAGATTCCCGCCCGCGTTTGGTGCATTCCCTAGATACTATCTTTGGGCATCACGACCGCATAGACAACCGCTCTGAGCGATAGACCAGTGAACATTCTGTGGAAAGCGGCACTCTAGACCGCCCGTTCGAGGCGGCTCTACTCAGAGTGTTGTTCGCTAAACCTGTGGGGAATTTGTGAACAACCACTGTGTTTCTTGCGGACAATCTGTTTATGAATGTTCTAGAGTTCTCTCGAATGTTCTATTCACCGCTGTTATCCGAAGCGTCGCAGAAAAATTCACTGAACAGCTGTCATAAAAAACGCAACCAGGAATTCATTTTATGCACTTTTCCACCAATCCACAGCAGTCATCATCACAACAAGGGTTTTAAATTCCTTTTAAGTTCTAATTCTTGCCTTGATGATTGTTTTTTTGAAAACTCTTGTGTGAGAGAGAAACTTCTACTGGCAAACAGACCCAAAATAAAGATGCAATTTCCACAGACCCTGCCCTGCCCCACCTGCCCCACCTGCGCACTTTATACTTTGCCAAAAAACGAGTACAGTACGCTAGCGGTAGAGATTTGGACCGGAGACGACATGTCCGCAACAACTGGAACCGCACGCGAGGAAAGTCAATCGATGGAATTCAGCGTATCGAAGTCGGCTCTACTGAATGAGCTCACCACAACGCAAGGTGTTGTGGAACGCAAGACCACCATTCCCATTCTCTCCAACCTACTTGTCGAGGCCAGAGGGAGCCGCCTCACGATCACGGCAACGGATTTGGAGCTGAGTGTTCGTACTTCTTGCGAAGCCAAAGTAAAACGGGAAGGCGCCGGAACCATTCCCGCCAAGAAATTGCTGGAGCTTGTCCGTCTGCTTCCGGAAGGCGAAATCAAATTCAAGCTTCTCGACAATCACTGGATTGAAATCGTAAGCGATAAGAAGAAATACAAACTGGTCGGAATGGCCAAAGAAAATTTTCCAGCGCTGCCAGCTATGCCGCACACGCTAGTGAAAATCCCTGCAGCGGTACTAGAAAGTCTCATTGCCAAAACAAAATTTGCGATTTCCATGGAAGAATCGCGCTACACCCTAAACGGTGGACTGCTCATTATTAAGCCGGACACGCTAGCTATGGTGGCGACCGACGGTCATCGTTTGGCGCTTGCGGAAACGGACCAAAAACTTTCTGGTCTGAACGGTGAAGTTCGCGTTCTGATCCCCAAGAAAGCTATGGACGAGGTCGAAAAGCTTTCCAGTGCAGCGGGCTCTGAAGCTCATCTGGAATTTGCAAAGGACGAGAGCCACCTATTCTTCCAAGTCGAGCACCGTCTGCTGATTTCCCGCATTCTTACTGGCCAATTCCCCAATTATGAAGCGGTTCTTCCGCGCGAGAATAACAAAACCGTCGTTCTAGAGCGGGGCGAACTGAACGACGCTGTTCGGCGCGTTTCCCAACTGGCTGATCAGCGCTCCCATGCTGTGAAGCTTGCCGTTAGTCCGGAAGGCGTGGAAATTTCCGCGTCCAGCCCGGAATACGGCGAAGCCAAAGAAACTCTCGACAAGGAATATAAGGGTGAGGCCATTTCCATCGGATTTAATTCGAGCTATGTTCTGGATTTCCTTGCCGCCGCGGCCGACGGTCCGATCAGCATCGAGCTGAAAGACGAACAATCTGCTGGTCAGATGCGTCCCCTAGCCGACGACAGTTTTCGCTATCGCTACGTCATCATGCCCATGCGCATCTGAACCTGAGTTCCTTTCTCGGGCTCGCCTGTTAGCGACTCCGTTTATTCGACAATGGATACTCGCCCGGCCGTCCGGTGACTGGAGAGGGACGGCAATCGCGCAGATCGTTTTTCCTTTCCAAGCGAACCGTGCTCGCCCGAAAACTCGCCGCTGACCACTTGTAACCATATGAAAAATATGCCTTTATTTATCCACAAGGGCTATGCACAAACTTGAGAAATTGGCCAAGATCCAGTAGAATTTAGGTGCTGTCGAGTCGTGGTTTTTCCGCACCTCGGCACGTCCGCCAGGATCGTTGACTTGTTACCCCTAGCGCCAGAGGGCCGTCAACTCCCTGGAGAATCTAAGTCTTCGCCACGTCTCGTAGCGCGAGACGGGATGAAGCAGGAACCCTACGAGCCTCCGGCAGTATCGGGGTCAAAGGGTCAGGCGACGCATGAGGTCTTCACACTTCACGCCTTTCCTCGCTTCAAATTTTTCACTGGTTCGATCGTTACCGGAAGCTCGGCGAGTTGCCTGGCTTTGCCGGAAGCGGTTGCCGTAGGCACAGATCAGGAGAGTAAATGGGCGACAAAGAAACGATTAAGTCTGGTCATCAGTACGACGCGAAATCCATTAAGGTTCTGGGCGGGCTCGAAGCAGTTCGCCTGCGTCCTGCCATGTACATCGGTTCGACCAGTGAGACGGGCCTCCATCACCTGGTCTGGGAAGTTGTCGACAATTCCGTTGACGAAGCCATGGCCGGTTATGCGGATGAAGTGAACGTTACCGTTCATGCGGATAACTCAGTCACGGTGGTCGATAACGGCCGAGGCATTCCGGTCGACATGCACGCCACCGAAAAGCGTCCCGCCGCCGAAGTTGTACTTACCGTTCTCCACGCTGGCGGAAAATTCGATAGCGATACCTATAAGGTTTCTGGCGGTCTCCATGGTGTCGGCGTTTCCGTTGTCAATGCGCTCTCCGATTTTCTCGAACTGGAAATTCAACGTGACGGCGCGGTGTGGGAACAGTCGTATGAAAAGGGCAAGCCCACTACCAAACTCAAACAAACGGGAAAAACGCGTAAAACAGGCACGAAAGTTACTTTTCACCCTGACCCCACGATCTTCGATAAAACCGTTTTCAGCTACGATACCTTGGCGACGCGCCTCCGCGAATACGCATTTCTCAACAAAGGTCTGAAGGTAACGCTCGGCGACGAGCGCACCGAAAAAACCGCCGAATTCCGCTTCACCGGCGGCATCGCGGAATTCGTAAAGCATCTCAATCGCGGCAAAACCACATTGCACGATTCGCCCATCTACATGGAAGGCAAGCGCGGTACTGTCGAAATCGAAATCGCTCTCCAGTACAACGACACCTATGGCGAAAACGTTTTTGCTTTTGCCAACACCATCAACACCGTTGATGGGGGCACGCACCTTTCCGGTTTTCGCTCGGCTTTGACGCGCACCATCAACAATTTCGCTTCCGGCGCGGGAATGCTCAAAGAGCAGAAAGACGAAGTGACCATCTCCGGTGATGACGTTCGCGAGGGCCTGGTTGCGGTCGTCAGCGTCCGTCTGCCGCAGCCTCAGTTTGAAGGCCAGACCAAGGGCAAGCTCAATAGCGACATCAAGGGCGACGTCGAGCAACTTGTCAATGAAAAGCTCGGTGAATGGTTCGACAAGCACTCCACAGTGGCCCGCCGCATCATCGGCAAATGTATCGACGCGGCCCGAGCCCGGGAAGCCGCCCGCAAGGCTCGCGAGCTAACTCGCCGCAAATCCGCCATGGATTCCAGCGGCCTGCCCGGCAAGCTCGCTGATTGCCAGGAGCGCGATCCGGCACGCTGCGAACTGTTCGTCGTTGAGGGAGAATCGGCAGGCGGCTCCGCAAAAATGGGTCGCGACCGCAAATTCCAGGCGATCCTCCCGCTCAAAGGAAAAATACTCAACGTCGAAAAAGCGCGCTACGACAAGATGCTTGGCCACGAAGAAATTCGCGCCATCATCACCGCACTAGGCACCGGCATTGGCAAAGATGATTTCGACGCCGGCAAACTTCGCTACCACAAAATTATTCTGATGACCGATGCCGACGTAGATGGCAGCCACATCCGCACCCTGTTGCTCACCTTTTTTTTCCGCCACATGAAGGAACTGATCGAGCGCGGCCATGTTTACATCGCCCAGCCTCCCTTGTATCGCGTGAAACGCGGTAAAACCGAAAAGTACATTCGCGACGAACGCGATTTTGCCCGGGAATTAATGAAGCGCGCCACGGAAGATCACATCGTAAAAGCCAAAGAAGGTGTTTCACTTGAAGGTGCAAAGCTCACCAGCTTCCTTCTAAACGTTCAGGAGTACGAGGCCGCCTCCGCCAAGCTTGGCCGCCGCCTCCGCGATCTGGCCTTAGTCGAACTCCTGGTCGACAGCGGCATCGAAAAGAAAACAGACTTTGAAGAGAAGAAGACCGTCGAGCGGCTGTTGAAAGAAATCGAGAAAGCCAAGCTGAAACTAGATGGCCGAGTCATCTTCGATGAAGAGCACAGCTTGTACGAAATCCAATTCGGGCCTCCGCACAATCAGAAAATTAACTGGGGGGTTGTCTCTACCGCCGATTACAAAAAGTTGCGTGGTCTGGCCAAACAAATCGAGGAATACAACCGTCCGCCGTTCGTGGTTGCTCGCAATGGGGACAAAGTCTCCAAGGAAAAAGTTGTCGACGTACTCAACTACATCGTCGAAGACGCCAAAAAAGATTTCACCATCACCCGATTCAAGGGCCTAGGCGAAATGAACGCCGAACAGTTGTGGGAAACTACGATGAACGCGGACACGCGTACGCTGCTTCAGGTGAAACTTGAAGATGCTGTCGCCGCCGAAGACATTTTTACCACCCTGATGGGCGAAAACGTCGAAGCGCGCCGCAAATTCATCGAGGATAACGCCCTCGAAGTCGTCAACCTGGATATCTAAGTGTCGGAGCCGGACTTTTTGGCGCGGCCATCAAATCGGTGTGGCCGACCTTTAGGTCGGTTCTTTTGCAGCGCGACAGAATCGATGATCTACCAATTGGGCTGGACAACATTGCCGGGTTTGCGCGGTCTGAGCGTCAGCGAATTTCGTCTAAGGCTCACGACCGCTCCCGACAACGAGACGGGCGTAGCCATAAATTTCCTAGACGAAGCAAAGTGCAACGATTTTCTGCAGCAACTTGAGGAATATTTTGCCCCTCGCCGTTTCAGCAATGCCGCCGACGCCTATGACTCGGTAAAGGCTTATGTCGTCGAGCGCGCCGCAACGCTGTAGCACTTCATCGACTGCGAACTTATGCGGGCTGGCAGGGGATAGTGCAGTTTAGAAGCTCTTACATTTTCGGTTGTGATCCTCAGCGAGCGGAAGGATCCCGACCACTGGTAGAGCGCAGGCGTCTGGCAACAACGAATTCTGGGCCGCAATAAACGCGACCCTTCACAACGACAGCGAGGACACATGGCGGACGAACAAAATACATCGATATTGCTTCCGATCGATATCGAAGCAGAAATGCGCAAGTCATACCTCGACTACGCGATGAGCGTAATCATCGCGCGTGCTCTTCCCGACGTGCGTGACGGCCTTAAGCCCGTTCAGCGCCGCATCCTGGTCGCCATGAACGACCTCGGGCTGGCCTCCAATCGCGGCTACCGCAAATGCGCCAAGATCTGCGGCGACACTTCCGGCAACTATCACCCTCACGGTGAAGCCGTAATTTATCCGGCGATGGTTCGCCTGGCGCAGGAGTTCAACCTTCGTTACATGCTGGTCGATGGCCAGGGTAACTTCGGCTCCGTCGATGGCGATCCACCCGCGGCCATGCGGTATACCGAAGCGCGCTTGGCGAAAATTTCCGAGGACATTCTCGCCGACCTCGAAAAAGAAACCGTCGATTTCATTCCCAACTTCGATCAGACTCGCGAAGAGCCCGTCGTTCTTCCTTCGCGCATCCCCAATCTTCTCGTTAACGGCGCCAGCGGTATCGCCGTTGGTATGGCCACGAATATTCCCCCGCACAATCTTCGTGAAATAGTCGACGCGGCTATCCTGCTGATTGAGAGGCCCGACGCTACGCTGAAGGAAGTGATGAAGATCGTTCCCGGCCCGGACTTTCCGACGGGAGCCTACATCGCCGGCCGCGAAGGCATCGAAGCTGCCTACCGCACCGGCCGCGGCAGCTTCATCATGCGTGCCAAAGCCGCCATCGAAGAGTCCGGTAAAGACCGGGAAAGCATCGTCATCACCGAAATCCCTTACCAGGTGAACAAAGCGCGCTTGATTGAACGAATCGCCGAGCTCGTCCAAAATAAGAAGATCGAAGGCATCTCCGACGTTCGGGATGAATCCTCTCGAGAAGGCATGCGCATCGTCATCGAACTGAAGCGCGGCGAAGAATCTCAGCTTATCCTCAACAATCTCTTCAAGCAGACCCAGATGCAGGAATCGTTCGGCATGATCCTGCTTTCCATCGTGGCCGGTCAGCCGCGCGAACTTGGTTTGATTGCGCTGATCAAGCTATTTATCGAGCACCGCGTAGACGTTGTTCGCCGTCGCACCATTTTCGAATTGAAAAAAGCCGAACAGCGCGAACACATTTTGCTCGGCTATCAGATCGCGCTCGATCACCTCGACAACGTGATCCGTGTCATTCGTGGGTCTTCCAGCCGCGCCGATGCCAAAGAAAATCTTTTTAAATATTTCACCAACAACGCCGTCACAATCATCGAGAACGGCTCGAACAAAAAACTTAACGGCATCGTTCTCGACCGCAAAAAATACGGCCTGCCTGCCGACGCCGGCCTCAGTTACGCGCAAATCGACGCCATCCTCGAATTGCAGTTGCACCGCCTCACCCAACTTTCTATTGATGAAATTCTCAAGGAGTTGAAATCCATCCGAGAACTCATTGGCGAGCTGCGGGAAATTCTCAACAGCGACAAGAAACTGAAATCCGTCATCATCGCCGAGCTGAAGGAAGTCCATAAAGCGTACGGCGACGATCGCCGCACCCAGATCGTCGATAAGGTGGACGAGATCAAGCTGGAAGACCTCATTGCTGACACCGACATGCTCATTACTGTCAGTCATGCCGGATACATCAAGCGCACGGCCGTCGAGACATATCGCCATCAATCACGCGGTGGAAAGGGCCGCATCGGCGCGAAAACCAAAGAAGAAGACTTCGTCGAGCATCTCTTCATCGCTTCGGCGCACAGCTATATCCTCATCTTCACTTCCAAGGGACGCGTCTACTGGCTTAAGGTTTACGAACTTCCCGAAGCTGCCGCTGCAACTCGCGGCAAAGCGATTTCCAATCTGGTCAAGTTGCAAGAAGACGAAAAGCTGACGGCGCTCGTCGCCGCCACCAATCTTGAAGAAGAAGGCCGCTTCGTCTTTATGGCCACCAAGAGCGGCACGGTAAAAAAATCGGCGCTCACGGAATTTTCCAACCCGCGTTCCAACGGCATCATCGCCATCAATCTCGACGATAAAGACGAACTGATCGGCGCCAAGCTCACCGACGGCAAGCAGATGATTTTCCTCGCCAGCCACGAGGGCCAAGCCATTCTGTTCCGCGAAACCGAAGTGCGTCCGATGGGTCGCAACGCCGGCGGCGTAAACGGCATGGATCTCGACAAGGACGATTATGTCGTCAGCATGGACGCGGTGCAGCCTGACTTCGAAATCATCGCCAAGGAACACAAGACCACGACCACCAATCTGGAAGAGCTTGAGAACGAGCAGATCAAAGATTCGCTCACCACGCTGATGCTCACCGTTGCTGAAAAGGGATACGGCAAGCGCACTCCGCTCGCCGAGTACCGCATCACTTCTCGCGGTGGCAAGGGCGTCGTCAACATCAAGACTACTGATCGCAACGGGTCCGTCGTTGCCACATTGCAGGTCACCGAAGAATCCGACGTCATGATCATCACCGAACAGGGCAAAGTTATCCGCGTCCACGCCAGCGAAATTCGCGAAGCGGGCCGCTCCACGCAAGGTGTTCGTCTCCTGCGCCTCGAAGATGATGACTCCGTCGCCGCCGCCGCGATCCTGCAGGAAGCCGAGGAAGAAGAGAAGAAGTGAAAATCACACCTCGCCTACGTTTTTCTCTTCTTCTGCTCACGGCACTCTTACTTGCCCGCACAACGCAAGCCGCGGAAATTCCTCCGGCGGCTCAGAAATATTTTGTGTATGTTGGCAGCTATACGGCCAAGACCGACAGCAAAGGAATTTATCTGTTCGAGTTTGCCACCGACACGGGCAAACTCATAGAAAAGGGCCTCGCGGCGGAAACCGCCGATCCGTCCTGGGTCGCCATTGATCCCAGCGGAAAAGTTCTCTTCGCCGCTAACGAATCCGGGAAAGCTAGCACGATAAGCGCCTTTTCGATTGAACGGAAAACGGGCAAACTCTCTTTGCTAAACAAACTCCCCGCGCACGGGGAAGATCCCTGCTACTTGTCTTTCGACAAAACTGGCAAATATCTTCTGGTAGCAAACTACTCCTCCGGCAACATTGTTGTTTTTCCGATTCTGCCCGACGGCAAACTCGGCGAGAAGTCGGCTACTGCAAAGGATGCTGGGTCTGTCGGTCCCAACAAAGAACGCCAGGACGGTCCCCATGCGCACTGGGTGGAACTAGCGAAGCAAAATGACTTTGCCTATGTTGCCGACTTGGGACTGGACCGCATCTTGGTTTATCGATTCGACGCTGCCCAGGGCGCGATAGCTCCCCTTTATCCGTCGGGGGACATACCGCCGGACGCAGCGACTGGCAGCGAACCGTTGTCGGTCGGTTTGGCGCCAGCCTCCGGTCCGCGTCACGTGGTTTTTTCCTCCGACGACAAATTCATGTATGTGTTGGGTGAGTTAAGCTCCACCGTCAGCGTATTTGCCAAACTCGGCGGGGGACGCTTCCGCCCCATTCAGGAAATCTCCGCGCTTCCCAAGGAGTTCACTGGCCGCAATGACGCGGCAGAAATCGCCATCCTTCCCAATGGAAAATTTTTGTACGCCTCGAATCGTGGCCAGGACGCCATCGCGGTTTTCTCCATCGACCCCGCGAAGGGAACTCTCACCCAAATCGAAGACGTTCCGACCGGTGGCAAAGAACCGCGCAACTTCGTCATCGATCCCACCGGCCAGTTTCTGCTGGCCGAAAACCAGAACAGCAACACCATCGTCGAGTTTAAGATCGATCCATCCACCGGCAAACTCACCCCAACCGGCGAAATCGTCAAAACTCCCTCTCCGATCTGTATCGCCTTTCTCCCTGAGCCGTAGCCCCGAGCGAATCTCGGCACTGCTGGCTTCTCTCGCAGCCGTGAGGCAACCCTACGAATAACCATTGCGTTACACCCAAAGTGCGATACAATCCCGGCCGAGATGGCCAAACGAAAAGCGAAGAAGTCTGCCCGGCGCAAACCCTCCAAACGCAAGTCGGTACCTCGCAAAATGACCAGGCTTCCGAAGGAAGCCGTCACACTGATTGTTTTACTGCGCTCGAAGGAAGGCCAACACCTTTTGCTCGAAGCAGAAATTCGCGCGCTCCTTGCGCCCACTCGCAAGGAAGAGGGCTGCCTGCAGTACGACCTGCACCACTCGCTTGATAATCCCAGCCTCTTCCTTCTGCACGAAGTTTGGGAAACTCGCTTGCACCACACGGCCCACACCAAGACTCCGCATTTCCTCCGTTGGGATGCCCGGAAGGATTCCTTGCTAGCCTCCCGCGATGTCACCTTCTGGCAACAAATCGTGTGATCTGGTTCGCTGCCGAGAGCATCGACCGCCAGAGCTTTCGAGACCAGACGTTTAAACCAGAGGCTAGCGATTGGAATTCTCTAAACCGCTCGCTCTCCCCGTGTTCCGACCGTTTTCCCCATCCTCACCACCGGCAAGGTCAACCCACCTGGCAGCGGCACCGCAATCCGCTCGATTACGAAATACCCTCGTGCCAAATACATCGGCACTCCCGTCAAGGTGGCTCCCATCTCAAGTCTCTGAAATCCTTCGGCGATCGCCGCTTGTTCGCACGTCTGCAAAATCGTTGTCGCAATTCCCATGCGCACCCACTCCGGATGCACAAAAAACGTCCGGATCCTTGCCGCGTCGGTCCGCGGATCTAGCAAGGCACTTTCTCGATAAGGCCCATGATCGCTGCCATAAAGCGTCTTTCGGCGGCTCCATCCACCGCACGCCACAATCCGCTTCTCTCCCGCGGTCCATTCTGTCACCGCCGCATAATACGTTTGATCGACAATCAACTGCGTATCCACACCGAGGGCCGTGCCGAGGGCCGCATCAATTTGCTCTGCCGAATACTCATTCTTTTGCAACACCCGCACGGAGAGCTCAATCAGCTCCCTCAGCGCGGGAATATCGGCTACCTCCGCCAATCGCAGGGCATAGTTTTTCTTCAGACTGCTCACGCCGACCCTCCGGGCGCACCCGGCCTAGTCGTGAAGTTTAAGCGCACTTTGTCCACCTTCAGGCGCTTCCTGGGCTCTGGCCAGAAAGCCACACAGCAGCAAGAATGCAGCAGAGACCACATACGAATTGATCGAATGTTTCATTCGCCCCCGTACATTCCTTGGTGTATTTGTTTCGACGCAATCTGTCCCAAAGACGTTGCCGAAGCCCCAGCCCCTGCCTACAATCGAAGTTCACTCCTTGGAGACAGCTCATGTCTAAGCACGCTACGAAGCGCCTCAAGCCGCAGCACGCCCCCAAGGCTCCTCATGAAGACCCTACCTTCATGGGGAGCACTCCGGCGCGGCCGATCCGGATCCTCGCGGAATACATTTATCCCCTCGCGCAACTGAAGAAAGAGGGCATCGGCGACACGATCGTAATGTTCGGCTCCGCGCGCATTCCCTGCCACGAACAGGCAGCCACTCACTACCATCGTCTGAGAGTGGTGAACGCTTCAAAACTGAGCGCGCCGAAACGCAAGCTTCATCGACTGGCCCTCCGCGATGCGCGCAGTTCCTTGGAGATGTCCGGTTATTACGAAGAGGCGCGCGAGCTGGCCCATCGCCTCACCACCTGGTCGCTCTCTCTCGGTCCGCGCCCTCGTCGCTTCGTCGTTTGCTCGGGCGGTGGTCCTGGCATTATGGAAGCTGCCAATCGTGGCGCCTACGAAGCCGGCGGAAAATCCATCGGCTTATCGATCGAACTTCCGCACGAGCAATTTTCGAATCCTTACATCAGCCCCGAACTCAGTTTTAACTTCCATTATTTCTTCATGCGCAAATTGTGGTTTGCGCAAATTGCCAAGGCACTGATCGTGTTTCCGGGCGGTTTTGGCACGATGGACGAGCTCTGGGAAATGATGACGCTTTCGCAAACCGGGAAAATGGCCAAGAATACACTGATCCTCATTTACGGACGAAAGTATTGGCACGATGTGCTCAATCTAAAAGGCATGCTGCGCTGGGGCACGATCAGCCAATCCGATTTTGACCAGTTGCAATATGCCGACACTGTCGATGAAGCCTTTGATAAGATCCGCGCCGGGCTTGAAAAATATCACATGCAGGTCGATCCGTTCCTGCAAGCCTATTGAGCCAGAGTAAGTTATATCCCCGAAACCTTCTTCCTAGCCGTGGGTTTGAATGTCTAAGACGATCCGCCAGTCCCGGGGGAACGCCTTAGTTAGGAGGCAATCCATGAAACCGCACACTTTCCCTCGTCGCGTTTTTGGAAACATCGCTTTGCTCACGGCCGCGCTGGGTGGCTTGTTTCTTTTCGCAGGCGCCCCGCCCGCGAACGCTGACTGCAACCAACGCGTCGTCTATAGGGACTGGCGCTACCGGGAAGCCCTCGAACGTCGTGAGGCCCGCGAACGTGCCGCGTTCTATTGCCGTCACGAACGTTATCCGGTTTGATGTCCACGCTAACAGACGCTCAGCGCAAAATGAAAATGGGGCACGGTAGAGTGCCCCATTTTCTTTCCGTATGAATTTAATTTGATTATTGCGTTACGACGACAGCTTCCGTTTCATCTGCTCGCATTGCTTCGAATCGGCGCTTCTCTTCCTGATCGTGCAGCAACACCACAGGGACGACTCGTAAGGAACGCTTGCAATAATGGCACTGCAGTCCTTCCCCTTGTAAATCCTGCATAAATCCATCCGTAAAATGATATTCAGACCGTTCGCGCCGTGCTTTCTTCTGACCTTCCGCCCCGCAATGAGGACAGCTAAATTCGATGGTGTCTTCTTGCGGGTCGCGGTCCAGAGCAGCCCAACCCGTGCGGCGAATACCTAGTGCTTCAGGTACATGCCTGTCCATGGGAATTCCCCTCCTCAACTCCACGTCCACACATTTCGATGCAGCTACCGCGTTTCTAGATGCATGAACGGAAGCCTGCTTCTCCCATTTCCAACATTTATGAAAGCCTGCTGGCCCAGTCACGTGTGGATTGTCCGGAGCCTCAGAAGGGACTGTGCGCTTGGGCGCGCTGCGCGTCTTCTCTAAGCAGGGGGCCGTTCACCCCGCCCGCCGTTCCTGTCCTCGGGGTGTAGTGGCCGATATTCAGATGGGTTCTTTGGTCTTTTTCGTTGGTCTTTTCCGGGAACTTGTCTCTGAGTTCGGTGTCAAACTGTGCAGAGGGCGCGCGCACCTCTTATCCCAGCGAAATTGAGCGACTCGCGAAACGAACGTTACGCAAAAAGGTGTGCGATGAATCTCGAATCGAAGTGTGTGCCTGAAGCCTCTCGCGGTTTCTTAAACGACTGCCTTGTCGAGGGTGATCCTGCGGGGTACCGCCTCTTGCGAAAAACCCGTCGCGGCGCCATGGTGCTCTCCATTTTGCTACAAACCATCGCCATTCTGGCGCTCATCCTTTTCCCATTGCTCGGAAAAGGAGAACACATCCCGGTTAGAATTTTTGTCGCTCGTCCGCCCTTTCCTTTGGGCACGAACTACGGCAACCCCGGCGGCCCGGTCGAGCCCCCGCACGGCTCTACGGCTCGGATTGTGATTCGCCAATCGCTAGCAATTCCCGGACGCGCAAGCACCCCTGATGGCGCGCATGTTCCTCTCGCTCTAGGAGAGCCTCCGGGAATAGTCGCGGGCCCGGTTGGAACTCCCGACGGCGATCTCGGCGGGCCAGAGATCCCCCAGCGCGGTCCAAGCAAACCCGAGACCGATGAACGGACAGAACCCCATCGGCTCCAGATTGGCCACATCGATCCTGCGCGACTCATTCGTCGCCTCGAGCCGATCTATCCGCCCTTAGGAAAGCAGCTTGGCCGCGAAACTCGCGTCGAACTCCGCGCCATTATCGCCACCGACGGCTCCATTCAATCGCTAGAGGTTCTCTCTGGCGATCCGCTGTTCTATCGATCGGCGATCGATGCCGTTAGCCGCTGGCAATACACTCCCACAATTCTCGACGGCCAGCCCGTTGAGATCGACACCCAGATCACCGTCATCTATTCGCTCCATCGTTGATTGTTCCCACAGAAAAGTAGCCCAGGCTTCGCAAAGGCCAACTGAGCTATCGCTTGCTAGGACAGCGGCTCTCCGGAATGCTCCGCAATCACTACCCTCGAGGCATCCCGCAACCGTACCATTTCCGACACATATCGTGGATCGCCCGGAGCGTACGCTCCTGCTGGATAAATCGGTGCGGACAATGTGATCGTCACCACGGTTGGCCGCGGCAGGAACGTTCCGTCACGCAAAAACGTGCGGGTTCCTTTCAACGATACCGGAATCACTGGCGAACCGGTGGTCACCGCGCCTCTATAGGCGCCCAACTGGAACGGTCGCACTCCCTCTTCCGGTACAAATGTTCCTTCTGGAAAAACGAAAACCGATTCACCCCGCCGCAAGCAGTCCTCGATCTCGTCCACTTGTTTCAGTCGCGAGTTTGGGTCATGGCGGTTAAACGACAAGTGCCCCATCTGATTCAGAAACGTTCCAATGAAGGGCATCTGATTCACTTCGCCCTTCGCCACAAATCGGTACGTCACACCCAAACCCTTCATCAGCGGCAATACATCGAAATAACTGGCGTGATTTGAGGCATAGACTTTCGCCCCGGGGGTAGTCATATACTGCTTGCCGATCACGTTCACGCGAATCCCCGCCAGCGCGAACAGTACGTGCAGTGCCCGGGAAGTAAATCTTCCCGCCCCCTGCGGATCTTTATACATCCGCACAATCAGCCACGACGGCACAATCCACAAGAAAAAAACGATGAGGAAGTACACTCCATAAATTATTTCCAAGCCCCTGCCGACTGCTCCCATCAGGGCGTGCACTGCATCCTTAACAAAGGTCCCAAATCCTAGCCGCGCAATTTGCAGCCAGGCGGGTGGCTTCGCCAGCGACAGTCTGCCGGCCATATAGAGTTGCTTGGTCTCATCTCGCCGTAATTTTCCGCTCGACGTCTTCGGAATGCTCCCTGGCGGAATTAATTCCACGCGATCTGGCGGCAATCCCAATCCCTCTGAGACTTGTTCGTTGATCGCCGCCGCAATCGCCGCTCGGCTCGCCGGATCAGTGGCTCGCGATTCCGCGACAATCACCATCTTTTCGGTTCCGTTCGCTGTATCTTTCAACCCAAACGCGACGACACAACCTTTTCGTATTCCCTCTGCGCGTGCCGCCAGTTCTTCCACTTCATGCGGATACAAATTTCTTCCGCCTTTGATGATGATGTCCTTTACACGCCCGGTGACGTAGATTTCACCGTTCGCGCGGTACGCGCGATCACCTGAATGCACCCAAGCATATTCCGTCGCACTCTTTGCCGGGCCTTGGGGAAACAACTTCGCCGTCGCTTCGGCATTCTTGTAATATCCGCTAGTTGCCGACGGCCCGCGAAACCACAAATATCCCTCCTTGCGGTCCGGTAATTCTTTGCCATCTCCATCGACGATCCTTACCTCATGCAGTTCCACCGGAACTCCCGACGATACAAACGAAATGGTTTCCTCGCCAGTCGATTCCGTCGGCACGGCGCGTCCCTGTGTCGCGAAAGTTTCTCGCTCGATGCGATCGACAAGCGGTCCGCGCATCAGTTTCGTCATCGTTACTGCCAAGGCCGCCTCCGCCAATCCGTAAACTGGCATCATCGCTTCGTGGTGGAATCCATTGGCCGCGAAGCGTCGGTGAAAACGCAGCAGCGTCTCGGGATTGACCGGCTCGGCTCCATTCAAGGCAGCCTTTAGCGAGCCGAGGTCAACGCCTTCCATCGCTTTTTCTGAAACTTTACGCACACACAGTTCATAGGCAAAATTCGGTGCTGCCGTAATCGTGCCTCGATGTTTGGATATTGCTTGCAACCATCGTTCTGGCCGCGTCAAAAACGCCAGTGGCGAAAGGACCACGAGGGGCACACCATAGAGCAGCAACGTCAGCCACGCTCCGATCAACCCCATGTCGTGATAAAGCGGCAGCCAACTGATCCCCACATCGCCCGGGCCCATCTCCAACGATTTTCCAATCGCCCGCATTGTCGCGAGCAAATTCGCATTGGTCAGCGTTACGCCCTTCGGATCTCCGGTCGATCCCGAGGTGTACTGCAGCAACGCAATATCACCGCCTTTGCGCACCCGGCTTCCACTGAGAAACGCGGGCAGGGCACCGGGCGCCGGAGGCGGTAATTTCTCCGCCGCTTCCAGAAGTTTGCTGGCGTCGGCAACTTCCAGCAGAGACTTGACCCGGGGCTTCAGCAGTTTGGCAATTGCCTCCGCCCGACGAAAGGTGATCAGCAGGCAAACTTCGGCATTCGTTAAAATCGCCGATTGCCGCTCGGCATATTCTTCGATCCGGTCTGCGCGAAACGGCGGATAAATCGGCACGGGAATCGCTCCGGCCAACAAAATACCCGCATACGTAATGAAAAATTGCCGCGAGGTCGGCAACATCAAGGCGACCCGTCCGCCGGCAGGCACACCACGCCGTGCCAAGAACTCTGCGCATTTCTGGCCCGCGGAATATAACTCTCCAAACGTCAGCGTGTGATGGTGTTCGCCCTGCTCGTCATCTTCGGTAATGAGCAAATGCGTCCGCGCGGCGTCGTGAATCCCACGATGCCGGAGCAGTTCGGGGAGTGTTTGCGCTTTTTCGATGATCGAGTCGGCAGAACCCCGCGATATCTCTGGCGCCGGGGAATCGCGCAGCTCGGAAAGATCTTCCTCCGCACCCAACGCCGTGCCCGGTGCTCTCCATATCGCTTGAATCAATTCTGCGGGAGTGTTGGCCTCGGCTGCCAGGGTGTCCGGCAACCGCACCGCAAATGTGTGTTCGAGGCGCGTCAGCAGTTCCACCCGCTCTAGGCTGCCCAAACCGAGATCGCGGTCGAGATTCGAGGTGATACGGAGTTCCGCCACCGCTCCGTGGCTGCCCAATTCTTCGAGCAATCCCCGCACAACATCCAAAACGCGTTCGCGGACTCCCGGCATGTCGAGTTGTGTGAAGGCTGTAGCCACCTGATGATGCCGCAATTCCTTTTTAGCCAACTTTGCCTGAGGCTACCACGCGTTCTACGCTTTTTCTACCACCTTCCGCTCTGAGCGCAATGGCCCCAACCGTCGATTGCCGCGGTCCTTGCGTCCTGCTAACGCCGACGGCTAGGCGGCATTGTTCTGCTGCGGCCATCCTCTGGCTTCTGTGAGTCATTTCCTCGCGTATCCAGCGGGCAGCAGCGCTGTGCTAAGATCCACGCCACTTAAATCTGCCTTGCTCAAGTCCGTTTCCCGCAAGATGGTGATCCCCATATCCGCGCCGGTGAACTTGGCTCCGTCCACCACCGCATTCCGGAAATTCGCGTTCCGCAACAGCGCCTTCTGAAAATTTGCATTCGAAAGATCGCACCGGAAAAACTCCACTCCGCTTGCTTGTGCTTCCTGCAAATCCGCGCCCGGCAGGGCCGCCTCGGTCATATCCGTATTCCGCAAGTCCGCTTTGCGCAATCTCGCTCCCGACAAATCCGCACCTGGAAGCCGCGCTCCACGCAAATCGCTATCATTAAGATTCGCGTTTCGCAGAATCGCCCCGGCGAGGTTCGCTTTTGCCAAATCTGCCCGCGACAAATCTGCGCCTTTCAGGTCCGCTCGCTCTCCGCCCTCTTTCCCTGCAAAAAATCTCCTATGCGCTTCTAAGATCGCTTCCACACTCTTCCCGTTATGCTTGATGCCCTTCAGTTTTCTCAGTCCCATAGTCCCTCTCCGCTGTTCCTTTCTAGTCCCAGAGTTTACCGGAACTCCTCACCCACGGAAACTCGCCCTTCCGCGCATGCGTACCCAAGTCTAGCTGGCACCGGTTTCGGCCGAGCGCATTGGGTGGCAGAGCTGTCTACCGGAATATGTTAGTCTGCAGCTTCAGCCATTTTCTGGCGGGGTAGTCTCCATGCGTTTATTTGTCTCGCTCCTGGGTTCTTTGCTGCTCATTGTTGCAACTGCGCACGCCCAAGTCGACGAGATTGTCGCTAATCTCGCTGGTGGCCGGGTCATCATTCAAGTTACTCGCGACGCCATCGTGTTTGCGGCTATCGATCATCCGCTTGAAGCCACTTCTGTGCCGCCGCGCGTGGCCGAGATCGACAAGGGTCACATCGCCGTCTTCTTTGGTGCTTCCGAGTGGAAGCTGCCCGCCGCGCCTAAGTCAATCCGCTTGGATCGTGATATCGAACATATCGCCCCTGCCGAGCATCGCTATGAAACTCCTGGCGGCCCCGAGAGCGATCTGGAAGAGATTGGCGTTGTTTTCCTAGAAAAGCTCCGCCCGCTCGTCTCGCAACTTCACCACAAAATTGACCTGAAGCCCGATGAGCCGCTGCTGCAACTCGTCTTGATTGGCTACGCCCCCAAAAACTACGGGCCGGAAGTGTGGCTGATGGAATACCGCGTAGAACAGCAGCAACCGGGTGCCAGCGACGAGTATCTGCAAACTCACGTGCTTCGCCCGCGCTTTACGCAACTCTATCCACCGGAAAAGCACCAAGCCCACACGCTTGTCGAAATTCGGTTCCCAGAGGATCTGCAAGCTACCCCACTGCTAGGTCTGATTCAGCAGAACGATCCGCGCATCGCTCGTTTGCGTTCTTCCGATCCCCGCTTTGCCAAGTTGCTTCAGCTGATCGAGCGCGGCGATGCGCAGAAATCTGTCACACAAGATGCCGCGGATTTTCTTCGTGCCGTCGTGCCGCTGATTGCCGGGGACGCGAAATTTATTCAGGCTACCCTTGGCGAGGATTCTGGCTTCCGCTGGGTCGTTCCACCTGATGAGCCCGTCAGCAAAGAACAACAGGCCGAAGACAAAAACCGACCTCCAGACGCACCAACCCTACGTCGCCGTCCTGACCCCAATCGCTAGCTTTACGGCGCATGCCTGGTTGGCGATCGGAACAAAGGCAGTACTTTACCCATGCCTGCTGTCACCTGCGGCTATGCTCTGTTGCTGATCTTTCCCAATGTCTTGACGGTACTGCATGCCCTCAAAGTGAATTTTTTCAATGCCCTGGTACGCCTTCTCCAACGCACCTCTTAGCGTTGCTCCCGTCGCTGTAACTCCAAGCACGCGCCCCCCCGCCGTAACAATATCACCGTCGCTTCGCTTGGTTCCTGCATGAAGCACTTTTAGATCGTGCACCTGCTCCGCTTCCTTCAATCCATGAATCACTTTGCCGGTCTCAAATTTCCCCGGATATCCTCCGGAAGCCAAAACCACGCACGCGCTCGCGCCGGATTTCCATTCC
>Ga0209040_10000918_pt1 | contig 23031 bp, 17 predicted proteins | sample BogFormECP12_OM3_FD_188240 | JGI IMG/M metagenome (GOLD analysis project Ga0209040, IMG submission 188240) | Bog forest soil microbial communities from Calvert Island, British Columbia, Canada - ECP12_OM3 (SPAdes) (version 2) | ecosystem: Environmental > Aquatic > Freshwater > Wetlands > Bog ... | reverse complement strand
GGCGGTGAGCACGGCTTCGCGATAGTTTGCCACCGACTCGTCATAGGCGGACTTTGTGGCCGCGAGGTTGGCACGGAGACGCCCACCCTGGAAGATTGGCTGGAGCAGGTCGCCACCCAGCGACCAGATCGCACTGGGCGCAGTGAACAGATTCGTGATGTCCGTGCTCAGGATTCCACCTCCGCCGGAGATCGTCAGTTGCGGATAGAAGGCCGCTGTGGCCACTCCGACCAGCGCGTTCTCATAAGCCATCTGTCGCTCGGCGGTGGCGACATCGGGACGGCGCTCCAGCAGATCAGAAGGCACGCCCAGCGGCACTGGCGGCGGGGGCTCAGTCAAAGGTCTGACGGGTACGTTGAATGTAGAAGCCGGGTTTCCCGTCAGCACGGCGATGGCGTGCTCGAATTGCGCCCGCTGCTGCTGCACCAGGTAAAGCTGCGTCTTGGTGGAGTCGAGCAGGGTCTGCTGCTGCGCCAAGTCGAGTCCCGAGGCCACCCCACCCGCGTGGCGGTCCTCCACCAGGTGCAGTCCCTTTTGCTGAATGGTGACCGATTCCTGGACGACTTGGGTCTCGGCGTCGAGCTCGCGCAGGCTGAAGTAGTCGGCGGCGAGTTCGGCGGTGAGCACCAGATTGACGTTGTACAGATCGGCTGCGGTCCCCTGCAGCGACGCATTGGCGGCCTGAACAGTGCGTCGCACTTTTCCGAAAAGGTCTGGCTCATAATTCAGCAGAAAGGGAATCTCGTAAGTACTCTGTGTCAGCGGCCTGCCCAGGGTCACGACTTCGGCGCGATGTCCGGAGTACCTCTGCCGCGAAGCGCCAGGATCGGTGCTCACCGTTGGGAAGTATCCAGCGGTTGCGACTCGCGCCAGCGAGCGCGCCTCGCTGAGACGGTCCTTCGCTGCAGCCAGAGACTGGTTTGCGTTGAGCAGTTGCTGCTCGTAGTTATTTAGCTCGGCGTCATTGAAGATCTCCCACCACGCGCCTTTGGGGATGGCGTCTTTGGGTGCTGCGACGCGCCAGGGGCCTTCGGTTTTGTAGGCCATCGGAGCTTGCACCGGCGGGCGATGATAGTTCGGCCCCACGACGCATCCCGCCAACAAGCCGCTGGCGATGACGCCCACCGCCAGGCCCAGCCGTTTCATGACTGCTGGCCTCCCTGATTTTCGGGCGCGACATTCACCTGCTGACCGTCCTCGAGTGAATCGGCAGGATTGATGACAATACGGTCCCCGAGTTCTACGCCGCCCAAAACCTCCAGCGTCGTACCGTAGTCGCGGCCAATCGTGATCCGCCGCAAATGGACCTTGCCATCGCTGCCGACCACCGCTACCTGCGCGCCCTCCTGGCGGAAGAGCATCGCATTGACCGGAACGGTGACCTTCTGAGCGTCGATGCCGGTGCGGAAATGGACCTCGCCGAACGAACCGGGTAGCAGTCGCCCGTCCTTGTTGGGCACATCAACTTCCGTCAGCAAGGTGCGCGTCGTCTGATCGATGGATTCTGCCGTGCGCACGACTATGCCGGCGAATTTTTGTCCGGGGAGCTCCGGCAAAGTTACCGAGGCTTGCATTCCGTTCTTGATTGCCGGTGCATAGTTTTGTGGAACGCTCACGTACGCGCGCAGCGGATCCACGCGCGCAATATCAAATAATTCCTTGCCGGCGGCCCCCCCGCCAGTTGAGCCGGCGTTGATCAAGGCGCCGGGATCTACGTTGCGCCTGGTCAGCACGCCGGTAAAGGGCGCATACACGCGCTTGAATGATTCCAACTGTTCCAGGCGCCGGACATTGGCGTCGGCCGCGTCCAGGTTCGCCTTGGCCTGCTGATAACCGCTGGACTGCTGATCGGCTTCCTGCTGCGACACAGAGTCGGTTTTACGCAAGCCTTCGTAGCGGTCGGCATTGATCTTGGCCAGGTCCATCTGGGCTGCCACCTGCTCTCGGGTGGCGCGGGCCTGCAGTAACTCCTGGTCCACCTCGGGCGTGTCGATGTCAGCCAGCAGTTCGCCTTTGGCGACGCGGCTGCCGATGTCCTTATACCAACGCAGCAGGTAGCCGTTGGTGCGCGCGTAAATCGGAGACTCTTCATAAGCCTGGAGCGTGCCCGGCAACACCAGCTCCTCATCGGGCTTTTCCGCTATGGGATGGACTACGGCGACCGTCGGAATCGATTCGCGCTCGGTCTCGTTGGCCAACACATGGCTATCGTGGAGTCGCACAAAAAAGGAGATTATCCCGCCGATTACCAGCAGCAGCAGTACAAGACCGATCAACAGCAGCGCCTTGCGCGGCGTGGCCGGCGGAAGCTTGGGCGGCGGGGTTATCTCCGGCGCCTGGCGTTCGTCGTCCAAAACGTCGGGGTTCGTATGCGAATCCATATGCGTCGTTTCTCGTTCCGTTCCTAGCATTCTATGACTGTTCCTGGCGGGCCTGCTTGGCTTCCCGGTAACCGTGAATCATGGCAAAGATGGACGGCACGAAAAATAAGGTTGCCACCGTTGCAAAGATCAAGCCGCCGATTACCGCCCGTCCGAGCGGGGCGTTTTGTTCGCCGCCTTCACCCAGACCTACCGCCATCGGCAACATGCCGATAATCATCGCCAGTGCCGTCATCAGCACGGGGCGAATACGGGTGTAGGCCGCTTCCAGAGCGGCTTGCGCGGATGGGATCCCGGCGTGCATCCGGTCCCGCGCAAAGGAAATCATCAGAATGGAATTGGCGGTCGCCACCCCCATACACATGACCGCTCCGGTCAGTGACGGGACACTCAGCCGCGTGTGCGTCAACAGCAGCGTCCAGCAGATTCCCGCCAGCGCCCCCGGCAAAGCTGTGATGATGATGAAGGGGTCGAGCCACGACTGGAAGTTGACGACGATGAGGAAATAAACCAGCACGATCGCCATTACCAATCCGACGGCCAGACCGAAGAACGACGATTTCATCGTCTCCACCTGCCCGCGAACGATGAGGCGCGTACCGCGCGGTAGGTTCTTCTGAAAAGGTTCCAGCGCCTTCATCGTGTCCCTGGCCACCGCGCCCAGATCGCGGCCCTGGGTGCTGACATACACGTCAATCACGGGCTGCACGTTGTAATGGGAAACCACCGCCGGCCTTGCCGTCGGAGTCAACTGCACCAGATTGCTCAAGACCTGCGAGCTCTGCACGGCGGGGTTGTTGACCGGCATACCCATCAAGTCCTGCAACGACGTCACTTTGTATTGCGGAGACTGCACGGCGACCTGATAACTTACGCCATTCCTGGGGTTCAGCCAGAAGTTGGGTGTGGTCTGGAAGCTACCACTCAGCGACACCAGCACAGTCTGCGCCACGTCGCGGGCGTTCATTCCAACCTGTGTGACCTTATTGCGGTCAATATCCAGATGAAGGGTGGGCAGGGTCAGCATCTGCTGCACATGAACATCGGCGGTGCCGGGAATCTGTTTCAAACGGTTCGCGATCTGCTGCGCGATGACATAGCTGCCCTGCATGTCAGCGCCGGTGACCTGAATGTCGATGGGCGCCGGCAGCCCGAAGTTCAGAATCTGGGTGACGATGTCGGCAGGCTGGAAGAAGAACTCCACACCCGGGAAACGGCGCGGCAATTCCGCGCGTAGCGTGCGCACATAGTCTGAAGTTGGGTGGTGATGTTCAGCTTTCAGCCCAACCAGGATTTCGGCGTCGCTGGTCCCAATTACACCGGAATTGCTGTACGACAGGTTGAGACCCGAATAGGGCAACCCGATGTTGTCAAGGATGGTAACCAGTTCTTCTTTGGGGATCTGCTGGCGCAAGTACTTCTCGATCTCGTCGCAAAGTCGGGCTGTCTCCTCCACCCGCAAGCCGGCACGCGCCCGCACGTGCAGGCGCATCAGGCCGGCGTCAACCGAGGGGAAGAAGTCTTCGCCCAGGAAGAACACCAGTCCCAGCGACAAAATACAAAAGGTCAGGAAGCAGGCGGCGAAAACCTTGCGATGTTCCAGCGTGGTTTCCAGAAGCTGGTAATAATCGGCGCGGAATTTATCGAAGCTGCGCTCGAACGCACGCTGATAGCGTCCGAAGATCGTCTTCGGTCCGGCGGCCCTGTGTTCGTGCCCGCGCATGATGTACATGACCAGTGTCGGGATCAGCGTACGCGAGAGGAAATAGGACGCCAGCATGGCGAACACGACGGCTTCCGCCAGCGGCACAAATAGATAGCGCGCCACGCCGGTGAGAAAGAACATGGGGACAAACACAATGCAGATGCAGAGGGTAGAGACAAACGCCGGCACCGCAATTTGGGCCGCGCCATCGAGGATCGCTTTCTTCATCTCCTTGCCCTGGGCAAGGTTGCGCTCGATGTTCTCGATCTCTACCGTCGCGTCGTCCACCAGGATGCCGACGGCCAGCGCCAGACCGCCGAGGGTCATGATGTTGATGGTTTCGCCCAACGCACTAAGCAGGATGACGGAGACAAAGATCGAGAGTGGGATGGAGATGGAAATTACGATCGTGGGCCGCCAATCCCCAAGAAACAAGAGAATCATGCAGGCCGTGAGCGCGGCTGCAATCAAGGCCTCACGGATGACTCCGTTGATGGAAGCCGTCACAAACAGCGACTGATCGAACAGCGGCTTGATGGTGATGTCCTTCGGCAACGACTGCGCGGCAATCGGTAAAATGCCTTTAACTGCGCTCACGATGGAGATAGTCGAAGCGCTGCCGATCTTGTAAATCGACATCAGGGTGCCGCGAACGCCATCCTGGCGCACGATGTTGGTTTGTGGCGCAAACCCATCGCGGACGTGGGCGACATCCCGAAGATAAATTGTGGAACCGTTCACCGTTTTGACCGGCAGATCATTCAGTTCCGCAATGGTTCGCGGAGCGCTATTCATCTCCACCTGATACTCCAGCGGCCCAATCTTGGCAGAGCCCGACGGCGTAATCAGGTTCTGCGCATTCATGGCATTGACGATGTCGTTGGGCGAGAGCCCATTGGCCTGCAGTCTCGGCACGTCCAGATCCACCTGGACCTGCCGTATCTTGCCGCCGTAGGGATAGGGCGTGGCTGCGCCATGCACCGTTGCCAATTGGGTGCGCAGAAAGTTCTGCCCAAGGTCGAACAGTTGCTGTTCCGGCAGGGTCTTGCTGCTGAGGCCGAGCTGCACGATGGGCGTGGAAGAAGCCGAGTAGGTGATGATGAGCGGCGGTGTCGTCCCCGGGGGCAGGCTGCGAATCGTGACCTGCATCATCGCCGTCACCTGCGAGAGCGCAGTCTGAATGTTCGCTCCTTGCCGGAAGAAGATCTTGATCACTCCGAGGCCGTTAACCGACTGCGACTCGATGTGCTCGATGTCGTTGACGGTGATGGTAATGCCGCGCTCCGCGTTGGTAATGATCCGGTCGGCCATGTCCGTGGGCGCAAAACCGGTGTAGAACCACACCACACTGATGACCGGGATATTGATGTCGGGAAAAATGTCGACGGGCGTACGCAGAATGACAATCGGCGTCAGGATGATGAGTACCAACGCCATGACGACGAAGGTATAAGGACGCCGAAGCGCGAGTGCAACAATCCACATGAGTCGGGTACAACTCCGGTCGGGGCTGGGTCAACAGGCGAAAGGCTCCTGGAGCGCATCGGCCCCGCATGAAGTTCTTCGATTCGATACGGTACGTCTTGGATTCAATATATGCTATCGTGAGTCATGCGGCAAATGGTCTCTGCGGTGAAGCGGGAGCAGGAGGACAACAGCGGCGCCAGGCGTTTGCCCGGGCGTCCGCGCAGCGAACACTCCCGCCAGGCCATTCTTCGCAGCACTTTGCATCTGCTGCAACGAACCTCTTTTCCGGAGCTCACGATTGAAGCTATCGCCGGCGATGCTGGAGTTGGTAAGGCCACGGTCTATCGCTGGTGGCCCAACAAAGGCGCACTCGTGGTGGACGCCTTCGCCTCGGTCACCGAAAAAAAGCTGCACTTTCCCGACACCGGCTCGGTGTATCGAGACATGAGCCTGCAAATGAACCAGTTCCTGGGAATTCTGCGCACCCGGCGCGGACGCATCGTGGCCGCGCTACTGGCAGCAGGGCAGTCCGATCCTGAGCTGCTAAAGGCGTTCCGCGAGCGCTTTCTCCGTCCGCGAAGGCAGGAGGCGTACCAAACCCTGCGCCGCGCAATCGATCGCGGCGAGCTTCCCGCGAACCTCGACCTCGACCTCGTGCTCGATACTCTCTACGGCGCAATCTATATGCGCCTGCTGATTCGCCACGACGAACTCAGTGAGGGTTATGTGAAGGAAGTCTGCCGGCTGGTGCTGAATGGAGCGGCAGGGAATTGGCGTGCGCCGGGTCCCCAATGATTGTACGAATGGTGAGGGGTGCGACTTCGGCGACAGAAACATCGGGTTGAACGTATTGACCGTTGTACTGGATGACTCCACTGGACGGGTCAGACTGGACGTAGCTGGCGATTGCGAGCTTGAGACAGTCCAAGTGTTCCTCTGCCCGGACGATTTTGAGCCTAGCCCCATCTAAAGGATGTGTCATGAAGAAAACTCAATCCACGCCGCAGGGTAAGGAAATTCCAGTGCCGAAACGTAGCGAGTTGGGATAGGCCTTTTGAATGATATCGATGATTTGATTTCTTTTCAGTGTTCGTCCTGAACGCGATTTGAACCGAGCGACAAAGCGATCATGATCTGTACCGTACGCCATGATTTAGATCCTCTCCTATTTTGGGCCGCCGATAGCTTGTTCAAGCGTTAAGCGAATGAAACGCTGATAGGGAACGCCCGCTCGGGCGGCGCGCTTCCGGACAGCATTGTAGAGTTCCTCGGACAAACGCAGGTTGATCGATTTGCCTTTCGGCCTAATCTCAAAGCGCGTCAACTGCGCTCCCGAGAGGTCGTACTCCGTCAGGTTGGCCTTGTCAACGAAAGCCGCCGCCGCGCGGTCACTCTTGAAGGTTGGGATTTTCTTTTTCATAGGCCTCCATCTCCTTTTCTTATGCATGTAGCGGGCACTGATAGGACGGATTAACACTTCGTCATCTTTATGGCGAAGCGTGAACACGATGAACACGCTCCGCCCCTTATCGGTTCGGCCTATGGCCCGAAAACGGCGCTCGCCCTGCGAATGGGTTGCATCGGGAAGAACGGCGAGCGGACGCGCAAAAAGGCTTTCAATAGCTGAAATGGAAAGCCCGTGCTTCTCGCACTTGGCGCGATTGCCCTCGTTCCAATCAAACCCGTTCGCATGCAAAGCCAGAATAGCACGGAAGATATGCAATTGTATAGGCAAATGTCAAGGCTGAAAACGCCACCGAACCGAATGAGGAATAATCGCATGGCCCGCCGGCATTGACATCCTTCGTTTGCGCTCATTAGGATTCGGCCACGTACCATGTTTATTCCTACTTCTTTCCCGCCGCTTAGCCGCGTGTCGAAATTAAGCTCCACGCGTCTCTGCCGCAGTGCGCTCGCTGCTGTACTGGCCTTCTCTTTGGTGGCAGCGGCGACGACCACTTCCGTCAGTCCTGCCGATCCCAAGCTCTACCTGAACGACATCAAGACGCTCGCGGCTCCCGATATGGAGGGACGCGGAGCCGGGACCAAGGGGCTCAACAAGGCCACGAAATATCTCGAACACGGTTACAAGAAGCTGGGACTACAACCGGCGGGTACGAACGGATACTTGCAGCCCTTCGCCGTCACCACGGGCGCGAAGTTGAAATCGGACAACGGCCTGACCGAGGAAGTCGGTGGCAAGAAGCAGGCGCTGGTGCTCAATCAGGATTTCGTGCCGGCAAGCTTTTCATCGTCCGGAGCATTCGCCGGTCCTGTAGTGTTCGTGGGCTACGGCGCTTCGGCCGAAGAGTTTCAATACGACGATTATTCCGGCGTGGACGTAAAGGACAAGATCGCGGTTGTGCTTCGCTATGAACCCGAGATCTTTGGCGAAAAGAGCGGCCATCAGGGACTGACGCAACACTCGCAACTGATCACGAAAGCGATCAACGCGCGCAACCACGGGGCGAAGGCGGTTATCTTCATCAACGGACAGCTGGGCGAGGGAGAAGAAGACCTGCTGATGCGCTTCGGCAGTGTAAGCGGCCCGCAGGACGTCGGCATCATGCTGCTGCAGGTGAAGAACGCGGTCACCGAAAGCTGGTTCCAGGCGGCGGGGAAATCTCTCACTGAGGTCCAGCAGCAGATTAACCACATGGGGAAGTCGGCATCGTTTGCCTTTCCCCAGACTCTGCAACTCTCGCTCAAAGTTGACATCGAGGCCACGCACGCGCGGGTGAACAATGTCCTCGCGTATCTCCCCGGCAAGACCAACGAGTACATCATCATCGGCGCGCATTACGATCATCTCGGCCGTGGCGATTCCAACTCGCTTGCGCCGTCGCAAATCGGGCAAATCCATCCCGGCGCTGACGACAACGCTTCCGGGACTGCGGGTGTACTGGAACTTGCGCGTCTGTTCGCGCCACTGAAGGGGAAGCTTGATCGCGGGATTCTGTTTGCGTCGTTCTCTGGCGAAGAGCTTGGGCTCCTGGGCTCGGCGGAGTGGGTGAAGCAGCCAACACTCCCGCTCGACAAATGCGTGGCCATGCTGAACATGGACATGATCGGCCGAATCAAGGACAGCAAGGTTTACATCGGCGGAGTGGGCACAGGTTCGACGTTTAAGTCGATTCTCGACCAGGCGCAGAGGCAATCCAAGTCAAATTTCAAGATCGAATATTCCCCTGGGGGTTATTCGGCAAGCGATCACACTTCGTTTGTGGCGAAGAAAATTCCGGTGCTGTTTTTCTTCTCGGGACTGCACTCGGATTATCACAAGCCCTCAGACACGTGGGACAAGATCAATGCGCCTTCGGCTGCCGAGTTGCTGGACATGGTTTCGGACGTGATGTTGCAACTGGCCTCTGCGCCATCGCCTCCAGTGTTCGTCACCGTGGTCGAGGACAAGCCGATGGGCGGGATTTCCGGCGGAGGCGGAGGCTACGGCCCTTACTTCGGGTCGATCCCCGATTTCGGCGAAGTCAAGGACGGGGTGCGGTTCTCCGACGTACGTCCGGGATCGCCAGCCGCTAAAGCCGGGCTGCGGGCCGGCGACATTCTGGTGCAGTTTGGTGGCAAGACAATCCACAACCTGTACGACTTCACCGACGCGCTGCGCCGCAGCAAGGTGGGCGAGGTGGTCGAAGTAAAAGTGTTGCGCGACGGCAAGCCGATCACCGCCAGCGTAAAGCTGGAGCAGAGGAAGTAACTATCCCTGCCACGCGCCCAGTGCCCGCCGCACCAGCACCAACTGTCCCAGGTGATACGCATTGTGGTCAGCAGCCAACAGCACCTCGCGCAAAAGCGTCTGACCGCTGCCATGAGGCAGCGGGGCGAACAGGTCGGAGGAAGGATCGGTCACGAGTTGGCGCATCGCTTCGACATGTTCCCCAACGGCCTTCACGCTTTTGTCCCATGCGTGGTCGCTGGGCGGCTCCGCCGTTCTTGGCCAGTAGCCGTCCGGCCACGGAGGCGACTTGTGGCGCGCATCGCGGCTGAATTCCAGGATGTCCCACAGCGCCAGCCGAATGTGCTCGAGCAACTGCCACGCCGAGTACGGAAAACCTTCCGGAACAAGTCCGCGCAATTTAGCGGGGAAGTCGTCCACCGCAGCGTGAAAGTCCGCGTGCGCTTCGTTCCAGTCGATTGCCTTCGCCAGCTGTTGACGGAGAATTTTATCGTGGCTCACAGGCACCCCTCCCCTATGGAATGTAAATCGTTATGAGTGGATGAGCCGGACCGCGACTTGGTCGCGGCTGTGAACGATTTTGTGCCGCCAGGGCCCTGCCGTTATTTCAGACTGGAGCCCAGGCATCGTGATACCGGAAAAATGTAGTCACTCGCTAACCGCTGCCTTCCGGTGCCGCCGCTGTTGCAGGATGGTGCTCGCTACCGGGTTTACCAGAACAGTGAATCCGTTGTGCCGATGGTCGGGATGATCCAGCGGCACCAAAACCGCGCGTTCGCCTTCAACTTTGCCCCCGAGCACCCGTCCCAGACTCAGCAGTGAGCGGCTGCCGCAGATCTCGCAGCGCTCGCTCGCGCTGTTGCTGATGATTTCGCAGTCAGCGCACAGTACGGCTTCTAACAGGGGCAGGGAACTGAGCTCGGTACCCCACCTGTAGGTGTGATCCATGGGAGTGCCTCTGCTGTTAAGTTAGCGGGTGGGCGTCAAGCAGGGAAGGGCCTCCGTGAGCCGGAAGCCAAAGAGTAAACGGGCAAGGCAAGTCAAGAAAGGTGATTACTATCTTGGTGCGCTGGTCTCCGGGGAAGGGAGAAGATTGTGGTTCAGTGCAAACAGCGCCAGCTCCAACCGATTGCCAACGCCCAATTTATTGAAGATGTTGGTCAGGTGTCGCTTCACGGTCTCTTCGCTGATGCCGAAGGTCTGCGCGATGTGCTTGTTGGTGCTGCCCTCCGTAATCAGTCCAACTACCTCGAGCTCGCGCGCAGTAAGGCCAAAAGTCTTCCGCGGCGGCGGTGCGGTTTGCGCCGCCAGCTCGTGCAGCACCTGGACCAGGTTCTGTACCGGGCGTCCCTCAAGCCAGTATTGCCCCTGCATCACGGCACGAATACAGGCCGATAGATGGCCAACTACTGCATCTTTCAGCAGGACGCCACGCGCGCCGAGTTGCAGGGCCTCGAGAATCTGCTGCTTGTCGATGAGGCCGGTCAGGACGATGGTGCGCGTGCTGGTAGGCGAAGATTCACTGGTGAGCTCACGCAAGGCGTCCATACCCGGCATCCTGGGCATGGCCAAGTCCAGCAGCAGGATATCGGGCCGCAGCGTATGCACCATGTTAAGGGCTTCGATCCCGTCCCTCGCTTCGGCGATGACCTTCACCCGACCATTGGTTTGCAACATGTTGCGCAGACCAACCCGGACTACGGGATGATCGTCGGCAATTAATACCTTAATGGGCGCGACCAATGATGATTCCCCCACTCCACAAATCTTTCTAGGCTGCTGAGCCCGCTGCCGGAAAGACCGACCGGCCCAGCTTGTTTGCCAACTCAGCTTCCACATTTGCCAGTGCTGCCGAAGCCTGGTCCAAGAAGTGCGCGGCGCTACGAAACTCGGAGTTGCGACCGATCAGTTCCAGGTCCGCACAACAGCTCGCTACCGCCCGCGCTCCCACGATCAAACTGCTGCCTCGCACGTAGTGCGCTCGCTCGCGGAAGTGCTCGCCGTCCTTCCGTGCCAGTGCGTCGCGCAACTGTGCAAGGGCCTCATGCGCTTCCGCGAGATAGTCACGGTACAACTCCGCCAGCTCCGAAGGATTGGAGGCGGTCGCCTTCTGCATTTGCTGGAAGACTTCCGTAGCTATAGGTGCATCAGTCACAAGCGTCGCTGCTCCGGCAGCAGATTGTTAACACATACGTAATCCTTTCGTGCTGTTGGTGTCAAGCAGAGAATGCGCCAAGAGCTTAATTTCTTGTCTGTGGACCATGTGACAATCAATGAGTTTCGCAACTAAGGGAACGAAGATCACTCGCTGGCGCGGTTTCGCAAGAGCGCCAGAGCGATGCCTCCGGCGGCCAGAGCGCCCAGCACTGCGGCCGATCGCAACTTGGAGCGGCGCAACTCGCGAGTGCGCTCTTGCACCAGCGCAGCCTCAGGGAAATCGCCCCGCGGAGCGCCCTGGCGCAAGGCCAACTGCAGTACCTCCGCCATGTGTAAGGCGCGGCGTGTGGTGAGCTGCGAAATCTGTTCCCGGCAACTAAAGCCGTCGGCGACGATCAACTCCGCCGCCTGGGCCTTGCGCACCGCCGGCAGCAGCGCGTGCTCGCCGATCTGCACGGAAAGGTCGTACTTGTCCGCTTCGAACCCGAACGCCCCGGCCATTCCGCAACAGCCGTCGGCGAGCATGTGAACACTCATGTTCATCTGTTCCAGGAGCTTAAGCTCATGCACGGCGCCACGAACCAGCGCCTTGTGATGGCAATGCCCATGAACGGTTGCGTCCATCGGCAACGGCGGAGGGCGATAGTTCGTTTTCTCGACCAGGAATTCGCTGAGCAGGAATGTGCTCTCCATGATCCGCCGCGTTGCTTCCCGCTCTGGAAACAAGCCATGCATTTCGTCGCGCAATACCGACCAGCAACTGGGCTCGAGCAGCACAATGGGAATCCCCTGCTCGACATAGGGCGCGAGCGCGCGCATCACGTGGCGAAGATAGCGCTTTGCTTCGTCAAGAAATCCATGGTCGTACAGAGGCCGGCCGCAGCAAACATGTTCCATCGGAACCAACACCTGGTAGCCCGCGTGTTCCAGGACCTCGACTGCCGCACGCGCCGTCTGCGGCAGGAAATAGTTATTGAAGGTGTCCGCAAACAGCAAGACTTTCGGTCGCTGGTGGTGTTTTTGCGGCTGTTTGGCGAACCAAGCCTTGAACGTCTCGGGAGCAAACTGTGGAATGGAGCGTTCCGGCGCGATTCCGGCGGCGGCCTTCATCATCTCTCGCGTTCCCGGAGTCGTTGCCAGCAGGTTCACCAGCCCCGGCCAAAGCGACGCGACCCGCGACCACTTATCGATGTGACCGAAGGCGTAGGAGTGGCGAGGCCGGAGGCGCCCCTCCCAGTAGTGCGAGAGAAACTCTGACTTGTACGTGGCGATGTCCACGTTGACCGGGCAATCGCCTTTGCAGCCCTTGCAAGAGAGACAGAGATCCAGCGCCTCTTTCACATTGTCATCTCTCCAACCGTTCGTTATCGGCGAACCTTGCAACATCTCCCAGAGCAGATGAGCGCGGCCGCGTGTGCTGTGGACCTCCTCGCTCGTCGCCATGAAGCTGGGACACATGGTTTGGTTCTCGGCGTCGTCCGAGCTTTCCCGGCGGCACTTCCCCACGCCCACGCAGCGCAGGGTCGCGTGCGCAAGACTGCCGTTGTCGTCAGGAAATTTGAAGTGGGTCTCCGGCTCCCACGGGCGATAGTCAGCGCCCAGTCTCAGGTCGGAGTCAAGCCGGTCCGCATCAATGACCTTGCCGGGATTCATCTTCCATTCCGGATCCCAAATGCGCTTGAATTCGCGGAACGCGTTCATGATCTCGTTTCCGAACATGACGGGCAGCAGTTCGCCGCGTGATTGACCGTCGCCATGCTCTCCGGAGAGCGACCCTCCGTAGCTGGTAACCAGCTCAGCCGCGTGCTCAGCGAACGAACGGTAGTTCCTGACTCCCTCCTTGCTGACCAGATCGAAAGTGATGCGGCAATGAATGCACCCCTGACCGAAGTGTCCGTAGAGCGCGCAGTCGAGCCCGTGCCGCTCCAGCAGCATGCTGAAATCGCGCAGATAGTCGCCAATGCGGGCTGGTGGGACCGCGGCGTCCTCCCAACCCGACCAGGCCGGCGGCTGGCCCGGAACAAAGGACGCCGCGCCTACGCTAGTCTCGCGCAGCACCCAAACCGCCTTTTCGTCGTTCTTGTCGTCGTAGAAGCGAATACTTGGGGGTGTTGAGCTGCGTTCCAATTTTGCGATCAGTTCATGAGCGCGGCCGTCAGCCTCCTCCTGCGACTCGCCCGCAAACTGCACCATCAGCCAGCCTTTACCCTCCGGCAATTGCTTCGCCGTCCGGGTATACATGCCCTTCGCCGCCATCTTTTCGATGAGTTTGTAATCGATGCCTTCCAGCCCGATCGGCTCGAAGTTAACGATCTTGGCGATGTCATCTCCCGCCTGATAAATGTCGGGATAACCGAGCACCACCAGCGTCTTGTACGGAAGGTCGTGAACTAAATTCAGGCTCGCTTCCAGCACCGTAACCAGCGTTCCCTCCGATCCGACGAGCGCCCGCCCAAGATGGAAGCGTCCTTCCTGGTCCGGGATGAGTTGGTCAAGGTTATAGCCAGATATGCGGCGAGGAATGTTTGGGAAACGCGCGCGAATTTCGCTTTCATAGCGCAGACGCAGCGCTTTTGTGCGGGACAGGATTTCGCCAATTCGTCCTCCGCGGTTGATCGTCGCATCCATCGCGGGCTCGGTCATCCAGCCTGCGGTCATGCGGGTACCGTCGTAGGTCAGAACATCGAGCGATTCGACGTTGTTAGACACCGGGCCGGCCATCTGGGCGTGTATGCCGCAGGAGTTGTTGCCAATCATTCCGCCCAGAGTGCAGTACTTGTGGGTTGCGGGATCGGGGCCAAACGTGAGTCCGTACTTGCCGGCTGCGTCACGAAGATTGTCGAGAACGCATCCCGGACGTACCCGGGCAATCTTGCGGTCAGCGTCAATTTCGAGGATCTGGTTAACGTACTTGCTCCAGTCCAGCACGATGGCGACATTGCAGCATTGGCCGGCAAGACTGGTGCCGGCTCCGCGCGAAAGAATGGGCGCGCCGAACTCGCGAGAGATCCGGACCGCCTGCACCACGTCCTCAGCGCTCCTTGGGACCACCACGCCGATCGGCACTTGGCGGTAGTTGGAAGAGTCGGTGGAATACGCGGCTCGGCTTCCCGCGTCGAAGCGGACTTCGCCTTCAAGGTGGGACTTCAACTCCGCCTCGAGTGCGCGTGTGTGGGTTTCGCTGAGAGAGATTTGCCGCAGTTGCGAAGAGGAATTGGAATCGACTATCCGGAACGGGCCCAAACGAGTTCTCTCCACAGAGGGTGTTCTTTCTAAGGCAACGGAGAATGTTCCTCCGATTCCTCGATGGTACGCGAATGTTGCAGAGAGGTGTCCGTCGGAATTCAGAGGGGCCGCGTGAAATCACACTCGGACTTCCCCAAGAAAGCACGAGCTACGTCAGCAAATGGAGGGGACGATTGCGCTCAGCAAAGCAGAATATGCACCTAAAGTAAGGCAATTGGGGTCTACCGTGAAAGTGCCTAGTAGGAAATGCCTTTACCTATCGTTATGCAACTAGTTGCACACTTGATTCTGTCCGAAAGATGCCTTTGTTGATAACAAACAAGTTATCAGCCATTCCTATGGGAAGGGAAATTGCGGATACAGCAGTGCAGTCACGTGTGTGGCTACCAATTCGCTCGGGGGTTCTTGTCTATGAAAGCGCGCCTCTCTCTCGCTGCTCTGGCTGTTCTTGCGGTTGTCACCATTCTCCCGGTTTGCGCAGTAGCGGACCTCAACGAATCTGGCAGTGCTCCCGCTGGTAGCCAGTTCGAAGTGGAGTACTTGGGTAATTTCTATTGTCAGTCGCAGTCAGGGTCATTGTGCACCGATTTTGCCCTTTGGGGCGGCACGGCTGCGGGATACGTAGAATTTAAGTCTCCGGGCGGTGGGATCGATGCCTACCTGTGGGTGGATGGCACTGGTGAGCTTACTTTTGCCTCTGGTGTCGATCTTCAGGCCCCTCCCGCTGGCATTCCGCTTCTTGGCATAATCACGGAGGACGGAACTCTGCAACAGGTCAACCAGCTCTACCCGGGTGGCCTACTGCGTCCGATGTATGTCGAGAGTCCGACCGTACCCGAACCTTCCACTCTTTTGTTATTTGGCCCGGCAGCGCTATTTCTTTTCGGCCGGGCGCGGCGTTTCTGGCGCGGGTAAAACCTAAGGAGTTCGTTTTTCGTGAGCGATACAAAAGGGGCATAGCAAGAGCTATGCCCCTTTGTCATGCCCGTACCGGTTCGTGATCGCTGGTCCCGAGCTTCTCATCACAACGTCGATTTATTCCGCACAGGATCTCCAAGTGTCGTCTCGGGCTTTCTTACAAACACCGGGACACCCGCCGAATCGCAGTTAAGGTACGATCTCGACGACAACGCCGAGGCCATTAGAGCCACCATAGGCGGCGGTGCCATAGAGGTTGCCATGGCTGTCAAATACGATATTGCTCATGGGAAGCTCTCCGTCGTTCCCCCCAGTGAAGTCATGAAGCGAGTTGTAGGTCCAACCCCCACTTGAGGGAATTAGCTTCAGAACCGAACCTGAAAGATAGACGCCGTCCTGGTAGGTCGTACCGTAGAGATTCCCTGCTGCATCCATGCTGAGGTTGGCGATCGGGCCAGCAATTCCTGCTAAGCCGTAAAGGACTTTGAGAGTCCAATTTCCGTTCGATGGCGTCAGCTCGAAAACCGTTCCCCCGCCCCCGCTTCCGTTTAGAAGAGTAGTGCCATAAAGGTTGCCCTGGCTATCGAAGATCAACCCGGAATCGGGCTGCGATCCGTCGCTTAAACCCTGGAAGTTGTAGAGAACCCGCTCTGTCCACCCAGATCCCTGCGGGGACAACTCGAACACAGTCCCGTCGGCGCTAGACCCGCCGCTATCGGTCGTGCCGTAAAGGTTACCGGAATTGTCGGAAATGACGCCGCTGTTGGGAAACGCTCCATCGCTGCCGCTGAATTGATAGAGCACCGTTTCCGTCCAACTGCTACCCGAGGGTGACAGCTTGAATACAGCGCCGCAGCCGAGGCCGCTGCATTTGTGGGGCAGACCCCCTATTTGAGTTGTGCCGTAGATGTTGCCGGCCTGATCGAAAACAAGGGTACCGGTAGGCTCACCGCCATCGGTGCCGCCGCTGAACTGATACAGCACAGTTTCTTTCCAGGGGCACATTGCCGATTTGCAGGCAAATGTCGGAGGACGAAGGCTAAACACTATGCCGCAGCCGTTGGTACCGCATCCTTTCCCTCCCCCGTTGAACGTCGTGCCGTAAAGAGCGCCGTCCGGGCCGATGATTACTCTGGATTGAGGATTCTTCCCATCCGAACCTCCCGTAAAGTTGTAGAGCGGGGACAGAATCCAACTCGACCCTTTAAGCTTCAATTTGAAAACTGTGCCGTAGCCATCGGCACCGCCGGAAGTATTCGTGCCATAGATATTTCCTGCTTTATCTATGGTCACTCCGGCGAAAGGGTTTGCCCCGTCCTTGCTGCCGTCGAAGGTGTAAATTACGTTAAAGGTTTCGGCTGTAGCCGCTTGCGTCGCCACGCCTGTCAGCACAAGTATGATGGCCAAGGCTGCCAGGGTGGCCAACCTGCGAGGTTGCGCCGGCTGTTGTGGCAGTCCGGCGGGTGTCCGCCGCCCATCGCTTGCCGAGATATCGTTTCGATGATGCCCTTGAGTCGCCAAAGTAGGTTCTCCTTACATATGAAGATTGACTGCTAAGTGTCGCGCCTTGCCTATCGAGTTCCGAGCCTGGGGACTGCACATCGAGCTATGTCGTATCGGAGACCGCTTAAGAACCGTCGCGTGTTCTGAGGTTGAAGGCTCTGGCCCCTCCCCGACGTGTTGCGCCGCAAGTGAACGAAGCAGCTCTCCCGGTCTGGTTGGCGAGCCAAATCCAGATGCGGCAAACAAACTTTCCGCTAGAGAGTTCCGTTCTCGGCCAGAGTACTGGAATGGTCCATCCGTCTCGAAAATCCGATCAGGAGGCCAAACTCTTCCTTGGGTTTTAGCAAACTCACAACCATACACTAAAGTCCCAGTTGGACAAAGTAAATTTATGTACGCGAGTGGCATTGAACCGAGCGTAAGGAGGATCCTACGCCCAAGGGATTCGCCATTCTGCGGGTCGGTTAGCGAGTTTGTCCCGGGAGATCCCCTCCCCCTCTTGTTCGCAAAATATTGAAAACAAAAGCCAGCTAGAAGTGATTCCGCGCAAAATATTCTATCCAAAGGGTTTATTGGCAAAATATTCCGGAATAAGGACTTAGCTTGGAATTCTTGGGGGAAGATACCCTTGGTCGGGGGAGCCTGCTGGAACTGTTGGGAGTTCGATGTACCAGGCAGGTATCGCGTCACTTTGTTCCGATCCATAACGAGGCCCGGAACCTGGGCGGTACACCGTATTTCACCCTACCGATGGCTAGCCTACGAGCGTCCATTCCAGAAAGCAAGGACGCTCGTCACGGCATCGTGTGACATGCGAACACGGACATGACAGAACCTTCGAAAGGTGGCGCCGCGTGTGACGGGGTGACAAAGGAGACTCGATCTCCGCAACACGGCGAACAGCAAATAGCGAACCGCGGCTCTCAGCGCCCCTGCAACTGCGCCAGCATCGCCCGCGCATTGGGATCGTTGGGAGTAAGCTGCACTAACTGCCTGGCGTAATCAATGGCCGAAGGCAGGTTTCCTTTATCACGCTCAAACGCGATCAAGCCCTCCAGCACCTGCCGGTCCGCAGGACGGCTTTGGTGGGCCTGCTGCAGGATTGCGATCGCGCGGTCCGGCTGCCCGGTTGAGTTTAGCGCCACCGCGTACACGTAGCTGTAGTTGACGTTGGAGGGTTGCAGCATGGCCGCCTTCGCTAGCAGGCTGAGCGCCTCCTGATACTGCTTCTGCCTGACCTTAAGTAGCCCAAGCGCGTGTACCGGCTCCGCCGCGTCCGGCGCGACCGCGATCGCCTTTTCCAGCCATTTCTCGCCTTCCGCATCGCGTTTCTGCGCGCGGTAAAGGTCGGCCAGGTTGACCATGGCGGGAACCCACTTTGGATCGAGCCGCAACGCGGTCTGCAACTCGTTCTCGGCGTCGTTCGTTCGCCCCATTTGAGCGTAGAGCAGCGCCAGGTTCACATGATTCTCCGGGCGGTCAGCCGCTGCCATCTCGCTGGCGAACAGCTCGGAGATCGCGCGGTCAAGTGCTGTCTTCTGGCCCTCCTGCAAGAGATCAGGCGAGGTTCCGGCCAGAAGGCGCGCCGCCTCGATGCGGACGGAGCGGCTGGGATCGCTCAACAGTGGCGCAGCCAGCCGGACCCGTTCTTGCGGTGGAAGCGGTTCCAGCGCCCGTACCGCCTCGCGGCGCACGAGCGCATCGTCGTCACTGAGCGCGGTTCGCACTGCGGGAGCGGATGTCGAAGTGAGGTATTCCGGCAGCAGGCTGAGTGCGGTCGCGCGTGCGATTCCGGGCTGGGCTGCGTCACCAATCAATGCCGTCAGGGACTTCTCCGCGCTGGGCAGCCCGCGGCGTCCGGCATCCAGAGCTTCAACAAAATGAGCCTCCTGCCTGCGATTCGGACCGTACCATTTCACCACCGCCTCGGCGGCCCAACTGTTCGACTTGTCCTTGTGGCACTGGTTGCAGGTATTCGGGGTCCTGTAGGCAACTGAAAAATCGGGACGCGGCACGCGGAAGCTGTGATCGCGTCGCGCATCGACAACCATGTAGGTGTGCGTCGGCATGTGGCAATTGACGCAGAGCGCCGCGGCGCTGTCTGGTTTGTGGTGATGATGCTGCTCGGCGCCAAACTTCGCCAGCGAGTGACACTTGCCGCAGACCGAGTTCATGGACACTGCCGGCAACTTCGCGCTGTGCGGATCGTGACAGTCGGAGCAGGTCACGCCGTTGCGATACATCTTGCTTTGCAGGAACGAGCCCCACTCGTAGTCCTCCTCGAGGATCTGGCCGTCGGCGTAATAGACGCCCTCTTCGAGCAGGCTCGGCACATAGTCATCAAGATATGGCTGCCCGGGCTGGGCATCGGTGGTGATCACATGGCGCCGGGAATGGCAGGGCGCGCAGGTGTTGATCTCATTGTGCGAACGGGCCTGGCCTTTCCAGTGCATCGTACCAGTGTTCGGCTCAGAGACAGACCACTGTCCTTGGGCGGGCTTGAGATCGACGGCCAGTCCCATTTCGCCTGTGCTCGCGCTGTACGGGCCTTTCTTGTGAGTCTGCGCCCACGTAACGTGATTCGATCCGGGGCCGTGGCAGGATTCGCAGGAGACATCAATTTCCGACCACGTGGTTGCGTAGCTGTCCTTGGCGAGGTCGTAATTCTTGCGCAAGTTGGTGGAGTGGCAATCGGCGCACATGTAGTTCCAGGTCTGATTGCGCCCGGTCCAGTGCAGCGGGTCGGAGGGCCTAATCTTCTGGTCAGGGTAGAGGTCAAACCAGCGCTGGCCGCCCTGTTCCTTCTGCCGCGAATCCCAGGCGACAACGAACGCCTGCATTCGGCCGCCGCTGAAGGGAACCAGATACTGCTGCAGCGGTGCGACGCCGAAGGTGTAAGGCAGATCAAAATCCTGCGGCTTGCCGTCAGGGCCTTCCGTGTTCACGTGGAACTTGGCGTCCTTCTTAAAGAAGGTGGAGGTTACGCCGTCTTTGGCAAAATGTGGGTCGTTGAAATTTCCCAGGACAGTTGAGTCGCTGGCCACCTGCATGGCCTGCGCGTGATGGGAAGTGCGCCACAGTCTCGTCTGCTCTTCGTGACATGATGCACAGTGCTCCGCGCCAACGTAAGTCGCGGTTTGCGCCGACGCGGTCTGACCCGCCGCGGTTCGAGCGGACCAGCGCCAAAAAAAAATGCCGACAACGCAGGCCACGACGAGTGCGGCCAAGACGATTCTCAGCAGCATGGGCCTGGCGGGCTTCGGTTTGGATTCCTTGGAATTCTTGCGCAATCATCTCTCCGGCAGAGGTGGTGCCGTGTCGCTTCGTGATTTTACGGGTGCCGGGGAGGAAGAGACAAATGCGCTCTCACGCCCCGCGATTCGGGTGTCCGCCTCCTCCCGGGGTTATCTAAGCGGAATTTTTGGGTCGCCTTGGCCGAGTTCCGCAGAGTCGGCCGGTGTCCGACGGAGCCACGTCATCGAAACATAGGCCCCGATCCACGATCCCAGGGCAGCGAAGCAGACGTACACCCAGTTCCGGGTATAGCTGATCACCGCGAACGCGGACAGCAGATACCACACGCTGCTCCAGGTTGCGGCCGGGACGCGGCGCCGCGACGAAACCGCCGCGTTGAACATGACATAGACGGCATCGGTCGCGGCGGTAGATGCGGCGACGCCAAGGGCCAACAACGGATGAATCTGCAGCACGGTTTTTACCTCATGGGAATAGAGCAGTTTCGGAATTGGTATTGTCGAGGCCCGGTAGAGCGGGCCTTCAGGCCGGCGCCGACCGGCAACAAACAAACCCGCTTCAGCCGCTGAGATCACAGACCTCAGCGGCTGAAGCAAGATAATATCGCGATCCTGAACGCGATCCTGAAGGCCCGCTCTACCCGGATACACCAAGAGTGAAAACTGCCGTAGAACGCGATTCCAACACTCGACGAAGATTACATCAAGCGGTGAGATAGGCGTGATGCGAGCAGCTACTCCGGCGCGCGGGGCTCGTCAATCACGAACAACCAGGTGCCATCGGGCTGTCGCCGGACCACTTCCGTGCTGATGCCCTGAGCTGTCGATCCTGTGGTGTGAAGGCTCCATTTCGCATGCAGCACAGCCAGTCCTTCACCGGACTCAATGACCGAGCGGGTTACCAGTTCCATCTGGCCGCGGCGCGCAAGCATGCGATCATAGGCAACGCGAATCGCCTCATGGCCAGCTACGGTTCCACCGCCGGTGACCAGGACTGCGCCGGGTTCATACAGGGCGACTAACGCCTCGACATCTCCACGATTGAAGGCGTCGAGGAACAGGGCGTGGATTTCCGATGGATTGTGCGCCGGCATAAGGTGACCTAGTCGTCGGCCGAAACGCCGACGCCCGATTCAGCGATACTGCCAGCCAAAACCGCAGCAGGAATTTCCTGGTCTTTGTACTGAAGCTGGTAGAGCTTCCAGTAAATGCCGCGGTTGGCCAGGAGCTGCTGATGCGAGCCAATCTCGCGCACCTTGCCTTTGTGCATGACGATGATCTTGTGGGCGCGCTGAATCGTGCTGAGCCGATGGGCGATGATGATTGAGGTCCGGCCTTCAACCATGCGAGTCAACGCCTCGCGGACCTTGAACTCGGTTTCGGTATCCACGCTGGAGGTGGCCTCATCGAGAATGAGGATCTTCGGATTGTGCGCCAAAGCGCGAGCGAACGAGATGAGCTGTTTCTGGCCGGTGGAAAGCGTACTACCGCGTTCGCGCACTTCCTCCGCAAAGCCGCCGGGCAGCGAGCGAATAAAATCGGCCACGTTGACCTGCTCGGCAGCATCTTCCACCGACGCGTCTTCGATCCAGCTCGAACCGAGTCGGATGTTGCCGGCAACCGTCCCGGAGAAGAGGAACGGATCCTGCAGCACCACGCCGTAACGTTGGCGCAAGTCATTCAGGTCCATGTCGCGAATATCGACACCGTCGATGCGAATCGCGCCCTTCTGCACGTCATAGAACCGCAGCAACAGCGAGATGATCGTGGTCTTGCCTGCGCCGGTGTGTCCGACGATGGCGACGGTCTCACCCGGCTCGATGGTGAAGGATACATGGCGCAGCACCCAGTCGTATTCCTGCGCGAGGTCGCCATTACCACTGGCGAGTTTGAGTTTCTCTCCCTTGCTGGCGGCTTCCTCGGCAGCTTGCGCCAGAGTGCGATAGGCGAACCACACATGGTCGAATTCGATGCTGCCAGGCCCTTCCGGCACTTTGGGTAGAGACGGCGAAACAATCTCCGCCGGTGTGTCGAGCAACTTGAAGACGCGTTCGCTCGAGGCCATTGCCGATTGCAGAATGTTGTACTTCTCGCTCAGGTCCTGGATGGGACGGAAGAAGCGCTGTGCGTATTGCATGAAGGCAACCAGCACTCCCAGGGTGACTGCGCTGCTAATCACCTGTCTCCCGCCGAAAAACACCACGCAGGCAATTGCCGTCGCCGAGAGGACTTCCACCACCGGGTAGTACACCGCGTGGGCCATGATGGCGTCCTTATAGGCGTCCATGTGAGTGCGGTTGATCTTCGCGAAGCGCTCGTAGGATTTCTTCTCCCGGTTGAATAGCTGCAAGACGACAATGCCGGTCACGTGCTCTTGCAGGAACGCGTTGATTCTGGCGATGGCGATACGAATGCGACGGTAACTTTCGCGCACTTTGCGACGGAAGATCGAGGTGGCGTAGAAGATGAGCGGCAGCACGGCGAAGGTAATCAGCGCCAGTCGCCAGCTCATGTTGAGCATAATGACCAGAATGCCCAGCAGTACGAAGATGTCTTCAAAGATGGAGACCACACCTGCGGTGAACATTTCGTTCAGCGCATCCACGTCGCTGGTGACGCGCGTGACCAGCCTGCCGACCGGATTCCTGTCGAAGAAGGCAATGTGCAGCTTCTGCAGGTGGCGAAAAATCTGGGCCCGCAGATCGAACA
>Ga0209040_10000917_pt1 | contig 23039 bp, 23 predicted proteins | sample BogFormECP12_OM3_FD_188240 | JGI IMG/M metagenome (GOLD analysis project Ga0209040, IMG submission 188240) | Bog forest soil microbial communities from Calvert Island, British Columbia, Canada - ECP12_OM3 (SPAdes) (version 2) | ecosystem: Environmental > Aquatic > Freshwater > Wetlands > Bog ... | reverse complement strand
AACGCGTTGCCCACAGTCCCACGAGGCAGAACAGAACCAGAAGAAGCGGACATATGAGGTGCTACCAAAACCGGACAACTTAATTCGCTATCGACAGATCATGGCCTGAGGCGATGAAATACGGATTCGTTAGTGCTGGCGGCGGGTCTTGGTATTCGAACACGCTCAACCTCCTGAAGGTGGGCGATCGCATTTGGGTCAAGGCGCCAGGCTTCGGTTTCGTTGGCGTTGGACGAGTTAAAGGCCCACCGGAGGCGGCGGCGGATTTCAAACTCAGGACAGATGATGGGGTCGAGAGACCTGCACTCGAGGTGCTCACGTCGGCGAGCTATCATCGGGAGTTTGCGGACGATGCCGAAAAAATGGAATATTTTGTTCCGGTTGAGTGGGCCCAAACAGTGCCACTTGATAAAGGGATCAATGAGATTGGCCTTTTCGGTAACCAGAATACAGTTTGCGCTCCGAAGACCCCAAAATGGCGACACACCATTGAACGGCTGAAAGAGGCCTTTCCGAACTACGACAAAACCAAGTGATCGTGTCCGTCTCTCAATCCGCGAAAGACAGAGAACTACTAGCGCCCAAACCCGAGATTCAAACTAAGACACTACCCGATCCCCTCTGAGTGTCCCGCCTCATTGCATGATGCCTCAGGCGTGTTCGCTCACCCTGCCGGCCTTCGGCGCCTCGGCCAGTCGCCTTGCTTCCGCGGCTCTGGTCAATGCGTGGAGAGCGAGATCAGCGCCTTTGCCGCGCAGCCGAAGGTCGCCGAGCGAGCGTTTCACGATTGCGAGCGGCAGCTCGAGCCGGTCGAGTCGAAAACTGGGTTTGCCGCCTCCAAGGCTCATAGGCGCGCGCCGTCGTGGTCGTGCTCGTGTCCGCGATGATCGTCGTGGCGGTGCGCCTCGCGCTCGACGTCCACGTCTCCTGACATGACAAAATATTTGTCCTTCACCCGAACGACCTCGATCTCGGTCCCATAGAGACGGGACAGCACCGGCCCCGAAACCACCTCCTCGACCGGCCCGATCACCGCCGCGCCGCCGCCGAGATAGAGCACCCGGTCGATCGCGTTGACGAGCGGGTTGAGCTCGTGGGCGCTGAACAGGACCGCGATCTTGAGGTCGTCTGAGATGCGCCGGGCGATCTCGACCACGTTCTTCTGGTGTGTCGGGTCGAGCGAAATGAGCGGCTCGTCGAGAAGCAGGAGGCGCGGGCGGCCGAGCAGCGCCTGACTCAAAAGCACCCGCTGGCGCTCGCCGCCCGACATCTCGCCGACTGACCGGCGGGCGAGCTCGCGCGCGCCGACTTCGTCGAGCGCCCGGTCGATCTCGCGCCGGCTCGCCTTGTCGAGCGCGGCGAAGCCAAATCGCCGGCCCAACGCGGCGCTGGCGACGAAATCCCAGCCGGTGAGGCGCTGGCCGGCCATCGCGCCCCGATTCTGCGGCATGTAGCCGATCTCGGGATTGCCGCGCTTGACCGGACGATCGAAGACCCGGATGGCGCCGGCCGCAATGGGGATGAGGCCGAGGGCGCCGCGCATGAGCGTCGTCTTGCCGGCGCCGTTGGCGCCGAGCATGCCGACGAACTCGCCGCCGCGGATACCGAAGCTCGCCGCCGAGAGGATATCCCGGCCGCCGAGCTTGATCGTCACGTCCTCGAAGCGGAGCGCGCTCACTGGGTCGGGGCGAGCGCGTGATCCACCGCGTCGAGCTGTCCCATCATCCAGGCCTGGTAGGTCGCGCCGGGCGGCTCGGTTTCGCATACCGCGACGACCGGCACGCCGTTGGCTTTCGCCATTTGAATGAGCCGCTGCACCGCAGGCTCGCTCGCCTGACCGTTGTAGATCATCGCCTTCACCTTGTGTCCCTTGAGATCGTTCTCGAAGGCGGCGACCTCAGAGGCGGTCGGTTCGGCGTTGTTCATGATCGCCAGCGCAAACTTCTCGTTGTGCACCTTGAGCCCGAGCAGGGCCGCCTGATAGCCGAACACAGGCTCGGACGCGGACACAGGCTGCCCTGCGTAGGACTTGCGCATTGCGGCGATCTTGTCGTCCAGCGGCTTGAGAGAGGCAAGGAATTTCGCCTCGCCCTCCTGGTAATCCGCCTTGTGCGCCGGATCGACGACGACGAGGTCGGCGACGAGCGCCCTCGCCGTCGCCTTCATGATTGCCGGATCGTACCACAGGTGCGGGTTGTCGCCCGCCTTGCGGCCGACGAGCGCGCCGACCACGATCTCCTTGCGGCCGGGCGCCTTGCTGGCCTTGGCGAGCTTCTCCATCCACGGGTCGTAATCGACGCCATTGAGGATGACGATTTTCGCATCGCGGAGCGCCTTCGCGGTCTCGGGGCTGGCCTCGAAGAGGTGCGGGTCCTGGTCGGGGCTTTTGAGGACGCTGATAACAGCGACATTCGCGCCGCCGATCTGGCTTGCGAGGTCGCCGTAGAAGTTTTCCGCCGCGACGATCTTGACCGGCTCGGCCCCAGCAGGGGCGCCCCATGCGGCGAGCGCGCAGGCCAGGGAGAAGCAAAGCTTCCTGATCATGCGTTTTTTCCCTCAAGGATGGAATGTCAAGGCGGTAGTGTTATGTTATAACATTCGTGAGCGCAAGCGGATTCGGGCGACGCGGGCGCAAGGTTCTGTTAGGAACGACGGCCGAGGATTATCGATGAACGCGTGCGGCTGCGCACATGACCGTGCGACCTGGGCGGACCGCGTCCAGCTCTTCTGCCTGCGGGAAGGCTTCCAACTGACGCCCATGCGACGGCGGGTCTTGGACATCTTCGGCGACAGCGACGCTCCGCTCGGGGCTTACGCCATCCTCGAGGAATTGTCGCGACGCGGCGGCAAGCAGGTGGCGCCGCCGACTGTGTATCGGGCGCTCGATTTTTTTCTGGATCACGGTTTCGTCCACCGGATCGAAAGCCTCAACGCCTACGCTCCTTGCGAGCACCTCGACCACGCCCACCACGGCATGCTGCTCATCTGCGAGAATTGCGGGCGCAGCGAAGAGATCGAGGACTTGGAGACGATGGCGGCCGTCGCGGCGACGGCCGCGAAGGCGGGGTTCGGTCTTAAGCGTGTGATGATCGAGGCGACGGGCGTGTGCCGGAGGTGCGCAGCGGGAGAAGTTGAGGGCGCGTCCTAGCACGTCCCTTCAGCCCAGAAAGCCGCCGCTGGAGCGACCCACCGCATGTCCTACTATCTCACCACACTGCCGGTTTGGCTCCTCATCATTCTGATCGTCGTCCTGCCGACGGCGGCGGCCATGATCGGACAGGCCCTCATCCACAATTGGGTCGGCGTGGCGCGGCTCGCTAAGAACAACGAGATCGCAGGCTTCAAATTTGCAACTGTCGGCGTCATTTACGCCGTCCTCCTCGCCTTCGCCGTCATCGTGGTTTGGGAGAAATTCAGCGAGGCCGAGAACGCCGTGGCGCTGGAAGGCGCCGCCGCGGCGGCCTTGTTCCGCTACGCCGAGGGGGATGAGCCCGAGGCCAAAGCGCTCCGGGGCGCGCTCGTCAAATACCTTAAGTCGGCGATTGAGCAGGAGTGGCCCAAAATGGAGGGCGAGTCGGAGAGCCGCGACGTCACGGCGGCGCTGAGCGACGTCTACCGGGCTGCCATGGCGCTCAACCGTTCTGCGACGCGGACCCATGCCGATATGGCGGAGGTGTTCGCGCAGATCGATCACCTGACGACCGCCCGGCGGATCCGGTTGCATTTGGCGACCGGGCTCGTCCCGGACGTGATCTGGGTCGTTCTGTTCGCCGGCGGTTTCCTAACGATCGGCTTCACGCTCTTTTTCGGCAGCGAAAACCTGCCGGCGCAACTGGCGATGACGGGCGCCCTGTCCGTTCTCGTGACCATGGGCCTCGCTGTGATCGTTTCGATCGACCACCCGTTCACCGGCCCTATTCACGTCCGCCCGCATGCCATTGAAGCTGTCCTCGACGAATTCGGGACGCCGTGAAGGAGGAACGGAGCCGGCGCCTCGGGGCCGGCTCCTTCGCGTCAATAGCAGACGTTGACCATCTGGTTGCCGACGAAGACGCCGTAGGCGTCGTACACCGGCCGGTACTGGTAGCAGCCGCCGTAGCCGTAGCCGTAGCCGTAGTCGTAAGCGTACGGGGCAGCCAAGGAGCCGACGATCGCGCCGGTCGCGAGGCCGCCGACGACCGCCGGTCCCCACCAGCCGCCGCCCCAACCGCCGCCACGCCCGCCGCCGCCATGCCACCCGCCGCCACGCCAGCCTCCACCGCCATGCCAGCCTCCGCCGCGCCAACCGGAGCGCGGGTCCGCTGCGGCGCTTGTGACGGCCGCACCGGCTAGCAGAGCCGCGACCGAGAGGGCGGCCAAGCCTTGCGATAGCATCCTCATTTGCGTCTCCACTGCTGTGCGTCAGGCGAAAAGCCGGTGATAAACAGCCGTTTAGTTTTGATTTATCACCTGACTTCTCGTCGGCCACTGTGGGTGGCGTCGTCAGTAACGCGCGCGAAAGCCCGTCGTGGCGCGGGAAAAGCCCCGCGCGCGATCAATTTTTCGTGGGTCAACGGTATTATCGCGTTCGGGCCGCGCCGGTGTCGGTGCGTCACGCCGTGTGCTCGTCGGCGCCGGCCGCGCCGGAAAGAGGCCCGTCAGCGTGAGGGCTCTCCGCCGGTGAAAATGAGGATTTCATCCTTCGGGACGCGGTTGAGAAGAGCGTGGGCCTCCTCGTCCAAGAGGTCGCGGTCGATGCTTTCCGGCCTCAGGTCGGTCACCCGGCGCTGCCAGCGCGCTCGCTCGTCTCTGAGGGCGTCGAGTTCGGTTGTCAGCCGCTCTGCTTCGGCGTCGTATTTCGCCTTGGCTTTCAGACCGTGCTCGCCGCTGGAGGCGCCCCAGACGAGATAGCCCGTCGCCGCCCCTAGCACCAGATAGAGGACAATCGGCGCCACGATCGAGCGCAGGCGGGTTCTGACGACCATGCGCCCGATCGTGCCGGACCTTGGTAAAGGAGGGGTTACTTCCTCAGGCCGCCTTGACCGCCGCGCGCCCGGCGTAGCGCGCCTGCTCGCCGAGCTCCTCCTCGATCCGGATGAGCTGGTTGTATTTCGCCAGGCGATCGGAGCGGGAGAGCGAGCCGGTCTTGATCTGCCCGCAATTTGTCGCGACGGCGAGGTCGGCAATGGTGGAGTCCTCGGTCTCCCCCGACCGATGCGACATGACGGCGGTGTAGGCAGCCCTGTGCGCCATGTCGACTGCGGCCAGGGTCTCGCTGAGCGAGCCGATCTGATTGACCTTGATGAGGATCGAGTTGGCGACGCCCTCCTTGATGCCGCGGGCGAGGATCTCGGTGTTGGTGACGAAGATGTCGTCGCCGACGAGCTGCCTGCGCGCGCCGAGCTTCTCGGTCAGCAATTTCCATCCCTGCCAGTCCTGCTCCGCCATGCCGTCCTCGATCGAGAGGATGGGATAGGCGTCGGCGAGCTTGGCGAGATACTGGACCTGTTCCTCGATGGAGCGGGTCTTGCCTTCGCCCGAATAGACGTAAGCCCCGTCTTTGAAGAACTCCGACGCAGCGGGGTCGAGTGCGAGCGCGATGTCCTCGCCCGGCTTGAAACCGGCCGCTTCGATCGCCTTCATGCAGAAGTCGAGCGCCGCCTCCGCCGAGGGCAGGTTCGGCGCGAAGCCGCCTTCGTCGCCGACGTTAGTGTTGTGCCCGGCTTTCTTCAGCGCGCTCTTGAGCGCGTGAAAAGTCTCGGCGCCCCACCTGACCGCGTCGGCGAAGGAGGGCGCGCCAACCGGCATGATCATGAACTCCTGGAAGTCGATCGGATTGTCCGCGTGCACCCCGCCGTTGACAACGTTCATCATCGGCGTCGGCAGCACGCGCGCCGTCGTCCCGCCCACATATCGGTAGAGTGGAAGGCCGGAGGCGTCGGCCGCCGCCTTGGCCGCCGCGAGCGAGACGCCGAGGATCGCATTGGCGCCGAGGCGCGACTTGTTCGGCGTGCCGTCGAGCGCGATCATGGTTTCATCCAACTTGAGCTGATCTTCAGCTTCGAGACCGGAGATCGCATCGAATAGATCGCGGTTCACCGCTTCGACCGCCTTCAAAACGCCCTTGCCGCCAAAGCGGCCCTTGTCTCCGTCGCGCAGTTCCACCGCCTCTCGCGTGCCTGTCGAGGCCCCGGACGGAACCGCCGCTCGTCCCATCGAACCATCTTCCAGCGCCACGTCCACCTCGACAGTCGGATTGCCTCGGCTGTCCAAGATCTGGCGGGCAACAACGTTCACAATTGCAGTCATCAGGCGATCCTCCGCTCGGACGAAGATCGGCGACTTCTACGCCACGACCAAGCCAAGCGAAAGCGGTTGGACCGCTGGCATGCCAGGCCGATAAATTCGAGGCGCCGAAGAGCGAAAAAATTCGCCACGACCTACGTTGCCCCCGTGACACACGCAAGAAAGTGGACTAGCAATGACGTTGCGAAAAGGAGGCCGCTGCCAAACCCCTTGGCGCCGGATGCCGCAAAGTCTGTGGGAGGACGACGCGCCGCTCTGTCTCTGCCCGACGTTGAGACGCGCGTTTGGGAGACAAAAACAAGATTGAGCTGGTCGGCGCATACGAGGACGAAACAAGGGGCGAGCGGTTCGAGCGTCTCGCCCCTTGCTAATGCTAAGGCCTCCGACTGATCGGGCCTATCGGCCGGCCTCAGCCTCCCCTTCGAGCCAGCCGCGGCGCGTTTCGTCAATATAGGCGGCGAGCCGTTTCTCTTTGATCGCGTTTCGCGCGCCCTCCATCAAATCGAGATAGTAAGCGAGATTGATCTCTGTGAGAGCCATCATCGCAAGGATCTCGCCCGACTTCACCAGATGACGCCAATAGGCGCGCGAATAGCTGCGCGCCATGCGCGAAGACGAGTGAGGATCGACCGGACGCGGATCGTCGGCGAACCTTGCATTGCGCAGATTGAGGCGGCCCCGGCGGGTGAAGACCATTCCGTGCCGGCCAGCGCGAGTGGGCATGACGCAATCGAACATGTCGACGCCCCGTGCGAGCGACTGCATGAGATCGTCCGGCGCGCCGACGCCCATGAGGTATCGCGGCTTCTCATCAGGCAAATGCGGGATCACCGCCTCGGTCATCTTGAGCATGACGGATTGCGGCTCGCCCACCGCAAGGCCGCCAATCGCGTAGCCGTCGAAGCCGATCTCAGCAAGCTCGCGCGCGCTCTCGACGCGCAGGCCGCTGTCCTCGCCCCCCTGCACTATGCCAAATATCGCCCTGCCCTTCTGGCTTCCGAATGCGCGCTTCGATCTCTCGGCCCAGTTGAGCGAGAGGCGCATGGCGCGCTCCGCCTCATCCCTGGATGCGGGCAAGCGCAGGCACTCGTCGAGTTGCATCTGAATGTCGGAGCCCAGCAGCCGCTGGACCTCCATCGATCGCTCGGGGGTCAGCTCGTGTCGCGAGCCGTCGACATGCGAGTGAAACGTCACCCCGTTCTCGGTAAGCTTGCGAAGCTTCGCGAGGCTCATCACCTGGAAGCCTCCGGAGTCGGTCAGAATTGGATGCGGCCAGTTCATGAATTTGTGCAGTCCGCCGAGCGCGGCGATGCGCTCCGCGCCGGGGGCGAGCATCAGGTGATAAGTGTTGCAAAGCACGACGTCGGCGCCGAGCGCCCGCACGGCCTCCGGATGCATCGCCTTGACCGTGGCGGCTGTCCCGACGGGCATGAAAGCGGGCGTGCGAATGACGCCGCGCGGCGTCGACAACGCGCCGAGCCGAGCGGCGCCATCGACGGCGTGAACGGCGAAGGCGACGCCGTCGTTCACGGCGCAGGCGTCAGGGCTCGGCCGAAGCGCTCGCCGAGTAGCAGGCAGGCGTCGCCATAGGAATAAAATCGGTAGCCGGCCTCGATCGCATGGGCATAGGCCGCGCGCATTGTATCGAGGCCGCTGAAAGCCGACACGAGCATGAAAAGCGTCGAGCGCGGCAGATGAAAGTTCGTCATCAGCGCATCGACCGCACGGAACCGATAGCCGGGCGCGATGAAGAGCGACGTCTCTCCGGCGAACGCCTGAATAAAGCCCCTCTCGTTAGCCGCCGTCTCCAAAATCCGCGCCGATGTCGTGCCGACTGCGACGACGCGGCCGCCCCTTTGCCAGGCGCCATTCAGCGCATCGGCGGTCGTTGGGTCTATGCAGCCTTCCTCAGAATGCATCTTGTGGTCTTCGACGTCCTCGACCTTGACCGGCGCGAACGTGCCAGGTCCGAGATGGAGCGTAACGCGATGGACGGCGACCCCGCGCGCAACGAGCCGCTCGATCAGCTCCGGCGTGAAGTGAAGGCCCGCGGTCGGCGCCGCGATTGCGCCCGTGCGCTCGGCAAAGATCGTTTGGTAGTCGTCGCGGTCTGTCTCCGTCGGGGCCCGCCGTGCCGCGATATACGGCGGCAGAGGCGCGCCGCCCAGTCGCTCGATCGCTTCGTCTAACGCGGCGTCAGTGAAATGGAAGCGCAGCAAAACCTCGCCGCCATCTCGCTTCTCTTCCACCTCGGCATCGAGCGACGCGAGGAGGCAAGCCATGCTTTCGCTTGTCTCGCCAAACCGGATGCGCTCTCCGACCTTCAGCCGCTTGGCCGGTCGAACAAGCGCGCGCCAGCGGCAGCTGTCCACGCGCTTGACGAGCGTCGCTTCGACGGACGCAACGACATCGTTCCTAACGCGCACGCCTTCAAGCCGGGCCGCGATGACCCGAGTGTCGTTAACGACGATCGCATCCCCGGCTTGCAAGAATTTCGGCAGGTCAGCGACCCGGGAATCCATCAGCGAGCCGTTCGAGTCGACAACGAGCATGCGCGCGCTGTCGCGCGGCCGGGCTGGCCAAAGCGCAATTAGCTCGGGCGGCAGCTCAAAGTCGAATGCGTCGGCGCGCATCTTGTAGGGCGGGGTCGCTGACCCCGCCAGGCGCGGTCAGCGACCGCGCCCCACAGGGCCGCATCGCAGCTTTTAGCTCAAGCTCGCCTTGACGATTCTGTCCGGGTCTCTGACCGGCTCGCCGCGCTTGATCTTGTCGACGTTCTCCATGCCGGAAACGACTTTGCCCCAGACCGTATACTGCCGATCGAGAAAGCGGGCGTCGTCGAAGCAGATGAAGAATTGCGAGTTTGCCGAGTTCGGGTTCGACGCGCGCGCCATCGAAACGGTGCCTCGGACGTGGGGCTCCGCATTGAACTCGGCTTTGAGATCGGGATATTTCGAGCCGCCGGTTCCCGTGCCGTGCGGGCAGCCCGTCTGGGCCATGAAGCCGTCGATCACGCGGTGGAAGACGACCCCGTCGTAAAAGCCTTCCGAGACGAGCTGCTTAATATGGGTGACATGGCCCGGCGCAATCGCCGCATCCATCTCGATGACGACTGGGCCCTTCGTGGTCTCGAGGGTCAGCGTATTGCCTGCGCTCATGACGTCATGCTCCTATTTCGATCCGGCCATGCGCATCGTCACGATCTTGTCGGGGTTCGCGACCGTGCCGTTGTCGGCCTCGGTTCCAGCCTTGATCTTGTCGACGACGTCCATTCCCGACACCACTTCGCCGAAGGCGGTGTATTTGTGGTCCAGAAACCCCGCGTCGCCGAAGGAGATGAAAAACTGCGAATTGGCCGAATCCGGGTCGCTCGACCGGGCCATGCCGACGATGCCGCGCTTGAAATGAGTGTTGTTGAATTCCGCCGGAATGTCGGGAAGATCGGAGTGTCCCGTGCCCGTGCCGGTTGGGTCGCCGGTTTGCGCCATGAAACCCGGGATCACTCGATGGAACGGGACTCCGTCATAGAACCCGCGCTTCACCAGCGTCTTGATTTGCGCGACATGCTTCGGCGCCCAGTCGGGTCGCAATCGAATGACCACTTTCCCGTACTTAGTCGTGAGAATGACCGTATTGTCGGCGTCTTCCGCCGCGAGCGCAGGAGCGGCGACCAAAAGCAAAAGCGCCAGCGCGGCGCGGCGGCTGATGAGCGGCATGCCAAGGTCTCAGGAAGCTGCGGCAGGATCGCCGCGGGCCGGCTCAATATCAGGTTGGAGGACCTTTGCAACCTCGAAGGCTCCGTGGGCGCGGTCGACAAAGCGCTCGAACCATGACATCTGAACGCGGGCCCGCGCGATCGCCTGGCAGCCGCGCCGCCGGCAGCCCGTACTCGAGGAATAAGACGAGGAATGACCAAGGAGCTCAGCGGCATGACCGCCTTCGTCACAGGTTCGGGCCGAGGTCTCGGGCGCGCGATGGCCGAGCGCCTCGCCGAACTCGGCGCCAACGTCGCCATCCACGACGTCACGCGCACCGCTCCCGCCAAATACGGAGAGGCCGAGAACCTTGACGCGGTCGCCAAGGCGATCACGAAGCACGGCGGGCGCGTCGCGGCGGTCACCGGCAATATCGCCGACAAGGCCGCCATCGCGAGAATGAAGGATGACATCGACGCCGAACTCGGCATGGTCGACATCCTCGTCAACTGCGCCGGCGGCGACATCGGCGCGTCGGGCGGCAAGCCGAACCCGAACGACGCTCTTGGAATTCCGCTCGAGGACATCAAGGCGCTGACCGAAAATAACCTCTACGGCACGATCCTGGTCTGTCAGGCGTTCGTGCCGCCCATGGTTGCGGCGGGGAGAGGTTCGGTCATCAACATTGGCTCGGCCGCGGCGCAGTTCGGCGTGACCAACGGGGTCATCTACGCCGCGCTCAAGGCCGCCGTCATCCACTACACGCGTTGTCTCGCGGCGACGCTGCGGACCGAGGGCGTGCGCGTCAACGCGGTGAGCCCGGGCGCGACCAAGACCGCGCGCTTCGAGGCGACGCGCGTCGTCGACCCCAAGATGATGGACTCCACTGGGAAATCGTTCATTCGCTATGGCGAGCCCGCCGAAATCGCCGACGCCGTCGCGTTCCTCGCAAGCCCAAGAAGCAAGTTCATCAACGGCCAGGTCCTTCGGGCCGATGGCGGCGAAACGCTGTTTCCAGGCTGAGCGGGAAAAGGGAGATTTTCAACGTGGCCACCGGCGCTCGCTTCGAAGGCATGACGGCGATCGTAACGGGAGGCGCCTCGGGCATCGGCCTCGCCGTCGCTCAACGCATCCTCAACGAGGGCGGCGCACAGGTCACGATCTGGGACGTTGACCCAAGCAAGCTCGACGCGGCAGCCGCCAAGCTTGGCGCGAACGCAAGAGTGAAGCGCATCGACATAACCAATCCAGCCGAAGTGGAAGGCGCCGCTCAGGACGCAAGGGCCGCAATGGGCCAGATCGACATCCTCGTTTGCAGCGCCGGCGTCGCGGGATTGAACGCGCCGGTCATCGACTATCCGGTCGACGAGTGGAAGCGCATTTTTGACGTCAACGTGAACGGGCTTTTCTACTGCAACCGCTACATCGCGCGTTTCATGAAGGATCGCGGCTACGGCCGCGTCGTCAACATCGCCTCGATCGCCGGCAAGGAAGGAAATCCGACCGCCTCGGCCTACAGCGCGTCGAAGGCGGCGGTCATTGGCCTCACGAAGTCGCTCGGCAAGGAACTCGCCAAGGACGGAGTGACGGTCAATGCCGTCACGCCGGCGACGATCGAGACGCCGATGCTCGATCAGGTCGCGCCCGCGCACATCGCCTACATGCGCTCCAAGATCCCGATGGAGCGCTTCGGAACGGTCGACGAAGCCGCGGCGCTCATCTGCTGGCTCGCGAGCCGGGAGTGCTCGTTCAGCACCGGCGCGGTGTTCGACCTTTCCGGCGGGCGCGCTACGTACTGACTTGCTTCATGCCGACAGCCGACCTGAGCGACGCCCTGACGCGACTCGGCCTGGTCGGATCGACGGAAGATATTCGCGTGACGCCGCTGACCGGGGGCGTGTCGTCCGACATCTGTCTTGTCGAGGCTGAGGGCAAGCGCTTCTGCGTCAAGCGCGCGTTGCCTAGGCTCAAGGTCGCGGCGCTATGGGAGGCGCCGGTCGAGCGCAACGCGGCCGAGGCGGCCTGGATGCGCGCGGTCGCGCGCTGGCTGCCGGGCGCGGCTCCGCGAATTCTCGCGGAAGACAACGCCGCCGGGCTGTTCGCAATGGACTATTTGCCGCCCGAGGATTTTCCTTTGTGGAAGACGGAGCTCATGCGGGGCGCCATCGACGTGGACTTCGCCGCTGCGGTTGGACGCGACCTCGCGCTGATCCATTCGCGAAGCGCCGCGGACCCCGCCATTGCCGACGCCTTCGCCAACGACGGCGTGTTCGAGGCCATCCGCATCGAGCCTTATCTGCGCGCGACGGGCAGGTCGCACCCGACCCTCGCGGCGCGGCTTGAGGAGATTGCGACGGCTACGCTCGAGACAAAGCGCGCGCTGGTCCACGGCGACGTCAGCCCCAAGAACATCCTAAAGGGTCCGGCCGGTCCCGTCTTTCTCGATGCGGAATGCGCGTGGTTCGGCGACCCGGCGTTCGACCTCGCCTTCTGCTTGAACCACCTCCTGCTCAAGGGCGCCCGGGAGGGCGCTGACAAGGCGCCCTACCTCAAGGCCTACTTCGCGCTTGCGAACGCCTACCTGGCCGGGGTCGATTGGGAGAAGACGGAAGGCCTCGAAGCCCGCGCGGCGGCCTTGCTGCCGGCGCTGTTTCTCGCGCGCGTCGACGGCAAGTCGCCGGTCGAATATCTCACGCGCGACAGCGAGCGCGAGGCGGTGCGCGCCTGCGCCATGCCGCTGATTGAGGCGCCGCCGGCCCGCCTTGCGAAGATCGCGGAAGCCTGGAGTCCAACCGCATGAGCGCGCCCGTCATTCGGGCCGTCCACGCCCGCCGCATCTGGGACTCGCGCGGCCGCCCGACGATCGAGGCGGAGGTCAAGCTCAGCGACGGCGCCGTGGGGCGCGGGATCGCTCCGGCCGGCGCCTCGCGCGGAAGCCGCGAAGCGGTCGAGAAGCGGGACGGAGGAGAGCGGTTAGCCGGCCTCGACGTGCGACTGGCGCTTGTCGGCATTCGTGATGAAATCGCGCCGGCGCTCATCGGCCGGGATCCGTTCAAGCAGCAAGCGATCGATCAAACGCTCGTTGCGCTCGACGGCGCAGCGAATCTCTCGCGGCTCGGCGGCAACGCGCTGACCGCCGTGTCGCTCGCGACCCTCAACGCCGCCGCGGCGAGCCGCAAGGAGCCGCTGTGGCGCTATCTTCTCGGCGGCGCCGCCGCGCTCATTCCTTTGCCGCAGATCCAGATCTTCGGCGGCGGCGCCCATGCGGGGCGCCGGATCGACATCCAGGACTTCATGATCGTCGCGCCTAAGGCGAAGTGCTTCGCCGAGGCCCTCGAAACGACGGCCGAGGTCTACTACGCCGCCGGCCGGATCATGGCCGAGCGCGGCTTGCTTCAAGGCGTCGCGGACGAGGGCGGCTGGTGGCCCGCCTTCTCCTCGAATGAAGAGGCGCTGGAAACGCTCATGCTGGCGATCGAGAGGGCGCGCTTCGAGCCGGGCGCCGACGTGGCGATCTTCCTCGACGTCGCCGCGTCCGAATTCGGCCATGACGGGCGATACCGCCTGGGCCTTGAAAAGCGGGAATTCGACCGCGACGGCTGGACCGAGATCCTTGTTGATTGGTGCGCGCGCTATCCGATCCTTTCGATCGAGGACCCGTTCGCGGAAGACGACGCGACCGGGTTCCAAAGATTCGTCTCGGCGGTTGGAGACCGTGTCCAGATCGTCGGCGACGACCTGCTCGTGACCAACGCCGACAACGTGCGGCGCGCGGCGCGGGAAAAATCCGCCACCGCGGCCCTGATCAAGGTCAACCAGGCGGGGACGGTCAGCGCCGCCAAGGCCGCTTTCGATGCAGGCCGAGAGCGCGGGTTTGGAACGATTGTTTCGGCGCGTTCCAGCGAGACCGAGGACACGTCGATCGTCCATCTCGCGGTGGGCTGGAGCGCGGGCCAACTCAAGGTCGGCTCGTTCTCGCGGTCCGAACGGATGGCCAAATGGAACGAGGCGTTGCGCATCGAGGAGGCCTTGGGCCCCAAGGCGCGCTTCGCCGGGCTCGGCGCCCTGCCCGCGCGAATGAAGCAATCGCAGCAGGCCCAACCGAAGAGGGGATCATGAACTCCTTGTCCCTCGAAAGCGGCGCGCTCGCGGTTCCCGCATCCGATTGGAACGGAGTGCGCAGCTATAAGGGAATCCCCTACGCCGCGCCTCCCTTGGGGCCGCTGCGCTGGCGGGCGCCGCAACCTGTCGCGCCCTGGAATGGCGTCCGCCGATCGGACGCGTTCGGACCCAATTCGCTGCAAGGCGTCGTGTTCGGCGACATCGACCCAACCGCCGTCGGCGTGTCGGAAGACTGCCTGTACCTCAACGTTTGGACGCCGGCTGCGCCAGGAAGCGCGGATCGGCTGCCGGTCATGTTCTGGATCCACGGCGGCGGCTTCGTGGTCGGGTCGGGCTCGGAGCCGCGCTACGACGGAGCGCGGCTCGCCTCGCGCGGGATTGTCGTGGTGACGGTCAATCACCGCCTCAACGCGCTCGGCTTCCTCGCGCATCCGGAGCTCACCGCCGAGTCCGAACGGGGCGCGTCGGGCAACTACGGAGTGCTTGACCTCGTCGCGGCGCTGAAGTGGGTTGAGCGCAACATCGCCGCTTTCGGCGGCGATCCGGACGCGGTGACGATCGCCGGCGAATCCGCTGGCTCGGAGGCGGTGAGCGCGCTCATGGCCTCGCCGATCGCAAAAGGTCTGTTCGCGCGGACGATCGGCGAAAGCGGCGCCATGTTCGCGACGCCGAGCAGAGCGACGGCTTCGCTCGAGAAGGCCGAGGACGACGGCCTCGCCTTCATGCGCAAGGTGGGGGCCAAGTCGCTGGCGGATTTGCGCGCCGCGCCCGCCGACGCGATCCTCGCGGCGGCGCCCGGCCTTGGCTACCGGCCGATCGTTGACGGCTGGTTTCTCCCCAAGACCCCCGCCGAGACCTTCGCGGCGCGCGAGCAATCCGACGTCCCCCTCATGGCGGGCTGGAACAAGGACGAGGGCTTCAACTTCACGCTTCTCCAGGGCGACAGCGCCAAGCGCCCCTACCCCGACCTGGTGCGCGAGATTTTTGGTGATCAAGCGGAAGCGGCGCTGCGCCTTTATCCGTGTGGCTCGCCGAAGCTCGACGCCGAGTCTGCGCGCGCGCTCGGCGGCGACCTCGCCATCATCCATCCGACCTGGTCCTGGATCGAAGCGCAGAAGGCTCATGGGACCAAGGAGATTTTCCGCTTCCGCTTCGACCGCTGTCCCATGACGCCGCAGGGATGGTTCGGCGACAGCGACAGCGCCGACGCCGGCGCGTTCCACGCCGGCGAAATCGTCTACGTCTTCGACAACCTCCACGCCCTCCCCTGGATCATCGAGGACGCCGACCGGGCGCTCGGCAAGGTCGCCTCGAGCTGCTGGGTCAACTTCGTCAAGACCGGCGATCCCAACGGCGACGGGCTCCCGCCATGGCCCTCGTTTCGGAGCCAATACGCAGATGTGATGCTGTTCGACGCGATCTCGGCAGCCGCTCCCGAGCAGAGCAGGGAAAGGCACGCCTTTCTGGCCGAGGCGACGGCGCGCATCCGGAAGCGGGCGTAGCGGTCAAGTCCAAAGCTCGGCGCGCATGCTGTACACCGCAAATGGGCGGACAGCGCGCCTACAGGGGTCGCCTTGGGAAGGACCGGAGCCTGGGCCATAGGCGTCATTCCATCGCGAGCACGAAATGGCCTTCACCGCCCTGAGCGGAATTTGCCCATGCCGCCAGACCGAAGGCGAGGCAGGCCCAACCCAAAAAACAGAGCCTGCCTGCCTTCGCCTCGATACGCGGAAGTAAGGTCGCTCAGGCCGCGCTCCTTACGAGGCTTTTGGTTCCGGCAGCACCTCATTCAAACAGGCGATGGCGTTCAAGGCCCTTGGATAGCCGATGAACGGCAGCAGTTGCGTCACGACGCCGAGCAGGAATTCCTTGTCATTTCCGACGTTGACGTTGCCCTGAATATGCCCTTTCAATTGCGGCTCGCATCCGCCCAGCGACAAGAGGATCGAAAACGTAAGCAACTCTCTTGTCTTAACGTCGAGAGCAGTTCTCGTCTGGTAGTCGCCGAAGCAGTTGGCGGACAGAAACCTCTGAATATGGATTTGGCTTTTCGGCGATTGCTCGTACATCCGGTCGATCGGATCGCCGAAAATCGACTTTTGAAGCGCCAGCCCTTTCTGGAACCGATCTTCTGGCCCGGTGGTCGACTGAGCCGGGAGCGGAAGCTCGACGCCGCGCGACAAAAGGACCTCGTTCGTCGTGTGGATGAACTCTAAGGCCTTGGCGATGCCGACGTAGGGCGCGGAATGATAGAGAATCTCCTTGGCTTCGACCGGCGCGACGCCCACGTTCAGAGCGCCGACGAGCATCACCTTGTATTCGGCGAGCGTCTGCTGAGCGATCAGGGACGCGAGGATCGCCATGAGTCTCGTCTTCGTCTCAAGCGCCCCGTGCCGCAACACCTCGTCGAACGCGAAATTGTCAAACACCTCGACCAGTTCAGGGTCGGTGCGCTTGAGCGTCGACTGATGGTTCGGGAAAAGCTCTTCATGTTTCTTTCGCGCGGTCTCGGTGATGGCCATGTGTGATCTCGTGCAGCCGCAGGACGGCCGTGGCCGACCGTCCTGCGGAGTGATTGGGTCGGGCTTAATCAGCGGCCGGTGGTCGCGAGCAGCGCCGGCGGATAGCGCTCGCCTTGAACCGCGATCTCGCTCCCCGTGCGCTCGATATCGGCAAGGTCGTCCGCGGTCAGTTCGACGTCCGCCGCGCCGAGGTTCTCCTCAAGACGGCGTAGTTTCGTCGTTCCGGGGATGGGAACGATCCACGGCTTCTGCGCCAAAAGCCAGGCGAGCGCGACTTGTGCAGTTGTCGCCTTCTTCCGGTCTCCGATGCGCTTGAGAAGGTCGACCAGCGCCTGATTGGCGGCCATGGCTTCAGGCGTGAAACGCGGCAGGATCGCGCGGAAATCGTCCGCCGCAAGCTTCGTGTCCTTGCCCATCGCCCCGGTCAGGAACCCCTTGCCGAGCGGGCTGTAGCAGACGAAGCCGATTCCCAATTCCTCGCTCGTCTGAAGAACGCCGTTGGTTTCAGGGCCCCGGGTCCAGAGCGAATATTCGTTCTGCAGCGCCGCGACCGGCTGGACGGCGTGCGCTCGGCGCACGGTGTTCGCGCCGGGCTCCGACAAGCCGAAATGCTTGACCTTGCCCTCGGCGATCAGCGCCTTCACCGCGCCTGCCACGTCCTCGATCGGCGTCTCCGGATCGACGCGATGCTGGTAGAGGAGATCGATCGCCTCGACCTTGAGACGCTTCAGCGATCCCTCGACCGCTGCGCGGATGCGCGCGGGGTTGCTGTCCATGCCAGCCTGCTTTCCCGTTTGCGGGTCGATGCGGAAGCCGAATTTGGTTGCGATGATGACCTCGTCGCGAAACGGCGCCAGCGCTTCGCCGACCATCTCCTCGTTAGTGTAAGGGCCGTAGATCTCGGCGGTGTCGAAAAACGTGACGCCGCGCTCGAAGGCGGCGCGAATCAGCACGATCCCCGCCGCCTTGTCGACGCTGTTTTCTCGGCCGTAGCCGAAGTTGAGCCCCATGCAGCCGAAGCCGATTGCTGAGATTTCAAGGCCACCCTTGCCGAGTTTGCGTTTCTGCATTGTGCTGCTCCTAAGAACGGTGAGACCCTTTCGATCTCTAAACGCGCAGCATGGTCTTGATCGCGCGCCGCTCGTCCATCGCGCGGTAGCCCTCGGCGACGTCAGCGAGCGGCAGCGTCAGGTCGAAGACCCTGCCGGGATTGATCTTGCGCGTAAGCACGAGGTCGATCAGTTTTGGCAGAAACCGGCGGACCGGCGCCGGGCCGCCGAGCATGCCGGTCTGCGAGTAAAACAGCCATTGGCCGTCGAGTTCGACGCCATGCGGCACGCCGACATAGCCGATCATGGCGCCGGGACGGGCGCAGCGGATCGCCTGGGTCATCGAGTCGTTCGTGCCGACGCACTCCAGGACGGAATCCGCGCCGATTCCGTCGGTCAGCGCCTTGACCCGATCGACGCCCGTGTCGCCCCGCTCGGAAACGATGTCGGTCGCGCCAAATTCGAGCGCGAGGTCCTGCCGCGTCTTGTGGCGGCTCATGGCGATGATCCGCCCCGCGCCCATCTGTTTCGCCGCGAGCACGCCCATGAGCCCCACCGCGCCGTCGCCGACGACCGCGACCGTCGCGCCGGGTTCGACGCGCGCCGCGTCGGCAGCGTACCAGCCGGTGCCGAGCACGTCCGAAGTCGCAAGCAGGCTCGGAATGAGATCGTCCGGAGGCATGTCCGGCGTCGCGACCAGCGTGCCGTCGGCGAGCGGCACGCGCGCCCGCGGCGCCTGGGCTCCCGTCATGAACTCGCGCTGGTGGCACGAGGACTGAAATCCGCGGCGGCAATGCGGGCACGCGTTGTCGGAGATGCAGAACGAGCCGACGACGAACTGGCCCGGCCTGACCGTGGCGACGGCGCCGCCCACTGCTTCCACGACGCCGCAATATTCATGCCCCATCGCCATCAGCTGCGTGACGTCGTTGAGCCCCCGAAAAGGCCACAGGTCGGACCCGCAGATGCAGGATGCCGACAGCCGGATGATCGCGTCGGTGGATTTCAGGATCTTCGGCTCGGGAATCTCCTCGCAGCGTACGTCACGCGGCCCGTAAAGCACCGTTCCCAGCATGAGAGGGGTCTCCTTTCCGGTTTTGGCCTCAAGCGGCCCGCGACCAACATCCGGGAGTCTAGCCCTCATTCATTGCGAGGATTAGCTGCTATAGATTGCATGAAGTCATATCCGGGATTCATGAATGCGGCGCGAGGAGCTGGTCGACCTGAACGCGTTCGCGACCGTGGCGGAAGAGCGCAGCTTCACCCGCGCCGCCGCCAAGCTCGCGACCTCGCAGTCGGCGCTCAGCCACACCATCAACCGTCTGGAGGCGCGCGTGGGCGTTCGCCTGCTGACGCGCACGACCCGCAACGTGGCGCCGACGGAGGCGGGAGAGCGGATGCTTCGGGCGCTCAATCCTGCGCTCGGCGCCATCGCCGACGCGGTGGCCTCGGCGCGCGAAATGCGCCAAAAGCCGGCCGGCACGATCCGGATCACCACCTTGGAGCACGCCGCGCACGCCGTTTTGTGGCCGGCGCTGGAAAAGCTGCTGCCGAACTACCCGGACATCCGCGTCGAGCTCGCCATCGAGCAAAGTTTCACCGACATCGTCGCGGAACGCTTCGACGCCGGCGTGCGACTCGGCGAATCCATCGCCAAGGACATGGTCGCGGTGCGCATCGGCCCCGACCTACGCATGGCGGTCGTGGGCTCGCCGGCCTACTTCGCGACGCATCCGGCGCCGCGGACGCCGCAGGATCTGGCTCACCATCAATGCATCAATCTGCGATTGCCAACGGCCGGCGGTCTCTATGCGTGGGAACTGCAAAAGGGGCGTCGGGAACTCCATGTTCGCGTCGACGGACAACTGGTCTTCAACGACGTGCCCCTGATGCTGCGCGCCGCCGCGGCGGGTTTCGGTCTCGCCTGCGTCCCCGACGACCACACGGCGGCGATGACCGCCGAGGGAAGGCTCGTCCGAGTGCTCGAGGACTGGTGTCCGCCTTTTTCCGGCTATCACCTCTACTATCCGAGCCGGCGCCAACCCTCCGCGGCGTTTTCGCTCTTGGTGGACGCCCTGCGGTATCGAGGATGAAGGTCCGAAGTTGGCGCATTTCCGCCGTTCCCGGGATCAACGCCGAAGGTCCGCGTTGGGTCGATTCCGGCCCTTCGGCAGCCGATCCGGCTGAGCGCCGAGTGTCGCCTCGCGGTGATTCACAAAAGCGCGAGAAATTCTTGCGCTTTCGGAAAACCAGTCGTATGATCCGCTCTTTCGGAAGGAGCGACGGGCGGTGGAGCGAAATCGAGGACGACGGCCGTGCGAAGCGTCGCAGGCGGCGGCGCGCCGCATGCGGCGGAGCTCGGCAGCCGTCAAATTTTTTTGGGGCGGTTTTCCGCCTAACCCCCTGAAAAGTCCCGATCCGGGGAAATTTTTGGAAATGTTTTACCCATTCTTTGCCCCTGTTTTACCCGTTCTTGACCCATTCCGAGCCCAAAGGCGCGCATAAAAGGAAAAGACTGCGCTTCCGCAGCTCCGATCGCCCCGCCGATTTTAACAAAATGACATTGTGATTTGAACGGGGTCGCGCGGGCTTGTCCCCCCGTCCGCTTGCCGCGACTCAAGCGCAGGGCTAACTCGGGCTCATGGCCAAGCACGCTCCGCCCCCTCCTCCGCCGCCGCCCGAGCCGATCGAGGTCAACCTGCGCGACGCGCTGGAGGAGCGCTACCTCGCCTATGCGCTCTCGACCATCATGGGCCGCGCGCTCCCGGACGCGCGCGACGGCCTCAAGCCCGTCCACCGCCGCATCCTCTACGGCATGCACATCCTGAGGCTCGACCCCGGCTCGGCCTTCAAGAAATGCGCCAAGATCGTCGGCGACGTGATGGGCTCGTTCCATCCGCACGGCGACCAGGCCATCTACGAGGCGCTCGTCCGCCTCGCCCAGGATTTCGCCTCCCGCTACCCGCTCATCGAAGGCCAGGGCAACTTCGGCAACATCGACGGCGACAACGCCGCCGCCTACCGCTACACCGAGGCGCGCCTGACCGAGGTCGCGCGCCTCCTCATGGAGGGCATCGACGAGGACGCGGTCGACTGGCGCGACAATTACTCCGGCGACGCGCGCGAGCCGATCGTCATGCCAGCCGCCGTCCCAAACCTGCTCGCCAACGGCGCGCAGGGTATTGCGGTCGGCATGGCGACCTCGATCCCGCCGCACAACATCGCCGAGCTTTGCGACGCGGCGCTCTACCTCATCGCGCATCCGAAGGCCGAAACCGAGGTGCTCGCCGAATTCGTGAAAGGCCCCGACTTCCCGACCGGCGGCGTCGTCACCGACGGGCGCGGGGCGGTCGTCGAGACCTACCGCGCCGGGCGCGGCGCGTTCCGCGTGCGCGCGCGCTGGACGAAAGAGGACACGGGCCGCGGGACCTGGATCGCGGTCGTCACCGAGATCCCGTACGGGGTGCAGAAGTCCCGGCTCATCGAGCAGATCGCGGGCCTCCTCAACGAGCGCAAGCTGCCGCTGCTTGCCGACGTCCGGGACGAGTCGACCGAGGACGTGCGCATCGTGCTCGAGCCGAAAAGCCGCACGGTCGAGCCCGCGACGCTCATGGAGTCGCTCTTCCGCCTGACCGAGCTCGAGACGCGCGTTCCGGTCAACATGAACGTGCTGGTCGACGGCGTGACGCCGAGGGTCGTCTCGCTCGGGGAGGCGTTGCAGCAATGGCTCGACCATCGCCGGGTCGTCCTCGTCCGCCGCTCGCGGCACAGGCTCGCGGCGATCGACAAGCGGCTCGAACTCTTGGCCGGCATGATCGTCGTCTTCCTCAACCTCGACGAGGTCATCCGCATCATCCGCGAGGACGACGAGCCGAAGGAGGCGCTCAAAACCCGCTTCGGCCTAACCGAGTCGCAGGTCGTCTACATCCTCGATACGCGTCTCAGGAGCCTGCGCCGGCTCGAGGAAATGGCGCTGCGCAAGGAGGAGACCGACCTTACCGAAGAGAAGACGCAGATCGCGGCGCTGCTCGGCAGCGAGCGCAGGCAATGGCAGATGATCGCGGTCGAGGTGCGCGACGTCAAAAAGAAGTTCGGCCCGGACACGAAGCTCGGCCGCCGCCGCACGACGTTCGAGGACGCGCCCGAGGTCGTCGTGGCGGACATGACGGAGGCGATGGTCGAACGCGAGCCGATCACCGTCGTCGTCTCGCTTAAAGGTTGGATCAGGGCGCTGAAAGGCCAGGTCGCCGACCTCTCGGGGGCGAGCTTCAAGGGCGACGACGCGCTCAAAACGGCGTTCTTCGCCGAGACGACGTCGAAGATCCTGGTGCTCGCGAGCGACGGCAAGGTCTACACCCTCGACGCCTCGAAGCTGCCCGGCGGGCGCGGCCAGGGCGAACCGATCCGGCTCATGGCCGACATCGACGAGAGCGCCGCGATCGTCGCCGTGTGGTCCTACGCGGCGGGCGCGAAGCGCCTCATTGTCGCATCCGACGGCAACGGCTTCGTCGCGGGCGAGGACGACCTTTTATCGTCCACGCGCAAGGGGCGCGCCGTCCTCAACGTCTCCGGCAAGGCGATGGCGGCGCTTTCGGTTCCGGCGGCCGGCGATCACGTCGCCGTCGTCGGCCAGAACCGCAAGCTCCTCGTCTTCCCGATCGCGCAGCTCAACGAGATGGCGCGCGGCAAGGGCACGCGGCTGCAGCGCTACAAGGACGGCGGCGTGTCGGACGCCAAAGTCTTCGCCATGGCCGACGGCCTCACCTGGCGCGACTCCGCCGGCCGCACCTTCACCGTGGCCAAGCCCGAGCTCAACGACTGGATCGGCAATCGCGCCGAGGCCGGGCGCCTGCCGCCAAAAGGGTTCCCGAAGAACAACCGCTTCGAGGGATAGGGGAGGCGTCGCGTGACGTCGTTTGCGCCTCCGACGACCTCAGCGTTCCAAAACCTTCAAAAATAGACTTCCAAAGGCTTCCCTTGGGCTTCCATTTCCTTCCATTTGGCTTCCATTTCCTTCCCAGGCGCTTCCATTGATAGTCCAAAAACTTCCCTCTCCGACCCGGATTCGCCACTTTTCAAGGACTTGCGGCCGACTTGGGCCAAAAAAAATCTCGGACGCTTGACGCCGCTCCTCTCGACCTCGCGGAAGCGCGGTTGGGCGATCGGCCTCCCCGGTCGGGATAGCCGTCATGACGGCTGAACCTCTTTTCTGGATCTCCCGGGCAAGCCGAGCGTTCGCGGCCGGTCCTCCGTGCTCGCCGATCGCGGTGGCAGCCGACGCAAGCGTCCGCGCACGCTGGCCCGAACTCCCTGGGCAGGTGCGCCGGGCCCTCGAGGCGCGCACCGACATCGATGCCTGCGCGCGC
>Ga0209040_10000915_pt1 | contig 23052 bp, 10 predicted proteins | sample BogFormECP12_OM3_FD_188240 | JGI IMG/M metagenome (GOLD analysis project Ga0209040, IMG submission 188240) | Bog forest soil microbial communities from Calvert Island, British Columbia, Canada - ECP12_OM3 (SPAdes) (version 2) | ecosystem: Environmental > Aquatic > Freshwater > Wetlands > Bog ... | reverse complement strand
TAACTGGATTCGCAGTGACACCATCTTCATCGAGAACGAACAGATTGAAGCCCTGAGTAACCGGCCGCCTTGGATAGGAGCACTGCTCGAACAGGGGCTGCCGGGCAAACCACCTGACGCGCGCGCTGTGCAGGAAGGAATATCGCCGGCCGACAACATCATCGCTCACGTGATCGATGTGGGGGCGAATTACTGGTCGCTTTGGAACTTCCACCAAATCAGCGCCAAGAATCTGATGAGCTATTACCAGGCATCGCCGGCCTGGTTTGACCGGATTAATCGCAGAATAGGCTATTGTGTGAGGCCATCCATGATCTGGAGCTATGAAGATGGCGGATATTTGGGGCTGATTGCCGGCTTCGCCAATGACGGTATCGCGGGTGTTCCAGGCGTGTTGCGTGTGACCGTATCGAGCGAGGATGGGAAGCCACTTAAAAGCGGTTGCTTGGATGCCGGTTATCCTTTGCCGGGAAAGATCCGGCAGGCACAGTTCGTGCTGCCGCGAGGGACAAAATGGCAGGGATTGAAGCTCAAAGCAGAGATCGAGGTAAAGAATATGCTCTATCCGGTGCGGTGGGCATGTCACCAGAAGCTGAATGAGGACGGCTCACTCACGCTGCGTCCCAACCTCCGTCCGGAGGTTTAAGCACAACAGCTGATCCATCCGGCAGATTAGACGAGTCAACCTTGGGAGGAATCTAACCCCAACTCGAAGATTGACCACATAATTGAGAACTCAGTGCGAGACAAAGCGGACGGGAACCACCACAGCATCAGCCTCAGGATTGTAATAATCGTAGAGGATAGACGACGCTGTCATTGCGTCCATACCGTAACGCAGACGGAACCGGAATTCGAACCGGGATCCGCTTGCCTCGGGCCAAAGATAGAAAACGATGCGGTCAGGTTGAACTTCATAACCTTGGATCGAACTCGTTTCTCTTGCGGTCTCCAGCGATTCCCGATCTACCTCGGAACCGGGGGGCAATCCGATTTCGGCAAGCATCATCCCATAGCCGCGAAACCCTATGCGCTCGGCCTCTACGTGGCATTTTACCGGCTCATCAGGCCTTGGATCGGTGTGATCGTATCCCACTTTCAGGCGGAGGGCGCGGGTATCGCCGGAGAGAAAGTTCTCGCCGGCAGTCGAAACCGAGTCCTTCCAGGGAATGTAGTGCGAGGTGATGACCAGCGCATTCATTGCCGATGAATTCGCGCCGCGAACAACTTGCACAGTGTTATGGCCGATGTGCAGGTATTGAGCAAGCTCCAGCGTCGCCGGGCCAACCATGGCGCTCGCTTCCCGCAGCTGCATGGTGGAAACGCGGTGCCCATTCACAACGATGTCTGCTTCCGAGGGACCCGCTGTCTCATCGCCAGGGGGCATGGCTGCGATCATGGCCTCGATCACATTCTCCGTGGCTTGCGTGGAATACCAGACCGAATAACGATCTCGATGGCCGAGCAAGTACTGAAGCCCGCGACTGATTTGCTCGGCTGTTTCCCCATCGGGATTCTTGCCTTGCAGGTTGGCCAGGGCCTGCACGACGAGAGCGGTTGTCTCAAGGCGACCGGCGTTTCCCCAGCCATAGAAAGGCGTGGTGTTCGCTTCCAAGTTCCAATAAGTAGCGGTGCCTTCCCGATGCGCCAGGCTGCTCAGTAGAGATCGAGCACGAGAAGCATATTCGCTCTGGTTTGATACAGAAGCGGCAATGGCGTAATTTCCCACCAGATACGGGTCCTTCCACGAATCGATTTGGTCTTCGAGATAGTTCATACCCAGCTTGAATGAGGCTTCTACAGCCTGCTGGCTTTTAAGGTCTGGCTGATCTTTGACGCCGGCACCGACTTTGATTGTGCTCTTCGCTCCAACAGCGGGTGCCAGAGTACGTGCCATGTATGCCGTGAGGTTCAAGTCTTCGACATCTTTCTCCTGTCCCCAGCGATGCGACCGCCACGCCCCGCTCTTGCTTTGACGGCCAACGATGTAGGCCGCCGCCCGGTTCATCACGCTGTGATCAACATCAATAAACTCACTCGCGCCTTCCAGAAATCGCAGTACGTAAGCCGTGAGCGCCAGATCGGAAAGCTTAGTCTGCCAATATGGAAACCCGCCATCGGACTGTTGAAGATCCAGGAGTTGAGAATATGCATCCTGGACAGCCTTCCTGGCGCTTGCTGCCAACTGCGCGCGAGGATTGGAAGGGTCATTACTGCTGTTTGCTTTCGCCAGAACTCTCAGTCCCATCAGGCTCACGTATGCGGTAGAAGTAATCTGCTCAGCACAACCTGCGGGGCGCTGCCCGATCCCGTGGATGGCATCGAGAACGTGTGCAATCAAATTGGGGTAAATGCGCAATTCAGCGTCAATCGAACCGGGGATAGCGTCTTCCGGAACTTCGATCTCCAGAGAATTGTTTGGGTTCGCCAACACTTGCGCTACGCTAGAGGAAATCTCCTGACCGTCCGGATGAACCAGCACTTCATGTTCGACCGCGTCCCCGGTTTCTGAGTTGTGTGCGGTCACTCGCTGCTTTCCCTTTCGGACGCTGTGATCTGCACGAAAGGAGAAGATCGCGCTGGCGTCGCTGTTGGCCGCCACAGTCACAGTTTGTCGTGGGGCCGATAGCGCTGAAAACCATGACTCCGCTTTCAACTCTGTTTCGAGCGATTGGGACTTCGCGGAGTAATTACGAATGACTACGGGCAAATGGATGCGATCGCCTTCTGTGAGTATCTTTGGCGGGTCGTGTTCCAGGAACAACGGCTGGAATGTTCGCAGTTCCCTTTCCGCTACTCCAATCTGCCCCGCTTCGGTGGAAGCAATCACCGACATTTTCCAGGCCGTGATGTTGTCTGCCATAGGGAAGGAGATACGGGCGTATCCTCGCTTGTCTGTGATCACTTCCGGCAGCCAGAGCAGAGTTTCTGGGAAATATTGACGCAGGCGAGGGGTAAACAACGGCTTTTCAGGTGGCGCTCTGTTGGGTGGCGCCGTCCCGATGGCTTTCTGGGTGACGGATGCTGTTTCTGCTTGCACCAGTGACGCTTGAGCTTCAACCATGACTAGCTCGGAGCTGCCGCCGACGTCGAGAGTAGCGTCGACCTGGGTTGTTCCGGACTGCTGTACCGGAACCCTCAGCACCACCCGCGTTCGGAATCCGGTAGCAGCGAATTCCATGCGATAAATTCCCGTTGGAATATTGGAGAACGTGTACCGGCCGCTGCTGTCGGTGTATTCGGTAAATTGCACGCCATTGTCCGCCTCTGCTGTCACCGTGGTTTTCGCAACTACCGCGCCGGACGGATCGGTCACGACGCCGCTGATTCCGCCATGCCCTCCGGTTCGGGGAGGTTCTTTGGGAGTGGGAATAATCCGAATGTCTTTGCTGCTTTGTTCGGCGATCACGCGACTGAACTCGGCCACTTGAACCACGCCGTTGGGATCGTTTTCTGGGCCGTTGCTGACCACCTGGATGTACGCCAACTGTTGCGTAACCGGAGTTACCTCGGTAGTCCGCCGCGTCGGCTCGCCATAGACCGAGATGTTTTGGGTGCTGACACGGTCCCAATAACGGCTGCTCGTGCTGAACGTAAAACGGTAGGGATGGCCCCAAGGGTCGAGCAATCGCTCGGGAGTCAACTTTGCAGCCTGCAGAACGGGTTTGAGTTCGTCGACACTCTGGGGGAACTTTCCCGTTTGTGCAAAGTGCTCGGCCAGCGCGCTCTGCAGGTCGCTGGTCTCTTGTTGGAAGTAGTGGATCGATGAGGTCCACTCGTGAACGTCATCCGAGGAAGGTGTCGCTTTAGTGTCGAACTTGCCGTCCGGACCCGCGCTCTCAATGTGGATTTCAAAAAAAGCCCCTGTAATCTCGAAACGGTAAGAATAAGGATGTCCCCAGGGATCGCGGAGCGCGTCCAGGTCGATCTTCTTCTTTTTCATCTCCTCGCGAAGCGTGGCGTAATCGCGAATATATTTTCCAGTGCTTTCATAAAATGCATGCGAGGCATTGTCGATTGCAACTCCGGTTTGATGGAAATACGGCCAGCCAAAACTCAAGGCCAGAAAATCATCCTTCGTATTGGGAATCTTGTCGACGCCATTGCTGAAAAGAGACAGTACGTCGTATTGGCCAGATACAGAAAATACGGCTCGATAAGGAACGCCCCATGGATCGAGTACGCGGTCCAGATCAACGCCGCAGTCGTCGAGTTCAGACCGAAGTTCGCTCGCGTTCTTCGGATACGACATCCTTGCCTGATAGACCTCGTCCAGAGCACCCTTTAGGAGCTGCGTACTGTTCTCAAGTGCGCTGCTGAAATAGGAAGCCGCATCGCGGCTGTAGTCCGAGGCGCCTCCAGCGAGCGACAACTCGCCTCGCCAAGGGCGATATCCAGAGTTCAGGATTTCCTCAGCCACAAGATCAAGTCCTTCGGGAAAGGGTTTACTCGAATCAAGATTGAGTAGGTCGCGATAGGTGATGCCGCCGATGCTTAAATAGTAATAAGGAGCATAATCGTAAACCGAAAAGCCGTACTCGCGGCCGAACTCTTCATCGGTTCGCACACGTTCAGCCACGGCTTTGTCAAAAACCAATACTCCCAGGGCGCTCTCGACTGCTCTTCCTTCCGGCGTCAGGATGTGCAAGTCCGCATTCGCGGTTTCCCCTGGGCGTAATGTGGTGCGCGCCATGTGCAACGCCACTTGTAGCTCCTCGCGGGCCGGGTAAATGACATTCGTGATTCCTGACAGGGCACGATTCTGGTCGCCGACACCAGTCATCGCATAGGCAACAATGGTTAGCGCGCCGCGGAACTGCGGATCGTATGGCACGGTCAGTTCTGCCTGGCCATTTTTCAGATGAACGACTTCCGAAACTGCCAACCCGCTGTCCGCGAAGATGTCGACGATGATGTCCTTAACTCTTACGTTTGAAAGTATCTTGATCAGCATTGGATCGGAGGGCCGGTAGAGAGCGTGGTCCGTTTTTACCAGGACGTAATCAAGGTTGGATAAGAGCACGACTTGTTCACCGTAATGGCCTGATTTCCCTGCGGCATCAGCCCCTCGCAAGAGAATAAGCACGTTGCTCTGGCGGTTCCGCTCGTCGGAATTGTTATCGGCGCGGTACTCGGACCAGGAACGTGTCCAAGGATGCGAATACCATTCTTGATAGCCGCCACTCCCGATCGCGGTGAGCAAGTCTTTTGGTAAGGGCTGAAGCTCAACGCGGCCTACTCCATAGTGATTGGTATGAAACTTACCCAATGGCACGCGGTCTGCCAGACTGGGCTCTTCGCCGAATTGGCCGACGCTATTGGACCGCGCGCCTTCGACCACGCCGTCAACCGAAGCTGGAGTTCCATCTGCATAAGAACTGGTTACATAAAGTACAAAGGGAGCATCCGCAGTGTCTGTTCCCGCCGTCGAGAGGTATAGGTGAATGGGCTGCGCGCTCAGTCGCAACTTGAACCGGCGTTGTTCCGTGCGCTTTGTAGAAAGATCGGTAACGTACGCGGCCAGAGTCAGGTCTTCGAAACGCTGGTAAGAAGACTCCTTGTAGTCGTGGAAATCTCCGGTAAGGTCCACATGTGCAATGAACTTGCCGTCGGAATCGAGCTCCCCTTCCAGAGCCTGCGATTCGTCTGCCACCCACTCTCGTTTGTCGGAATCCCAGTGTCGGTTTTCTTGGCGAACTACTTTCACCTTGGCGCGCTGGACTGGCTTGCCAAACAGGTAGTCGGCGCGAACTTCTACGCTGGCGTTCTGACCGGGAAGGTAATAGGGGCGGTCGGGAGAAACCTTCACCGCGTAAGTGGGCAGTTCGTAGCGGCTGATGCGGATCTTCGAGTGAAACTCCTGACTGGAGTATCGGTCACTCTGTAGCTCGGAGGTTATAGAAATGTCACCTAGTTGCAACTTCTGCGGAATATCCCAGTCGGCCCTGGCCACGCCGAACTTCGAGGTGTTGAATGTATCTTCAAATTGCATTTGTCCCTGATCGTCTGTAAGCGTGACTTTGACACCGACATTCGCGAGCGCACGATTGTCGGGGCCGAACGCGAGCACGCGCATATGAACAGTTTGGCCCGTCTGATACAGGGGCTTGTCGGTGGCGAGAGTCAACCGGACAGTATCGGGGAACTTGATATCGAGCGATTCCCCCTCGCTGAAATCGCCGCGAGTCGCGGTGGCCACTACTTTCCCCTCAAAATCGGAAGGGGCTTTGGGGAGGTTGAAGTCCACGACGGCGTAACCGGATCGGTCGGTGAATTGCTTCTTCCGCGCCGTGGGTTTGTCGTCATCATCGTCCCCAACCTCGAGTTTGAAGTCGACCGCGACGCCAGCAATTGGCTCTCCTGTGGCCGGGTTGTCCACTCGCACGCGCAACGGATACTTGGCTCCGAAACCAACAGTCTCGGCACCTGTTATTCGGAGTTCAAACGAATCGACCATCAAGCACCCCATCTGAAGTACACCTCGTACTGGCGCCGCATCCGAGCCGTTGATTGAAGGAGTGAACGTGTATCGCAGGCGGTACCATCCCAACTCCGAGGGTGTCGTAGTCGGAAGGGCTTTCGCGTCCCACTGTAGCTTTTCTACGGTCGTGCCCGGCTCTTCTTGAAAAGTCCCCCTCATGGTCGAGTGAACCTTATCCTCAAAATTAACCAGTTCCAGAAGAAAGGTTCCTTGCACGCGCTGGCGCGAAAGATTAACCACAGGAAGCTCAAGTTCGGGCTTGGGAAGGAGGTGAAACCGCACATTGCGTTCGTCAATTTTCAGCAGATTATTGGGCGGTTGCTGCGCGAGGACAAAAGGTATGAATAAAAAAAACAGAGCGGCCGAAGTACACCAGTGGCGCTTTGTACCCATGTGGCCTCCCTAAAATGAGGACATGCAACAGATGCTACCAGTTCGCACCACACTTTGAACGGCCATATGGATCTTGCTCGTTACCTGAGGCGAAAGCACTCAAAATCCCGCTGATCGGATTGACGGACGAAATAGCAATGTTTGACCAACGAATCCGCTCCAGAGTGGGGCGCCAGCCGCGAAACCTACCAGCCGTCGGAGACGGTCCTCCCTATGATGAAGGAGTTTGCCTCCGAAACCTGTGTGGCCGGTACTCGACGCGTGAATCCGTGAAGTTGGCACTGATTGTTGCTTGAAGAAAGTTCGGTGGATCATGGCACGGTCGTGACCGTCGGCGCACTCACGGGCCATTTACCGATGCCTCCCGATAAATCTAGGCTGTCCTCGAACAGTTTCATGAACAAGAGAGGGCAGTTCAGGGCTGTTCAAGCTAGCTTCAACTCGCGTCCCACGACTGAAACAGAGTCTGGGACGCTTTTTTCGTTCCTACAACGTCGCAGACTCAGTCGAGTCACGCAACGCCCGTCGATCAGCCCCAGCGCCGCTCAACGCGGAGCGTATCATCGCGTAGATAGCATCGCCGCGTCGATGGCGGATTCGCAAGCCACGCGTCAAGGCGATGCCACGGTCCGTTTCGAGTCTTGTAGGATATAGGGCTTCCCGTGCAACGACGTAGATCGGGCAGATATTCTAGCCGGGTTTCCGTACTTGTAATCTTGGGAACGCGTGGTACTATACTCTGTCGTTAACGTACACGATCAGGAATATGATGGTATTCTGCTGATGGCAGCCGGCAGGCAAGCGGTGGGAATTTACCTTCTGGGAATTGACGTGGGAACCGGAGGCACGCGCGCTCTCATCCTCGATGAGAAAGGACGCGTCATTTCATCCGCGACTGAGGACCACCGACCTTTCGTATCTCCTCAGATCGGCTGGGCCGAGCAAGACCCCTGTGATTGGTGGCGTGCATGCGGCGTGGCTGTGCGCCATGCCCTCGCACAAGCGAATCTGCGGAGCGACCAGATTTCTTGCGTCGGGCTTTCGGGTCAAATGCATGGAGCGGTGCTTCTCGACGAGCAAGAGCACGTCGTACGGCCTGCACTGATCTGGTGTGATGTAAGGACGGAGAAGCAGTGCCGGGGGTTGACTGCTCAAATCGGCGCCGAGAATCTGATTCAACTTACGTGCAATCCCGCACTCACCAATTTCACTCTCACCAAGTGTTTGTGGGTCCGGGAAAATGAGCCGGAAAATTGGCGCCGGGTTCGATCGCTCATGCTTCCCAAAGATTACGTTCGATTTCAGTTAACCGGCGAACGCGCCACCGATGTGGCGGACGCCTCGGGCACCCTGTTGCTCGATGTTGCCCACCGCCGCTGGTCGAAGGAAATGTTGAATCTGGTGCAAATGGACGAGTCTCTTCTGCCGGGGCTGTACGAGTCACCAGAAATCTGCGGACGAATTTCCGATGCCGGCGCGGCGGCTACCGGCCTACAAGGAGGCACACCGGTGGTGGCTGGCGCGGGAGATCAGGCTGCCGGAGCGATTGGCATGGGAGTCGTTTCTCCCGGAACCGTGAGTGCAACCATCGGAACCTCGGGCGTGGTCCTCGCGGCTACGGATCGTCCCGCGCTCGATTCCAGAGGCCGTGTACACACCTTCTGCCACGCGGTACCCGGACGCTGGATTGCGATGGGCGTGACCCAGTCTGCGGGCCTTTCGTTGCGTTGGTTCCGCGATCAGTTTGGCTCGGGCGAGCCGCGTCAATCGTATGAGAGCCTCACCGAAGAAGCGGCCAGCGCTCCTCCCGGATGCGATGGTCTGCTGTGGGCTCCCTATCTGATGGGCGAGCGCACTCCCTACCTCGATCCTGCGGCCCGTGGAATGCTGGTTGGCTTGACCGCTTCGCACACGCGAGCCCACGTGATTCGGGCGATCCTCGAAGGCGTTGCTTTCAGCCTGCGCGACACCTTCACCATCTTTCAAGAGATGGAAGTGCCCGTAACGACGGTTCGTCTCGGCGGCGGCGGCGCCAGATCGGCACTTTGGCGACAGATTCAGGCTGACACCTATCGACATCCGGTCGAGACTGTCGAAGCGGAAGAAGGCGCTGCGTACGGCGCAGCAATCCTGGCGGGAGTAGGAGTGAAGATGTGGTCTTCCGTTGACGAAGCCTGCGAATCTGTAGTGCGGGTCTCCGAGAATGTCACGCCGGACTCCGAACATTGTCTGGTTTTGGAAAGGGCATACGCCATGTACCGCCGCATGTATCCTGCGATGAAATCGATAATGAATTAACGTGATAATGCTTGAGAGATGGAGACTACTTTCATGACCGATCATCATTCTGATACGAACGATTACCTGCCTCGTGCTGAACACAAGTTTTCCTTTGGGTTATGGACGGTCGGCAACCGCGGACGCGATGCCTTTGGGGATTTTGTGCGACCCCATATTTCTCCGACCGAGATTGTTTCTCTGCTGGCCGAGGTGGGGGCCTGGGGCGTCAACTTGCACGACAACGATCTCGTTCCTATTGATGCAAAGCCCGCCGAACGTGACTGCCTCGTCCGTTGCTTCAGGAAGGCCTGCGACGCCAACGGAATTGTGGTTCCGATGGCAACAGTTTCACTGTTCTTCCATCCCATCTTTCGCGATGGAGCTTTCACCGCCAACGATCCCGAAGTACGCGCCTACGCTCTGCAGAAGACAATGCGAGCAATGGATATTGGAGCGGAATTGGGTGCGAAAGTTTTCGTATTATGGGGCGGCCGCGAAGGCGTCGAGACTGATGCCTGTCGTCGGGCCGATGACGCGATCAAGCGATTGCGCGAAGCGGTCAATTACCTTTGCGAATACAATCTCGACCAGGGATACGGCATGAAGTTCGCTTTAGAAGCCAAGCCCAACGAGCCCCGCGCCGATATCTACATGGCCACGACCGGCCAATACCTGGGCTTCATTCCTACCCTCGATCATCCGGGAATGGTTGGCGTGAATCCTGAGATGGCCCATGAACATATGGCGGGACTCAACTTCATGCATGCGGTAGCACAGGCTTGGGAAGCGGGAAAGCTTTTTCATATCGATCTGAACGACCAAATGCCCGGTCGGTTTGACCAGGATCTACGCTTTGGATCGTCCAACTTGAAGGCGGCATTTTGGCTGGTCAAATTTCTCGAAGATGTCGGCTACAGCGGCTCTCGTCACTTCGATGCCCACGCTTACCGCACCGAGGACTATGAAGGGGTGAAGGACTTCGCTCGCGGTTGCATGCGCACGTATTTGATCCTGAAAGAAAAGGCCAAGCATTGGAATGCCGACAAAGACATACAGGCGATCGTGGCTGAGATTTCGAAGAACGGCAACGGTGCTGCGTCTCTGGGCCATTACTCGAAAAAGATCACTTCCGAGTTGCTGGCTAGTGTGTTTGACAAAGACGCGATACTAAAAAAGCGTTTACCCTACGAGCGGCTGGATCAACTCACGGTTGACCTGCTGCTGGGTGTGAGATAACCGAATGACGCCACTGCTGGCCGCCGCTGTGCCCACTCAGTTAGTGCGCCTCGCCCCTATCGATATCGTCATTGTGGTTTTCTATTTTGCCCTTGTCCTCGCCATCGGCTGGTACTTAAAGGGCCGGGCCAATACGGGTGAAGATTTTTTCATGGCCGGCCGCGAGATGACGGCATGGGTGGCGGGTCTCAGTTTTCTTTCAGCTAATCTTGGAGCGCTTGAATTGATGGGGTGGGCTGGCTCCGCCTATCAGTACGGGATTCTCGCCACACACTGGTATTGGATCGGTGCCATTCCCGCGATGCTGTTTCTGGCATTGGTCATGATGCCGTTCTACTACATTTCGAAAACCCACTCAGTGCCGGGATATTTGAAGCTGCGTTTCGGCGAATCCAGCCGCGCCCTCTCCGCAGTTTCCTTCGCCTTTATGACCGTGCTCATGAGCGGCGTCAATATGTTTGCCATGGCGAAAGTCATGCAGATCGTGCTCGGTTGGGATATCAATTTCAGTATCTGGGTTTCATCGCTGACCGTGGCCATTTATGTGACTCTAGGCGGCCTGCGCTCGGCCATTTTCAACGAGGTGCTGCAGTTCTTTCTCATCTGGGCGGGCGCGCTGTTGATTCCGATCCTCGGCTTATACGAAGCCGGAGGTTGGACGAATCTCAAGCTGCAAATTGCGCACCGAGCTTCCGAGCAATACGTCCACCTCTGGTCTGGTTTGGGCTCATTCACCACAAACCCAATGGGGATCCACTGGACGGGCATCGTGTTCGGGCTCGCCGTAGTGATTTCGATGGGCTACTGGACTACGGACTTCCTCGTCGTCCAGCGCATTCTTGCCGCGAAGGATATTCGGAGTGCGGAGATGGCACCGATCATCGGCGCCGGCTTCAAGATGCTGGTTCCGGTCATCGTAATCCTTCCCGGGCTGCTGGGCCTCGCCGTGTTGCCGGAAAAGCTGGTTCCGGAGTCTGTGGCCGCCGTTACTGGAGCTCATAGCTATAATGACGTGCTTCCGCTCATGCTGGCGCGCTATTGTGGTCCAGGACTGCTTGGCCTGGGAGTTACAGCCCTGATTGCCGGCTTTATGTCGGGCATGGCGGGAAATGTCAGTGCCTTCACCACTGTCTGGACGTATGACATCTACCGTCCGTTTATCAACAGCAAGGCCAGCGACCACCATTACGTGAACATGGGGCGATGGACCACGGTAATCGGCGTCCTGATCAGCGTCGGCACCGCGTATCTCGTGATGCAGTTTGCCAGCATCATGGATTATGTGCAGGCTCTCTTCAGCTTCTTTATTGCTCCTCTCTTCGGTACGGTCGTGCTCGGGATGCTGTGGAAACGGGCGACCGGCTCTGGCGGATTCTGGGGATTACTGTGCGGAACGCTTTGTTCCATTAGTATGTGGACCTGGGTAAAAGTGGATCCTACAGCGTTGCGCTACGTGGCGCTCTCCCCGCACGCCAAAGGACTCGCCCAGGATATGTATCAAGCGCTGTGGTCGTTCATCACTTGTGTTGTAGTAACCGTGGTGGTCAGCCTTGCGACAAAACCTATGTCAGACAGTCAATTGAGTGGACTCGTATATGGGTTGACGGAAGTCCCCGCCGTTGGGGACGTGCCGTTGTACCAGAAGCCTCTTTTCTGGGCTGGTGTGGTCGCGATCGTTTTCGTGATTCTCAACATAATTTTCTGGTAGAGGTTTTCAGGTTGGTGGAGGCTGACACGATGATTTCGATCTGGTTTTTCATTGGTATTTCGCTGGCGGTGAACGGTGCGCTGATCCTGGCGGCGGGAGTTTACCAGCTGGTGAATCCTCCTGTGAATCCCGGCGTGGTTCTCTTCCACTTGCATGCGAATGTATGGTGGGGCGCGGTGTTGTTGGCGATCGGCTTACTTTATTGCTTCAAATTCGCGCCTCGGCGAACGTCTTAAGCTCAGTGCACAAGTGATTTCGAATCGCTCTCGAGTGAGTTGGCTCGAACGATCATGCCGATCCTAAGGAGTCAACGGGGGTGGACTTGCGGAAATCTTCAACGCCAGCGGGTCATCGGACTTCTCATGCAGTTCACGAACCTTGGCAAACTCCTTCTGCGATTCCTCTGCTTTTCCCATGGCCTGATAGGCTCGCCCCAAGCGGTAATGAGCATCCGGCTGTGCAGGGTCCAATTCAACCGCGCGCCGAAGCGCCGCGACGGCCTGCGGGTATTGTTTCTGCTGAACAAGGACAGCACCGATGTCGATATAGGCAATGCGTACATCGTTTTTTTCACTGACAGCCTTCCGCAGCAGTATGAGGGCGTCGTCCAGATTCGTTTTCTTCATCTCGATGTCACCTAAATACGCGAGCGCTTGCGGATGGTTAGGATCGAGGGCTAACACTTTCCCGAACTCGCCCTGGGCTTCATCGTATTGGTGCGATTTCCAGTAGAGGTAGCCGAGGCCGAAATGCACGTTGGGCTCCTCGGGTGAAACTCGGGCCGCCTCCTGGAACTCGGCGATGGCTTCTGGCGTTCTTTGCAGGCCATCCAAGGCCTCTCCCGTCAGTATGTGCGCGGCAGCCGAGTTCGGTTGCTGTTTCAATATTTGATGGAATTCTTCCAATGCGCACGAGTACTTTTTCGCCCACAGACAGCTCTGGGCCAATACTTCGTGCAACTCGGCGTTTGCAGGATCGGATTTCGAGGCGGGTTCAAGATATTTCACGGCTTCCGCAAACCGCTTGGCGCCGTAATAGCTAAGCCCCAGCAGCATAGAGGCCTGCTGATTGCGGGGGTCGGTTGCCAGGACTGCGTGGAAGGTTGGAATCGCCGAATCGAAGCGCCCCTGCTTGAACTCCGCCAAGCCTAGATTGAGTTCTATGCCAGGCAACTTCGGGTTAAGGGAAAGCGCTGTTTCATATGCCGAAGCCGCTTCCGAATACTTCTGTTCCTTAGAAAGAACCACTCCCAGGCTCGCATAGGCACCAGCGTCCTTGGGGTTGTTCCGGATAACAGCGCGCCAGGCTTCGGCAGCCTCAACCCACTTTCCTTCCTGTTGAAGATTAATTGCCGCAGAGGGAGTAGCGGCCTGCGCACTCGCGCGAATCGACAACAAACAAATCGGGAGAGCGGCGAAAAAAGCAAGCCGCGGAATAACGAGCCATTCCAATTTCGAACTCTTCATAAGAGCTACGAACTCCCAGCAAGGTAAGCCGGTAGTCCGTGCGGGACCTCGCTCCTTATTCCAATCTGGCGTCCGGCACCCCTTAATCATAAGCCTTCGGAAATCTCGAGCGGCGCCGCACGAAAATCGATCTGTGCGAAAAAATCCCCGCTCACAGGTTGCGAGCGGGGCATGACCAACAGCTTTTGCTAGAAGATCAGCTTTGCCCCCAGTTGGAACACACGCGGATCGAAGGCACTCGTTATCTGCCCGAAATTACTGGTGCACCCGGCCGCCCCGGGGACGCAACCTGCATAATTGTTACTGAAACCGCCATTCTGGCCGGATCCTCCTAGCTGCGTGTGGTTCCAGGTGTTGAAGCTTTCAGCCCGGAACTGAAACGCGGAGCCGCGAGCTTCATTGATGACGAAGTTCTTGAACAACGACAGGTTCCAGTTATCGCGGCCCGGCCCACGTATGCCGTCGAATCCCAGGTTCCCCCAAGTCCCTGGCGCCGGCATCGAAAATGAAGCCGCATTGACCCACTGGACTCCGTTCACAACCCCTTTGCTGACCACTGGCGTCTTGGGATAGGAGATCGCACCGGTGAGATTCGGCCGGTTGTTCACATCCCCGCCGGTAAAGATGCTGTCAACGTTCTCCCCATTGATGCTGAGGTTTTCGGGCGGACCTGACTCAGCAGTAATGACACCAGAAAGCTGCCAGCCACCTACCGCCGTCTTCAAGAAGCGGTTGGAACTGTTCTTCAGGAGAGGAATGTCGTAAACAAAGTCAGCAAAGAAGACGTTCGTCCGATCGAACGGCGAAGGCCCCACGTCGTACCGCCAGCTCTGATACGGATTGGTTACCCAAGACAGATCCCACCCGTTATTGCCACTATTTTGGCCGGTGCTGGGGTCGATTGCACGAGAAAGCGTGTAAGCCGCTTGCAAAGTCAGATCGCGAGTCACCCGCCCACGAAGTTCCGTTTGCAGCGAATTATAGTGGGAATTGGCACCATCAAAGGCCTGCTTGATGGAACTGTAGCCTTGGTAGGGTACCAGTCCGTTGAATGGAGTCACACCGTCGGTTGCAAATCCTGTGGTCTGGAGACTTGCCAATTGGTTTGCCGCCGGCAGTTCGAGTTCCTGCCAGTAGCTCTCGTGCCTGTCCACGCTCCCGACATAAGACACGGAGAACACAGCTCTGCTCCCGACCGCCTGCTGAACTCCAGCGCTGTAGGACGAGGTCCTCGGCGCCGGATAGGTTTGGTTAATCCCGGTGACGCCGGCGGGTACGATTGGAACCGTAATGGAACCGGTTCCGCTGGACAGGAGGTGTGGATTGCTGAAAAGAACGTTGTTCACGCCCAAGGAGTATCCAAACGGCGGGTTGGTGGCACCGTTGTACATGTCATTGCCCTGAATGCGCTCGTACATCAGGCCGTACCCGCCGCGAATCACGGTCTTGCCATTGCCGAACAGGTCGTAAGCAAAGCCCAGGCGTGGCCCGAAGTTCCACCATTCATTGTTGGCTAATCCCTTGGGAAATCCATTCTTGCCTCCCTGACCCATCCCGTTCAGGTAGAACTGATAACCCTGCAGCGATGCTACGGGGCTTGTGCCCAAACCCGGGCTGTTGGGCGCAATCTGCGTATCGGAAGAGTTTGCCCACAGAGGCGCATTGTGCGAGTTGTACTGGTTGGGATAGAAGTTGGTTTGATTCGAGTTGGATTCGTAGGTGTGGGGAATTCCATCCCAACGCAAGCCCAGATTCAGGGTTAGCCGGTGAGTGGCGCGCCAGTTGTCCTGAACATATGCATCCGGGGAAATCGCTTTCCAGTCGCCGGTACCCTTATACGCATTTTCAGTGTATTGGTTGGCGTAGCCAAGGAGGAAATCAGCAAAGTCGTTGCCGGAGTACGAGCCGTTAAAAGTGAAGCCACCTTGGGTTTCCGCAAAGTAGTCTTGCACCTTCTTGTAGAGCGCCCAGCCAAATCCAAACTTGAGCTGATGTGCTCCTCTTACCCAGGAGAGATCATCGCGGACCTGGTAATCGTCCGCAGTATTGTTCCAAGGCAGCCAATTGACGGTGTAGTAGCTGCCGGTCGTCCCAGCCAAATGGATATCCGGGATGCGGTCGTCAACATTCTCTCCAGAGAAAATCTTGTTCGCTCCCTCCGTGAAGCCGGAAGGCTGCTTGTAGACACCCAGGGGAAGGATGTGGATGCGGTTGCCGTCGTAGTTGAAGGCAATTTCGTTGAGCAGATTTGCCCGAATCGCATGCGTGGCATGAACCACCGCGCTATAGGATGGGTTGCCGAACGTGTTGCCAATCGTCGGCACATTGTCACTGCTCCACTGGGTCGTGCCATAGGTTTGCGAGGCCTGGTCGGAAATCCAGTGCCCAAAGATGGAGAACTTATCGCTAAACTGATGGTCGATTCGGGCAATCTCTTCCTTTCCGGAAGTGGGTTGATTGCCGCCTCCGATGAACTGATTTCCTGAAGTGGGTAGAGGGAAGATTCCTGCCGTTAGCAGCGCAGTTGCGTTCGAATTAATCATGCAGGCGGGAATGGTATTGTTTGGGAACGCTTTCCCTGGCGTGACTCCTGCCGGAGCAACACCGCCGGGGCAGTTGGCGAACTGAATCGAAGATGCGACCTGAGCAGTGGTAGGGTCGGAAATGGCACTCGCAATAACGGCACCGCTGGCTGTCGGATATTCGCTCGCCAATGGTACCGTCGGATTGAACAACCCACCGTGAATGTAGCGCCGCCACTCCATGTTGTAGAAGAAGAACGTCTTCGGATTGGATTTCGAAGGATGAAAGCTCACCGGTCCGCCGACGTTGAAACCCCAGTCGTTAAAGCGCAATTCGGCAACCGGTTGGGGAGCGGGGTTGAAATAGTTGCGCGCGTCCAGAGCGTCGTTGCGTCCAAAATAGAACGCAGTCGCGTGAAGCTGCTTTGTGCCGGACTTGATGACCATGCTGATCGTGCCTGCCGAAGACAAGCCGTATTCCGCGCTGTAGTTCGAGGTCATGGTGCGAAATTCGGCGATAGCATCTTCCGAAGGCAGAACGTCCGCCCCGCCGCCGCCCCCACGATCCGCCGCCTCGCCGCCATCCACAACCCATAGATTGTGGCTGACGCGCTGACCATTGAAACTCACATTGAAGTCGCCACCCGCGGAAGTCGGGACCTGAAAATCGGCTTGTATGCTGGAGGCGCCTGGCGTGAGCGCCTCTAGGGCGAATACGTTGCGGCCGTTGGTGGATAGCTGCGAGATCTGCTGGCCCGTGACTACGGAACTCACCTCGCCAGTGTCGGTTTGAACCCTGACCACATTGGCTTCCACGCTAACGGTTTCGGTGGTTGAGCCAAGCTGCATCTGAAAATCCACACGGGCACGATCGGCAACGTTCAGCGCCACGTCGTGGTGGTCCTCCATCTTGAAGCCCGACGCTTGGGCGGTGACGTTATAGTGGCCAACAGGCAGGTCCGCGGCGACATATTGTCCTACGTCGTTGGTCACCACGTTCCGAACTTCGTTCGTTTCCACGTGGATGATCCTGATCTTCACGTTGGGCACGACAGAACCTGAGGGATCGGTAACGGTTCCAAGAATTGTTGCTTCCTGGGCGAAGGCGTGGAATGACATGCCCAACAGGAAGACGCAAAGGACCGCGAGACTGCGGCTGCAGCCTTTCATGGCAACAACAACGCTGTTAGCGAATTGCGACGATCGAGAGTTCATAGTCCACATCCCTCTGGCGTTAAGCCCCAAAGCGTTAACGTTAACGATCACGGAGCAGCTTTTATCTTCTTTCGACGACCTTTGTCAAGAAAAATCTTAAATCCCTGACATCAAAAGCTTGAATCGGCTTCGACAAAGGCAACTGGCGCCGCCAAGGAAGCTCCAGACTTTGACAGGCTCCTGTAGGACTTATGTCTTGATTTGGAGGCTCAGCCGACTACTTCAGTCTTGTCGCGGAAATGAGACTTGTTCGCAGCCTTGGCGCGAGTCGGGGGTCTGATGGCGGAGTCGTCGAACTTCACTCCGGCCAGCCGAATCTCCCGGAAAAGATGCAAGTTGGATGACATCACAACCCCGGGGCTAAGGTGGACGGTTGGCGGGAAAGGCACCCTGCCAGTGAGATTGTCTGCCATCAGCCGCACTGCCATCTGACCCTGCCGGTGGGGCTGCTGATAAATAGACGCCGTGATGGTCCCCTTCTCAAAGTAGGGAGACATCTCTGCGAAAAGATCCGTTGTTATCAGCTTGGTTCTTCCGGCAAGGCCGCGTGCTCCGAGGGCTCGGCACACGGGAAGGCAATTAACCGTATTCACGTAGAGTCCGGCCAGATTTGGAACCTGGCCCAGAAGATCAAAGGTCTTCTGGAAACTTTCATCCTCGTCCTCGTGTCCTTCTATAACGCTGACGATTTCGCCTCCGGGGCAGTTCCGTGGAAACGCGTCGGAAAAACCCGCGGTCTTCTGCCGGTGATCTTCGGCGCTCAACATGCCAGCAATCACGGCCACTTTGGAACCTGGAGATACGAACTTACCCATCAGTTCCCCCGCCAGGCGTCCATTCAACAGAGGTTCGACACATACGATGCTCGACCGTCGGCTCCCAGGAGAGTCCGTAGATACGCAAACCACCGGTATTCCTTTTCCTTCGGCTTCATCAATCAAAGGCGCGAGAGCCTGAGGATTTCCCGCCGTGAGAACGATTCCGTTCACGCCCTCCCGCATGAGCTCCTTGAACGCTTCCGTGTCCGCCTCTCCCAACGTCTGAACCGGCCGGTATACAAGCTGGATTCCGTGCTGTGCCACACTGCGAGCTTCATCCAGCACGCCGCCCCATAATTGATCGTAGAAAAAATGGATTTCTCGTGGGATGCAAACTCCAATGCGAGCGCTCGCTTTGGAAACCGACAACGAGCGTGCCGCCAGGTTGGGTGTATAGGAGATCTGCTCGGCGATTTTCAGAATCCGCTGGCGGGTGGCTTCGTTAATTCCAGCTCGCCCGTGCAAAGCACGGTCTACCGTCCCGATCGAAACATTCGCCAGTTCCGCAATCAGGTGGATTCCGCGCCTGTCTTTCTTGTGCTTGGCCGCGCTCATCCCTTTCGTTCCATTCTAGCCTGCTTCGCGGATCATCTGCCCCTTAAGTGAGCCGGCTGATCGCAGACCGAACGCCACAAACCAATCGTGATTCCACCTCCACGATCAGGCTTTAGGCTCCGTGTACGTTGACGGTGCTATACTTCGTCCCGGCTTCGAACCAATCTCTTGGTTCCGAAATAGATGCTGGCAATTATTTCGCAAGGAGATTCTCTTCATGCTTGAATGGCGTGCTCGCTTGCTCACGTTGATGATCGCCTTCCTCTTTGTAGCAGCATTCAGTTCTGTCGCGCAAACCACACCCGCTGCAAGCACCCCCTACCTCGATCCTTCGCTCCCGTTAAATCAACGAGTGGACGATCTGGTGTCGCGAATGACGCTCGAGGAGAAGGCTTCTCAACTCATTAACCAAGCCCGCGCTATCCCTCGGCTGCAAGTGCCTGGGTACGACTGGTGGAGTGAAGCTCTCCATGGAGTTGCCAACGCCGGAACGGCTACCGTCTTTCCAGAACCAATTGGGCTTGCTGCGACCTTTGATTCTCCTTTGATCCACGATATGGCAGTGGTCATCAGTACGGAAGCTCGCGCCAAGCATAACCAGGCGGTGCGCGCCGGGCATCGCGACATCATGGAAGGACTCGACTTCTGGTCGCCGAACATCAACATTTTCCGGGATCCACGCTGGGGACGCGGTCAGGAAACTTACGGCGAAGATCCGTTTCTCACGGGGCGAATGGGAGTCGCCTTCGTGACCGGAATGCAAGGAGAGGACCCAAAGTATTATCGAGTGATTGCCACCCCCAAGCATTACGCCGTGCACAGCGGGCCAGAGCCGTCGCGGCACTCGATCGATGTGAGAGTGTCGAAGCACGACGAAGAAGACACTTATCTCCCTGCCTTCCGCGCCGCCATTACCGAGGGCAAGGCAGCTTCGATTATGTGCGCCTACAACCGGGTGAATGGCGAACCGGCCTGCGCCAACAAGTTTCTGCTGCAAGATCAGCTTCGCGGCGCTTGGAAGTTCAACGGCTACGTCGTATCCGATTGCGATGCCATCGTTGATATTTTCAGCGGCCATCACTTTACTAAGAGCATCGCAGAGGCCGGAGCCGTATCCCTGAAAACCGGCATGGACAATGAATGCGCCGATTTCTTTACGCGGGCCAATGACAACTCCGACTACATAAAATTTGTGGACGCGGTCAAGCAGGGCCTTCTCAGCGAAAAAGATATTGATGTCTCGCTGAAACGCCTATTTACGGCTCGTTTCCGTCTCGGAATGTTCGATCCTCCCGAGATGGTGCCGTATGCGAACATTCCGGATTCCGAGATCGATAGCGAGCCTCACCGCGCACTCGCGCTGCGGGCGGCTCGGGAATCGATTGTTCTCCTGAAGAATGACGGCATTCTTCCTCTTGGTCCGGATGTCAGAAACATTGCAGTGGTCGGCCCGCTCGCTGAATCCACCCGCGTCCTGCATGGCAACTATAGTGGTACGGCATCCCACGCGACCTCCGCGCTCGATGGCATTCGCCAGCAATTCACTACCGCCCAGGTGGCCTACACTCCAGGCATGAACTTTCTTAGGGAAGAGGAACTTATTCCGTCTACCGCTCTCTCGACACCGGACGGACAGCCCGGACTGACTGGGGAATATTTTTCCAACCCGAACTTCGAGGGCACTCCGCAAGTGGTCCGTGTGGATAGAGCGATCGACCTGCAGCGCTTTCATCCCGAACGGTCTTCCCTTGCTGCTCCTCCGGGGATGGTAGATTTTTCTGTGCGCTGGACGGGATTTCTGACTCCCTACGAATCGGGCGATTATGAAATCGGCGATGTCGGCTCGATGAACCGTCTTTGGCTCGACGGCAAGCTCATCGTGGATGACTTTCTACTACACGATCCCAAGCCGACGAATGCGACGCTGCGCCTTGAAAAAGGACGTCGCTACGCGATCAAGCTGGAATACGGACAAGGCGGCACCGGCCTCAAGTTGGTCTGGCTTCACCTCTTGGATGATCCCATTCCAATGGCAATCTCGGTAGCCAAGAATGCTGACGTGGTTGTAGCCGTGGTGGGCATCACCTCTCAACTCGAGGGCGAGGAGATGAAAGTGGACGTGCCGGGTTTCGTGGGCGGCGACCGCACCAGCCTCGATTTGCCCAAGGAAGAGGAGTATCTTCTGGAGGCCTTGAAAACCACTGGCAAGCCGCTCGTCGTCGTCCTCATGAACGGCAGCGCGCTCTCTGTGAATTGGGCGAGCGAGCATGCGAACGCTATTCTCGACGCGTGGTATTCCGGTGAGGAAGGCGGCACCGCGGTCGCTCAAACTCTGGCGGGCGCAAATAATCCGGCCGGGCGTTTGGCGGTGACGTTCTACAAGGGCGTCGATCAGTTACCGGCCTTTGAAGATTACGCGATGAAGAACCGCACTTACCGCTATTTTGAAGGCCAGCCGCTTTATCCCTTCGGCTATGGGCTCAGTTATTCCAAATTTGAATACAGCAATTTGAAGCTTTCCAGAGCCACGCTAAAAGAGGGTGATTCTCTGAGCGTGGACGCGGACGTGCGAAACAGGAGCCAGAGAGAGGGCGATGAAGTCGTAGAGCTTTATCTGAGATTTCCTTCGTCTCCAGCAGCTCCGCTGCGCGCCCTACGCGGGTTCACGCGAATCCATGTAGGCGCGGGCGAAACTCAGCATGTCCACTTTGTACTGGACGAACGCGACTTGAGCGAGGTAAATGACAAGGGAGACCGAATTGTTGCCAGCGGAGCCTACCGCATCACTGTTGGAGGTGGACAGCCGGGAACGGCTGCTCCGCAGGTGGAAGCGGGATTTAAGATCAAAGGGAAACGAATACTGCCGGACTAGAGATCCATAACATTGAAGTTTCTCGAATTCGCGCCCGGTGCGGCTGCTTGCACCATTCAAATTTGACGATATGGAGTGGAGACACTGGGGAGTAGCGTGCGCAATTTTCGCCGGATTGTTATCAACGCCGTTGTGTGCCCAAAATCGTAGTCTTCCAAAAGGTCCAAAGACCGGAACACAACGAACCCTGCCTGCCAATCATTCAACCGGCGTCAGTCCCATTCAGTTCGCATACCAGCCGATTGCTTTCGAACTCGACAGCTGCGAGACTCCGGAACGCCACGCACCGGAAACCATGGCCGGAGGCGTGGCCGTTTTCGATTACAACAACGATGGCAAGCTCGACATATTTTTCACCAATGGAGCCGACATCAACACTCTTAGCAAGTCGTCTCCCAAATACTCGAATCATCTTTTCGAGAACGATGGCCAAGGGCACTTCACCGACGTCACTGCGAAAGCGGGCCTGGCCGGCAGTGGCTATGACATCGGAGTCGCGGTTGCCGACTATGACAACGATGGGTACGAAGATATCTTCGTCGCCGGTGTGTACAAGAACACGCTCTACCACAACAACGGAGACGGTACGTTCACGGATGTAACCGCCAAAGCCGGGCTGAATAAGCCTGACCCTGAATATGGGCCGCTGTGGTCGGTGGGCGCGGTGTGGGTCGATGTGAATAATGATGGACTGCTGGATCTTCTGGTCATCAATTACATGAAGTGGGATATCAAGCGCGAACCCTCGTGCCCGATCGACGGCCACCCCGACTATTGCAATCCAAAGATGTACAAGCCAACTCCCAACCAGCTTTTCATCAACAACGGAGACGGCACTTTCAGGGATGCGTCCGCGGAATGGGGTCTGCGGGCTCACCCTGGGAAAGGCATGGGAGGCGCGACCGCAGATTTTGATCTGGACGGAAAAATGGATGTCTTCATTGCGAACGATAAAGAATTCAATTGGCTCTTTCGAAATAAAGGTGCCGCATTTGAGGAGGTAGGGTTCGACGCCAATGTAGCTTTGCGGGAAGACGGCGTATTTATCTCCGGCATGGGCGTCGATTTCCGCGACCTTGATAACGATGGCTATCCCGACATTGTGATTGTCGCCCTCGACAACGAAACATTTCCGATCTATCGGAACACCGGCGAAGGAACCTTCGTTGAAGTAACGGAACAAAGTGGCATGACCGTGCTGAGCCTGCCGATGGGCGGCTACTCTCCGACGATTGCCGACTTTGATAATGACGGCTGGAAGGACATCTTTGTTTCACGCGGTCATGTTCAGTCGCTTCTTTCCGAGCCGCGCATCAGAGTTGAGCAGCCGAACACGGTCTTCCGTAATTTGGGCGGCATCAAGTTCGCCGCGTTGACCTCAGAAGCCGGACTGACTTCACGTCCTCCTGCCCGGCACCGTGGATCCGCCATCGGTGATCTGAACGGCGATGGGCGTATCGATGTGGTTGTAAGTGCGCTGAAGGCTCCAGCGGAAATTTGGATGAA
>Ga0209040_10000914_pt1 | contig 23056 bp, 18 predicted proteins | sample BogFormECP12_OM3_FD_188240 | JGI IMG/M metagenome (GOLD analysis project Ga0209040, IMG submission 188240) | Bog forest soil microbial communities from Calvert Island, British Columbia, Canada - ECP12_OM3 (SPAdes) (version 2) | ecosystem: Environmental > Aquatic > Freshwater > Wetlands > Bog ... | reverse complement strand
CTGGACGTCCTACGCCCAGTTCGCCGACTGGGGCCTGTGCCTGGCCCGCACCAACCCCGACGCCCCGAAGCGCCAGCAGGGCATCTCGGTGCTGGCGGTGGACATGCACGCCGGAGGGGTGGAGGTCCGCCCGCTGGTCCAGCTGACCGGCGAGGCCGAGTTCAACGAGGTCGTCCTCACCGAGGTGTTCGTGCCCTCGGACTGCCTGGTGGGCGTCGAGGGCCGGGGATGGACGGTGGCCGGCTCCACCCTGGCCCACGAGCGCGGGGTCAACCCCCGCCAGCTGGTGATCCACAGCCAGCTGGTCGACGAGCTCCTGGCCCTGGCCGAGGGGCGCGGGGCCTTCGACGACTGGCGCAAGCGCCAGGCCCTGGCCGAGGCCTACACCGAGGTGCGCCTGTTCCAGCTCCACAACTGGCGGTCCCTGACCCGGCTGGCCAAGGGCGACGAACCCGGGCCCGAGGGCAGCGCCCTCAAGCTGTACTGGAGCGAGATGTCCAAGCGCCTCCACCAGACGGCGATGGACGTCCTCGGCGAGACGGCGCCGCTGTGGCAGGGGGCCGAGGGCAACCCGGCCGACGGCACCTGGCAGCGCAGCTGGCTCTACTACCAGGCGGCCTCGATCTTCGCCGGGACCAACGAGATCCAGCGCACGCTCGTGGGCGAGCGGGTCCTCGGCCTACCCCGGGGGTGACGGTGGTGCCGGGCTGGCCCGGGGACGGCGGGGCCGGTGCCCGACCGGGGCCCGGCGGCGAGGGAGGATGGAGCCCATGACCTTCGAGCCCATGACCTTCGAGACAGTCCTCTACGAGGTGGACGGGGCCGTGGCCACGGCCACGATGAACCGGCCCGAGGCGGCGAACGCCCAGGACAGCCGGCTCATCGACGAGCTGGACGCCGCCTTCGACCTGGCCGATGCCGACGACGCGGTGCGGGTGGTCATCCTGGCCGGGGCGGGCAAGCACTTCTCGGCCGGCCACGACCTCAAGGCCCTGGTCGGCCAGTCCGAGGCCGACGACTGGGTGCGCCTGCGCGAGACACCGGAGGGCAAGTTCCACCACGAAAAGGTCATGTACTTCGACCGATGCAAGCGGATCCACGACTTCCGCAAGCCCACCATCGCCGCCGTCCAGGGCAGTTGCATCGCGGCGGGGCTCATGCTCGCCTGCATGTGTGACCTGATCGTGGCGGCCGACGACGCGCAGTTCTCGAACCCGGTCCTGCGAATGACCGGCGCCGGGGTGGAGCTCCTGGTCGAGCCGTGGGAGCTCGGCATCCGCAAGGCCAAGGAGTTCCTCTTGACCGGCGAGAGCATCGACGCCCAGGAGGCCTGGCGCCTTGGCCTGGTGAACCGGGTCGTCCCCCGCCACGAGCTCGCGGCGCGCACCCGTGAGCTGGCCGACCGGATCGCCCTCGTCCCCCCCATCACGGCCCAGGTGGTGAAGGACACGCTCAACCACACCGGTGAGCTCATGGGGATGACCGACTCGTGGAAGTACCACTTCATGGCCCATCACTGGACCCACAACACGGCCACCGCGCTGCACGCGCTGGAGGCCCGCAAGCAGAAGGGTTCGATGAAGGAAGTGCTGGCCGACCGGGACAAGGGCGACGCAGCGCCTGACGGCGACTGACATGACCATGGCGGGGGGCGCTCCCCCGGTGCCGGCCCCTCTGGCCGGCGTCCGGGTGGTCGACGTGGGCACCAGGATCTCGGCGCCCTTCTGCGCCGGACTGCTGGGCGAGCTCGGGGCCGACGTGATCAAGGTCGAGCTGCCGGGCGAAGGCGACTTCATGCGCTCGATGGGGCCGTTCGTCGAACCCGAGGGCGGCGGCCCGGGCTATTCGCTCTCCTGGGCGGTGGAGGGGCGCGGGCGGCGCGGCGTCACCTGCGACCTGCGCCGGCCCGAGGGCCAGGCCCTGTTCGCCCGGCTCGCCGGGCACGCCGACGTGGTGTGCGAGAACTTCCGGCCCGGGACCATGGAGAAGTGGCACCTCGGGCCCGGGGACCTGGACCCGAACCTCGTCTACGTCCGCATCAGCGTCTTCGGCCAGAGCGGGCCCTACTCGCCCAGGCCCGGACTGGACCGACTGGGCATCGCCTACGGCGGGCTCCTGCACCTCACCGGCGAACCGGACCGGCCGCCGGTGCGCCCGGGGGTCACGGTGTCGGACTACCTGACCGGGGTCTTCGCCGCCTGTGCCGCCGTCGCCGGTCTCTACGGCCGCGACGTGGGGGGACCGGGCCGCGACGACCGGGAGGGCGCGCCGGGCCGGGTGGGCCGGGTGGTCGACGCCCCCCTCTACGGCGCCGTGCTCCGCATCCTCGAGTGGACGCTTGCCGGCTACGACCGGCTCGGCGTCGTCCGCCAGCGCGAGGGCAACCGGCTCGGCCACTCCGCGCCGCTGGACAACTACCCGACCGCCGACGGGTTCTACGTCTGCATCGTGGCTGGCTCGGACGCCAACTTCGCGCGGCTCTGCCGGGCCATGAGGCGGCCGGACCTGGCCACCGACCCCCGCTTCGCCTCCCTGGCCGAGCGGGCCAGCCGGGGGGACGAGATCAACGGCATCGTGGCGGACTGGACGGCCTCGCTCGACGCCGCCGAGATCGAGCGCCGCTGCATCGAGCACGACGTGCCGGTGGGCACCGCCTACAGCGCCGCCGACATCTTCGCCGACCCCCACATGGCCGAGCGGGGCGACCTGGTGGCCGTCGCCGACCCGGTCATCGGTCCGGTCCGCCAACAGGCCCCGTTCCCCCGCTACGTCGGCGAACCACCGGTGGTCCCGGCCGGCGCCCCTTGCCTCGGTGAGCACAACGAGGACGTCTGGTGCGGGCTGGTCGGGCTGAGCGCCACTGAGCTCGAGGCGCTCCGGCGCGACGGGGTCGTCTGAGCGATGGCCAGGACCCCGACCCGCCGCGTCGGCGTCCTGGCGGCGATGCCGATCGAGTTGCGCCCGTTCGCCAAGGCCCTGGGACTGCGCCGCGAGCCCTGGGGAGACGGGGCCTCGATCTGGCGGGGCCGCAGCGGGACCACCGAGATCACGGCGGGGATCACCGGGATCGGCCCGGGCCGGGGGCGCGAGGTCACCCGACGCCTGCTCGGCACCGACCCCGTCGACCTGGTGATCATGATCGGGGTGGCCGGGGGGCTGGACCCGGCGCTGGACATCGGGGACCTCGTCGTGCCCGAGGCGGTCCTCGACGGGGCGACCGGACGCCGGTACCGGCCGACCACGCCCGAGGGCCACACGCCGGCCGGGGTCCTGCACACCTCGGGCTCCATGGTCCAGGACCCCGATCAGCTCGAGCGGCTCCGGTCAGAAGGGGTGGTCGCCCTGGACATGGAGACCGCCGGGCTCGGGGAGGTCTGCGAGGCCGAGGGCCGACCCTGGTACGTCTTCCGGGCCATCAGCGACCGGGTGGCCGACGGGATCGTCGACGAGTCCACCCTGGCCATGACCAGACCGGACGGTCGTGCCGACCTGGGCGCGGTGGCCCGACTGGTCCTGCGCCACCCGGGGGTCCTCGGTCGGCTGGCCAAGCTCGGGCGGGACACCACCAAGGCGACCGCGGCCATCTCGCGGGCCGCCGCGGCCGAGTGCCGGCGGCCCTGAGGGCGCTCGGCGGCAACGCCGGTCCGGTCCCGGGCAGCGCCGACCCGACATGGTCGGGTGATCATCTGCGAATCTGAGGCGCCGCTTCGGCGCGGCAACCGAGCCGGGCTCCCCGCCGGGCGAGCCCACGAACCAAGGGGGTCTGATGGCCGAAGGTGGGCAGAACAAGACCCTTGTCCTCGCCGCGATGATCTTCGCGGTCTCGATGACCTTCATCGACCAGACCATCGTCTCGATCGCCGTGCCCAACATCCAGCACGAGCTCGGACTGACCTCGACGGGGGTCCAGTGGGTCGTGAACGCCTACCTGATCTCGCTGGCCGCGCTGTTCGCCCTGGGCGGCCGGCTGGGGGACATCTACGGGCACACCAAGATGTGCGTCATCGGCGTCATCATCTTCGCCGGCGCGTCGACGATGTGCGGTCTCACGCCCATCGGGCACATCGCCGAGGCCTGGATCGTCACCTTCCGGGTCATCCAGGGGGCGGGGGGCGCCTTGATGTTCCCGGCGGCCCTGGCCATCGTCGTGAACACGTTCCCCCTGCGCGAACGGGGAAAGGCGCTGGCCCTCTTCTTCGGGATCGCCGGCGGGCTGACCGCCCTCGGCCCCGTGCTGGGCGGCTACCTGACCCAATGGACCTGGCGGGCGATCTTCTGGGTCAACGTCCCGGTCGCGCTGATCGCCCTGGTGCTCATCGCCATCTCCAGGCCGCACAGTGAGTACCGGCGGGCGCCACTCGACTACCTGGGCGCCGTCCTGATCGCAGCGGGAATCGGGCTCAGCGTGTTCGGCTTCCAGCAGTCCGTCCCGTGGGGCTGGAGCAACCCGCTCATCTGGGCCTGCATCATCGGCGGCCTGGTCCTGATCATCATCTTCGCCCTGGTCGAGCTGCGCACCGAGGTCCCGCTGATCGAGATCCGGATCTTCAAGATCCGGCCCTTCTTCGTGGAGAACCTGGTGCTGCTCATCGCCATGATGACCTTCATCCCGGTGTTCTTCTTCGCCAGCGAGTACGCCCAGATCTCGCTGAACGAGACCTCGTCGCACGCCGGGGTCTTCCTGCTCTTCTTCTTCGCCGGCTTCGTCGTCGCCGCCCAGATCGGGGGGCGCATGCTCGACCGGGAGGGGGCGAAGCGGGCGGTGGTGCTCGGCTGCGCGATCTCGGCCGTGGGCTTCGCCCTGTGGGCCGGGGAGGTGACGACCCTCAAGCTGGCCAGCCAGCAGTGGTGGGTGGTCCTGGCCGGGGCCGGCATGGGCCTGATGCTCGGACCGGCCAACACCGACGCCGTGAACCGGGCCGGCCATCTCTCCTACGGGGAGGCCACCGGCATCACCCAGACCGTGCGGAACTACGGGGCGAGCCTGGGCATCGCCGTGCTCGGCACGATCCTGCTCACCGTCCAGCGCTCCCGGCTGACCACCTCGCTCGTCGCCCGCCACGTCCCCCACGCCAGGCGGACGGCCGCCCAGTTCTCCCAGACCCAGGGTGGCATCTCGACCAGCGCCATCCCGGCGTTCGCCCGGGTTGACTTCGCCTACGCAACCGAGGCGGTCCTCTACGTCATGTGCGGCATCATGGCGACGGCCGCCCTGGTGGCCCTGTTCGGCCTCCGGGCGGGGCGCCAGGAAGCGCCCCCCGACGCTTTCGGCACCGGCGGGCCGGGCGAGACGGCGGCGTTCCCCGGCGCGCCCCCGATGCGGCACCGGGCGGCGTCGTCGGGCAACCGACGCGCTGAACGGGCGGCGGCGCCGGGTCATCGCCCACGGTGCGCACGGCGCCAGACCAGGCGCAGCCCCGACCAGGTCGCATCGATGGCGCAGACCTTGTTGTCGACCAGGGCCAAGGGGAGCGCGACCTCGCGGATCACCTCGTCGGTGACGGTGGTCGGCACCCCGCACGCCCGCTTGGGCCAGGCGACCCAGAGGCCGCCGTCGGGATGGACCATGCGCCCCAGCGGGTCGACGCGCCGGGCCAACTGGGCCCGCTCGGTGAAGAAGGCGACCACGACGTCGGCGGTCCCCGGGCCTGTCGCTTCACCCTCACCCCCGGGGTCCAGGTCGGCGAGCACCCTGGCCGGGGCGTCGAGGAGGGCCACGGTGGCGCCCGGGGTGATCCCGAGCTTCACCGCGAGCGGCGTTCCGCAGTAGCCGGCCACGCCGCATTCTCCAATCGCCGGGGCGCCGGGGAGCCCCCGGCTCAGCGCGTCCATCCCGGCGGATGGCCGTCACGTGGCCGGCTGGGCCGGGCAGCGGGCGGCGGGGCGGTCGTTCAGCCCGGCGCGCCGAAGAAGCCCGCGCCGCCGAAGCTGAACAACCCACCGTCGCCGGCCACCAGCCAGTAGCCGGTGGCCCCCGTTGCCGCCATACCGGTCACCGGCTGGGCCAGGGCGACACCCCCCATGGACCCCTCGAAGGGCAGGTTGAAGGCGAACACCCCGCCGTCGGAGGCGGCGAAGCGGTAGCCCGACCCGTCCGGGGCGACCTCCATGGCGACGATGGGCCGGTTGAGCGGGATGCCCCCGGTCGAGCCGTAGAACGGGGCGCCGAAGGCGAAGACGCCGCCGTCGGACGCCACCAGCCAGTACCCCCCGGTGGCCTCGTCGGCGGCCATCGCCACCACCGGGTCGTCGAGCCGGGTGGCGCCCATCGACCCGTAGAAGGGGGCGTCGCCGAAGGCGAAGACACCCCCGTCGGAGGCGACGAACCAGTAGCCCCGGCCGTCCGGCGTCGCCGTCATCCCGACGATCGGCTTGTTGAGGTGGATGGCGCCGGTGGACCCGTGGAAGCGGGCGTCGCCGAAGCTGAAGATGCCGCCGTCGGACGCCACCAGCCAGTACCCGCCGCCGTCGGGCGTCGCCGCCATGCCGGCGATCGGCGCGTTGAGAGCCTTCCCCGACATGTCGCCGAAGCTCGTCGCCGAGCCGAAGGCTCGGACCGTGCCGTCCGAGCTCACCTCCCAGTACCCGGCGCCCCCGGGCGCCGCAGCCATGCCGACGACCCCCGGCTCGATGCCGAGCATCTGCTCGGCCTGGGTCCAGGTGAACACCTCGTCGGAGGGGACGGCGTCGGTGCAGATGAAGACGGCGGCCAGGGAGCCGCCGGGGAAGGCGGTCGGGTCGGCGCCCGCCCCCATCACCAGCGTCGGCTCGGTGCCCGCCGGCGTGCAGCCCGAGTAGTCGTGCAGGATGACGTCGCGGTGGCCCCAGCAGCCGCCGGCGAACGGCGACGTGCAGTTGACGTTCAAGGTGGCGAACGGCGTCCCCCCCCAACCGTCCTGGTACATCCACTCGTAGTTGGCGGCCAGCGCGCTCGACCAGCCGCCGGCCCAGATCCCTCCACCGGCCAGCACCGGCCCCCCGCCGGTCACGCTCCGGGGGAACGAGGGGTCCGACGCCGAGGCGGCCGCCACCTGGGCATCCGCGTCGAGCTGGGCCGTCATGGCGCTGAAGGGGGGCAGCCCCCGTGCCGTCCGCTCGAGGTTCTCGACGACGAAGATCTGCTCGGTCGTCGAGAGGGCGTCGAAGGCGCCCTGGTCGCCGACGAGCGGGGGCACTCCCTCGTCCGCCCGCGCCTGATCGGTGGCCTGGACGGGATCGGCGCTCGACGCCGCGATGTTGGCGGGTGGGTTGGCCGGTGGGAGGAGCCCGGCCCAGGGCCGCACGGCGCCCGCCGTGTCGAGACCGATCGCTCCTGCGGCGACTGTGGCGATCGCGCTCAGCGAGCCGACGACGAGCGCGACGAGCGCGACCCGCAGCCGCGGGTGGCGACGGCGCGCCCTCGGAGCGCGGCCGCCCCGCGCCGGCGCGGTGTGCTCCCCCTCCGACACGGTACGCAGCGGTGTCTCCCTCCCGCCTCCCCCCGGCACCCTGCAGGGCACCGCGTCACGGCGCCACACTCTACCGACACCCCTTCGATCCGGCGGCGCGCCACTCGGATCCCGGGGTCGGTTCCGCGCGCCGGCCTCCCGCCATGACAAATTGCGGGCCGGCCGGGCCCGACTAGGGGTGGTGTCGGGGGACGGGGCCAACTCCCCCCGGTTTGCCCGAGCTCAGCGCGCCGTCGCGTCGCGGGGAAGGCCCAGCCCGTGCTCGGCCACGATGTTGCGGTTGATCTCGCTCGTCCCCCCGGCGATCGAGGCCTGCGGGGCCGAGGCCAGGTTGACGGCCCAGCGCCCGCTCAGGGCGGACGGGCCCAGGATGCCCAGCGCCAGTTCGGCCATCTCCCCCTCGGCCCGGGCCCAGAGCAGCTTGGCCACACTGCCCATGACCGGGGAGGGCTGGCCACCCCGCCCGATCGCCTCCAGCTCCCGGGTCGTCGTCCATCGCATGCAGGCGATCCGGGCGTAGAGGGCGGCCAGGCGATCCCGCAGCACGCGGTCGCCCAGGGCGTCGCGGTCCTGCGCCTCCTCCAGCAGCTCGGACAGCCGCGCGCTCAGGCCCAGGTGGAGGCGGGCCACCCCGGCCCGCTCGTAGCTGAGGGTGGTCATGGCCACCTGCCAGCCCTGGTCCACCTGGCCGAGCAGGGCCGAGGCGGGGACGACCACGTTGTCGAAGAAGAGCTCCGAGAACGTGAGCTCGCCGGCCATCGTCCGCAGGGGGCGGACCTCGATGCCCGGCGTCCGCATGTCGACCAGCAGGCAGCTGATCCCCTTGTGCTTGGGTGCCTCGGGGTTGGTGCGGACGTAGAGCTGGCACCAGTCGGCCCGCGAGCCCAGGCTGTTCCAGGTCTTCTGCCCGCTGACGACGTAGTGGTCGCCGTCGAGCTCGGCCCACGTCCGCAGCGAGGCCAGGTCGGACCCGGCGTCGGGCTCGGACATCCCCTGGGACCAGATCTCGTCGCCCCGTAACATGGGTTCGAGGAAGCGCTCCCGCTGGGCGTCGGTCCCGATGGCCATGATGGCCGGTGCGATGTTCGAGACACCGATCACGTTGACCGGACCCGGGGCATGGGCCCGGGACATCTCCTCGAGGTAGGCCAGCTGCTCGTCGATGCCCGAGTCGCGTCCGCCGTAGCGGGCCGGCCAGGCGACGGCGGCCCAGCCATCCGCGTGGAGCTGGCGGTTCCAGGCCCGCAGCACCTCGAAGTTGTCCCCCTCGTCGAACCCGCCCCGCCAGGCCTCGACCACCTCCTCGCGCAGGTGGCCGTCCAACCAGTCCCGCAGCTCGCGGCGGAACTCGTCCAGCGACCCCTCGTCGGGACGCTCATCCACCCTCGGTGCCCCCTCCCGCTCGCTCCGGGGGGTGAGCGCCCCCGACGAGCGCCGCCAGCGCCCGCCGGTCGAGCTTGTCCATGGCCGTGAGCGGCAGCGCGTCGACCACCTGCACTTCGTCGGGCAGCTTGTAGCGGGCCAGCCGGTCCCCGGCGAAGCGCCGGAGCGAGTCGACGTCGGGGGCGGGGGCGCCCGGTCGGGCCACCACCACGGCCACCCCCACCTCCCCCATCACGGGGTCGGGCCGGCCGACCAGGGCGATGGCGGCCACCTGGGGGTGGTCGGCCAGCACCCCTTCCACCTCCATCGGGTGCACGTTGTAGCCGCCGCGCACGTAACGCTCCCGCGATCGGCCGGCCAGGCGCAGACGGCCCTGCTCGTCGATCCATCCGAGGTCGCCGGTGCGCACGGCCCCGGGCGCGGTGAAGGCGGCGGCCGTGGCGTCAGGGTCGCCCCAGTAGCCCTCCATGACCGCCGGCGAGGCGAGGGTGACCTCGCCCACCTCGCCGTCGGCCAGGGCCCGGCCCTCGGCGTCGACGACGGCGAGGGTGACGCCCGGTTGGGGCCGCCCCACGCTGACCTCGGCGTCCTCGGCCGGGTCGTCGAACGACGTCCCGGTGCCGATCCCGGCCTCGGTGCACGAGTAGCGGACCGACAGCGGGACCCCGAAGCGGGCCCGCGCCTCGCGCACGAGGGCCGGTGTGGCGGGGCCGCCCCCGATCACGATGGCCCGGACACTGGACAGGTCGTAGCGGTCGAAGTCCGGTTCGCGCAGCATCAGCGCCAGCTGGGTCGGGACCCCACCCACCGAGGCGATCCCCAGCTCGGCGATCCGGCGCAGCGTGTCGGCGGCCCGCCAGTTCCGGGTGAGGTACTGCGTGGTCCCCCGGCGGAGGCTCCCGGCCAGCTTGGTCATCGGCCCGAGGTGGGCCAGGGCCGACCCGGCGAGCGCCTTGCCGCCGCCGCCCCACTCGGGCCCGACGTCGGTCCGGGTGATGAAGGCGATCTGTCGTTCGCAGAACAGGGCCCCCTTGGGGGTGCCGGTGGTCCCCGAGGTGAACACGATGGCCACCGGGCGGTCCGGGTCTGCGGGCAGCGGCGGCGGCGAACCGCCGTCGGACCCCAGGTCGGCCAGCACCGCGTCGGGCGAGGCCGTCTCGGTGACCGCCAGGACCCGGGCGCCCGACAGGGCGGCCTCGTCGGGGGCGAGGTCGGCGGTCGCCACCACCAGGCGGGGGCCGGCCGCGCCCAGGACCGCCTCCCGCTCGACCGGGGCCAGCTTGGCGTTGACGGCGGCGGTGACCGCACCCAGCTTGGCCGCGGCTAGGTAGGCCACGATGTGCTCGGGCCCCGACGGGAGGACCAGGGCCACGACGTCACCGTGGCCCACGCCAGCCCGGGCCATGCCCGCCGCCACCGCGTCGGCCCTGCGGTCGAGATCGGTGAAACTGAGGGACCAGCCTTGCTCGGTCACCAGTGCCGGGCGGTCGCCGAAACGGCGCGCCGCCTCGGCGACGGTCTCAGCGAGCAAGGTCCCGGCGGCCGGCCCCGCTCACCCGGAGAGCCCGATGATGACCGCCTTCACCTCGGTGAAGGCCTCGATCGATCCCCAGCCCCCCTCGCGGCCGAGCCCGGAGGACTTGTAGCCGCCGAAGGGGGTGTTGGGCATCACCGTGTACTCGTTGATGCCCACGGTGCCCGCCCGCACCGCCTTGGCCACCCGCAGGGCCCGGGCGATGTTGGTCGTGTAGACCCCGGCGCCCAGCCCGTAGTCGGTGTCGTTGGCCAACCGGATCGCCTCGTCCTCGTCGTCGAAGGGCATCGCCACCAGCACGGGTCCGAAGACCTCCTCCCGGGCCACCGACATGGTGTTGTCAACGTCGGCGAAGAGCGTCGGGTTGACGAAGTTCCCCTGCGACAGGTCGCCCGCCGGGCGGTCACCGCCGCTCACCAGCCGGGCACCGTCCTTGGGGGCCTGCTCGATGAACCCGAGGACCCGGTCGAGCTGGCGCTTGTTGATGATCGCCCCCGAGGTGGTGGCCGGGTCGAAGGGGTCGCCGAAAGTCACCATGGAGGTGAGGCCCGAGGCGGATTCGACGAACTCGTCGTAGACCGAGCGCTGCACCAGCGATCGGGTCTGGCAGACACATCCCTGGCCCGAGAGGCCCATCGAGACCATCCCCATGGCCATCATGGCGGCGCCCGGGACGCTGGTGGCGTCGTCGAAGATGATGCTCGGGCTCTTGCCCCCGAGCTCCAGGGTGACCCGCTTGATGCCGTTGCCGCTGGCCGCCAGGATCCGCTGCCCGACGGCCCGGCTGCCGGTGAACGTCACCTTGTCCACACCGGGGTGGGTCACCAGCGACTCCCCGCTGGGGTCCCCCGTTCCGGTCACCAGGTTGAAGACCCCGGGCGGCACGCCGGCCTCCTCGATCAGCTCGGTGAGTCGGATCGAGGTCAGGACGGCGTACTCGGAGGGCTTGAGCACCACCGTGCACCCGGTGGCCAGGGCCGGCGCGACCTTCTGGGCGAAGAGCATCATCGGGGCGTTCCACGGGATCACCGCGGCGACCACGCCCACCGGCTCACGGAAGGAGAGCACCTGTACGTCGGCCCCGGTCGGTGCCGGCTCGAAGGAGGGGAAGGTCTGCCCGCAGATCTTGTCGATCCAGCCGGCGTGATGGTCGAACATGGCGGCGGCCATGGCCGAGGAGACGACCGACATCGAGCTGAAGGCGATGGGCATGCCGTTCTCGAGGGTCTGGAGGCGGTTCAGCTCGTCGCCGTTCTTGGTGATGAGGTCGACCAGGCGCTGGAGGACCGCCTTGCGGTCCTTGGCGTGCAGGCGGGGCCACGGGCCCTCGTCGAAGGCCACCCGGGCGGCCCGCACGGCCCGCTCGACGTCCTGGGCCGTCCCCAGGGCGAAGGTGGTCACCACCTCGTTGGTCGCCGGGTTCACCTGGTCGAAGGTCGCGCCGTCGGAGGCGTCGACCCAGGCGCCGTCGACGTAGAGGCGCCCGGGCTTCACCCCGAGCCGGTCCCGCTCCTCCAGCACCGTCATGGTCATCGCACGTGCTCCTCTCCTGACTTCATCCGGGCCCCGGGTCAGCCCCGGGGCAGGCCGAGCACCCGCTCGGCGATGATGTTGCGCTGGATCTCCGAGGTCCCCCCGGCGATGGTCCCGGAGAACGAGCGCAGGTACTGGACCGCCCAGGCGCCGTCGGAGAACGGGGCACTCAACGACGGGTTGACCGGTGGGCGGCCGAAGTGCTCGGTGTCGAACTCGGTCCACCGGTTGGGCCCGGGGCCGTCGAGATCGAGGCCACCGGCCCCGAGCGACTCCATCCCGAGCTGGTAGGCCCGCCGGTCGGCCTCGCTGGTGAAGAGCTTGAGGATCAGGTGCTCCGCCGGCATCTCCCCCCGGGTCGCCTTGGCGAAGCCCCGGTAGCCGAGACAGCGCATCGCCTGGGCGTCGATGGCCAGGGCGGCCAGGGCCTCGGCGAACCGCGGGTCGTCACCGATGCGGCCACCGGCGCCGTCGTCACGCGCCGCCAGCCGCACGAGCCCGGCCACGGCGCGCTCGAAGGTGGTCACGTTCATCACCCACAGCATCGCCCGTTCGTGGCGCAACGAGCCCTGGGCCAGCGCCCAGCCCCCGTTGAGCTCGCCGATCAGGTTCTCGACCGGGACCTCGGCGTCGGTGAAGAAGACCTCGTTGAAGTCGATGTGGTGTTGGTCGGTCAGCTCGGGAAGCGGGTGGCAGGAGACCCCGGGTGTCTGCATGTCGATGATGAGGACGCTGATGCCCCGGTGCTTGGGCGCCTCGGTGTCGGTGCGCACGTAGCACATGCACAGGTCGGCCTCATGGGCCCCCGAGGTCCACACCTTCTGGCCGTTCACCACGAAGTGGTCACCGCGCAGGTCGGCCCGCGTCGTGAGCGAGGCCAGGTCGCTGCCGGCATTGGGCTCGCTCATGCCGACGCACCAGGTGAGCTCCCCTTTGAGCGTTGGGACGGCGTATCGCTCCTTCTGCTCCTCGGTGCCGAACTCGATGATCGATGCGGCACAGATCGAGAGCCCCTGAGGGTTGAGGGCCCGTGGGACCTGCCGCTCGGCGATCACCTCGAAGTAGGCCATCTGCTCTTCGGGGGTGGCGTCGCGGCCCCCGAGCTCGGGGGGGAAGCCGGGTACCAGCCACCCGTCGTCGAAGAGCTTGCGCTGCCAGGCCCGGGCCCAGTCCGGGAGGTGGGCCGACGACCGCCGTGACTCGGTCATCTGGGCCGGCGTGGGGAGGTGTTCGTCCAGCCACTGCTCGAACTGGCGACGGAACGTCGCCAGCGACTCGTCCGGTGCCAGCCGCATGCCTCACTATGACACGGGTGTCAGCCAAGGGGCGAGGGGGCCGGGACCCGTCCGGCGGGCGATCCGTCGCCGGCGCTCAGGGGCCGGTCGCCTCGTCCTCGTCGAGGGCCGAGGGGTCCGAGGCCGCCTTGAAGCCCCGGCGGGCCGCCGGGAAGGCCTCGACGGCGAGCACGATGCCGAAGGCCGGCTCGGTGAGGAGGATCGACCCGGCGATCTCGTCCCAGGTGGCCCCGACCTCGGCCGCCAGCTTGGCGTGGCGCTCGATGCCCTGGGACTGGCGGGCGATCACGGTGCAGACCATGCGGATCAGCTCGTGGGTCTTGCGGTCCGGCGAGGTCAACGAGTCGATGGAGGCGAGCCAGGCGTTCTGGGCCAGCTGCACGTTGGGCGCCCACTCGTGCAGGTAGCGCTCGGAGGGAAAGGGCCAGACGTCGTCGTCGCCGGGGCGCGCGTCACTCATCGGTCCATCACGCCCCGCACCTTACCGGTGGCGTCCGGGCGCTCACGATCCCGGCTCGGGATCGCGCGGCTGGCCCAGGAGCCGCTCGGCGATGACGTTGCGCTGGACCTCGCTCGTGCCACCGGCGATGGTCAGGCAGCGGGTGGCCAGGAACCCCTGGGACCAGCGGGCCGCGCTCCCGTCGACCGTCGCCCCCTCGGCGCCGTAGAGCGACAGTCCCATCTCCTGGACCCGCTGCTCGTGCTCGGCCCCGAGCAGCTTGCGCACGCTCGCCCCGGCTCCGGGGTCGAGACCCGACAGCGAGCGCAGCCCGGCCCGGTGCCCCATCAGGCGGATCGACTGGGCCTCGGCCAGCAGCTCTCCCAGCGCGACCCGAGCACCCGGAGGGTCGTCGTCCCCGAGGCGGCCGAGGCGGCGCAGCACCGACTCCGCCCCCGCCCCGAAGGTGGACCCCGACGACATCGACACACGCTCGTTGGCCAACGTGGTCCGACCGACCTCCCAACCCTGGCCGGGCCGGCCGATCACGCAGTCGTCGGGGACCACGACGTCGGTGAGGAACACCTCGTTGAACATGGCCGCCCCGGTCAGCTCGCGCAGCGGCCGGATCTCGATTCCGGGCGACTTCATGTCGACGATGAAGTAGGTGATCCCCTCGTGCTTGGGCACCGAGGGGTCGCTCCGGGCCATACAGATGCCCCAGTCGGCCACCTGGGCCATCGACGTCCACACCTTCTGGCCGTTGAGCCTCCAGCCGCCGTCCACCCGCTCGGCCCGGGTGGCCAGGCCGGCCAGGTCCGAGCCGGCGCCCGGCTCGCTGAACAGCTGGCACCAGGAGAGCTCGCCCCGCAGGGTCGGGCCCACCCACCGCTCCTGCTGGGCGGGCGTGCCGTGGGCCGCGATGGTGGGCAGGGCCCAGGCCCCGACCCCGAGGTTGGGCCGCCGCACGCCGGCTGCGCCCAGCTGCTCGTCGATCACGAGCTGCTCGAGAGCGGAGGCCCCGCGGCCCCAGGGCCTCGGCCAGTGGGGCACCAGCAGGCCGGACTCGACCAGGTAGCGCCGCTGCTCGGTCCCGGCCAGGGCCGCCGCCTCCGCCACCAGCGGCCTGATCTCGTCACGGACCGATTCGGCCTCGGGGGGGAGGTCGGCGGTCAGCGATCGACGGACGCCCCCGAGCGCCAGGGTGGCCACCCTCTCGGCCATTGACCCGGGGCCGGCGAGCAGTTGGCGGGTCGCCACGGCCCGCTTGAGGTAGAGGTGCGCGTCGTGCTCCCAGGTGAACCCAATCCCCCCCAGCACCTGCACGCACTGCTTGGCGCAGGTGCAGAACCCGTCGAGGGCAAGCGTCCCGGCCACCGCGGCGGCCAGGGCCCGCTCGCCGCGCTCGGCGTGCTCCGCCTCCCCGGTCGCCGCCGGCATCTCGGTGGCCCAGGCCAGGGCGGCGTCCCAGGCCGAAGCGGCCGACTGCTCGACCACCACCAGCATGTCGGCCAACTTGTGCTTTATCGCCTGGAACTGCCCGATCGGCCGGCCGAACTGGACCCGCACCTTGGCGTACTCCGAGGCGGTGCCGAGGCACCAGTCGGACCCGCCGGCGCACTCGGCCGACGCCAGGACGAGCGCCAGGTCGCGGACGGTGGCGGCGTCCAGCGCCCCCAGCCGGCGTTCGACCGGGATCTCGGCCCGCTCCACCGTGACCACCCCCAGGGGGCGGGTGGCGTCGAGCGCCTCGATGGGCTCGACCGCGACGCCGTCGGCCTCCACGTCGAGTACGCACCACTGGCCACCCGACACCGGGGCCAGCACCAGGCGCGCCGTCGGCGCGCCGGGCACCGGTCGAAGGGTCCCGCGCACCACGACCGAGCCGTCGCCCCCCGAGGCCACCACCTCCAGCTCGCCCGCTCCGAGGTGCACCGCCCCGGGCGTGGTGCCGTCGGCCAGTCCGGGCAGGAGGGCCTCCCTCGTCGCCGGGGTGCCGGCTCGGGCGACGACGGCCGAGACCACGAGGGTCGTCAGCACCGGGCCCGGGACGAGGGCGCGCCCGAGCTCTTCGAGTACGACGGCCGTCTCGACCAGCCCGAAGCCCTGGCCGCCCTCGGACTCGTCGAGGTGCAGCCCCAACCACCCCTGCTCGGCCAGTTCCTTCCAGACCCCGGGCAGCTCGGTGGCCGGCGCCTCCAGCGCGGCGCGGGGCACGGCCGGGGGGCAGTGGGTCTCGAGCCAGCGGCGCACGGTCCGGCGCAGATCCTCGTGCTCCTCGGCGACGGCGATGGGCATGTCAGGGCGCTCCTTTGTCCAGGCGCTCCCCGTCGCGCCACAGCGAGATGGCGCCGACCGGGCAACCCTCCGCCACCACCTTGAGACGCTCCTCGTCGGTCGCCTCGGGGTCGACGACGACCGCATGGCCGTCGTCGCCCAGGTCGAAGCTCTCGGGCGCCCAGAACAGGCAATTCCCCGAGCCCATGCAGGTGTCGCGGTCGATGCGGATCTCGATTCGATGGCTCATCACGGTGCTCCACTGTGTCGCATGGCCGACGGCTCGCGCCTCTCGGGTCTCACGCGCCGCGCAGGAGCAGCGCACTCGTCGGCACACCCTCGCCCGAGGTGACCAGGCAGGTGCTCGCCCCGGCGACCTGGGCGGTGGAGGTGCCCCGGATCTGACGGACCCCCTCGGTGATGAGGTTGAAGCCGTGGACGTAGGCCTCGGACATCCCCCCGCCCGAGGTGTTGACCGGGAGCCGCCCCCCGTCAATCCGGAGGTTTCCGTCGGCGACGAAGTCGGGCGCCTCCCCCCGGCCGCAGAAGCCGTAGCCCTCCAAGGAGAGCAGGACCAGCGGGCTGAAGGCGTCGTAGATCTGGGCCACGTCCACGTCGTCGGGCCCGAGCCCGGACTGCTCCCAGAGCTTGGCGGCGCAGGCCCAGGCCGGTCCGGTCAGCGGGTCGTCGCAGTAATAGTTGACCATCGACTCGTGCTGGCGATGGAGGCCCTGGGCGAACGAGTGGATCAGGGCCGGGGGGTTCGGCCCGTCGGCCGCCCGCTCGGCCGAGACGATCACGGCGGCGAGGGCCCCGTCGGTCTCGAGGCAGTTGTCGAACAGGCAGAGGGGCTCGGAGACCCAGCGCGCCGCCATGTAGTCGTCCAGCGTCATTCGCTTGTCGTACATCAGGGCGGCCGGGTTCCGGTTGGCGTGGGCCCGGACCGCCAGGGCGATCTCGGCCAGGTGCTCGCGGGTGGCGCCGTACTCGTGCATGTAGCGCCGGGTCAGCATGGCCACCTCGTCGACCGGCCGCAGCAAGCCGAACGGGCGGGTCCACTGGGCCTGGATCGGGAGCCGGGTGGGCGCGGCGGCCCACGGTCGGCTGGCCCGAGCCCCCCGCTTGCGGGAGCGCCAGGCCACCACCACCTCGGCCTGGCCCGTGGCCACCGCCATGGCGGCGTGACCGATGGTGGCGCAGCCTGCTCCCCCGCCGTAGCCGACCTGGGAGAAGTAGGTGACGTCGCCGGCCCCGATGTTCTTGGCCATGGTGACCTCGTCGGTGGTCTCCATCGTGTACGAGCACAACCCGTCCACCTCGCCGGGGTCGATGCCGGCGTCGGCCAAGGCGGCCACCACCGCCTCCACCGCCAGCTGGCCCTCGGGCGCGTCGAGGTGCTTGGCGAACGGCGTCTGGCCTATCCCGGCGATGGCCGTCGTGTCGCGCAGAACGGAGCGGTCGATTCGGCGAGCCACCGGCGCGACGCTAACGCCCGCAGCCGTGCTCAGTGGGCCTGGAAGACGACCGGCAGCGACAGGGGGGAGCGGAAGGCCATACCGCAGATCTGCGGGGGCTCGGCCTCCGGGTCGAGTCGCAGGTCGGGCAGGCGGTCGAACAGGGTGTTCATGGCCACCCGGGTCTCCATCCGGGCCAGGTGCATGCCCAGGCAGACGTGTACGCCGAAACCGAACCCGACGTGCTGCTTCACGTCACGGGTGATGTCGAAGTCGTCGGGGTTCTCGTACTTGCGCTCGTCCCGGTTGGCCGCACCGAGCAGCAGGGCGAGGTCGGCCCCCGCGGCCACCTTCACCCCGGCCAGCTCGGTGTCCTTGGTCGCCCGGCGCAGGATCACCGTGACCGGCGGCTCCCAGCGGATGGTCTCCTCGATCGCCGTGGGGATCAGCGACCGGTCCTCGATCACCCTGGCCAGCTGGTCCGGGTTGGTAAGGAGGCCGAAGAGCATGCTCCCAGAAGCCCGGTAGGTCGTCTCGACCCCGGCCGGGAGAAGGAGCCGGAGGAAGGAGTAGATCTCCTCGTCGCTCAGCTTCGCCCCGTCCACCTCGACGTTCACCAACTCGGTGATGAGGTCGTCGTCGGGGTTCTTGCGCCGGTCCGCCAGCACGTCGGCGAAGTAGTCGCGCAGGGCCTCGGAGGCCGACACCCCGCGATCCCAGTTGGCGGCCACACTGGTGATCTCGACCGCCCAGCGCTGGAACTTGGGGTAGTCGGACCGAGGCAGCCCGAGGATGCGGGCGATCACCTGCACCGGGAAGTTGAAGGTCAGCTCGCGGACGAGGTCGGCCCGCCCGCGGCCGGCAAAGCCGTCGATGAGGTCGTTCACCACCGTCCGGACGAGGCCCTCCTCCCAGCGCTCGAGCATCTTGGAGCGGAAGGCCGGGGAGACCAGGGCCCGCTGCATCCGGTGCTCGGGCTCGTCCATCTGCAGGATGGTCCGGCCCATCACCATGCCGATCACGCCCTCGTAGATGTTCGACGAATAGGTCTCGTTGTCCCGCAATACCTGCACACACTCGTCGAATCCGAGCACCGTGACCGGCTCGACCGGTCCGAAGAACTCGCTGCCCCGGTCGGTCTCGTCGCCCACGTCCACCCGGCCCACGTGGACCGGGCTCTGGCGGCGCAGCTCGGCCAGGCGCGGGAACGGGTTGACGATGTTGCCGGCGACGGTGTCCTGCAGCTCGTAGGGGTCGAACGGCGTCAGGTGCTCGCCGGTGCCGGTGGTGGTCATCTCCTGGGTCCCCTCCCTTGCGGCGACTCGATCGCCGAACGGGCCCCAGCCTATATCAAACGTTCGTTTGGATCTCGGGGAATTCCCCGGTCCCCCGGGCAGGGGCGGGGCCACCGAGGGCCGTGCCCACGCCTGGAGCCGGGGTCGGTTCGACGCGGGTCCCAGCTGGCCCGAAGATGGAGCCATGCCCTCTGCCCGTGACGCCGCCCGCTCCGGGCCCCCGACCTCCCAGCGCCAGCACATCTTAGACACGGCCCTGTCCCTCATGTCCCAGCGCGGGGTCGACGGGACGAGCATGCGGGACCTGGCCAACGCGGCGGGCCTGAACGTGGCCTCGCTGTACCACTACTTCCCGTCCAAGCGGGATCTGCTGGTGGCCGTCCTCGACGAACGCGGCTTCCTCGAGGGCCTGGCCGCGCCCCGCCCCCCGTCCCTGGTCCGCCGTTCGGCCGGCGAGCTGGCCGGGATGCTCAACGACATGCTGGCGTCCATGCTCGAGGTCGAGGACTTCATCCGCCTGATGCTGGGTGAGGTCATGCGGGGGGATGAGACGGCGCACGCCGTCGGGGTCGAGCTGTTCAGTGCCACGCAGGAGTCCCTCGAGCGGTGGCTGCGCGAGACGGCGCCCGAGCTGTGCAAAGGGCCCGGGGCCCCCGCCGTGGCCCGGTTGCTGCGGGCGATGATCGTCGGCCTGTTCTTCGAGCACGTGGCCGGCGTGCTCGACGACGGTGGGGACACGGCGGCCGCGTTCGAGCAGCGGGCCGTCGAGGCCGCCGCCGTCCTGCGCCCCCGGTCGCGCTGACACCGCGTTGCCCGACGAGCCCGGCCCGGCCGACGTCGCCGACTTCGCGCCGGTGGGGGACCCCCGGCCCGACGACGTGGTCTGGCCGACAATGGTGTGGCCGGTCGACCGGTCGACCGAGCTGGTGGGCTCCACGGTCCGCATCACCCCCGTCGTCCCGGGCACCGACGCCAGCACGCTCTTCGCTGCCCTTGACGCCGACGAGGTGTGGCGCCACGTCCCGGGCCGGCCGGCGACTCCCGAGCGCTACCGGGCCGCGATGGCCGACCTCGAAGAGGACCCGACGCGCCAGCAGTGGCTGGTCCGGGCCGCCCGCCCGGTCGGGGGCCTGGCGGCGGGCGCGGTCATCGGGACCACCTCCTATCTCGACGCGTCGACCCGTGACGCCCGGCTCGAGATCGGGGCGACGATGTACGTCCCGTCGGTCTGGGGGACCGCCGTCAACCCCGAGACCAAGCTCCTGCTGCTGACCCTCGCCTTCGTCGGACTCGGGGTCGGGAGGGTCCAGCTCAAGACGGACGTGCGCAACCACCGCAGTCAGCGGGCGATCGCCCGCCTGGGCGCCCGATACGAGGGGACGCTCCGCCGCTACCAGCGCCGGGACGACGGGACCGTCCGGGACACCGTGCTGTTCTCGATCACCGCCGAGGAGTGGCCCGGGGTGCAAGCCGGGTTGGCCGCCCGGCTGGAGGGCGCCCCGTCCTGACCGGGCGACGGGACTGAAGGCCGCCCGGGGACCGGGCTCAGCGGCGGTGCTGCTGGCGCAGCAGTCGCTTGAGCACCTTGCCGTTGGGATCCCTGGGCAGCTCGTCGACGATCTCCCAGGAATGGGGGACCTTGTAGTCGGCCAGGCAGTCCCGCACCCAGGTCGCCAGCTCGCCGGTCGTCATCTCGCCGCGCAGCTCCACCATGGCCTTGAGGTGCTCGCCGTCCCGGTCGTCGGGGATCCCGAACACGGCGCAGTCGACGACGAGGGGGTGCTCGTGGAGCACCTCTTCGATCTCGCGCGGCGCGATGTTCACCCCGCCCCAGAGCACCATGTCGGACACCCGGTCGATGATGGTCAGGTAGCCGGCCTCGTCGAGGTGCCCGACGTCGCCCACGCTGAACGCCCCGTCGCGCCAGGCCCGGGCCGTGGCGTCGGGGTCGTTGCGATAGGTGAAGCGGTGCCCCCCCGGCGGGCGGATCCACACCACCCCGTCGGCCCCCGTCGGCTGGGGCACCCCGTCGTCGTCCAGGATCCTGATCTCGACCCCCGGCCACGGCCGACCGACGCTCCCGGGCCGCTCGAGCCACTCGGCGGGTGCGATGCGGGTCGCCCCTCCCTCGCTCGCCCCGTAGAGCTCGTGGAACTCGGTGGTCGGGAAAGCGGCCATCATGCGGCGCTTGACCGCCACCGGGCAGGGGGCACCGCCGTGCACGACCAGGCGGAGGCTGGAGGTGTCGATGGCGGCCCGTTCTTCGTCGGGCAGCTCGAGGATCCGGATGAAATGCGACGGCACCATGAACGACCGGGTCCCGCCGAATCGCTCGACGTCAGCGAGGAAACCCCGGGCGTCGAACCGCGGCGGGATCACCATCGTCGCCCCCACGTACAGCGACGTCATGCCCCATCCGGCGTGCGAGGCGTGGTAGCAGGGCCCCGACATCACGTAAACGTCGTCGGACGTCCAGCCCCACAGGAGGACCTGGCCTTCCATGCCGGCCCGGCGTATCGCCTCGTCCCCCAGCCCACCGTGGACGACCCCCTTGGGCCGGGCCGTCGTCCCCGAGGTGTAGAAGACGAGCTCGGGTCCGGGGCCCGCGTCGAGGGAGGGGTCCGCCGGGGCAGCAGCCAGCCGGTCCTCGTAGTCCCGGCCGACCACCAACGCCCCGATGCCGCCCCGCGGGTGGCTGGGTTCGCCGATCGAGGTCAGCGCGCCGGTGAGCGCTCGTTGGTGGTCCACGTGGCCCACCACCGCGCCCACGCCCGCATCGGCCAGCAGGTACGAGAGCTCGGCCGCCTTGAGGTGCCAGTTCACCGGCAGGAAGGGCGCCCCGGCCATGGCCGCGGCCGTGGCCACCTCAAAGGGCTCGAACCCGTTGGGCAGCACCGAGGCCACCGGGTGACCCGGGCCGGCGCCGAGCTCGGCCAGCACCCGGGCCAGCCGGCGGGACCGCTCGTCGAGCTCGCGGTAGGTCCGGGGCCGACCGCCCACCACCATCGCCGGACGGTCGGGGGTCGCCGCGGCATGCGCCACGACCCCGCGGCGCATACCGCCGCCCGGTGCAGCGCTCTGCTCGGTTCCCGCCGACACGCCGAGCGACGGTAGCACCGGGTCGGCGGGACCGGGCCCCCAGTTGCCACCGGGCCCCCGGGGCCGATAACAAGGTGCCGTGGCCGAGCTCGCCGCCGAGGAACACGTGGAGATCGCCGCGCCGGCGAACGAGGTGTGGGCCTACCGCCTCGACTTCACCAACCTCCCCGAGTACAACCACGACGTCAGCGGGGTCGAACGGGTGGAGGACGGCTCGGGCGCCGGCGGGGTGGCGGGCGCCGGGGCCCGCTACGCCTTCAGGCTGGCCGCCGAGCACGGGTCGCACCCGGTCACCCTCACCGTCACCGCGGCGGTCGAGGGCGAGGAGGTGGCCGCGGCCATGAAGGGCGGGATGTCGGCCAATGAGGTGTTCCGGGTCGAGCCGGCGGGCGCGGGCCGCTGCCGGGCCACCCTGTCGCTGTGGATCGACCTCCCGGCGCGTCTGGCGGCCGACACGGCGCTCGAGCTGCTGGCCGGCGGGCGGCGGCAGATCCGCGGTGAGCTCGACGCCATGCAGGCGGTGCTCGAGGCGCGCCACCGGGCCTGAGATCGGACGGGCCGGTTGTGGAAACATGACCGGCATGTCAGCGCCCGACGCCAGCCCGGTCTCCACGCCCGAATTCGGGCCCGGCACCCTCGGGCCGGTCCCCCGCGACGAAAGCCAGGCCCTCTGGGACCCGGCCAAGCAGGCCATGGACCCCTCGCGCCGGCGCGAGCTGCAGGACGCCCGGGTGCGCGACCTCATCGGCAAGGTCCTCGACACCCCGGTGCCGCTCTTCGCCGCCAAGCTCAAGGAGGCCGGGTTGGAGGCGGGCGACGTCAAAGGGGTCGACGACCTGTGGCAGGTGCCCCTCACGGTGAAGCAGGACCTCCGGGACTCAGAGGCCGCCGACCCGCCCTGGGGCGGCTACCGGTTCACCCCGCCGCGCCATGCGGTGCGGCTCGGCACCTCGACCGGCACGACCGGCCAACCCACCATCACGGTGTGGACCCGCAAGGACCTGTGGATCGAGTACGAGTCGGGGGCCCGGAACTGGTGGCGCATGGGCTACCGGCCCGGGACGATCGTCACCCACGCCCACCCGGCCTACCTGTACGGGGGCGGGGTGATGCTGCAAGGCACCTACGAGTACATGGGCCTGCTCAGCATCTGGGTCCCGCCGCCCGACACCGACGAGCTGGCCGAGCAGGCGGTGCGGTTCTGGACCCGGGTGACCCCCGACGTCCCGTTCATGGGCTTCGCCACCGGACGCTTCTTGGAGGTGGCCGGGAAGCTGGGGATCCCACTCGAGGACGCGG
>Ga0209040_10000913_pt1 | contig 23074 bp, 34 predicted proteins | sample BogFormECP12_OM3_FD_188240 | JGI IMG/M metagenome (GOLD analysis project Ga0209040, IMG submission 188240) | Bog forest soil microbial communities from Calvert Island, British Columbia, Canada - ECP12_OM3 (SPAdes) (version 2) | ecosystem: Environmental > Aquatic > Freshwater > Wetlands > Bog ... | reverse complement strand
CGTGTACGTCGACGGGGAAGAGTGGGAGCGGTACGTGCCCGATCCCAAGGAAGAGTTGGAGGTTGCGAGACTATCCATGGCACTCAAACAACTCAGCAAAGCGCCTCAGCGCAACCCCACGTACCCCGTCGAGCGCATGCCGCACGGTTCGATGGACCTCAAGTACCGAGGCGAAATCATCCGCATGCGGTACGAGAAGGCGTCCTACGGCAACGTCTACTTCTGGCACGCGTACCTCGACGACAAGCTCGTAGGGCACTCTCCAGGCGGCGAGCACGGCTACAGCTCCGCAGCCGCCAGCGGGATTATGGCCGTCGATCGCAAGCTGGACGGAGCACCCGCCATGACCATGAACCCGAAATCGAAGTCCAAGCAGATCGCAGTCGTCATCAAGCGCGTCGGACAACCGGCCAAGATCGGCGTCATCGCTTCCACGCTCGAAGGATGGCACGACGCTCTTGGCGGTGACGTCATGGTCCAAGTCGTACCGTTCCATCCAGGGGGCTTGCGAAGCATCGAGCTCGCCTTCGACGAGGATGGGATCGCCAAAGGGCTGCCCCTCAACATCGTTCATCCGTACTGGGGACCGATCCTCGGCAACCTCTTCGTCATGAAGCGCGGGAAGTGGAAGCCGGGTGAGGCCGAAGCGATCGTGCAGCAGCTCAACGTGATGCCGGAGAACGTGTCGATGAACCCGCGCAATCCCACGTCGGAGTGGCCGAGCTACGAGTACAGGATCACGTACGTCAAGCGCACGGCCACCATCAAGGAGCCCGGCCGCGCTCCGATCGTCGTACAGCCAGGCGAGTACGTCATCTGGGAAGGCGAGAAGCAAGCTGCATCGGAGACGATCACCAGCCGGTTCGCGCAAATCAGCCAAGCTGGACCGAGCAACACACAACCGTTCTACGACGCGCGACACCTGGCCGAAGCGAAGTCGAACGCACTCGAGTCACGCAACCCGAACCCTGTACGTGTGCTCGACACGACGGGGCGCTGCGTCTCGTCGTTCCTGCATGGCAACGAAGTTCCATGCACGGCAGTTGCAGCAGAGAACCCTGTCGGAAGCCGTGGATGGCTCATCGCTGGCGCGAGCTTCGTAACCGGGATCGCGCTTTTCCTGTTCATGAAGTCGCAAGAGACGTGACCGACAAGGAAGCCACGAGGGAGGGACCATGTCGTTCACAATGGAGGAAGCCGATCGCTTCGTCGCGAGCTACTTGACTCGCGAGCTCATGGACGACGCGTTCCGCGACAAGATCGTCAGCTCGGCAGAGGATCGCAACATCTTCCTCACCGACAAGACGAAGGCCGAGATCCGTGAGAGTTGCGGACGCATCGCAGCGTGGCTCACAGCGATCGGTCGAGGCAAAGTAGTTCCGCTGGTTGTCGAGGAAGATCCGTTCAAGGAGCCGGGCTGATGGGAGCGTTCTGGGACAGACACGCGCTGACAATCAATCCGGAGAAGTTCCGAGGACAAGACCAGTACCTCGGCGAGCAGTCCATCGAGCGCTTCGCATTGATGCTTGAATACATCCGAACGCTGCCCGTGCCGTACCTCGAGACGCTCAAGGAGGAAGGTGACTTCGGCGTCGTGTGCGCTGACGTGGACGGAATCAAGATGAGCCGCGATCTGCACGACAGTGTTGTCGAGCTCGACTTCCTCGGCCGGATGTGCGGCCTGCCGCTCGGCACGATGACTGTGCTCGACATCGGCGCCGGTTATGGCCGGCTCGCCCATCGCATGACGACGCTCTGGCCGACATCGCGCGTCTTCTGCACCGACGCCATCGCTGTCTCACAACGCTTGTGCAGGCGCTACCTAGCGCACTGCAACTCGCCGGCTGCTGTGCTCACACCAAACATGACCGACGCCACACCCGCAGGGTTCTTTGATCTCGCCATGAACGTGCACTCATGGCCAGAGTGCACTCGCGCCGAGATCAACGGTTGGCTCGACTGGCTCGTTGCCCACCACGTACCGCGCCTCTTCGTGGTGCCACATACGAACGCGATGCTGTGCAACGCGGACCAACAGAGCTTCAAGCCCGACATCGAGGCGCGTGGCTTCCGTGTTGCCAAGCACTGGCGCGGGCCCGACCGCTGGGTGCGCGACTTCTTTCTCTTCGAGCGAATGGAGCCGCGATGAACGCCGCCGACTTCGATGCCGCCAAACTCGAGCAAGCGTTCGGGCAAGTGCTCGACGCCATCGACCAGTTCGAGAAGAAGCTGTCGCCGCGAGAGTTGAAGATCCTTCAGATCGGTCTGCGTGCGAGTCACATCGAAGAGGCTCTGGCACACAACGAGATCGATCGAGCGCGCGGCCACTTCCGCGCCATGATGAAGCTCGTAGAGCAGATCTAGAACTCTTCTGGTACCGTAGGCGAATGGCACAAGCCAAAGCCTACGTGGTTGCTCTAGGTAACAGCGGACAGCCGCTGGCCTACCTCATTCACCAAACACGGAGCAGAGTCACCGAGGCACGCAACATCAGGGTGCGCATGCTCTCGCGACGCATCGACGCCACGCATGGACCGACGGTGGCAATGACCTACGCAGCGCTGCGCAAGCAGATCCCAGGCTTCGATCGACTCGTCACGTGTCTCGATGCCGGTGGTATGGTGACTGCCGTGCTACCCGGAGTTGCCGGGAACATGAACTGGCGGTTCGACTGCCTCATGTTCCCTACGAGCATCTACTCCGGCCGGTTGCCTCACCCCGGCGATGTCTACCTCACATGACCCGCGACGATTGCGTTGAACTGTGCGGCGACGACGAGCTGCTCTTTGCGGACGGCTTCGACGACGCCATCCTCGGAGTCGGTACCCGCTGCGGCCAGCCCACGATCGTCATCTACGACCGTGCCAAGTGCATCGCGATCCTCGTCAAGCGCGACGGGATGACCCACGACGAGGCCGAGGAGTTTTTCGGCTTCAACACCGAAGGCTCCTGGGTCGGTGATCGCACGCCTCTCTACCTCGCCAAACCTGAATTGTGAGGCTTTCACATGCGTACCCGACAAGCTGACTTTGCGCCAAGTAGCTCGACATCGGATTCGCCACGGGTATGGCAGGAAACATGACCCTCGGGTTGGAACTCTTCTACATCGAGATCATCGGAACGGTTGTCTGGGGGCTTCTGCGCCTACGCAGCGAGAAGTTCTCCTGGCGGATCGCGATGTCGTGGCTGTGGCCACTCATCGTGTTTCTGATCCTGCTCGGTCTGTTCATGCGGTGGGTTGGTGGCAAGGACTGGGACAAGGTACCGAAGCGCAACGAGGATGAGGACAAGTGCCCCGTCTGCCACAAAGGTGAGCTCGTACCCTTCGATGAGCTCGAGGAGCGCGCAGAGGCCGTCATCGCAGGCAAGAGCGAGGACATCGCAGCGGACTGCAAGCTTTTCGCGCCGATCGTCCTGAAGTTCATCAAGGACCACAAGCCCAAGAACGAGCACACCAATCACGCGACGGAAAGCACTGCGTGATGTACGGCTGGGCATACGAACCCACCTACGAGAACCCTGCCGGATCGACCTACATCATCACGGGTCGAACCGAAACAGTCACGGTCTCCGATCCGTCCAAGATGCTCGAGGTCGCGCACCGAGTCGCACGATCCGGCCCCATCACCATCCGCGAAGTCTTCCCTGACGGGTCCGGCCGCTGGATCGTCCCACCTGCCGGTTGCGACATCCACGTAGTCAAGCCACCCGGCCCACCTGTCGCGCAGCCTGAACCCGAACCCGAACCCGAAGAACCGGAGCCTGAACTGCGTCCTGGATGGGAGCGCGCACAGACCACCGTAGAGCGCTACCAGGAGACCATCAACTACGACCCGGAGTCGTACGAGCTGGAAGGATACGAAGCGCGCGTCTGGTACTGGCTCGTGCACAACGCCAACTTCTCCAAGGAAGCTGCCGCAAAGCAGGTGCGTGTGAACCTCGACATGATCGAGCAGAGCTGGCACGACGACATTGATGACCTGCTCGTCGCAAAGCAGCTTGCACGCCTCGGTTACGGGCAGCGCATCCGTCCCAGACGACGCCGACGACCCACCTGGGAGTGCCCGATGCCTCAAACACTTCTTGTAGCCGAGGTCGATGTCATCGCCGAGACCAAGCGTCTTCTAGCTGTCGTTCCAGAGCTTCGCGATGCCCCGATGCCGAGCATCTACGTGAGACGAAACACCGCCTTGCGTCAACGCATGGGCGCTGCCGTACTCGCCAAGAATCACATCCGCCTGACTGACGCTCCCGAAATCGATCGCTTCGACGTAGTCGACACGCTCTCACACGAGCTCGGGCACCTCAACGCCTTCCGCCTCTACCAAGAGAGGGGCCACGGCAAACCGTGGCGCGCAGCACTCGAGCACATCGCCTGGTACGGCTACAATGTCCGCATCAAGGTGACGACACGCTACAGTGACGAGCTGTCGCGGATCCTACGCGGTGGACCACCACGACGCCGCTAACCTCTCTTCGTGGCTTCCTTGTCGGTCATCGAGTCTAGTAGTTGTTGCTTTCCGATTCGTCTTCGATCGGCGTTTCGTACGGACCCATCGGGAACAGCGGCCAGTTGTACGGCAAGCACAGGATCTCGCCGACGGTCAGATCTGCGAACGTCGTCACCCCGTCGATGCTCACGGTCGCTTTGTGCGAGTTCTGGGCGATGAGCTCGCAAAAGCGTTCGCCGTTGCCTGTGAACCGGCGTGCGATCCACATCGGCGTGTCACCGCCCTGGACGATGTAGCTCTTGCCACTGTTTCCTTCACGGCAGTTCATCTTGCCCTCTAGCCTACCTCAGACCGCCTCCTCGATGTCGAGCATGCGAGGCTGCCACAAGATCAAGTGCTTTCGCCGCTTTGATCCGCCCGTTGTCCCGCGCTCCACGATGAAGCCGTCGTAGCCGAGCGTGCGCATCGCAGCGACGTACACGTCGGAGTCGTAGCGAAAAAGGTCGTGGTAGAGCGTCACGTACGCATCGAAGAGCGAATTCTGCCCTGTGTAGGGCTTGAGAGCGCGATCAACATCCGCTCGTGAAGCCGGCGTCTCGATGTTCCAGTTCGATAGGAAGACTTCCTGATCGTCAACCTCTGCGAGCTCATAGAGATCGAAGAGCGTCTTCATCATCGGCCGCTTCTTTGGCAGTAGCTTGAAGCCATCGCGCATCGTGGCCACGTAGACTGTCGAGTCATCGCTCCGTGTGTAGCCCCACGCCTCATCGAGATCGGTCGTCCAGTACATGCCCGGACCCTCGGCGTTGAGGTCCGATGTGCTGCGGTCGCGATCCCAGCGCACATGCTCCCAGTCCGGGATGCGCGGGCCACCGTGGTACCAGAGCTGTTGTCGTCGCACGCGGCAAGCGTACCATCGACGTCGTGTTCTGCTTCTACAAGAGCTGCGTGCAATTCTCGGGGCTCGAGATCGAGGCCCTCAACGCCATGATCCGCAGTGGCCGGGAGATCACGCGTGCCACGATGATGAAGTACATCGACCTTCGCGCCGTCGCGCGGCAGCTCGGCTACTTCGAGCATCCGAGCCAGGGCATCACTATGTCCCGGGACTACGCCGTCACGTACTACAAGTCCACCTTCCGAGGCTGGCCTGCGTACTACTTCGTGTGGAGCGCGATCGAGCACATCTTCGTACCGTGCGAAGCGCTCCGAGAGTTCGCGCAGCCGTACGTCCCGAACCCCATCATCGAGGCGTGCGGCGACTGCTATCGTTTCGCGTTCAGGATGGCCCTCGACTACCTGCGCCAGGGATCGCCTCCGCCACCAATGACCATCATGCACGGTTGGGTGCGTCACCCGCCCGGAACGATTCTCGCGGGGCAGAACTACGCGCACGCGTGGGTTGAGCGCGGTGGTCTTGTCTACGACTGGCAGACGATCGAGTACAAGCATCAGCCGCCCATGACCGTCGAAGCGTTCTACGCAAAGTACCAGCCAGAGCACGTCGACACATTCACGCCAGAAGGCTTGATCCGGTGGGCTGCGCGCGCTGATCACTACGGTCCGTTCGGCAAGCCGTGGTGGGGACGCAAGACGGACAAGCCAAGGCACGTGCGATGACCTACCTCTTCTCCTACGGCTCGAACAATCCTGCGCAGCTCGAGGAGCGCTTGGGCCACGACGTCGAGATGTTCGCGGCGTACTTGCCGGGTTACTGCCGCGTCTTTCGCGGCTTTTCACGGCGATGGGGTGGAGGCACGGCTTCCCTTGAGCCATGCGAGCGCACGACCTACGGGTACGTTGCAGTCGTGAGCGCGCGCGATCTCACGACGCTCGATCGCTACGAGGGCGTAGGCGCAGGCATCTACCGTAGAGAAATTGTCCACGTGCGTGCTCAAGATGTGCGCGATGCAGCAGGTTTGCTGCGTGCTGTCGCGTACGTTCATACGAGTAACGTTTTCTCCGCGCCAACACGTGCGTACCTCGATGCCGTGGCACGGACGATCGGTACTTTCTGGCACAATCCTGATGGCAGCCCAGTCACTCCAGCTAACATCTCGGTGCGATGAACGACAAGGAAGCCACGAAGGTGGAGCCGGCGCGTTGGGGCGGCTGGCGACCCGAGGCGGAGATCTTTCGCTTCGGGTTCAGCACGTGGGACGTAAACCGTGCCAAGAAGATCTTGCTCGCCAAACGCAAGTTGGAGCTGCACTCGATCAGCGTCCAGGCGCTCAAGCCGCTCTCGGGTTTGATGGGCATCGACTGGAACCGCGTCAAGAAGGACATCGCGCTACCGCCCGAGGAGCAGACGATCGACTTGCGTGTGCCACTCATCGTCGTCGTGACGAAGGACGGTGCGCTGCCGATCGATGGCTGGCATCGCATCGGCAAGGCGATCTTGAACGGCACGCCCGCGCTTCCTGCGGTGATCCTGTCGAAGATCGACGAGAAGAGGGTGCGGATCTCTGGTCCTACGTACTAGAGGTCTGGTATACGGTGGTCATGCAGAACGAACCGAAGCGCCGCCCGTCTTTCGAGGACATCTACATGACCCTCGCGCACAAGATGAGCGAGCGATCTACTTGTCAGCGGCTCAACGTCGGCTGCACCATCGTCACGCCGGACTTCAGGAAGGTCTTGGCGGTGGGCTACAACGGCAACGCAGCCGGTTGTGCCAACGACTGCGACCGCCACGGTGAAGCTGCGGTGGGCAACTGCGGGTGCCTTCACGCGGAAGAAAACGCCGTGATCAACTGCGACGTGCCGCGCTCGACGAGGAAGATTGTGTTCTGCACGAACTTGCCGTGCGTGATGTGCGCGAAGCGTCTCATCAACCTCGGTGGCGTGGAGATCGTCTACTACGACCGGGACTACCGCATCAAAGACTCCCTCGAGCTGCTCGCGAAGGTCGGCATCAAGACCGCGCAGTTCACACCGTATCGTACGGGTGTCGTCGAATGAACCTCGAAGACAGCGGTGTGGAAGCAGTTGCTGCGTTCGCGTATGACCTGGATCTCGCGAAGCCGTTGCCCAAGCGGTCCTGGAAGTGCTTCCTCTTTGGGCACAACTGGGACTGGGGACCTCCAGAAATCATCCTCTCCGCGAACTACGTGCCTCCAGAGCTCGAGACACCGACGCTCGTCTGGTCACGGCGTCCATCCGACATCGAGCAAGCGGTTGCCGGCAAGCCCGGCTGGTACCTACTGCGAACCGTCATACAGCGGTGCAAGCGGTGTTCGAACAAACACATCATGCAGGCTCCCCGATGAAGTGCGGCGGCGCAGCCAACCCGAACGCTTCTCCGTTCAGTGCGGAGTGTGTGAAGCGCTGCGAGAAGCCGGCCATGTACAACACGCCCAACGGCCCTCGCTGCGTGGCCTGCGCGGAGCTTTTGCTCGATGCTGTGATGAGCCCGGACACGATCATCGGGATCTACCTTCAAGGCAAGGGAACGCGCCCGGCTACGCGTGAAGAAGCGCGCAAGCGCTATTTCAGGCCGATCCAGTAGCAATGACCGGCTCGGCGGGTTGAGGTACGCTCGGGCTACGATGCTCGCTCAGCAGCCCGGAGAGATGTCCTGGACGCTCAACGCAACCAGGCAGCTATCGCAAGGAACCCAGTACCAGTTCATCCTCGCGATCCCGAACAGCATGCAAGACTGCTGCGGTACCGGCACGGCTGCCGATCTGCTCACGCAGCAGGGATGGTCCGTCACCTCATACAGCGCGCCGCCTGCTGGGTACGCTCAAGCGCTCGCAACGCTTGTTAGCCAAAACTTGCCGGCGCCGCAAATCTTCATGGTGCTGGCTACGTGGCAAGGAGCTTCGGGTGCGGTGCTGCCGCCGAACAGCGGGATGCTCTACTTCGGCCCCGTCTGGACGGGCTATGCGTTCGTCGGACCGCCGGCTCCCGAGCCGCAGCCGGAGGCGCCTGTCACAACACCTCCCGTCGAACCGTCGGTGTGGCCCTCCGTGCTCGGCTTCGCTGCTGGTGTCGCTCTTCTCGGCGGTGCATGGTGGTACGTGCGCAAGACGATGGTGCCCAGGAGCATGGTACCAAGCTACGAGAATCCTCGAACGTCGGGATGCATGTTGACCGTGTCGTTTCAAACTCGATTGCCCGAACAGCCTTCGGACCGTGAGCGACGTCACGCGATGCGTGACAGGATCTCTGCGATCGTCCGTCAACCGCTTGCCGGTTCAGGCACAAACATGAAGACCGGCACGCACGATCTCGATTGGATGCTCGACTGTGATGAAGCGCACAGCGCTGCTCGTAGAATTCAGACAGAGATGCCTCAGCTACAAGTAGCCGTCCATCCAACCGCGTGAAGCGATGAGCAACGCTCCGATTACTCCGGGCCTCCAGACGTACCCCGTGCAAACGGGGCAACGCTATCGCCTCTTCGGATTCGTTCGTGGCATCTCTGACAGCGACGCTGCCAACGCACTCGCGATGCTCGGCCTTGGAGGTCTGACGTACTACCCGCAAGGGTCGCAGCTTCCGAGCGACTGGCCTTCTGCTCAAGAGCCGACGGTGCAGCCGTCGCCCGACGAACAAGTGTTTCGAGCGGAAGGGACATGGACAGGCAGTGGCCAGATGCCCTCAGCCGCCACGACGTCGAGCGGCGCAGCCATCATCTACGCGCTCTGGCAGTACACGCCGGCGCCCATGCCCATCAGCGGTCAGCTTGGATCCGACTCGAGCAACTGGATGCTCTACCTTGGTGGTGTGCTTCTTCTTGGTGGCGTCGCCGTGGCGTTGTGGCCGGAGTGGCAACGCAACCCTCGTCAAGCATCCATCTACGAGGTCATCGTCTCCAACATCGGACGTGTCTACGAAGGTACCGATCGAAAAGAAGCTGATCGCGTGTACGCCGAGTACCACCAGAAGTCCCAGAGCGGACAAGGTCCGGCAGCTCACCAGCAGGTCGTGCTGTGGAGAACCAATGATCATGGTCGGGACTTCGTGATCAAGATCTCGCCTCCACATGGCGTGCGTCCTGTCTCTCGTCCGACCAAGCGTGTGACCTACACATCCATGAAGAAGTTTGCGAACCCGAGAGGCACGCCCGATGTCAACAGCGAGGGGATGACGTTCATCGAGTGGCTTCGCGCAGCGTACGTCGGGCGTCCGCTACCGGCTCCCGGCGATCCCGTGCTAGTCGCGCTTCGCAAGGCGTGGCGAAAGGGAGAAGACCCGTCCGAGTATGCGTACCGCAAGAATCCGAGGCACTACGAGACAACGGTCTACGAGTTTGGCATCCCCATCCACGTGCACGCAATCGACGGCGGCTTCTGCGCGGACTACCGCGCTATCGATCGCTTTCTCGAGGGGACCGGCAACGAAGTGTGCGGCAGATCGATGGACGAGGTGATCGAGGAAGCCAAGCGACGTGTCGGGGTGCTTTACGTTCGCGCCCAGTACAAGTACAAGGCTCTCCCTTCAACACCACCGCCTCGCGATGATGATTTCCTCAGCCCTTGGGACGACCCCGACACAATTCCGGATGCGCGGCACAGTTGAGCACCTGGGAGTTCCCATCCGTCTGTCTTTCGATGGCACCTTCTTCTACGCCGACTACCGCGCCATCAGCGGCTTCGTAGGTGTCGAAGGCGATGTCGTAGCAGCACCGTCCGAGGAGCTCGCCCTACGGCAAGCGCAGGATGAGATTGATTGGGCCCTCGAAGCCGCTCGTCCCTCGGGCGGCTGGGGCGTGTAATCTCGAGACATGGCGCAGTGGACGCGGATCAAGGAACTACCGCGTGGCGAGTGGTTCTGGCGCAGCGACGACGGGCGCACGATCGAAGCACCAGCCTGCGGACGTGGATGTGACCGCCCAGCCGAGTACGACGCACCTGATGATTTGTGCGCGCCATGTTGGACCGAGTGTTTCACGCAAGGATGGCCCAACACAGAGCAGTTCGTCGACCAGGGCCTCTCACCCTTGTGTGATGCAGCAGCTCCTCGTGGCACCGATCCACGCAACATCTACCATCGCGCCTACGAAGTGTTTCGTGCAGCGCTCGTGGATCCCGATGTCCCTCTGAAGCCCAACGAGCCGTACTTCGCGCAGACGACGCAAACAATGCTCACGAGTCCCACGACGGGCAGAACCTTCAAGAAGCCTCGCAAGACGATCTTGCCCGGCGCCAAGCCGGGGACGATCGCCTTCGTGGACTACCACCCCACCAGCATGGCGCCGATGACGAGCCTTTACATCGACTACGTGCGCGTACGCAGCGACATGCGAAGCCGAGGCATCGGCTACCGCATGGTCAAGGCGTTCTACGAAGCGTTCGCCGCTCGCGGTGTCACACTCATCAATTGGGGTCGCGTCATGAACACCGAAGCGTGGCGGCTGCTCGAGAGAATGCAGGCGGAGTACCCCAGCATCGAGAGCGTGGGCAAGCGCCAGTTCTGATCACGCGCTGAGTTTCTTGGGGTACGTCGCCGCATCGACGTCAGCCTGGGTCGAGTTGGTCCCGAGCGTGAACGCGATCGTGCGACCGTTGTTGGGCAAGCCGCCGTTCTGACTGCCGCCCCGGTACATCGCCTCGTCGATGTCGGCTCTCTTGGCGTTGCTCTTCTTCGTCCTGTCGAACCACTTGACGGTACCGGTTGCCATGGTCGTTCGTTCTCCTTCGACAAGAGTACATGTTTTCGGTGCGCAACGGGTACCGCGTGCATGTTCGATCGGTGGTGGTGTACGATGACCGCCAAGCAGGAGAACCGCGATGTACACGTTCAACCCGGGCGACAACTTCACGATGCTCGTGCGGCCCATCAATCAGGCCGATCCCACTGCGGTACTGACATCGCTCGGTTTTACGTTCGCTACTCCACCCAAGCAGAACTCTGACTGCACGTGGCTCATCCATGGCGCGTACCACGGCCTCAGCACACTCAACGTCAACTCGCCCCTCGTGTCGCCGGCGGGTGCGATCTGGATCAACGGCCTGCTGATCAACGGCCATGTGGTGAAGGGCGTACTGACGTCGATGGCACTGAGCGCCACCGGCACGCTCACGCAGTGCCACGTCTACCTCCTTGGGTTCACGTACAGCGGCTGCGACGATCCGACGGGCGAGCTCAAGGCCAACGGCTTCACCAAGTTCGCACTCTATCCAGGACCCGACGAGCTCGGACACTACGCAGTGCTCGCTCTGTGGGAGAGCGCCACGACCCCAGTCACGGGTCCGATGGGCAAGCTCAACTTCGTCGGGATCAAGGACTTCGGTGTCGGCAAGGGCATCACGAGCGGTCCTTGCCAAACGAACCTCAACATCAACACATGGGCCAACCAGTCGCTCATAGCACTCAACGCAGCAGCCAAGGGCCTGAGCAACTACCTCAGCGCCAATGGTTGCAAGTGCACCGATCCACAGCTCGCTGCGCTCACGATGGTGTTCCAGAATGCATGGAACAACCAGAACCCCGCGCCTACTACCACGCTCGCAGCCACGGGTCAGTACGGACCTCACGAACAAGCTGCACTCAGCTCCATGGGCACTATGGGCGTCGTTGCAGCACCTCCCTGCTACTCGCTCACGAACGATGGCAGCGCTCCGTGCGACACGCCTGCCGGCGCAACAGGCGCGACGGGCGCAACCGGCGGACCTCCTGTCGGTGCAACGGGCGCTACGGGTGGAGCGTACGGAGTCAGGCTGCCCCTTCCCGTGCAAACGACAACTCCGACACCGGCGCCCGCACCATCTACGGGACTGTCGACAGGTACCATGGTCGCCATCGGTGTCGTCGCGGTGGGAGCGATTGGCGGGCTCGTCTATCTGATGTACGCGCAGAAGCAGAAGCACGCAGCAGCGTTGCCGCCGCCTGCTCCCGCTCACGAGATGTACGACCAACGCCCTGTCGAGGTGACGCTCAGCGAGAACCCGCGACGCACTAGCCGGAAACGACGGCGACGGGGAACGACACGAAGTAGTCGCTCTGGATCGCATCCGCGTCGATGACCAGGCCCGGGATGGGCGAGAACTCGCCATTGCCGGACTCCCATAGCTGGATCACCTGCACGCCACGGTTCGACACGAAACGATTCGGATCGTTGGCCGCCGTCGCCCAGTAGCGATGCAGGTTGAGCAGTTTGTAGCGCTGCTCGGCCGTGAGCGGGTAGCCCGGCTCGCAGTAGCAACCCGGCGCTGAGGACGCGAGGTACGTAGAGACCATCGCGGCGTACGAAGCGTTCGAGTAGGCGATGCAATCGGCCTGCGGTCCGACGTCGAGGTCTTGCCAGACGTTGACGGTGTTCGGCACGCCGAGGCTCTTCACGTACGCAGCAGCAGCGGCGCCATCCTCTTGCCCCGTCGATGCGCTCAGCCCCGAGCTGCGCGAATACTGAACGAACTGGATGCCGAAGGGCGATCCATCGGGGCACTTCACCGAGAGCGCCGCTTGGAGCTCGGCGAGCTGGATGGTGGGCCCACCGCCGTCCGCCCTCGGGATGTAGCGGAAACACCCTCGGTAACCGGCGAGCGCGAGGAACTGGTACTGCGAGAGGTTCAAGACCTCGCTCGTGTCCGCCCAGATACCGGGCCCGACTGTCTTCGCCAGGAAGGTCATGACGCCGATGGTAGCAGGCGCCCCGTAGAGGGGCTGACCTCCCGGCAGACCCTGGATGTCATCCAGACCCAGATCGCCACCTCTGGCGGGCAGGCAGCATGGCTATCGCCGGCGGCGAGGGTTCTCCTCGAAGTCCGCGTCGATGACGTCCCCCGAGCCGCGCGACGAGCTGCGCGACGGGCGAGCGTTACGTACCTTGCGCTGCGTCTTCTCGAGCCCCTCGTCGACCTTGGCGCCCAGGTCTTTGGCCTGATGACGCACCTCGTCGATCAGCGCATCGGTCGCCGTCGCCAGGACGGCCTTGCCGGTCCTGGAGAAGAAGTCCCCGATAGCCCTAGTGATTTTCGGGTCCAGCTTGAACTCCGCCATCCCAGCCTCCCTCTTCGTGGCTCCTTGTCGTGCCGCACCAGTGTAACCGCTCGAGGAGAGCGTGTCCTGCATTACGGCGAAGAGGGCTTGCCGAACTTCGCGACCGCGAGCTGCGCCTTGAGCGCCGGTACCTGATCGGCGTGAGCCACTGCGAACGCTGTCGACGCCCCACTGGCAGTTGGTGTGAGGAGCCAATCGACGATGTCGATAACTACCTGGAGCACGTCGCCGGTGCAGTCCTTCGCGATCTGGGCGAAGCTCGTCACGCCCTTGGCGACGTCGCCGTCGATGCACTGGTAGACCGTCACCGTGTCGGATGGAAGTTGCGCAGGCGGGGTCGTGTTGCACGCGACCAGAAGAAGCGCGCCAACGATTGTGGTGCAGAACGTGCGAAGCATTCTACGCCACCAGCCTTGGCATCTTGTCGTACGCCTTGAGCACCCGGACGAAGTAGTGGTTGGTGAGGGCGTTTCGACGGGCGCGCTTCACTCGAGCGATGGCCTCGTCTGCACTCATGCCGAGCTGCATGAGCGTGAGTCCGGAGACAAGTCCCGAACGATTGCGACCTTGCGCGCAAGTAATGAGCATGCGTTCGCGGCTTCGGATGCGCAACGAGATGTCGTGAGCAGCGACGAGCGCGCGTTTGACCTCATCGGCAGACGGCTTGGCATCATCGAGCGGGACCTCGAGTACCGTGACGCCCGGGAAGGCGCCCGACATTCCTTGTCCATTCTCGATGAGCTCTTGAGCGCACAGGACGAGCGTTGTGAACGCCGGTCCAAGTTGCGCTCCAAAAGGAGGTGCGCTGCCTTGCGCGAGAACGTTGTCGAGGATGTAGTCGAAACCCACTAGCTACTAGCTCCCTGCTGAAGATGCCTGAGCGTATGAGCTCGTCGGTTCGACGAGCGAATCGATCTGGTTGTGCACCTGCGCGATGGCATCGTTCACCGAGCTACCGTTGATCGAGTAGCTCTGGTTGCCATACGAGAAGCTTCCGATCCAGGTGCCGCCTGACTTGCTGATGTTGAAGACGACGCCTTTGTAGTTGAGCGTCTCGGGCGGGACGGGCCAGAAGTAACTCAGAAGCAACGCTCCACCACCGACGATGGTTGCAATGCTACCGATCCAGACCGCTGCTTTCGCTGGCGGTGAGAGGTGCTGCTCCTGCTCGGGAGCAGGATTCTCATACATCCCAGTCCCGTACGTGCCCGTGATGAAATCGAGCGGGGTAGGATTGGATGCGCGAGCCATGAGTAGAAGACTACTCCTCGAGCTCGTCGCTTCCCAGGTCGAACCCCGATGAAGGGAAAATGCTGGGCGGACGTGTCTCGAAGGTGCACGTGCAGTCATCGAGCAACGCTTCGCAAAACACACACCGAGCATCCGTCAGCGGCGCGACGGACAGCGATGGATGCTTGGTGTTGCTCGGTTCCATGATCACTTCACGTTGACGGTGATCGTTGAGGTCTGCGGTTGGTTGGTTGCATCAGTCCATGTGAGCGTCAGCGTGTTGCTGCCGGTCAGGAACGCTTGCGGGTTGCCCATCGAGCCGGAGCCCGACGAGGACGAGTAGTTGACCATGTAGCCAGCGGTGGACGTTGTCCCGGAGGTCGGAACGGCGACGCTAGCTCCAGTTGGGGAGATAGTTGCGTTGCTCGGCAAGACGACAGTGAGCTGGCCTCCCTGAGCGGAGATCGAGACAGGCGGGTTGGTTCCAGGCACGAGCGGACTGACCGAAGCGCCCTGTCCTGCTGCCGGTGTCGTCGACGCCGCAGCGGACTTGCTGAAGAAGAGGAAGTACGCACCGACGCCGAGCACTGCGGCCACACCGACGCCGATAGCGACCTTGGTACCGGTCGACATCGGGTTCTCGGTCCCGTAGCCCATCAGCGGGTTCTCGTTGCTGTAGACGGCCATCTCTTCGGCCGCGCGTCGGCGAGAAGGGCGCGCCACGTAGGACGTGTGACGCGCGGGGCGACGGAACGCTGGGTAGTCGCGGTAGCGACCTGCCCTGCGAATGATCATCCATGCCGTGCGCGCGCAGTATTCCTTGCCCCTGCTACCGCCGAGACGGCGCGCCTTGGGACTCTTCGCACACTTGGAGTAGTAGCGCTCGATGTCAGCTTGCATCGAACGCCATCGCGGATAGCTACGATCGACTCGCGGGTTTTCGAAGATGTCCTCGTGTACGAGCTCGTAGTTCATCGCTGTCTCCATTGCAGATGCGCGGGTTCGACAAGGAAGCCACGAAGGTGGCGGCGGCTACTTGGTGAGGAGCGGCCTCTCGAGGCGGTGCAGAACGAGGTAGGTGGCGAAGGCAAGAACGCTTACGACAGTGGCGGTGAAGAAGTGGTCGAGCAGGTCAGCGTGAAGTCCTCGTCGGAGAACCGACCCGCCGGCACCAACCCAGAAGCCGGTGCACATCGGGCACTTGAGGAATAGCGGCCAGATGGCTCGTACGCGTTCGAACAGAGTGCTCCACACGAAGATGATGGTGGCAGCCACCAGGCCAGCGAAGTCGAGCAGGCTCATGTCACGGGATGAGGCGTCGTCTCACGACGAGGCCGACGTCGACCGTTGATCTGGAGTAGTACGGTCCGGGCAGCGACATGTTTCTGGTCTCGGTGATGTAGTCCCGGCGGGGAACCTGTTCAGAGATGATCATCGTGCCTCGGTACACCACCTCGTCGACGAGCTGTTGGGGTGCAGTCTTGTGACCTGATCGTTGTCTGCGCATGGCGTGCTCCTTCAGGTCACGAGAATTTGTTCGGGTAGAGGGCCTCTGAGAACTCGACGGCAGAGACATCGGGTGTGAGGGTCATGGCTCGAGTGCGCCCTAGACCTGCCGTGCGATTGCGCAGAATGGCCTCGTCGATCTGTGCGGCGAAGATGTTGCGACCTTTCGGGCCCAGGGTGACTTTGACGGCCATGTTTACCGACCCAGCTTTGCCTTCAGCACTTCGAAGAGCTGGATAGTCTGCTCCGCGTTGAGCGCGATGCGGCTGTCGCCGCCGTCGTCCTTGTCGTCGAGAACCGACGAGCCGTCTTCCTTGACGTCGATCGCCGGGCAGCATCCACCACTACCGCAGGCGAGAACGATTCGTTCGTGGTTCGTGATCATGATGGTTGCCTTTCAAGCGTGCAGTGCAGGCGCTCGTTGATGGTACGCCATCGCGATGCGCGAAGCCGCTTGCGAGGGCGTCACCTTCGCGGTGAAGAGATCGAGGGCCATGGATTCGCCGCTCGGCCCCGGCATGTCGAGGATCTGGTCGGCGAGTCGGTAGGGCACTTCGTACCGATTGACGAGCTGGTTGGCGACGGAAGCGCGCCATCCTGCATACGACAGCGGGTTCTCGGTGGCGCCGCCGGGGTGCGCAGGACGCGTGAAGGCGTAGACGAGAGCGCCTACGACGAGCGCTCCACCCGCTGCGACGGCGTACGGCACCCACCCTGGGGTGGGGTTCGCGACCTGCCCCTGGATCACGACCGGAGGCGCGACGGGTCCGGGTGCAGGAGCGGGCGGAGTGGGCACAGGAGGACCGCCGGTCGGGCCCGTGGGACCGGAGACGGCGTTGCACGGCACGCCTCGCGGGTCCTGCGGATTGCCACCGTAGGTCATGTAGTTAGTGAATGCTTGCTGCACGATCGCAGGCGGCTGGGAGAAGAGGCTGCACTGCGCCCCAAGCTGCACGAACGTCTCGACTGCCGGCACCATCGCAGCGACGCCGTTCGCAAGCGTTGCGAACGTGGTTGGATCGCTGAACACGGTGGCCCAGTTCGCGATCTGCGTCGGATCGAACGCGGGGAGCTGGCCCTGGTTGAGCACCTGCGCCACCGCAGGCGACTGGAGCATGCTCATGATCGCGCTGATGATGGCCGTCGAAGGATCGGTGGCCGATCCCTGTGGCACGTACTGCCACGGGAAGTTCCAGGCCGTGATTGCGGCTGCCGCAGCCGGGTCCTGGCTCGCGAACTGCGTCCAGTACGAGAAGGCCGAGGACAGGAACGTCGATGCCGGCGGCTGCGTGATGTCCAGCGTAGGCGTCGGCGCCTGACCGGTCGCTGCCGTGTACCACTGCTTGAACGTGTTGAGGACGTTCGTCGGATCTGGCGGAGTGCCTCCGCTCGACTGGTACGCCTGCACGTAGGAGTACGCGGTGTCGCATGCGGTCTGCGGAAGACCGAACTGCGCGCAGTTGGGCGACTGGCCGACTCCCGTCGGAGCACCGCTCATCGTTCCGACAGCGGTGACGAGGAGATACCACTGGTCTGCGCTGTAGTAGCCGCCCCACTGGTTTTGCTGCGGCGTGCTCACGATGGCGTAGACGTTCCCGCCGTCGTAGTACGGGCCGTAGAGATTCTGGTTGCCCGTGATCATCGGAGCCGATCCAGGTGAACTGAATCCGCTATTGCCCCATCCAGGCGTCGCACCACCCTGGATTCGCTGAAGCACGGAAGCAGGCACCTGTGCCGCATCGATCGGTCGCCACACTGATTGCAGCGTTCCCGGCTGCGCAAAGTTGGTCGGGTTGGATGGTATCAATCCTGGCTGAAAGCCTGTCCCCTCACGTCGCGGTACCGCATGCGCTCCACGCGCTCCAGGTAGCTGCGCGCCGAGATCACCAGTCTGTCCAGACGCCGGTGCAGCTTGGGTCGTGACACACGCGAAGGTGCCGCTCCACTGGCCGTACGAGATGAGCACGTACATCGTGCCGGACGGGCCTTGGTAAATAAGGAAAGGCAACTGGAAGACGTCGGGGATGGCGGGTGGAACACCACCTGCGAGCGAAGCGCATTGCAGCGCGTCACGCAGTCCGCTCGGGAGCGACGAGGCCGGAACGATCCCGTTTCCGAGATTCACCTGCGCGTTCTCGGGCGACGACGTGTACAGCCACTTTCCGCTGCATCCTTGAAGCGCATTGAGTGCCGCTTGCGATGTTGCTGGCAGTTGTCCGACACCATAGATACTTCGATACTTGCTCGGCAGCATGTGTACCGGCGTAGGCGTGGTAGGTGGCACGTACTTGCCATTCACACACGAGCCAGCGAAGCACGACGCAGGCACTGCGACATTCGAGAAAGTCTGTAGCGCTGCATGCGTGCAGGGGCCGTACTCGCCATCAACGGCGATCTGGTAGCCACTCGTCCCGACCCAAGCATTGTAGGCGCTCTGGAACTGCGCACACTCGGGGAACGATACTGTCACGCACCCGCGCTGCTGTAGTGTCGCGATGAGGGTGTTCGCGGCTTGATTCACCGGAGCGCGATTGACATCAACGTTCGTGGCAAGTCGCGGTCCGGCGTGCACCGCGATGGAGCAGATGAACAAGCCGGTGTTACCGGGAGGGATCGACGGCTCGTTCCTGACCGAACCATCCATGTTGTTGACGTACTTCCACGTCTGTCCCTTGTACGTGAAGTAGTAGACGTTCGGCGCCAAGCTGTCGCAGTACGAGACCACCACGTCGGGGATCGCGCTGGCGCTCGTTTGATGCACCCACTGAAAACCCCCGTCACAAGTCGCCGTGCTGAGCGGTTGAATGCGCGCAGGCACCGACGAAGCGCGAATCGCTCCGAGACCAACCTGTTCAGCGGCGTCGTCCATCGTCATCTCCTACAAGCAACCGTTTCGTGGCTTCCTTGTCGAACTCGATGAACGACAAGGAAGCCACGAGGTGGTGTCAGCCGTACTGCGCGCGAAGGGCCGCTTCGTCCGGCGATCCGGGAGCCGCCTCGGGCGGAGCAGCGCCTCCGGGCAGCGGCGGCGCCGCTTTGCCCAGCGGCATGTAGCCGCCCTCGCGCCACGGGCCGTAGAGCTTGCGGCGCGCGCGACGGTGGATCATCTTCGTCGCGTACGAGACGTTGTAGTTGTGCTGGAAGAACCAGGCGATCTTCCAGCCGATCTCTTCGTCGTTCACCGCCGCGTACGCCTTGTTGTAGGAGAAGCCGTAGCGGTGCGCGAGCATGTTCGCGATGGCCGCCTGGTAGGCGCCCGGCGTCTTCTTGCGCGTCGGGTTCTCGTAGAGCTCGTGGAACGCCTCGTGCGGCACTGCGTGGCGCGTGGCCACGTAGATGATGCCGCCGGCTGCGACGGCTGCGAGGCCACCGATGACCCACGGCGTCCACGAAGAACTCGTGGCCGGAGTCGCCGCCGGTGTCTGACCGAGACCCTGGAGACTTCCGCAGTTGGCGCAGCCGCCGCCACCTCCACATGATGTGCATGACATGATCGCTGTCTCCCTCAGTAGTACCGACTCGCGTGTCGGGTGGATTCGTAACCGTTGTACTCCGCACCTGTGTGAGGCAGCGCAGCCGGCGCAGGTGCAGGTGCAGACGGCTTTCTGTTGGCGTAGACGACGAGGCCGATGCCTGCTGCGACGGCCACACCACCGATGACCCACGGCAGCCAGTTGGTCGTTGCTGCGGGGCATGCCGTCCCCGCGTTGACCATCGTGCCGTCGGGGCACTTGACGAGGTTGCCGACAGGCACGGGCGGCGCTGGAACGGGCGGGCACACGTAGCCTGCCGGATGCTGTACGGGATCGTTGGGGCACGTGACCGTCTGCTTGGGGCCGGGTGGCGGAGGCGGAGGCGGCGTCGAGCCGCACGACGAGGGCGTGCCGGTGGAGCCGAGAGCTTCGCTGATGGCGCCTGCCGTAGCGGCATCGAACTGTCCGTTGATCGCGAGCTGGCCGCTCGGGTTGGCGGCGTTCCACGCTTCCTTGAATGCGTGCACGGCGCTGTTGACGGCCGAACCGCTCGACTTCACGCTCGAGCAGTAGTTCGAATCCGCCTGGATCGCGTTCACTGCGTTCTGAGCCGCAGTCACGACATTGCTTGGCTGCGTCGGCGTCGTACCACCACCTCCGCCGCCTTGAGCCGCCTGCCCCGCAGCGATGGCTCCCTGGTAGGAGCTGAGCATCTGCGCGAGAAGGCCCTGAGCCTGCCCCGCATCCGTAGCGCTCGAGGGCGTCGCGCTGTTGCCGTCGCCGTTGTTGACGGCGGCGAGCGATCCGTTGAGGCCCCACGCGTTCTGCGTGTATGTGCCCGTGTTGGCGATCCCGTACGTGCTGTCGATGTCGGGACCGAGCGTCGTGGCGGCGTTGTTGCCGGCGGTCTGCATGCCGTTGATGCAGGTGGCGTACGAACCGTCGGGATCGACGTAGACGCCGATGTTGAGCGTGTTCTGAAGCGCGCCGAGTTCATCCTGGACGGAGCCCGCGTCACCGACTCCCATGCGATGGGAGCTGATGAGCGACGACAGGCGCGCGTAGTGAGGAGGAACCTGCTGGACGCTTCCGAAGTGCAGGACGTGCTGCCCCGGAGCTGCGCCGACGGGTTGAATCGCTACGACGGTGGTCGTGATGTTCTGCCAAACCTGGACATTGAATTGCGTGTTGGGACCGGGAGGGCCGGGAGGAGCCCACGGCACACTCAGAAGCTGCTGCTGGATCCCCGTAGGGAGTTGCAAGAACGCGAGCTTCTGGACTCCGACAGACGGGATGCCGCTGCCCCACGTGCCGCGCTGGCCTGCCGTCCATGTGCCGTTGCTTCGACTGAGCGCAGCAACCACGCGGCCGGTGAGCATGTTCACCGACGTCAGATGGGCTGGGAGTTGTCCCAGCCCTTGAAGTCCCGGCGTTCGGGTCCACGTACCGGGAATGCCACCACCTGCCCACGCTCCCGAAATCCCCATCGCACGAGCAGCCGGCGCGAGTCCCGCGATGCGTGTGTACTGAGGATTCCAGTGCGCCGGCAGGTTGAGCGGCTCGCCGGCATGCAAGCTGGTGAACACAGCTTGTCCGCCGACGTTGGTCCACGGCTTGTGTGGGTTGGCTTGCAGCAGCTCGAACTCACGCGAGGAATCGTTCGTGTACATCCGAGCGATGTCCGCTGCCGACTCGCCCTTCTTCACGGTGTGTACGGAGTTCATGAACGGTTCCCTCGAGTGATAGGACTAGCGATCCAGGAAGAACTGGCCCGCCTGACGACCCTGCTGATCCAGGAAGAACTGCTTCGCTTCCGGATCGAGGAAGAACTGGCGCGCTTCCTCGTGCGCGATCTGCTGCGCCGACTTCGGCTTGCGCGTCACGAAGTACGCCGCGATCCCGCCGAGCGCGATGGCGGCTGCGCCGATGCCGACGATGAGCCAGGGGCTCGTGCCCGTCGATGCCGGTGCTGCGACAGGCGGAGGCGCTGGCGGCTGCTGCTGCGCGGTGCAGAGGTAGATGCTCGTGTTGCCCGACGGGGTGTCAGGGTCCTGGTTGCCGAGCGAGCCGTCCACGTTGTTGACGTACTTCACGACGCTGCCTTGGTACGGGTAGAAGTAGATACCCGGCGGCACGCTGCCGAGGTCGAGTGCGCTGACGATCGCTCCCGCTGTAGAGGCATCCGTCTGCTTCGACCACGTGATGCAGCTCGTGACCGAAGGATCGCTCGACGACAGCGCCGAGGGCGCCTGCCCGAGCCCTCGAGCGAAGCCGAACACCTGGCTTCCACCCGCCATGGGCGACAGCAGGATGTCTCCGTAGTGACCATGCAGCCCGACAGGGTTGTCGAGGCAGATCTGGATGAGGATGCTCTGCGTCCCCTGGGTGAAGAGGTACGTGTTGCCGTCCGAGAGCGTCATGGCGATCTGGTTGACGCCGTTCTGGGTCAGCGCTTGCGCGCCCGTGTTCGAGAGATCCGAAGACCACTCTCCGCTCCAGATCGACAGCACCGTCGGATCGCAGTAGTTCGGGCTGTTGGGATCGCTGCTGTCGTTGGCAGCGCCCACACAGACCGCACCGTGCTCCTGCGCGATCTGATGCTTGCGTGCTTCGGTGCCGAGGTACGCCGACCAGTTGGAGCACGACACCTGCTGCACGGACTGGCCGCCGCCGACGTTCCACTGACCTCCGCCAGCGCCACCCTGCTGTGTGAGCTGCTGGAGCTGCTGCGAGTTCATCCACTGCTGGAGGCGGTTGAGCCACACCCAACCCGGCGCGCGTGAATCGAAGTACACCCAGCCTGTCTGTCCACCGCCCCACCACCAGCAGCCGTAACCGTTGCCGGCTGGCTGGCAGGGCTGAGGCGCTCCTGCGGGAAGCTGTCCGAGCCCCTGTTGAACGCCACCAGTCGCCGTCTTGAGGTCACGCAGCGTTCGCTGGCCGAACACAGGAGTATTGCCGTACATCGGCTGCGTGAGGATGCCGTCCCTCATCGGGAAGTGCGAGGGGAAAGGTGACTTGACCATGGTGGGCTCTTTCGCACCAACTCCGGTGCTCGCTGTGGTTGTGTGAGTGCAACGACGGATGAGGATCTTGCTGCTCTCGAAAGAGAACAAGTAGGTGTTCCCGTCCGAATACTGTTGTACCACCGGCTGCATGTTGTTGGCAGACAGTGCTGACGAGGCAGTCGTGAATAGGTCTTGAGGGACCTGGGATTGGTCGAGCGGTGTGGACCACTGATCGCACGTTTGCCCGTTGATGGTGGTGTTGATGTAGACGTCGCCGTAGCCGCTGTTCCACCAGCCAGGTCCCCACCAGCCAGGTCCCCAGTAGCCGCCCCACCAGAAGCCTCCGGGGCCGAAGCCACGACCGCCGCCATGTCCACCGCGCCAGGCTTGACCGCCCGGATGAGCACCACCGCCGTGACCGGGAGCACCACCACCCGGATGACCGCCGCCAGGTGCA
>Ga0209040_10000912_pt1 | contig 23102 bp, 20 predicted proteins | sample BogFormECP12_OM3_FD_188240 | JGI IMG/M metagenome (GOLD analysis project Ga0209040, IMG submission 188240) | Bog forest soil microbial communities from Calvert Island, British Columbia, Canada - ECP12_OM3 (SPAdes) (version 2) | ecosystem: Environmental > Aquatic > Freshwater > Wetlands > Bog ... | reverse complement strand
TCGTCGCTGATGCTCCATTCGTTCTTTTTAAGCCCGTGGGCGGCCATCTGCTTGGGGATCAGATGGCGACGGGCGATCTCCACCTTCTCGTCCTCGGTGTAGCCGGGGATACGGATGATCTCCATCCGGTCCATCAACGGCTGCGGGATGCGCAAGGTGTTCGCAGTCGTGACGAACATCACGTCCGAAAGGTCGTAATCCACTTCGAGATAGTGATCGTTAAAGGTCGAGTTCTGCTCGGGGTCGAGTACCTCTAGCAGTGCGGAGGATGGGTCGCCGCGCCAATCCGCGCCGAGCTTGTCAACCTCGTCGAGCAGGAACAGCGGGTTTGACGACTTCGCCTTCTTCATGCCTTGCAGGACCTTGCCCGGCATCGAGCCGATATACGTCCGCCGATGGCCGCGAATCTCGGCCTCATCGCGAACGCCGCCAAGCGACATCCGCACAAAGTTCCTTCCGGTCGCGCGCGCGACCGATTTGCCAAGCGAGGTCTTGCCGACCCCCGGCGCTCCGACCAGGCACAGGATCGGACCCTTCATCTTCTTCATACGCTGCTGGACCGCGAGGTATTCGAGGATGCGTTCCTTCACCTTCTCGAGCCCGAAATGGTCGGCATTGAGGACCTTCTCGGCCCCCTTGATATCCCGTTTGATCTTGGTCCGGTTGTGCCAGGGAACCGATAGCAGCCAATCGAGGTAATTGCGGACCACCGTCGCCTCTGCCGACATAGGGCTCATGCTGCGGAGCTTTTTCAGTTCGGCAATCGCCTTGTCGTGCGCTTCCTTCGAGAACTTGGTCTTGTTGATTCTGTCTTCGAGCTCGGCCATCTCGTCGCGGCCGTCCTCGCCCTCGCCTAGTTCCTTTTGGATCGCCTTGAGCTGCTCGTTTAAGTAGTATTCGCGCTGTGTTTTCTCCATCTGGCGCTTGACGCGGTTGCGGATCCGTTTTTCGACTTGGAGGACCCCGATCTCGCCCTCCATATAGCCAAACACCTTTTCGAGCCGCTCGGAGACCCCCGCGCTCTCGAGCAGCTCCTGCTTCTCGGGAATCTTCAAGGTGAGATGCGAGGCGACCGTGTCGGCGAGCTTGCCGGGATCCTCGATCTGATTGATCGAGACCAGCACCTCGGGGGGGATCTTCTTGTTGAGCTTGATATATTGCTCGAATTGCGAGACCACAGTCCGGGCGAGTGCCTCGGTCTCCTGCTGAGTACCCGCGCTCTCCCCGATGGTTTCGGCGAACGCCTGGAAGAATGAATCGTTGTCGGCAAAGCGCTGGATTCGGGCGCGCTGCCCGCCCTCGACGAGCACCTTGACTGTGCCATCGGGCAGCTTGAGCAGCTGAAGCACGGTACCGACCGTACCGACCGTGTAGATATCCGAGGTGGAGGGATCGTCTTGCGCAGCGTTCTTCTGGGTGACCAGAAGAATCTGTTTGTCGTCCTTCATCACGTCCTCGAGTGCCCGCACCGATTTCTCGCGCCCGACGAAAAGCGGCACGATCATGTGCGGGAACACGACGATGTCGCGAAGGGGCAGGACCGGATAGAGCGCTCCGCGCGCATGTTCTAACATGAGCCCTCTTCTGCAAAGGACCATCCCGGGGAAAGCCGGGACGGCAACAACGGGAATGGCATCTTTAGGTTGGCCTCGTTTCGCCGGCAGTCAAGTCGCCGTACGATGGCTCCGCCCGTCCGTTGCACAGCGCGCTCAGTCGCCAGTGCCGACATCGCCACGGCGATCGGAGTAGATGTGAAGCGGTTTTGCCCGCCCCTCGACCACCTCACGGTTGATCACTATCTCGCTGACGCCCACGAGGCTCGGCAACTCGAACATCGGATCGAGGAGGATCGCCTCGAGAATCGATCGCAGCCCGCGAGCGCCAGTCTTGCGCAATATTGCTTTGTGGGCAACTGCCTTCAGCGCCTCGTCGTTCAATTCCAGGCGAACATCCTCCATCTCGAACAGTCGCTGATACTGCTTGACGAGAGCGTTCTTTGGCTTGGTAAGGATGTCCACCAACACCGCCTCATCGAGGTCGTCTAGCGTCGCCACCACCGGAAGGCGGCCGACGAATTCAGGGATCAGGCCAAACTTTAGGAGATCCTCGGGTTCGAGGTCCTTCAGAATCTCCCCGGTTTTGCGCTCGTCCGGTCCGCGCACTTCGGCGCCAAAGCCGATCGAGGTGCCCTGGCGGCGCTGGGCAATGATTTTTTCGAGCCCCGAAAAAGCCCCGCCGCAGACAAAAAGGATATTCGTGGTATCGACCTGGAGAAATTCCTGTTGCGGGTGCTTACGGCCACCTTGCGGCGGCACCGAAGCGATCGTTCCTTCCATGATCTTGAGCAAGGCTTGCTGGACGCCTTCCCCCGACACGTCTCGGGTGATCGATGGATTGTCGGACTTGCGCGAGATCTTGTCGACCTCGTCGATGTAAACGATCCCTCGCTGTGCGCGCTCGACGTTGTAATCGGCGGCTTGCAGTAACTTTAGAATGATGTTTTCGACATCCTCTCCGACATAACCGGCCTCTGTCAGCGTGGTTGCGTCCGCCATGGTAAAGGGCACGTCGATGATCCGCGCGAGGGTCTGAGCCAGCAAGGTCTTGCCCGAGCCGGTCGGCCCGACCAGCAGGATATTCGATTTCGCTAGTTCGACGTCGTTGTTCTTCGCGCCGTGAGCCAGACGCTTGTAATGGTTGTGCACAGCGACCGAGAGGACACGCTTGGCATGGTCCTGACCAATCACGTAGTCGTCCAGGACCTTACAAATATCGCGCGGCCCGGGTACTCCGTCGCGGGACTTGACGAGCGTCGTCTTGTGCTCCTCACGGATGATGTCCATGCAGAGCTCGACACACTCATCGCAGATGAAGACGGTCGGCCCAGCGATCAGCTTTCTGACTTCGTGCTGGCTCTTGCCACAAAACGAGCAGTAGAGCGTATTCTTTGAGTCGCTACCGCTGGATTTGGTCATCGCCACTCCGTCGCCGGCGGCCCGGCCCCCGGTTCCCCAAGTATATGTGCTCCTGGCAGATCAACAACCAGTTAATCATAGCAGGCAGCGCTTATAACGCCGCTGTCGTCAAGCGCCCGCCCTCGGCTAATTAAACCCTTTCTCCGATTCGTCGCGGCCGGGCCGGTTTTCCACCACCTCGTCGATCAGGCCGAACTCCTTCGCCTCGACGGGCGACAGGAACTTGTCGCGCTCGAGCGCGGCTTGGATCGCTTCAAGCGGTTGGCCGGTATGCTTGACGTAGATCTCGTTGAGCCGCGCCCGCAAGGCCAGGATCTCGCGCGCCTGGATCTCGATGTCGGTGGCCTGCCCCTGCGCCCCGCCCGAGGGCTGGTGGATCATGATCCGCGAGTTCGGCAGCGAATAGCGCTTGCCTTTGGCGCCGGCGGCCAGCAGCAGCGAGCCGGCGGAGGCGGCCTGACCAATACATACCGTCGCCACCGGCGAGCGGATATACTGCATCGTGTCGTAGATCGCCAGGCTGGACGTCACGACGCCGCCCGGCGAGTTGATGTAGAAATTGATGTCCTTGTTCGGGTTGTCCGCCTCCAGGAACAGCAGCTGGGCGCAAATCAGGCTGGCGACGGCATCGTGGATCGGCCCGACCAGAAAAATGATCCGCTCCTTGAGCAGGCGCGAATAGATGTCATAGGCGCGCTCGCCACGATTGGTCTGCTCGACGACCATCGGGACCAAGTTGTTCATGTACTGTTCGAAATGCTCGGACATTCAGAGCCTCCTTGGCAGAGCCGTGCGGGAGACGCTCGGCTCGGATGGGTCAACTCGGTGGCGCATCTTCTCCGGGGGGATCAGGTATGGCCAACAATTCCTGCGGGGTGACTTTACGTTCTCCGATCTTCGCCAGCTCGACGATAAAGTCGATAACCTTGTCCTCGAAGATCGGCGCCCGCAGAGTATCGATGGCAGCGGGGTTCTGGCGGTAGAAATCGAGGACTTGCCGCTCGTGGCCGGGATGGCGTCGCGCCTCGCGAGTGATCGCTTGGTTCACCTCGTCTTGGGTGACCGTAATGTTGTTGCTGCGCCCGACCTCCGCAAGCAGCAGGCCTAGCCTTACCCGGCGCTCGGCGATCTTCCGGTATTCGGCTTTCACCGCCTCTTCGCTTTGGCCCGTGTCGTCCGGACTGGCGGTCGGGGCCGCGTCCGTGGCTTCAGCCGCTCCTCCGGCGTCGGTTGGGGTCGCGTCGGCCCCGGCTTCCCTGGTGTCGGCTAGGGTCGCCTCGGTACCGGCTTCCTCGGCGTCGGTTGGGGTCGCGCCGGCCCCGGCTTCCCTGGTGTCGGCTAGGGTCCCCTCGGTACCGGCTTCCCCGGCGGCCGCTGGGGTCGCGTCGGCGCCGGCTTCGCTGGTGTCGGCCAGGGTTGCCTCGGAACCGGCTTCCCCGGCGCCAGCTAGGGTCGCCTCGATACCGGCTTCCCTGGTGCCAGCTAGGGTCGCCTCGGTATCGGCTTCCCCGGCGGCGGCTGCGAGCGCGTCGGCGCCTGTAGCACTCGGCTGCGCTCCCCGCTCCGCCTGATATTGATGCCAGAGGTTTTCGAACTCGAGATCGACCATGCCCGGCGGGACGGCGAAGTCATAACCCTCCGCCAGCTTGTCGAGCAGCGAACGCTTCAAGCGCAGACGGGATGCCGCATCATAATCCCGCTGCATCCGCTGCTGCAGTTCCTGGCGCAGCTCGACGAGGCTCTCGAGCCCGATCGCCTTACCAAGCTCGTCGTCAATCGCGATGGGCAAACGCTGGCGGATCTCCTTTACATCCACCGTAAAGACCGCCTCCTTGCCGGCCAGGTCTGCAACCGGGTAATCCTCTGGAAAGGTGACGTTGACTGTACGGTGCTCGCCGACGGCAGCGCCGACGAGCTGATCTTCGAAGCCGGGGATTGAGCCACCCGCGCCAAGCACAATCTGGCGGTCCTTGCCGCTAGCGCCGGGAATTTCCTGGTCGCCGACTCGTCCCTCGACATCGACTAGGATAATGTCGCCGTCTTCGGCGGGGCGCTCGACCGCCTCCGATTTCCGATGCTGCTCGGCGATCCGCTCGATCGCCCGGTCAACCTCCTGTTCCGGCACCTCGACGACCAAGCGTTCGATTCCGAGATCGGAAAAGCTCGGCTCCGGGATCTCCGGCAACACCTCGACAGCCATCTTGTACTCGAGATCGGCGCCCTCGCCGGCTGATACGATGTCGACCTTGGGCGGCAGGGCCGGCCGTAGCTTGCGCTCGCTGATCGCTTCGGCCGAGCTGGTCTGGAGGGTGTTCTGCAGTACCTCACCGCGCACCGAGGGCCCGAAGCGCTGGCGCAAGATCTGCATCGGCACCTTACCGGGCCGGAACCCGGGCAGTCGGACCTGCCGGCCAATCTCGCCCAGCCGGCGCATGATCTCCTGCTCGAGATCACCCGCCGGCACGGTGATCGTGAATTCCCGTTTGAGCCCGTCGGCGCTGGTTTCTGTCACTTGCATGGAACATCGCCTGTGATGACCAAGTCATTGCCCTCCACGGGCCGCGTCATGGTGCGGGCGGGGGGATTCGAACCCCCACGATTTGCATCGCTGGAACCTAAATCCAGTGCGTCTACCAATTTCGCCACACCCGCTGCCGCAGCTGCCGGAGCCGCCATCCGAACCGATCCGGGCCGCGTTCTAACACAGCAACCCTCCGCAACATAGGTGAGCGCGAATCTGTCGCGGCGCCGATTACCGCTCCGGGGTGTCTCAGGCGGCTCGCACCAGGCTGCGGATCGCATTCGAGGCCACGACCCGCCCCTCTCCGCGATAGACCTCGTGATTTGCTTCCATATCGCCGAGGCGGTAGAGGTAGTTGACCATGATTCCCGCGGATTGCTGCAGGCCTTTGGGAGAGATGTCGCCGAGCCAGTTCAACCGCTCGACCCGCGCCCCGTTACTGAGATGAAAATGAGCGACTGGATCGAGCGCCCGGCCGGAGGGTGTCCGTTCATTCAATAGATAGCGGGCACAAAGTCGGATCAGCGGGTCGCGCAGCACCGCGGCGATCCGTGGATCGGCATGCTGATCGAGTAGCGCCGGGAGGTCATGCTCCGCCGCCCCCTCGCCGAGAGCGTCGACAGCGGCCCGCTCGGCCGGCAGCAACAGATGCCTGGACGCCGCCTGGCTTTGCCCCTCGAGCCAAGCGCGAAAACCGGGAACCGGCGACAGCGTGGCGAACACTTTGAGGCGCGGCAGTTCGGTCGCCAGCGCGCCGACAACGCGCTTGATCAGAAAGTCGCCGAAACTGATCCCCGCGAGGCCGCGCTGGCAGTTCGAGATCGAATAGAAGATCGCGGTGTCGGCCACGTGCGGATCGCCGATCGGAGCCGCCTCGTCGAGCAGGGCATGAATGTCGCCCGTCATGCCGGAGACCAGCGCCACCTCGACGAAGATCAAGGGCTCGTCCGGCATGCGGGGATGGAAAAAGGCGAAGCAGCGGCGATCGGCCTCTAGCCGGTTCTTCAGGTCGGTCCAGCCTCGGATCTCGTGCACGGCCTCGTAGGCCATCAGCTTCTCGAGGAGCGCCGCCGGTGATTCCCAGGTGATTCGCTTTAGCTCGAGAAAGCCGATGTCGAACCAGTTGGCGAGCAGCCGCTTCAAGTCGTCCTCGAGGCCGGCGAGCAACGGTTCAGTTTGCCCGAGATCGATCAGCTCCGCGCGCCGGTCGACGAGGAACTTCACCCCTTCGGGGAGCGCGTTGAATTGGCGCAGCAGGGTGATGCGCGGCGGCTCCAGTGCCGCGCGCAACGCCCGCTCGGTGGCGGCACGCTGATCCGCTCCGGCAGCGCTGATCAGCGCCGTGCAACAGCGGTCGATTTCGCGGCGGTCGACATCGAATTCGCCGGCGAGCACCCGAAGGAACCGCTCACGTCCGTCCGAGTCGAGCGACAGAAAAGTGCGCCCGAGATCGGCTGCTCGGGCGCGCGCCGTGACCTCGCCGCCGCGTCCGTCGAGGCAACTCAGCATCTGTTGGCGAAGCCGGTCGGCATCGTCGCCGGAGACCTCGGACCTCGGCACGCCGGCCAGCACACCGCGCGCCGACTCGGCGATCTCGCGCCACGCACTCCGAAGATTGGTCAGGGTCCGGTCGAAGACGCCTTCGAAGAAGCCGGCGTGGGCGGGATCGGTCATGGTGGCTCGGGCGGCCGTGGACGGCATCGGACGAGACGCGAGATCGCGTCAGCCGTCAATCCCCAAACACGGTTAGCGCTGCTGGCCCACCGGGCATGCCGCTGCGCCGCCGGCGCGCCAGGTCGCGGAGCATCGGCGCAAGTCCCTCGACGAGATCCTCCGAGACTAGACCACGTCCGATCCGGCCGGCGGCATCCCCATGGATCCAGACCGCCGCCGCGGCCGCCGTGAACGGCTCCATGCCTTGCGCGAGCAGCCCGAGCACGATCCCGGCGAGGACATCGCCGCTGCCCGCGGTCGCCAGTTCGGGAGGTGCGTTTGCGTTGATCGCGACGCGACCGTCCGGGGCGGCGATGACGGTGTCGGCGCCTTTGAGCAGGATAACCGCACCGCTTTGCCGCGCCGCCTGCCGCGCCCGCTCCGGTTTGCTGCCGGTCACCTCGAACAAGCGGGCGAACTCGCCCTCGTGTGGCGTCATCACGCAGGGCGACCGGATCGCCGAGAATAACGTATCAGGGTCGTCAGCAAACGAGGTCAGCGCATCGGCATCGAGCACGGTGCGCCTCTCCGCCCCGAGAATCGCCAGCGTCTTGTCGCGGGTCTCGGCACCCACCCCGGCGCCGGGACCGATCAGTGCAGCATTGCGCCGCTTGTCGGCGAGGAGAGCACGGAAATCGTCGAGACCGGCGACCGGGTGAACGATGACGCCGGTCAACGCCGCGGCATAGGTCGGGAACGCGGCCTCCGGCGCAGCAACGGTGACGAGCCCGGCGCCGATCCGAAGGGCGCTCTTTGCCGCGAGGCGGGCCGCTCCGGTCATCATCGCCCCGCCGGCGACGAGCGCATGCCCGCGGGTGTATTTGTGGCTCGTGAGGCTCGGCCGGGGAAACCCGGCGAGCCACCATAGGGGCTCGTTGGCTGCCGTGTCAGGGATGACGCGATCGAGCACCGCGTCTGGAATGCCGATCTGCACGAGCACGATCTCGCCGCAAAGGCTGCGCCCAGGCAGCAGCAGGTGACCGGGCTTCTGGCGAAAGAAGGTGACGGTCGCCACCGCCCGCGGCGCCGCCCCGCGCGCCTCGCCGCTGGCCCCGTCGACCCCGCTGGGGACATCGATCGCGACGACCGGTAACCGACGCGGGTCGAGCGCCTCGATAACCGCCCGTGCGGTGCCCTCGACCGGGCGGGTCAGCCCGGCGCCGAAGATCCCGTCGACGACGAGTGCCGCGCCGTCGAGTGCCGCCGGTGTCAGCGGTTCGACTGCACCCTGCCAGCGGGCGGCAGCCTCGGCCGCATCGCCGCGCAAGGCCGCGACCGCGCCGAGCGAGGCCACGCGCACCGGCCAGCCGCGCTCGGCCAGCACGCGCGCCGCGACAAAGCCATCGCCGCCATTGTTGCCCGGCCCGCAGAGGACGACCAGAGGCCGCACCGTCCACCGCCGCGAAACCGTGTCGGCGACGCCGCGCCCGGCCGTCTCCATCAGCGCGATGCCGGGAACGCCGCCGGCGATCGTCAGCCGATCGGCCTCGCCCATCTGCTGCGGCGTCAGCAGCGCGTGCCTGCGCCAGCCGTCCGGCGAAATCGTCATCGGCGAGATGTAGGAAGGGCGCAGAGAGCGCGGAAGTCCAAACCTGACGTGCCCAGGATCAGCTGTGGGTCGTTACGGCGCCTCCGGCGCCGACGGCAGGGCCGGGCGAATATCGGTATGGATGAAGTCGTCGCCCTTAAAGAGCAAGGTATGGTCGGTCGCCATCGCGAGCGCATAGGCGAAGCAGTCGCCGATGTTCAACCGTGCCGGGTGGCGGCCCCTGCCGAACCGGCGATACGCGTCGACGGCGATTTCCGCTTGCTGCGGCGTGACGCTTACGATGTCAAAGCCGCCATCGCGCAGCAGAAGCTCGACATCCGCCCGACCGGTCTCACCTTTGCGGCCCTCGACGACGAAGGAAAGCTCGACCCGGCTTACGGCTGAGAGCAAGCGCAGCGGGGCGTCGGCGAGAGCGCGTGCGAAACGCGCTGCATCGGGCTCTCCCAAAAGGATGGCGACAAGCACCGAGGTATCGACGACCATTCACCGCCACATGCCGGTTTTGTCATAGCCGACGATCTCGTCCGGGCTGCGCGTGTCGATATCGGCCAGTGCCGCGCAATGCCTGCCGATTTCCATCAGCCGGTCGGCGAGCCGCATGGACTGCCCGCGGCGCAAGCGCTCGCGCTCCAGCCGCTCGGCCAGCGCCTTGCGGATCGCGATCGTAAGCGTTTCGCCGGTCAGCGCGGCGACCTCGCGCGCGAGGCGGTCGGTCTCCTTGTCTTTGAGGCTGAGCGCCATCCAGTTCCCCTGTCTATAATTCGACCTCGGGTATAGACATGGAGACCGTGACTGTCGAGGCGGGCTTCTTACGCTGGGCGAGCCAGGGCCATGTCGCGGGCGTCGGTATGGCAAATAAGCTCGTGCTTAGGCGCCGGATCAAGAGCGTGGTCATAAACTGGGGGTACCCATCCGGAATTCGGAAAACGACGCGTGGCCGGTACCATTCCCCCTCGACCGCGTAGGTGCTGGCATTGTCGAGGAAGCACTCCACCCGTCAGAATGTTAGGCGAGGGTCCCCGGTGGGCCCGTCCCTGGGAGGAGCAGTAGCTGTCGTGGATGTCTTTGATTTGGATCGCACGCTCGTTGCGGACTGCGCGAGCTTTGCCCGGTCTTTCACCCACATCCGTGCCCCGGATCTTCGCGGTCAAGTCGACGAAATCTATGCGAGCCGGCGCTTTTGGCCCAAGCCGCTGATCACCGTCAACCCGCATTTCGAGCGGGGCGCTTCGGTCGAGGCGCTCGTTCGAGATGGATCGAGCCGCTCTGGTAATTTCGCTTGGTCTCGGACATGTTGCCTCTCACATATCGTGGAACGCCGATGCTTGGCCCACCGCCTTCGGCGGCCGAGGCTGCTTCGTATCTACAAGACAAGTGTGCTAATTTGTCAATATCAAAAGCGACCTGTCATGCCGATTCCAGCGATGCCAGAGCGTGCGGCCGAGTTCCGCTGCCGGTCCGCTGCCAACGCCGTTCCCGATACCGGAAAACGCACTCGATTTCCGCTGTGCCCGGCTCCGCCAAACTGGGGTTTAAGGAGCTGTTTTCAAATAGATTTTTGATGCTCACATAGAAATTTCTGGGGGCGAAAACGCATTTTTCCGCTGTCGACAGGGGAATTGCGGCGGGTTCGTCATCGTTCGGGGCCCGGGGTGAAGTGAGCGGATCCAGGCTGTCCGGGACGAGCTTGACGCCGTCCCGGCGAATCGTTACCTGCACCCTCGGCGGCGGGTGTAGCTCAGCTGGTTAGAGCGCCAGATTGTGGATCTGGATGTCGCCGGTTCGATCCCGGTCACTCGCCCCAGTATTTTTATGAGGATGGTCCGTTCGGTAGCGCATTGGGTAGCACGGGCCTCGCATGAGCGATGAGCGGGCTGATCTGATCCTGAACATGTTGCGGGCGATCCACACCACGTAGGACGAGCACGGGCGCAAGCTGGACGAGGTGATTACCCGGCTCAGCGCGAGCGAGCGCGATTTCGCCGGGATGAAGGTGGACCTCGCGGGGATGCACGTGCGGCTGGACAATATCAGCCGGCGGCTCGACCGCGTCGAACGTCGGCTGGATTTGGTCGACGAGCGCACTCGGTGACGGGTCGCAAACCGGAGCGGAACAGCGCCAGCGGATCCGGGCCATCTCAGCACCTGTCTCCCGCCTAAGCCGGCATCGCGATCTGGCGGCCGGCCCAGTCTGGTCTCGGAAGGCGGGAATGCGCGCACGCCGCCGCATTGACGCGCTCGCGCGCCTCGGGCAGCCAGCGGACGACGCGGCGGGCGGAGAGGTCGATATGCAGGTACATCAGCTCCTGCGTCGCGGCGCGCTCGCCGCTGGCGAGGTTGAACATTTCGTGCGCCAGATGCAGGCGCTTGCTGTCGGTCCCGAGGATCTGGGTCGCGACGCGCACCTGCTCGCCGACCAGCAATTCGCGCTCATAGAGATTGTGCGTCTCCACCACGAAGGTGCCGTGGTTGGCGGTGTCTTTATAACGGCGGCCGATGCCGATCGCATCGAACAGGGCATCGGTAGCGTAATCGAACAGCACGATGTAGTAGGCGAGGTTCAGGTGGCCATTGGCGTCGATCCACTCCGGCAATACCTCGCCGCGGTAGCGCTCGAACGGTGCCGGAAAGCTCATCAGGCAGGGCGCTGGGTGGCGAGTATTGCCACGAGGTAGGCGTAGTGGATCCTGTCCGCGTCGACGCGGATCGGGATGCCGAGCCTATCATCCGCTGCAGACGCTTTGAACATCTTGATGATTTCGAGATCGTCGCCCGGGTTCGGAAACGACCGGGCGAGCAGGCCCTGCACGTCGCCGCGGAGCTCGTAGAAAGTTACATCGGGCTGGGGAAGGCCGACGGCGGCGAAGAGGCCCTTCAGCTCGGTCAAGGTCAGGCAGCGCGAATGCGAGGGGTCGCGCAACTTCTCCAGACGATTGAACGCCGCCGCCTTTGCTGGATCCTCGGACGCATAATCGTCGACGACGACGATCCGCCCCTGCGGTGCGCAGACCCGGACCATCTCCCGCAGCACCGCGGCGGGATCGAGAAAGTGATGGAACGAGAACCGTGTGGTGACGATCGTGAAGCTGGCATCCTCGTAGGGCAGGGCATAGACGTCACCCTGCCGCCAGGCGACGTTCACTACGCCCTTATCTGCCGCGAGCCTGCGTGCCCGGTCGAGCATCGCCGGGGTCACGTCGATCCCGGTCGCGCTTCGAACATGCGGGGCAAAGGCGCAGACGACGAGACCCGGACCGCAGGCCACGTCGAGAAGCCTGTCGTTGCGAGCTGGGCGGGTCGCCTCGACGATCGTTCTCAGGGCGTCCTCGTCGGTGATCGCCGGGGCGGTGCTGAAAACGGTCGCCTGGCGTGTGAACTGGTCGAGGATCAGCCCCTGATGGTTCGCGTCCGTCATTTTCAGAGCGGCCCGTTGGGCAGCACCAGCACCTTGCCGTTCCGGCCGCCCTGCTGCGCACGCACTAGGGCCGGCTTGATGTCCTCGATCGGGTAGAAGGAATCGATCGGCGCCTTCAGCATGCCGTCGCGGATCTTGGCCGCCAGATCGGCGTAGATCTCCCGCACCTGCGCCGCGGTGCGCTTGGCGAGGCCGCGACCGAGATTGAAGCCGGTCAAACTGACACCGCGCATGTTGAGGGCGGCGCGCCCGATCGCCGGGTCCTCGCCCGACATCGAACCGTAGCTCACCACCACGCCGCCATCGGCCACACAGTCGGCGATGCGCCTGCACGCCTCGCCGGAAACCGCGTCGACGCCGAGCCGGATCGGCGCGCCGCCGGTGGCCGCTCGAGCGCGCTCGGCTAGATCGGGTCCGTCCTTCAGCACGACATCGGCACCGAGCGCCCGCAATTCCGCGGCCACATCGTCGCGGCGCACCACATTCACCGTGCGCACGCCGCGCGCCTTCGCCAGCACGATCAGATGGCGCCCGACCGCGGAATTGGCGACGTCCTGGATCACCCAGTCGCCCGGCGCGAGGGCGACATGATCCTCCAGCAGCAAGAGTGCCGTCGCCGGATTGATGCGCAACATCGCCGCCTGCGCCAGATCGAGACCCGCCGGGACCGGGATCGCGTCTTCGCTGCGGACGCGGCGGCGCTGGACCCAGTTCTCGCGCTGCATGTTGACCACGAGGTCACCGGGCCGCACCTGGGTGACTCCGTCCCCGACGGCGGCAACCCGGCCGATGCATTCGGCGCCGGGCGTCGCCGGTAGCGGCGGGCGCAGGCGATAGCTGCCGCGGCAGAACGAAACATCGGCCGGGTTGATCGGAAAAGCGAGCACGTCGAAGACGACATCACCCGGACCGGGGGCACCGACATCCGGGACGTCGACACAACTCGCCACGGTTTCCGGCGCGCCGTATGCGGTAATCTCGATCTTCTTCATCCGTCCTCCTTTCTCCCAACATTCGCGCTCGCCTAGGCACGAGCGCAGTTATCGACATAGGCTCTGACATAGACCATCGGAGCGCCACCGCCCAGCGCTTCCAAGTTCTTCGCATTGGCGACGACACGAGTGCTGTACTCGTCGACGCCGGCAACTGCGATGCGGACCTGCTCGACGCCTTGCGGGTCGATCGACTTCAAGACGATCCGATTCTGCCACCACTGCTGCTCGAAGCTCGTGATCGGCCGCGGCGCCAGATAAAACCACGAGTGCACCGGCGCTTCGTTTAGCGAATCAGTCACGCAATGCGCCAACCACTGGTAATTCTGGTTCACCTGCCAGGTCCAGGTATCCTCGGGGGTCGCCAGGACGTCGTCCGGCGTGACGCAGGCGCCGAGCACCACCGACAGGGCCAGCGGCGCTAAAAATGCAATCCTGATCATCCCCAATCTGACCGGCGTCACCATCCTCCATCGATGCCGATTGCTTGACCCGTGACAAAGGCGGCGTGGTCGGAGGCGAGAAAGGCGATCATCGCGGCCACCTCGTCGGGGCTCCCGAAGCGGCCGACGGGGATCGCCTTGGCGCGCTCGGCGAACCCGACTTCGAGGTTGTCGCCGTACTCGCGCCGGTTGGTGCTGATCGCCCGCGAGGTGCGGATCGGGCCGGGACAGACGGCGTTGACGGTGATCCCGAACGGAGCCAAGTCGAACGCCAGCGATTTGGTGAAGCCGACGATCGCGGCCTTGGAGGCGGCATAAGCGGCGCGATGGCGGCCGGGCCGGAAGGCGGCCTTCGAAGAGACGCTGATGATGCGGCCCCAGCGCGCCTGGCGCATTGTCGGGACCGCGGCGCGCGACATCAAAAAGGCGCCCCGGGCGTTCACCCCCATCGTCCGGTCCCAGGCCTCGGCCGGCACATCCTCGATCTCGTTGCGATCGGCTCCCTGCGGCGCTCCGGCGTTATTGACCAGGATGTCGAGTCGGCCATAGCGCCCCAGCACTTCCTCGACCATCCGCCCGGCATCGGCTTCGACGCTGACATCGCCGAGCGTCGAGGAAGCGGTCCTGCCGCTCTTGGCGAGCTCATCGACCAGACTGTCGACCCCGCCCCAGGCGCTGTCGAGGTCGCCTTCGAGATTGTGCTCGTTGGCGACACCCTTCGGCACCACGTCGGAAACAACGACGGTCACCCCGACCGCCGCGAGCGCCCGCGCGGTCGAGTTGCCGATGCCGATCGGCTTGCCGCACCCGGTAATCAGCGCAACACGAGCGGAACTCGGCATCGGATTCTCCTGGCTGTAGACCGTATCGCGATACGAGAAGAGGATACGATCGCACGATCAAGTCTCGAGCGCTCACACAATCGACAAGATTTCACCGACTTATGTGGCCGATCGGCCGGCACCAATACCGGCGCCATCTCGAGGCGTGCAATGACGAAAATCGGTGCGATCGTCACCCTGTTGCTGATCACGTTCGGCGCCGGCCAAGTCTGTGCGGATGAAAAGCCGGACGGCGAGCTTCCCTCGCGGGTCGCCACTCACCATGCGATCGTACTCGGCGACCACCGGCTCGAGTATGACGCAATCGCCGAGACTTTGCCGTTGACCGACGCCAAGGGTGCGGCGACCGCCACGGTCTTCACGATCGCCTATCTGACGGACGCCGCACCGACACGCGAGCGGGCGGTCAGTTTCGTGTTCAACGGGGGTCCGGGTGCCGCCTCGGTCTTTCTGCATCTGGGCGCTCTCGGGCCACGGATCATGGAGACGCCGGCGAACGGGGCGGTGCCGAGCCCACCGGTCCGCCTGGTCGACAACCCGGCGACTTGGCTCGGCTTCACCGACCTCGTCTTTATCGACCCGGTCGGCACCGGCTTCAGCCGCGGCAAGGGCAAGGAGGAAAACCCGGACAAGCCGTTCTGGGACGTGCACGCCGACATTGCCTCGCTCGGCGCAGTCATCCGGCTCTGGCTGACCCGGCACGAGCGTTGGAGCTCGCCGATCTATCTGGTCGGCGAGAGCTATGGCGGGTTCCGGGCGGCGACGCTGGCGCAAGAACTGCCGCACGACGTCGGCGTGACGGTCAATGGCCTCGTGTTGATCTCGCCGGCACTCGACCTCTCGGCCCTGCATCAGGACGAGCGGGACCTGCTCGCCGCCGCCTTCTTCCTGCCGTCCTACGCCGCCACCGCGGCCGTGGCCGATCCGTCGCTGCGGGGACGAGACAGCGCCGCGGTCGAGCGCTTTGCCCTCTCGGATTATCTCGTCGGTCTTGCCAGTCTGAAAGGCGACCCGCTGCCAGGTGACCCCTTCATCGCCAAGGTCGCCGAAATCGCGGGACTTCCCGAAGACATCGTCCGCCGCCACCGTGGACGCATCACGCGTCAGGTCTTCGCCCGCGAGGTCCGGCGCAGCAAGGGCGAGGTGGTGAGCCTCTATGACGGTGCGATCGCTCGCCCGGCGCGCCCGGACGAGGGCCAAGACGGCGGCCCCGATCCGCTGCTTCAGCCGGCCGTCGCCGCCTATGGCGCCGCGTTCAACGCCTACGTCGCGGACGCGCTCGGCTATCACACGGATCTGCCCTATCGCGTGCTCCCCCACGACATTTCGCGGCAATGGAACTGGCAGGGCGAGCGCCAAGGGGAGGGTCTCGGTCTGGCAATGTCGTCGCTCGAGACGGCGCTGCTCGAGCACCCGGGAACAAGAGTGCTGATCGCCAACGGGCATTATGACCTGGTGACGCCCTATCTAGGTTCGCGCTGGCTCGTCGACCAACTCGCGGTACCCGCCGCCATCCGCGACGCGATCCGTTTGCGGGTCTACGAGGGCGGTCACATGATGTACATGCGCCCGGATTCGCGCATGCTCCTCTCCCGCGACGCCGCCGAGATCTATGCCGCGCCCGCGGCCGCCCTACCCTCGCAATGAGCGCGAGGCCAGCGCGACTCGGCCGCCGCACGAGCGAGAGCTGCTGCGGGTCTGCGGGCTCGCCGCCGTGCAAGCACTGTTCGACTGTGATCCCGATCGGGTCGAGCGGCTTTTCTTCGAGCCCGCGCTGAAAGCTGATCTCGACACGCCTTGCCGAGTGCTCGCCCGCGCCCGCAAGCCTTATCGCCAAGTCGACCGGGCCGAACTCGCGCGCATCGCCGGCACCACGCTGCACGGCGGAGCGGTTGCCATCGCGCACCCACGCCCGCTTGCCGCCCTCGATCCCGAGGCGGTACAGGCGTGGGCCCGGGACGGCAAGCCGCTGGTGATCCTCGACGGCATCGGCAACCCGCATAATCTGGGCGCCATCGCGCGCAGCGCCGTATTCTTCGGGCTCGACCGCATTGTGCTTGCCGACCGTCCCGACCAGGCGCTGCCCTCTGATGCCGCCTACCGGGTGGCCGAAGGCGGGTTGGAGTACCTGGCACTCTACCGCGCATCGCTCCCCGCTGCCTTGCGCGCGCTGCGGCGAGCTTACCGTATCGTCGGCACCTCGCTCGCCGGGGGCTCATCAGGGATGGACCCAACCAGTGACCGCCCGATTGCGCTGATCCTCGGCAACGAGCTAACCGGTCTCGAAGCGGGCACGCTCGCCGCCTGCGACGAGGTCGTCAGGATCCCGGGCAGCGGGCGCGTGCAGTCCCTCAACGTGGCCAGCGCCGCGGCAATCCTGATTTATATGCTCACCCGCTCCCCGTTGGGCCCTGATCGTTGCCCGTGAGTCTGCATCATACAAGCTCGGCCCGCCGGCAAAGGCGAACGAGGCCGGGACAGGTGTGCAGCGCGCAATCCGCGCGATCAAAGCCCGGCGCCGCCCGAGCGGGGCAAGCGGTGCCACGAAGATGCGCGGGCGGGATCGGGTGATGGTTGACCCCGTCGCATTTCCGCTGACGTCAGCGGAAAAAACGCCTTTCAGCCCTCGAAAGCCCGCTCTCAGCGTAAAGAACCTTTTGTATATCAATGCCTTGAATACGATTTGGCCGAACCGTCCGACAGCGGAATTCCGGGCGGTTTTCAGGCACCAAAACGGGGGTCGGCGCCGAATTGGCAGCGGAATTCGGCATATGGCCTCTGGCTTGTATATTCGGCCGGGAGACGGATAGCGTCGGGAGGCAGGAATAACTGTGCGAAGCAGACTATCGGCGAAAATCAGCGTTGGGATGGGGGCAAGGGACGGGCCTCGGCGATCAGGCGGTCGAGAGCGCCGAGCAGCGTCGCCTCGATCTCCGGCCCGCCGTCGAGGTACTTCAACAGCAGTGCCACCGCTTCGAGCGTCGACAATGCCTCGCGGCGCGGCTCGCGGCGGATTCGGCCGTAACGCGACTTGCGCTGCGGATTGAGCACCAGCCGCCGCAGCTTCAACAGCCACGGGTTGCGCCACCACAGCGTCTTGGCCTCTTTCCAGGTGCCGTCGAGCACGACCGCACCGTCGAGACCGCGCAAGATCGCCTCCCGATCCGCCGCGGGTTCGCCCCGCCGGTCGAGCGCGATGACTTCGCGCTGATCCCTGAACGCCGCCGGACGCGCCGAGCCGAGGTAGAGCACTGCCCAGCGCTTTGGATCAGCGGGACGGCCCACCGCCCGCGACAGGTTCGGCCAGGACAGCCCGACCACGAGCTCGGCCCGGTTCAGCATGGCGCGGGTCACCGCCGCCGTTGCCAACACCTCCTTCTTCTCCTGCGGATGCTGCAGGATCAGCACGAAAAATCGATTGTCGATCGGTTCCGCGCTCGCCATGACTGGCCTCCGTCCATCAACGGACAGCATAGCGGCAAAGGAGGGCAGCCATGGCTCTGGAAGTAAGGCGCATCGTCACCGGGCACGACGCGAGCGGGAAGGCCGTCATCACGACCGACGAGCGGCTTCCGGCCGTCAGCCGATTGGGGCGCCCGCACATCGCCGGGTGCGAGATCTGGTCGACGGATCGGATGCCGATCGACAATTCCGAAGCTGCCGATGGGACTCAGCGCAAAGGGTTCGTCACCCGCTACAACTATGTCGGCACGGGCCAGGGCACGGTCATCCGAATCACCGAATTCGCCCCCGGCGCGCCCAAATTCATGCACCGCACCGAAACGGTCGATTATGCCTTATTGTTGTCGGGCGAATGCGATCTCGAGCTCGACAGCGGCGAGGTGGCGCATCTGAAGCCCGGCGATGTCGTCGTCCAGCGCGGCACGATGCACGCCTGGGTGAACCACGGGCCGGCTCCTTGCGTCTTCGCCTTCATCCTGATCGACGCCAAGCCGGCTGAGGTGGCAGGGCAGGAGCTCCGCACCCACTTCCCCGCGCCCTGAGCGCAAGCCTCGCCTCCGCTTGTTCCCTCCCCCGCGGGCGGGGGAGGGCAGGCTGGGGGCCTCACGTCTCGACTAGGTCGAGCCTTCGCTCGATCCGGTCGAGGCGGTCGTGCATTCGATCGAGGCGTAACCCCATCTGCGCAATTTCGCCGGCCATGTGCGAGATGCTGCGCTCGATGGAGCCGAGGCGGCCGCGCTGCTCGCGCTGCTCTTCGCGTATCTCGCGCAGCTCCTCGCGGATGGCGCGGAGGTGCTCGAGAACCAGGTTCGGCGTTTCGTCTGCCATAATCGTAACAGTGTGTCTGAGGCGGGTGATGCGCAAGGCGTCGAGGCGCTATCGGCTTAGCGCGACGTTGAGGATCGCGGTCTTGCCGTCCTTGACGGCGCGCATCGCATTGCGGATCGCATCCGGAAGCTCGGAGGGCTTCTCGACCTTTTGGCCGGGGAGGCCGAAGGGCTTGCCGAGCTCGGCGTAGTCGGGGCCGTCGATCGTGACGCCGTGCCACATCTCGATGGCTTGCGCGACACCGTCGGGGTAGTGGTGCAGGTGGCCGGTCTGCATCGCGCGGTACTGGCCGTTGTTGCAGACGACGATCAGGATCGGCAGGTCGTTCCCCTTGGAGGCACCCAAGGCCTGAACCACCGGATTGTAGAGGAACGAGCCGTCGCCGATCAGTGCGGCGACCGGCCGCTGCGGTGCGCCGAGCTTGACGCCGAGTGCGGTGCCGAGCCCTTGCCCGAGCCCGCCGCCGGCGCGGAAAAAGCTCTGCGGCGCGGACCAAGGCAGATGCTGCTGCAGCATGCCGGCGTGGGTGATCGTTTCCTCGACATAGATCGCGTCCGCCGGCATCGCTTCGCGCAACGCGCCGACCAGTGCCAGCGGATCGATCTTATCGCCACCCTTCGCGTTGGCCTCGGCCGCGCGCTCCGCGGCCATGATGCGGTCGTGCTCTCGCTGCCACTGCGCACGCCGGTCGGCATGCTTGCCGGTGCCGATGCCGGCCGCCTTTGCGGCCTCGACCAGGAGGCGCAGCGAGGTCGCGACCTCGCCCTCGAGATAGTGGTCGGCTTGCAGACTCTGATAGACCATCGTGCCCTTGAGCGGGTTCTCGTCGATGGCGACGACGGTGCCGCTCGTCGGCTTATGGCTCGGCGGGTACCAGGGCGCCCGACAGGCGACCAGGAGCACGAGATCGGCATCCTTCAGTAACGGCTGGATACCGGTGCCGAGATGTAATGGATGGTTCTTCGGGAAGTTCGCAAAGGCGGCGCGCCCGCCGACCGGGATCCCGAACAGATCGGCGAGGTCGACGAGTGCCGTGAAGGCCGCGGGATCGCGGCCGGCGCTGTCGCTCAGAATGACCGGATTGCGGGCGGTGATCAGCTGTTCCGCAATCTTCTCGACATCGGCATCCTTGGCCCGGGTCTTAGGCGGCGGCGGGATCCGGCGCGGATTGTCGCGCGGCGTCCACTCCTGCAGCATCACTTCGAGCGGCGCGTTGAGGTAGACCGGCCCCATCGGGATCCGCTGGGCGAATTCGCCGGCGCGCACGACGTGCTCGTAGAGCGTGTGGACGTTCGCGGCCTGGGTCGCCCATTTGGTCACCGGCTCGACCAGGCGCTGCGGCCCGCCGACGATGCTGAGACTCCTATACCATTGTGGCTCTATCGCGAGCTCCGGGTCCTCGCCAAAGCTCATCGACTCGCCCGACATGATTACCATCGGCACCTCGGCGAGCATCGCCGAATGCATGCCGGCCGAGCCTTGCAACAGTCCCGCCCCGGCGTGCAGCAGCACCGCCTGCATGCGGCCGGTCATTTGCGTGTAGCCCATTGCCATGTCGACGGCCAAGGTCTCGTGCCAGCAGTCGATGTAGGAGGGACCGACCTTCTGGTTGACCTTCTGGCGGGCCAGCGCTTCCCACACCGGCGACCATTCCGAGCCGGGCGAGGAGATGATGTAGTCGAGGCCCAGGCTGCGAAACGCCTCGAGGATCGCCTCGCCGCCGTCGCAATACTGCTTCATCACCGGGCCTCCCATTCACCTCGACGTTCGCGCCATGATAGCCGGACCCCGGCGCGACGCGCTATCCTTCGTCCATTGCCCGCGTGCCGACACGCGAAGAGGAGATCAGCACCATGGAATTCGGCATGTTCCATCAGTTTCCGGCTCTTGCCGGCCGCAGCCAACGGGAGGCTTTCGAGGAAGCCTTTGCGCAGATCGATGCTGCCGAGCGCTGGGGCCTCGACGTGATGTGGCTGGCCGAGCTCCATTTCGACCCGCAGCGCTCGCTGCTGTCCGCCCCGCTCAGCATCGCCAGTGCGGTCGCCGCCCGCACCAGCCGCATCAAGATCGGCATCGCCGTGCAGGTGCTGCCCTTGTGCCACCCGCTGCGCATCGCCGAGGAAGGAGCAACGGTCGATCAGATCAGCGGCGGCCGGCTAATCTTTGGCGTCGGCCGGAGCGGATTGCCGCGGACCTACGAAGATTACGGCGTTTCCTACGCCGAGAGCCGCGACCGCTTCGCCGAAGTCCTCGACATTGTCGAGCAGGCCTGGTCGCAACCTTCCGTCTGCTACGAAGGCAAATATTACAGCTTCAAAAACATCACCGTCGCCCCGAAGCCATTGCAGAAGCCGTTGCCGCCGATCCGCATCGCCGCCGCCAGCCCCGACACCTACCCCCAGGTCGGCGAGCGCGGGCTGCCGATTTTCATCAACGCCCGCTACGGCTCGTTCTCCGAATTCGCCCCGGAGATCCGCAAATACCGGGAAGCCTACGCTGCGGCCGGCCACCCCGGCCGTGGACAGGTTTATCTGCGGGTCCCGACCTATCTCGCCGAGACGGAGGACCGGGCGCACTCCGAGCCGGAACAGAGCCTGATGCATTTTTACGGCGAGCAGGCCCAGCGGCTGCGGGATTCGCTGAGCCGCGCCGGCACGCGAGCGATCGAGGGCCGGGCCGAGCGGCTGAAGCGGATCGAGAACCTGACCTATGACGAGGCGTTGACCGGCCAAGTCCTGGTCGGGACGCCGGCGATGGTGACGGATCGCTTAGGGGCGCTTCAGGAGGAGCTCGGCATCGACGGCATCCTGGCGGAAATAAACTGCGGCGGGCTCGTCTCCCACGATCGCGTGATGACCGCCCTGCACCTGCTCTGCGAGGAGGTGATGCCGTGTTTTCATTAGTCCAAAGCTGAGAGGGTAGGGGATGCCGGGTCCTTTGCATGGGTATCGGATCGTCGATCTGACCTCGAACGTGGCCGGGCCGCTCGGCACAATGATCCTCGCCGACCAGGGGGCCGACGTGATCAAGGTCGAGGCCCCCGACGGCGGTGACGCCACCCGCGCCGGCGGCAACCGGCGGGCCGGGTTTACCGCCTCGTTCCTGAACAACAACCGCAACAAGCGCTCGATCGTCCTCGATCTGAAGACCGCGGGCGGGTTGCAAGCCTTGATGCGGCTGGTCGCCGGCGCCGACGTCTTTGTCCAGAACTTTCGCCCCGGCGTCGCCGAGCGCCTCGGGGTCGGCGAGGACGCGGTTCGCGCGGTAGCGCCTAACATCGTCTATGTCTCGATCAGCGGGTTTGGCGAGAGGGGCCCCTATGCGGCAAAGCCGGCCTACGACCCGGTGATCCAGGGCTTTTCGGGGCTGGCGACGATCCAGGCGGGTTCGGACGAGGCGCGCCCGCGGCTGTTGCGCACGATCCTGCCGGACAAACTGACCGCGATCACCGCCTCGCAGGCGATGACCGCGGCGCTGTTGGCACGCGAACGAACCGGAGAAGGCCAGCATGTCCGGCTGTCGATGCTGGAAGCCGTGGTGGCGTTCCTGTGGAGCTCGGATATGGGCGGACAGACCTTTGTCGGCGACGAGCCCGCGCAACAGGAAGCGGCGACGGCCTTCGATCTGATATACGAAACGGCCGACGGCTACATGACCGTGGCGGCGCTGACCGACCGTCAATGGGCCGGACTGGCGCGCGTGGCCGAGCGGCCCGAATGGCTCGAGGACGAGCGGTTCAAGACCTCGGCTTTGCGCCAGAAAAACATCGATGCGCGGCTGCAGCTGACCCAAGAGGTGCTGCTGACGCGGCCCGCCGCGGAGTGGCTCGAACGCCTGACCGCGGCAGGTGTGCCCTGCGCCCCGGTGCAGACCCGCAACCAGCTGATCCGCCATCCGCATGTGCGCGAGATCGGGATCGTCGTCGAGACCGAGCACCCGGCAGCGGGCCGGCTGCGCCAGGCGCGGCCGGCGGCGCGGTTCTCAGGCACTCCGCCGGAAATTCGCCGCGGCGCCCCGCGCCTCGGCGAGCACACGGAGGAAATCCTTGCCGGGCTCGGCTATTCGCCCGCCGAGATCGCCGCCCTGCGCGGGGAGTAACACCAGCGTCATTGCGAGCGGATTGAAGCAATCTCGTGCCGGTTTTGCTCGGTTCCCGAGATTGCTTCGTCGCTGCGCTCCTCGCAATGACAAGCTAATGTTCTTTTTCTGATGAGCTTAGGGCGTGTCGTCAATTATTTCGGGTCTGCACGTGAAACGAGTCAACGTTGAGCCGATGCGTAGTAAATAGAGTCTATCGCTGCAGTAATTTATGTGATTCATGGAGAGTCGGCTTGGCACAAGGCTGACCCATGAACCGATAGG
>Ga0209040_10000911_pt1 | contig 23106 bp, 24 predicted proteins | sample BogFormECP12_OM3_FD_188240 | JGI IMG/M metagenome (GOLD analysis project Ga0209040, IMG submission 188240) | Bog forest soil microbial communities from Calvert Island, British Columbia, Canada - ECP12_OM3 (SPAdes) (version 2) | ecosystem: Environmental > Aquatic > Freshwater > Wetlands > Bog ... | reverse complement strand
CGTCCAAGCGAATCAGCCTGTGAGACAACGCAAGTCCCTCCACAGCGGGGCAGTATCACAAGCAGACGTATTCGCATTACATGCGAATAACCAATTTACCACCTGACATAATATAAATTATTAGTAGATGTGCTAAGTAGCTAGGATGGCTATGTCCGTGTAGCGGCCGACAGCTGCCCGGCGCGAAATGGCCGAAAGTGCGTTGCGGCCCACACGGTAGTGTTCGACCTGGCAGCGCGGCTACCGTCACAGCAACTAATTCGCGAAACCGACTGTCATCAGATCGATTCAAGGAAACCTGAGCGGCTCCGTTCGTGACAGCCCGCCGGCGGGCGTGCACGCGGCCAGCTCCGCCGCTCCGAACCCCCTCCTACCCGTAGAAATCGTCACTGTGACAAAAGAAGGTGCGTCGATAGCTTGCTGCCAGCAGCGTCGAGTGGTCGTTGATCCCGTTTCGGCCGTGAGGATGTCGACGCGCGGTGATCGGATCACCAAATCACAGTGTGATCGGAGGTGCGCAGCAGATTGTCGAGCCGATGTTCCTCTTAGATACGTCGTGATGGGTGCACCGATCACAGCTTTTGCGGTGTGTCGCCTCATCGCCACCGACTACCCCCCGAGGGGCACCATCACAACATCAACGCGGCAGCGGTGTTGCGTTGCCCAGCGCGGCCGGCTAAGCCGAATGCCGAATGCCGAGGGAGTGTTATGCCGCGAGGTCGGTGGCCCAGGCGTGAACCGCAGCATCACTACCGACGATTTGTGTCTTGATCGTCATGGAGGGCGTGTAGAGCGTGCCCACCCAACGCCCCATCTCAAGGTCCACCCGTAGCACCGAACCGTCGGGCAACCTGTAATGCCCAGTGCGCATTGCTGTGCCCATTGGCCGGTCCCATCGGTGTCGCTGCGGCCCCGGTGCGCCGCACTCTGATATATACGGTCGAGCAGTGGGTGTAGTTCGATGGCACGGTGGTGCTTCCGGGGGAAGTATACCGACAACAGCTCTGTGCGAACGCAATCCGCGCACGGGTGTCGTCGTCGAACTTGCCGTCCGGCGCGTCGAACACGTCGGGGTAGCCGGCGCACCGCGCGCCACTCAGGCGCGGGGTGCCGGCAAGGACGGCCTCGAGCAATCGGCGGAGATGCCACGCGCTGGCGTGCCGAAGGTGGATTGACGGGCTGCCGCGCCGCCACAAGCCGTTAGGCGTGACCGCCGCCGTGCTGCGCCGAAGCTAAGGCTCGACATCGATTTCGTCCACCAATGGTCCCGGTACCGGCTTGCAGGACATGGTCATTCCCCGTGGGACCACCCGCACAGTTTGACCGCCGACCAATGGGGGAATGCAAGGAAGGCTGCGGGCGTGTCGCACGCTCACGCGGTTGGTGCAGCTGGCATTACAGGCGCTGGCGGGCCGGTAAGCCACTCGACAGCCCTGTGCGCGGCTACCAGAGAAACGAGGAAGACCCGGACGGGAAGGTTGTCCCCATCCAGGCCTCTCGTTCGCCGTCTCCCAAGCGCAAGTCTCCGTTCGCCAAGGAGATGGCGTTGCTGCGGTCCCTCGGCTCCGCTAGCTCGATAACGGACGGCTATCGAGCGATCCACAGCCGGTCTTGGACACGGGCCGGGAATCGTTGCAACGTGGACAGCATGATGCCTGACATGACTCGCGCCATCGGCGACCCGGACCCGGTGCGCGCCAGGGGCATGTGGTGCCACCTCCGCGAGGAGGACGGCCGGGTCGTGCGCTACTGCTATATGGCGAACTACCGGATCATGGAGCCAGGCGTCGAGCGGAGCTGACCAGATACGAAGAAGGCCCGGAGGGCCTACGACGGCAACTGTTGCTCGCTCACACTTAGGCTTCTGAGCGCGACCAGCAGCACGGCACCGGCGAGCCCGATCGGAATCGCCCGGCTCATCACGAATTTGGCTAACCGGTAGAAGAATATCTGCTCAACCGGGCGGTTGACGGGTGTTTTTCATCTAGCCACCTGCTGTCAGTGCACGTAGGTGGATCTGAACGCCGACACGGCATTTCGGCCGATGCTTCTGATCGTCAAGCAAGCCCGCGCGGTTGCCGATGTGCTTGTTGACAACACGACACACTCTTTGATGTCGCGCTCCATTACGATGACATCCAATCGAGCGCATAGCTTTTGGATGTCAACCATTGAATGAGACGGGGAGATGTGAACGTGTCAGCACCGCAGTACGGCGACTACCAGTACGAGATCTACTTCGACGGTCTGGAGGGCCGGCTGCCGAAATATCCGGTCGATTTCGCGTCGCTGGAGCGCGCGGCGGGCGAGGTGTTGCCCGCCTTTGTGCATTCCTACGTCGCCGGCGGCTGCGGTGACGAGGGCACCCAGCGGGCCAACGTGGACGCGTTCTCCCGCGCTGCGATTGTGCCGCGCATGCTCGTCGGTGCGACCGAGCGTGATCTGTCGGTGTCGCTGTTCGACATGACGTTGCCGACGCCGGTGTTCATGTGCCCGATCGGCGTCATCGGTCTGTGCTCGCAGGATTTCCACGGCGACATCGCGGTCGCCAAGGCATCCGCGCAGACCGGGGTGCCGATGGTGGCCTCCACGTTGACCCAAGATCGCATGGAAGATGTGGTGCCCTATGCCGGCGACACCCCGGGACTGTTTCAGCTCTACACCCCCACCGACAAGGACCTCGCCGCCAGCTTTTTGGCTCGCGCCGAGAACGCCGGCTATCAGGCCGTCGTGGTCACCTTGGACACCTGGACCACCGGGTGGCGGCCGCGGGATCTGAACACCGGCAACTTTCCGCAGCTGCGCGGCTACGTGCTGCAGAACTACTTCACCGACGAGGTGTTCCTCAACCGGCTGGCCAAATCCCCCGACGAGGACCCGCGAGCGGCCGCCCTGGAATGGATCAAGGTGTGGGGCAACTCGCTGCGGTGGCAGGACCTGGACTGGCTGCGCTCACTGACCAGCCTGCCGATCCTGCTCAAGGGCATCCAACACCCGGACGACGTGCGCCGCGCCCGCGATTACGGGGTGGACGGCATCTACTGCTCCAACCACGGCGGCCGCCAGGCCAACGGCGGCCTCCCGGCCCTCGACGCCCTACCGGCCGTGGTCGAGGCCGCCGACGAAATGCCGGTGTTGTTCGACTCCGGCGTGCGCAGCGGCTCCGACGTGGCCAAAGCCCTGGCGCTGGGGGCCACCGCCGTGGGAATCGGCCGCCCCTACGCCTACGCCCTGGCCGTCGGCGGCACCGACGGCGTCGTAGCCCAACTGCGCGCCATCCTCGCCGAACTGGACCTACTGATGGCCATCGACGGGCACCCCACCATCGCAGACCTGCGTGCAGCAGGCGTTCAACGCACCTAACCGCAGCGCCCCGCAGTTGCTGCGGGAGAGGGTCCACGCCATCGCCGCCGCGATGTGGCAGCCCGAATACGACAAAGGCGATAACGATGGGAACCGTTGACGCTCCAACGATTCTGAACATCCCGATCGGCATCGACGCCAGTGGCACCCGGCGGGAGACCGACTCGATGGGCGCGATTGAGGTGCCCGCCGACAAGTATTGGGGCGCGCAGACGCAGCGATCGCTGATCCACGTCTCGATCGGCACCGACCGGATGCCCAAATCGGTGTATCACGCCTACGGCTATGTCAAGAAGGCGGCGGCGCGGGTCAACGCGCGCGCGGGCCGGCTGGCGGGCTGGAAAGCCAAGCTGATCGGCCAGGTCTGCGACGAGGTGATCGCGGGCGATCTCGACGAGCACTTCCCGCTATATGTCTGGCAGACCGGCTCGGGCACCCAATCCAACATGAACGTCAATGAGGTGATCAGCAATCGCTGCGTTCAGCTCGTCGGCGGCGAACTGGGGTCTAAAGCACGACTCCGCCGATGGTGCAAAAATCGGGCGAACGTACCAACCATATTCACAGTCCCGAGGTGCACACCGCGACGTCGACAGAGCGACTTAGCAGCGCGTTTCCGCGCTGTTGCGGTGCGACACCGAGCGGCCCACAGCTCGCACCTAGCCGGACCGGCCCACGATTGACTCATCAGTCAACAACTCAGGCGGCCGGCTTCTCCCGCCTCTGGTCAAGCCAGCGGAGTTTGCTGCCCCGGGCTCAGCGAACAGGTAGTGTGTTGCCCTGTGGTTGAGCCTTCCATTCCCGCAATGTTGCGCCAGTGCGTCAATCTGCACCCCGATGGCCTGGCGTTCAAGTTTATTGATTACGACCGGGACTGGGACGGTGTTGCCGAATCCGTGACGTGGTACCAGTTGTATCGGCGAATGGTGAACGTGGCCCGTGAACTCAGGAATTGTGCATCGCCCGGCGACCGCGTCGCGATATTAGCTCCGCAGAGCCTGGATTACATCTATGCGTTTCTGGGTGCATTGCAGGCCGGGCTTATCGCGGTGCCGCTTTCACTTCCGCAGGGTGGCGCCACCGACGAGCGCGTTGATGCCGTCATGCAGGACGCGTCGCCCACCGCCATTCTCACCACATCCGCCGTCATAGACGATATCGCCCAACAGATTACCCCGCAGCCCTTCGAAGCCGCCCCGACGACCATCGAGGTCGACCGGATAGACCTGGACGCTCCGATACCGTCCGATGTCGAGCACGACAGCCGTCAAACTCCTGTATATTTGCAATATACTTCCGGGTCGACCCGTACTCCGGCCGGGGTGATGATTACTTATCGAAATTTGCTGAGCAATTTGCAGCAACTGATCTCCGGCTATTTCAGGCATCTCGGAGGAGTTCCCCCACAGGACGGCCTTCTTATCTCGTGGCTGCCGTTCTATCACGACATGGGTTTGGTACTGGGAGTTTGCGCGCCGATTATGGCGGGATTTCCCGGTGTGCTGACCAGCCCGGCAGCGTTCTTGCAGCGACCGGCCCGGTGGATACAACTGATGTCGACCGAAGGTCGGGCGTTCTCGGCGGCACCGAACTTCGCCTTCGAACTGGCAGCGGCCAGAACATCGGACGACGATCTGGCCGGGTACGACCTCAGCCGCATAGGGACCATCCTCAGCGGCAGCGAGCGAGTGCATCCCGCGACCCTCAAGCGCTTCACCGACCGGTTCGCGCCCCTCAATTTTGACGAATCGGCGCTCCGCCCCTCGTATGGGCTCGCGGAAGCAACGGTGTACGTGGCGACCAGCAGGTCCGGCGAACCACCCACGATCGTCGAGTTCGACGCCGACGAACTGTCCGCCGGGCAGGCGAAACGGTCCGCGGGCGAGGGCAGTACCCCGCTGGTCAGTTACGACGTGCCGCAATCACCGACCGTGCGGATCGTCGATCCCGACACCTGCACCGAATGCCCGGAGGGAACGGTCGGCGAGATCTGGGTTCACGGCGACAACGTCGCCGTCGGCTACTGGAACAGGCCCGCCGAGACCGAGCGCACCTTCGGGGGAAAGATCGTCGATCCGTCCGACGGCACACCCGATGGGCCATGGCTGAAGACCGGCGATTCGGGCTTCATTTCCGAGGGCAAGCTGTTCATCATCGGGCGCATCAAGGACCTGCTGATCGTTTATGGGCGCAACCACTCCCCCGACGACATCGAAGCGACGATCCAGGAGATCACGCAGGGCCGGTGCGTGGCGATAGCGGTTCCGGCCGATGGCGGCGTCGAGAAGCTGGTCACTGTCATCGAGGTCAAAAAACGCGGCACCTCCCCGGAGGAGGTGACGCGCAAGCTGGGCGAAGTCAAACGTGAAGTGACCGCTGCGATCTCGACCTCGCATGGCCTGAGCGTGGCCGATCTCGTGCTGGTATCCCCCGGTTCGATTCCCATCACCACCAGCGGCAAGGTCAGGCGAGCGGAGAGCGTGAAGCTGTACCGGCGGGGCAAGTTCAACCGCGTGGAAGCATAACGCCACGGGCAACCAGCATCCCTACGCGTTCAGGTCGGCGAGGGCCGCCTGCGCCGCGTTGTAGCCGGGGATGAACGTGATCCCGGGCCCGCCGTGGCATCCGGTGCTGGCCAGGTACAGCCCGTCGACCGGGATCGGCTGCCCGATAAAGCCTTTCGGGCCGGGCCGGTTGGGGCCGATCTGCTGTGCATGGAACAAGCCGTGGCAGTAGTCGCCACCCGGGGCACCGAACATAACGCCCATGTGCTTGGGCGTGAAGGTGGTGTGCCGGCTGATGCTGCGTTCGAAGTTCGGCGCCAATCGGGTGATCTTATCGATCACTCGCTGACCCATTTCGACCTTCGCCGCGCCGTAGTCCACTTCGCCCTCGATCGGGAACCACAGCGCGAACGCCGACGCGGCGTGCTTACCCTCGGGTGCCAGATCGGGATCATTCTGTGAGGGGATCTGGAAGACGACCGTCGGGTCGGCGGGCACGATCCCGCGCCGGCAGTCCTCCCACTGCTGCTGGACTTCCTCCGGTGTGCTGAAGATGCCGATGGACGCCTGCATGCTCGGATCGTTGAGCGCCTCATAGGGCGCGACGAACTCGGGGGCCTCGTCCAGCGCGAAGTGCATCTGGATGTAACTGCCGCGGTGGTCGATCCGCGCGTAGCGCTCGCGGATGTCGGCGGGCAGCGCCGAAGGGTCGATCAATTCGTTGAGCGTCATGTCGGGCGCGATCGCGGAGACGACGATCGGGGCGGTCAGGGTCTCCCCCGCCTCGGTGCGCACCCCGCTCACACGGGCGTCGCTGACGAGGATTTCGGTCACCTTCGTGCGCAGCCGAACCTCGCCACCGCCGCTGACCAGCGAGCCGGCCAGGTGCGCCGTGAGCGCGCCGATGCCGCCGCGCAGCTTCTTCATCTGCATGGTGTCGCCGTCGGGCACGCCGAGTCCGAAGGCAAGCGCGGCCGCGCTGCCCGGCGTGGCCGGGCCGCGGTAGAGGGTGTTGACGGCCAGCACCGTCATCGAGCCGCGCAGCGCGCCGTGCTTCTCGCGGTCCGGAAGGTAGCGGTCCAGCACGTCGGTGACCGACCCGAATAGCATGTCATCGATGGCCGAGCGCTCGAATTCGTTTGTGGCGCAGGCATACATCTCGTCGAGCGTCTTGGGCGGCGTGCCGGCCTCGAACCGGCCCAGCGCCCGCGTCGGTGCCTGGGCCCAAGCCATCAGCCCCGCCATGCCGTTGACGGCGTCGGCCCCGTGCACCTCGTTGAGGTGGGTGAACAGCTTGATCGGGTCGCTGTACTGAATCATCGGGTCGTCGCCGACGCCGCGTAGCGCTACCGACATCACGTCCAGGTTGATGGTCGGCAACGTGTCCAGGCCGAGCTCCTGCTTGACGACCGGCGCGGTCGGGAATTGCACCGAGCCCGCGATCTCGAACTGGTACCCGTCGAAAAGCTCCACGGTAGAGGCCATCCCGCCGGCGTAGAGCTTCGATTCCAGGCACAGGGTCCGTAGCCCCGCCTTCTGCAGCAGCACCGCCGCGGCCAGCCCGTTGTGCCCGGCACCGATAACTATCGCGTCATATTCGCCCATTAGCCGCCCTCCGGAATGCAGGCTGACACGGACCCAAAGTTTTGTCAATTATGACGAAAGTCGTTGCTCGGACGCCGGCACCCACGCGTCCGTGATGCCGGCCCGCAACGACTCCAGCGCCGCGTGGCACACCCGCGCCAGCTCACCCAGCGACCGATCATCACCGAGCATCCAGAATTCCATCGCGCCGAAGACCGCGGCCGCGATGCAGCGAGCCGTCACCGCCGCGCGCAGGCGGGCATCCGGTGTTCCGCGGGTTTTCGTGCCCGCGCAGCTACGTCGTTGCAGCTGCGTTTGGATGGCATCGGCGAAGTCGGCCTGGACTTCCTGGATGTGGCGCACGATCCGGCCGGGGTCGAGCTCGCCGCCCCGCAGGCTGGCGATTTTCGTCACGGCTTCAACGTCATATGGAAACGCGAAGATGGCCGCCTGCACGGAATCGATGATCGGCTCGTCGGCCGGCCTGGCGTCCAGCGCGGTGCGAAACCAGTTCAGCCCGGTGTAGTCAGCAAACAGCAGATCGTGCTTGGACGTGAAGTGCCGATAGAACGTCCGCAACGACACTCCGGCGTCCGCCGCGATCTGTTCAGCCGACGTGTCCGCGACACCCTGAGCCAGGAATCGCACCAGCGCGGCCTGGCGCAGCGCCTCCCGGGTGCGTTCGCTACGCGCCGTCTGCGCGCGCCTGACCATGCCAGTAAGGTACCCGAAATTTTCATGCGTTGATTACGAGCCGTTGTGTCAATATTGACAAAACTTCTGGCCCAGGGTGAGACTGCGGCCATGGTCTCCATCATCGTGCACTTTCTGCTCGGGCTTGCCTGCATCGGCTGGATCATCGCATCCAACCGGACGGTTTTCGCCAAGCCGGCCAACGGGCCGTGGCTCTCTCCGCTGGAATTCGTGTACTACGCCGTCGGCATCGCGTCGATCGTGCTGGGCTATTACTTCAACATCAAATTCGTCGGCGAGGCGCACGGGCAGGGGAACCTGGTCTCGGGGCCGGCCAGCTACCCGAGCTTCCTGAAGGGGCAGTTCGCCAGCTCGGCGGCTGGGTCGGGCATCTCGGACTACCTCATCGCGAATGTCATTCTGCTGCCACTGTTCACGATCGTCGACGGCCTGCGGCGCGGCATCCGGCGCCCGTGGCTGTACTTCTTGTGCAGCTTCTTCACCAGCTTCTCCTTCCCGCTGGCCTTCTACTTCGCCACCATGGAGCGGCAGCGCCGGCACGCACAGGCCCGCGAGACGGTGGACGCCTAAAACTCAGCGAGCCGCCGCGACGGGTTTGGTGGCACGCCAGCGGTGGCGGGTGCCGTTGGCGTCGATATGGATATCGGTGAATCCGGCCTTGCGGAGCCGCGCCGGGAGATCCCCCGGTGGGATCGGGTTGTAGGTGTCGGCGATGTGCTTGAGCCGAAACGACACCGATGGCACGCCGTCACTGCCGGCGAAAGCACAACCCGGTTGCAGCAGCCTGAACGCTTCGCCGAACAACTGATCTTGCAACTGCGGGCTGGGAACGTGGTGCAGCATCGTGAAGCACACCACAGAAGTGAACTGTCCGTCGGGAAGCCCGGTGTTGGTGCCATCGCCATGGATGATGCATGCCCGATCACCGTAGAGGCGGTTCAGGCGCTCGGCCATCGAGCGGTCGACCTCGACGGCGGTGAGCGAGGTCGTCCGGTCGAGGAGAGCACGTAGCGTCGCGCCGTAGCCCGGGCCGATTTCCAGGGTCCGGGGGCCCAGTTCGACCTGGTCTAAGGCCCAGGGCAACAGCTGATCAGCCACCATTTTTGCCCAGCTCGCCGAGCTACAACGAAATCGGTGAAGCAGATTCATCGCCATGACGGAGACGCTATGTGGGCGCCCTAGCAGCGGGCTTCCGATATTCTGCAGTGAAATGTCGGAAAACAGCCATTCGCTGGTTACTTCGTCGCTATCGCTGCCGCCGGGCGCGCGGATCGAGCGGCACCGCCACGACTCGCACCAGATCGTCTACCCGTCCTCGGGCGCGGTCTCCGTGACCACCCCCGCGGGCACCTGGATCACGCCGGCCAACCGGGCGATCTGGATACCGGCGGGATGTTGGCACGAGCACAGGTTTCACGGCCACACGCAGTTTCATGGTGTCGCACTGGACCCGGAACGCTACAGCCGGGGACCGGTGGCGCCAACCGTGCTCGCGGTCAGTCCCTTGATGCGAGAACTCATCATCGCTTGTTCGCAAACCGACGCAACCCACGCCGACGAACATCACCGGATGCTGGCCGTGCTGCACGATCAGCTGCAAGCAACGAGTATCCGTGAGCCACTGTGGATTCCAACGCCGGTCGACGGCCGTTTGCGACAAGCGTGCGCGCTGATCGCCGACAACCTGACTGAGCCGTTGACCCTGCAGCAGATCAGCAACCGAATCGGCGTCAGCCAGCGCACGCTCAGCCGCCTGTTCGGCGACGAACTGGCCATGACCTTCCCGCAATGGCGCACCCAGTTGCGCCTGCAGCACTCGCTGATGTTGCTCGCCGAGCATCACGACGTCACTTCGGTGGCGCTGAAATGCGGCTGGGCCACACCGAGCGCCTTTATCGACACCTACCGGCGCGCCTTCGGACACACCCCGGGTGCTCGCCGTCCCTAGTCCCGATGGTGGCGACCCGCTTCGCCCGGTTCCAGGACCTCGGTGCCCACATACGGGACCAGCGCCTCGGGCACCCGCACGCTGCCGTCGGGCCGCTGGTGGTTCTCCAGGATCGACACCAGCCACCGGGTGGTGCCCAGCGTGCCGTTCAGCGTCGCCGCGATCTGCGGCTTGCCATTGTCGTCCCGGTAGCGCGTCGCCAGCCGGCGCGCCTGGAAGGTGGTGCAGTTCGACGTCGACGTGAGTTCACGGTAGGTCTGCTGCGTCGGGACCCAGGCCTCGCAGTCGAACTTGCGGGCGGCCGACGAGCCGAGATCGCCCGCGGCCACGTCGATCACCCGGTACGGCACCTCGATTCGCGCCAGCATCTCGCGCTGCCAGCCCAGCAGACGCTGGTGTTCGGCCTCGGCATCGTCCGGCTTGCAGTAGACGAACCCCTCCACCTTGTCGAACTGGTGGACTCGGATGATGCCGCGGGTGTCCTTGCCGTAGCTGCCGGCCTCGCGACGGAAACACGACGACCAGCCCGCGTAGCGCAGCGGCCCACCCGACAGATCCAGGATCTCGTCGGAGTGGTAGCCCGCCAGCGGCACCTCCGAGGTGCCCACCAGATAGAGGTCATCGGCTTCCACCCGGTACACCTCGTCGGCGTGGGCGCCCAGGAAACCGGTGCCGGCCATCACCTCCGGGCGCACCAGCACCGGCGGGATCACCGGGATCAAGCCATTCTCGACGGCCAGCCGCAGCGCCAACTGCAGCAGGCCCAGCTGTAGCAGCGCGCCCCGACCGGTCAGGAAGTAGAACCGCGAACCGGATACCTTGGCACCGCGCTGCATGTCGATGAGGCCCAGCGACTCGCCCAGTTCCAAGTGGTCCTTTGGGTTGTTCAACTGCGGCGGATCGCCGACGATATCGAGCACCGCGTAGTCGTCCTCGCCACCCGCGGGCACCCCGTCCAGAATGACGTTCGAGATGGCCATGTGTGCCGCGGTGAACGCCGTCTCGGCCTCGGCCTGGGCGGTTTCCGCGGCTTTTACCTGCTCAGCGAGTTCCTTGGCGCGCTGCAGTAACGCCGGGCGCTCTTCGGCTGATGCGGAGCCGACGCTCTTGCTGGCGGTTTTCTGTTCCGCGCGCAGCGAATCGGCGGCCGAAATCTTGGCCCGACGGTCGGCATCGGCCGTCAGCAAGGTATCCACCAGCGCCGGGTCTTCGCCACGGCTGAGTTGGGACCGGCGTACGGCGTCGGGGTCCTCCCGGAGCAGCTTCAGGTCGATCACGGCCCTGAGATTACTTTTGATGCTCCGGTCAGATCGCGTCAGCTGGCTGAGCCGCCCGCTAACGATCTCGCCAACAATCCCATAACACTACATCTGCAACACTTGTCACGCGGCTAGGCCGGTCCTGTCAGAATGGAGCGGATGTCCGACACGCCCGAGAAGGAACCTGTACCCACCAGCGAGCCCCTTGGTGAGCTCGTCGAGCCCGCCGGCGACCCCGCCGCCGAGCCAATCGACGACCTGCCCGGTGAGCACGTCGACGAGGCGGAAGACTCTCCGGCCAGATCTCGGTGGCCACGCGCGTTGCAACCGACGGCGACCAGGCGCGCACTGCTGCTCACCGCTCTTGGCGGCCTGCTGATCGCCGGGCTGGTCACCGCGGTTCCCGCCGTCGGCACCGGACCCGGGCGGCTGGCGGGCTATATGGATAGCGATCCGGTTCCCAGCACCGGCACCAAGAGCAACGCCGCCTTCAACCGTGCCGCCAGCGGTGACTGCCTGATGTGGCCGGAGGGCAATCCGGATGCCGCGAGCATCGTCAATTGCGCAGACGAGCATCGGTTTGAAGTCGCCGAGTCCATCGATATGCGGACTTTCCCCGGCTCGGAGTACGGCCCCAACGCTGCTCCCCCGTCGCCGACCCGCATTCAACAGATCACCCAGGAACAATGCGAAGCCGCGGTGCGCGGGTACCTCGGTACCAAGTTCGATCCCAACAGCAAATTCAGTGTCAGCATGCTGTGGTCCGGTGACAGAGCGTGGCGCCAGTCCGGCGACCGCCGCATGCTGTGCGGGCTGCAGCAGCCCGGCCCGAACAACCAGCAGATCGCGTTCAGGGGCAAGGTCGCCGACATCGACCAGTCCAAGGTCTGGCCGGCCGGCACCTGCTTGGGCATTGACTCGGCAACCAACCAGCCGATCGATGTTCCCGTCGACTGCGCGGCGCCGCACGCAATGGAGGTGACCGGCACGGTCAACCTGGCCGAGAAATTCCCCAATGCGCTGCCCGCCGAAGCGGAGCAGGACGGATTTATCAAAGACTCCTGCACCAAGATGACCGACGCCTACCTCGCGCCCGTCATGTTGCGTACCACCACCCTGACGCTGATTTACCCCACCGTGTCGCTGCCCAGCTGGGCGGCGGGTAGCCGTGAGGTCTCGTGCAGCATCGGCGCCACACTGGGCAACGGGGGCTGGGCCAACTTGGTGAACAGCGCCAAGGGAGCGCTGTTGATCAACGGTCAACAGCCGGTGCCGCCGCCCGATATCCCCGAGGAAAGACTCACCTTGCCGTCGATTCCAGTTCAAGCGCCGGCTCCGCAGCAAAGCGCCCCGCCAGACACCATGCCGCCGGGCAATCAGCACCTCCCACAGCAGCCGGTTATGACGGCGCCCAGGTCGACCGCGTCGCAGGCGCCCGCGGCTCCACCGTCGCCGGCCACTCAGGCACCCCAGGCCCCACCCCCGCCGGACGGCGGAGCCCCACTGCCGCCGGACGGCGGAGTGCCACCGCCGCCCGCCCAGCAACCGGCTGGCCCGCCACCGGGACCAGCCGAGCCCGCGCCACCGGGCTAACCGGGTGGCCGTGCGGATGAACCCGCAGCGGTTCGACGAACTGGTCTCCGACGCACTGGACCTTATTCCGCCCGAACTGGCCGCCGCCATGGACAACGTCGTCGTGTTGGTCGCCGACCGCCACCCCGACGACGCCGACCTACTCGGACTGTACGAAGGGGTGGCGTTGACCGAGCGGGACTCCGACTACGCCGGAGCATTGCCGGACGCCATCACGATCTACCGCGAGGCCCTGCTGGAAGCCTGCGATTCCGACAACGAAGTCGTCGAGGAGGTGGCGATCACCGTGATCCACGAAATCGCCCACCATTTCGGCATCGACGACGACCGGCTGGAAGAACTGGGCTGGGCCTAATCTCGCTCTGGGGCTTCCTTTTCGGTGGGCGCGGCATCCCGAATTTGGGCCGGCCCGGTGCTATGAAAGGCGTATGAGCGCCGACTGCCGCGATTGCCGGGCGGGCTTGGATCACTGCCACGGCACCATCATTCGCCATTCAGTGGGCCGGTTACTGGGCCGGTCGGAATGTACCGAGCCGGGCTGCATCAGCCCTGAGCTGTTGCCGCACAGTTTCGTCATCGATTGCGATGCCGTCGGCTGCGAATGCGCTGAATTGCTTGCGCTGGCGGTCTGATCTGTAGTCAGCCCATCGGGTCGCTGCTCGACCTCACGGCATCGGCAACACAGCTGGAATCGGGCTCGGGATAAAACGGCGGCGTTAGTGCTCCCCACCGCACACAGCTCCACCGCCCGTCGGTAATGGGTGCCAACACCACCGACTCGGCGTTGTCCAGATGGTTGTCCAGCGCAAAGTTCCCGTCCACTCCGGCCAGCACCGCCGAGGCCAGCCGGATCGCCGCGCCATGGCTCACGACGACGATGTCGCCGTCGAAGTCGTCGTCGTCGAGATAGCGCATTCGCAGGTCGGCGAGCACCGGCACGTATCGGTCCAACACCTCGTTACCAGTCTCGCCGCCGGGCAGTGGCAGGTCGAGCTCGCCACGGTGCCATCGGTCGTAGATCGCATTGAATTCGGCGACCGCCTCGTCGTCGTTGCGGTTTTCCAGCTCCCCGACCTGCACCTCGTGAATGCCGGCAACCTCGTGGGCAGGCATGTCGAGTTCAGCACCGATCACCGCGGCCGTCTCCGACGCCCGGGTGGCCACCGAGTGCGCCAGCATTGCCGGCCGCCCCGAACCCTGGGCGAACGCCAAGGCCTGATCACGGCCCAACGGCGTCAGCGCCGCACCGGGCGGCCGGGTGTCCAATCTTCGCTCCACGTTGCCGTAGGACTGGCCGTGTCGCAGCAGCACCAAGCGACCGCTCATGGCCTGGTCCTCCCCGACGTCCTGTCCGGCATCCCCGCTGATCCCGAAGCCCGGGATTGCTCGGGCTTCCCGTCCCGCAGCCCCGCCAGCCAGCGCGACGCCTCGTCGGGCGGCAGCGGCACTGACTTCCCTGGGCCTGTGGCCCCGCTTGTCGGCCAGGAACCTAGATAACGCACGTCCGCACAACGACGGTGCAGCGCCTTGAGTGCCTCGGCGACGGCGTCGTCATCGATGTGGCCGACGCAGTCCACGAAGAACAGGTAGGTGCCAAGTCCGGTGCGGGTGGGCCGGGACTCGATCCGGGTGAGGTCGATGCCGCGGATGCCGAATTCGGCCAACGCGGCCACCAGCGCGCCGGGCGCGTTGTCGATACGCAAAACCGCCGAGGTGCGATCGGCCCCAGTGCGGGCCGGCGGCGGGCCCGGTGGGCCAACCAGGACGAAACGGGTGCGGGCGTTGGATTCGTCGACGACACCCTCCGCCAGTGCGGCCAGACTCCAGTGGGTGGCGGCCAGGGGCGACGTCACCGCGGCGTCGACCCGGCCGTCGGCGACCTGCCGTGCCGCGTCGGCATTCGAGTACGCCGGCCGCAGTTCGGCGCCGGCCAGATGGGCGGCGAGCCACTGCCGTACCTGTGCCTCCGCGACCGGGAAGGCCGCCAGCGTGCGTACGTCGGCGGCACTGCGGCCGGGTTTGACGACGATGCTGAACGTCACGTCCAGCGTTGTTTCGGCGTAGACCTGCAGGGGCGAACCGATGGCCAAGCTGTCCAGCGTGGGCACCACCGACCCGTCGATCGAGTTCTCGATCGGCACGCATGCGTAATCGGCAACGCCGTCACGGACAGCGTCGAGCGCGGCGGGCGTGCTGTCGATCGGTAATTGCCGCAAGGCCTCCGGCTCGAGTTCGGGAACCAGGCCGGCGGTTGTCATCTGCAGCAGAGCCGCCTCGGTGAAGGTCCCTTCCGGACCGAGGTAAGCGATACGGGCCACGCTCATAACCCTAGTGGCGCCGAATCGGCCACCGAGCCTTGCGGCGTCAATCGATCTAAGTTAACTTAGGCTTACCTAAGCTCAGGAGGTAATGATGTTACCGCTGACCAGCGCCACGCCGACGACTGCAGAACGCATTCGCAGCGCCTGCGTACGAGCCGGCGGCGCGCTTCTCGCCGTCGAGGGCGAGGACCCGGTAGCCACCCCCGTACACCACTTGCTGCGCGACGGATCTTTCGCCGTAGCAGTTCCGGTCGGCCCGCTCGACCTGATCGCCACGGAGTACCCCAACCCGGCACTGCTGCAAGTCGAGACCCCGAGATCCAGACCTTCCGACTCCGACGAGACCCGGTACGCATTGATGCGGCTCGAGATCGTGTCCGTGGTCGTCACCGACGCCACGGGTGCCGAGCCGGTGAGCCTAACTGCCCTACTCGATGCGCGGCCCGACCCGTTCTGCGAGATCGAATCAACCTTGCTCTGGCACTTGACCACCGACCACAACGACGTGGTCACGCGACTGGTATCCAGGCTGCCGGCACCGCTGCGGCGCGGACAGGTCCGCCCGCTGGGTCTCGACCGTTACGGGGTGCGCTTTCGCATCGAAGACGGGGAGGGCGATCACGACATCCGGCTGCCCTTCCACAAGCCGGTGGACGACATGACCGGACTGAGCCAGGCCATCCGGGTGCTGATGGGTTGCCCGTTCTTGAACGGGCTGCGCGCCCGCCGATAATTTGCTGCACCCGCCCTTTAGCGGCCCGCCCCGCTGGATGGTCCCACTGATTGTGGGTGCAAACACGTAAGTTATCCAGGTGAACGGTGACCGATCACCGGAACTTCGACGCCCACGAAGACCAGTCCCACCGGCCCAAGCGCAGCCGGAGCCCTCGCAGGTCATTCGTCGCGAAACCGGCCCGCAACCGCCGGCCGATCAGACCGTCCCGCTGCGCCGGCTACCCCGCACCGGCTCCGTCGGTAATGCCGGGTCTCCCCCGCCGCGGTCGGTGGCATCCAATGCCCGTCGTCGTCCGTCGGGTGCCTCGGCGCCTCCCCGGCGCCCGGTTGCACTCAAGGCGCGCCGCAAGCGCCGCTGGGGCCGGGTGCTGGCGCTGAGCCTGCTGATGGCCCTGCTGCTGGCCGGCGCCGGCATCCTCGGCGGAGCTGTTTGGTTTGACACGTCGCTGCATCGCGAGCCGGTGCTGACGGACTACCCCGATCGGCCCGCAACCGCCCACGGCACCAACTGGTTGCTGGTCGGTTCCGACAGCCGTCAGGGCCTCACCGACAAGCAGCAGCAAGATCTGGCCACCGGCGGCGACGTCGGCAGCAGCCGCACCGACACCATTCTGCTGGTACACGTGCCGGGGTTGGGGTCGAGCGCACGGGTGACGATGGTGTCGATACCGCGCGACTCGTATGTGCCGATCCCCGGCCACGGCAGGGACAAAATCAACGCCGCGTTCGCGATGGGCGGGGCGCCCCTGTTGACCCAGACGGTAGAGCAGGCCACCGGACTGCGTCTCGACCACTACGCCGAGATCGGATTCAGCGGCTTCGCCGGGATAGTCGACGCGCTGGGCGGGGTCACCCTGTGCCTGGGCCAGCCGATCAGCGATCCGCTGGCCGGCATCGACCTGCAAGCCGGCTGCCAAAAGTTAGACGGCCATAATGCGCTGGGATACGTGAGGACTCGGGACACACCGCGGGCGGATCTGGATCGGATGGTCGACCAACGGCAGTTCATGGCCGCACTGCTGCACCGCGCCGCCAGCCCGGCGGTGTGGCTCGATCCGTGGCGCTGGTACTCGGTGCCGCACGCGGCTGTCGACGCCCTGACCGTAAACCAGGGCGACCGCGTTTGGGATCTGGCCCGACTCGGCTGGGCCCTGCACGGATCCCCGATCGCGTTGACGGTGCCGATCGGTCAGTTCACCAACAGCGACGTCGGCTCGGTGGTGGTGTGGGACCACGACGCGGCGCGCAACTTGTTTGACGCGCTGGCCTCCGATTCGCCATTGCCAGCCGACGCTCTCGACGGGCAGCACTAAATCGAATCGTACATTTCAATATAGCCTTGCTTTACTTAGGCAACCCTGGCCTGAGAAAAATGGGCTGACGACGTCCTCTCGCAGTTAGGAAACCCTTTCCTGAGTAAGTAATACCTTCGTTGCACACCCGGCTCTACCTGCGTTAACCTGCGAACATGAGCGATTTTGGCGGCCCCAAGACGAAATTTCACGAATTATTGCAAGAACAGATTTACAACGAATTCACCAGTGCACAGCAGTACACGGCGATCGCGGTTTATTTCGATGGCGCCGACCTGCCGCAGTTGGCGAAACACTTTTACGGCCAAGCGGTCGAGGAGCGGAATCACGCGATGATGCTGGTGCAACATCTGCTCGATCGTGACGTGCGAGTCGAAATCCCCGCGGTGGACGGTGTGCGGAATCAATTCGACAGGCCACGCGACGCGCTGGCGCTGGCGCTCGACCAGGAACGGGCAGTTACCGACCAGGTCAGCCGGCTGGCAGCGGTGGCCCGTGACGAAGGTGACTACCTCGGCGAGCAGTTCATGCAGTGGTTCCTGCAGGAGCAGATCGAAGAGGTAGCGCTGATGACCACCCTGCTGCGGGTCGCCGACCGCGCTGGAGCCAACCTCTTCGACCTGGAGAACTTCATCGCCCGCGAGGTGGGCTCGGCACCCGGCGGCATTGGTGCGCCGCACGCCGCTGGCGGACGCCTCTTACCGAACTAGCCGCTGCCTCCGTTGGCGCGCGCGTTCTGCAACCAGGCCTTGGTGCGACCTGGGTGATGCGTGGCAATCCATGCCACTCCGATATCCCGGCAAAAGTCGATGTCCTCGTACTCGTCGACATTCCAGCAATACACCGCGCGGCCCTGGGCGACGGTGCGGTCCACAAGTTGGGGATATTCCTTCAGCGCCGGCAGCGATGGCCCCACCGCGGTGGCCCCGACGGCGGTGGCCGCGCTGCTAGTCAGATAGCGGGCGGTCCTACCGAGCAGCACCGTCGGCAACAAGGGCGCGGCTCGCCGGATCCGCCAGACCGCGGCCGCCGAAAACGACATCACCACCGCACGGGATCGGTCGGCCGAGGCGGGCGTGGCGATACCGAAACGGTGCAGGAGTGCCAGCAACTTGCTTTCCACCAGCGAGCCGTACCGGACGGGGTGCTTGGTCTCGACGAAGATCTTGACCGGCCGGTGCCAGTCGAGAACCAGCGAAACAAGGGTGTCCAGCGTCAGCAGACTGGTATCACCGTGAGTACCGTCCGGTCGCCAGCTGTTGTGCCACGCGCCGTACTCCAGCTCGCGTAGCTGGGCCAGCGTCATCGTGCTGACCAAGCCGGCTCCCGTCGAGGTCCGGTCCAGCCGGCGGTCATGGACGCAAACCAGATGGCCGTCGCGGGTCAGCCGCACGTCGCATTCAACGCCGTCGGCGCCCTCTTTGAGCGCCAGGTCATAGGCGGCCAGCGTATGTTCCGGCCGAGCCGCCGAAGCGCCGCGGTGGGCAACCACGAACGGGTGCCCGGTGAGCACTTCGTCGGCCCACGTCATAACCACTATGCTGCCGGTTCCTGCCCGCTCAACTCAACCGGGGCAGCAGATGCGGCGGCGGCCGGTCGATCTGGGTGATCCGGGCTTAACACCACCCAGCGGTGCGCGGGGCGTTGAACGGGTTTGCGCTCGAACCCTTCAAAGACCCTGGCAACGGTGGCCACCGCGGCTGCCGCAAACAGGTACGCAAACACCATCATGACGGTGTTGTTGGCGATGCCCTGGGCGTCCGTGGCAAAGCTGGTAACGATGGCGAAGATCGAAACCACGTAGCTGACAAGCCAAGTGATCCACCACAGCACGATCGGTCGCCGTAGCCGGGCGTACTGGTTTTCGATGGTTGCCAGCTCGATGACGTACACGGGAGCCCATAGCAGATTGACGAACGGCACCAGGCAGCCAGCCCACAACGCTCGGACGGAGCGGTGCTCTGGCAACGCGTAGTGCGAGAACGCGGCGGCCCGTCGCGCGATCAGCCACCGGATCAGCACGACAACGCACGTGATCAAAGCAATGATCGCGGCCACACTGGCCACCACCCCGAGCCAGTCCGCGGCACCGGCTAGCACCGAATTCAGCAGTGTGCTCCGGTTGATGACCAACAGCACATACCGCACGACATACACCAGTGCGGCAAAGGCCAGCACCAGCAGGCCAACGAACAAGGTGGTGCGCACCGTCGCCGCCGATGGCCCTGTCTTCGCAGGTGCTTGCGCCGTCGCGGGAGCCTGCTCGACGCGGTCCGCCAGACCCCAACGGGGTATCACGGCGTAGCGCGGTGTGGGCCCGAGGGGCCGTCGCCTGTGGGGGGCGGGCGGTGCGGCGCCGGGGCGCAGGGCTATCCAACGGAAGCCCGGCGGCAGCCGCGGCGGCATGCGCTGCCACGCGGGAGGCCGCGACACGGTAGCCGCCGGCGGGCCATCTTGCGAACTCCACCGCGCGTCTGCCGGTGGCACGTCCGCCAGCGGCGCCATCAGCGCGCCGCGACAACGGGGACACCATTCGCGTCGCCGTTCGCGGACATTCCACCGCGTGCCGCATTGCGAGCACACCTGAATCACCGAACCAGCGTAGCCCGGGCGACGGTGAGCGCCGGAACGCGCGAGTAAGGAGCCGGGCCATCCAACCCAGCCCGGGCCACGACGCGGGCCACGGGGCCGGATCGCGCGCATCTCCACCAAGCCCGCAACACAATAGCTACTTGCAGGTATCCACAGTTTCCACAGCTTTATCCACAGCAGTTCCACGCCATTGATACAGGCTCTGTCGGCTAGCCGGGCCCTAACTGTGGATAACAACGCCCTGCCGAGCCGCAGCGATCGACAGCCTGGCCGGGACTGGAGCGAAATGGCTTGTCGCGCTAATCATCCGCCGACAGGCCCGCTGCACGGGCGTCGAACCGGCCCCCGCCCCAGCCGAGCGAGCGCCCCGGGCACCCAAGAATCCGTGGACGCAGGCACGACGTCAGAGCCCACTTATCGTTGCGGAATTTTCCAAGCGGTGCGCAAGGGGTTAAGATCGCCATCACGACAGTGACCCACCTCACTTAAGTGAGGTGAACGTGCAGGTGAGGGGCGTTCGATGACAACGCATTCGTTCGGTCCGGGTTCGCCGTCCCCGTCGGACTTGCACTCCGGCTCGCCTGCCTGGAGCCACTCCTATGGCGCCGCGGCCCTACGTGCCGGCCTGATCGCTCTGGTGTTGCTGGCAGTCCTGGCGATTATCGTTTTGTCTTGAATTCACGCCAACCGGGTATCCGAGGCATCTACCCATTGCCGTCGTTCTTGCGGCGCGCGCGGTCATAGAGCAGGGTTGACTACGCTAGGCCGTCGCGTGGCGGAAACGCGTGCGAATGAGCGTTAGACGATCACCAACGATCAAAGGAAGGAATGCCGTGGCTGAATACACCCTGCCCGATTTGGACTGGGACTACGCAGCGCTGGAACCCCACATCTCCGGTCAGATCAACGAGATCCACCACACTAAACACCACGCTGCCTACGTCAAAGGCGTGAACGACGCCCTTGCCAAGCTCGAAGAGGCGCGCGCCAAGGACGACCACTCCGCGATCTTCCTGAACGAGAAGAACTTGGGCTTCCATCTGGGCGGACACGTCAACCACTCCATCTGGTGGAAGAACCTGTCCCCGAACGGGGGCGACAAGCCCACCGGCGACCTTGCCGCGGCCCTCGATGACGCCTTCGGTTCGTTCGACAAATTCCGCGCTCAGTTCAGCGCGGCCGCCAACGGCTTGCAGGGCTCGGGCTGGGCTGTGCTCGGCTACGACTCCCTCGGGGACAAGCTGCTGACGTTCCAGCTGTACGACCAGCAGGCCAATGTGCCGCTCGGCATCATTCCCCTGCTGCAGGTCGACATGTGGGAGCACGCCTTCTACCTGCAGTACAAGAACGTCAAGGCGGACTATGTCAAGGCATTCTGGAACGTCGTCAACTGGGCGGATGTTCAGTCCCGCTATGCGGCGGCAACCTCTAAAACCCAAGGGCTGATATTCGGCTGACTCCAGCTCTGCCAGCTTGGGCGCCGCGCACATTGCGCGGCGCCCTTGCATTTTGCCGGACCATCATTGAGAACCCCTTGTGAACGTGCGCACTACCAGCCGTGTCGAGTTGCCAGGCGCCTAAACCGCAGTCATGCTTAGTTATTCGACTACCGGCGTGGTTATTCGGACGGAGGCTCGGGAGGGTAGGGCGGAGGGCGAGATGGAAACTGGGTCAGGTCGGCCTATTGGGGTTGCTCCCTTCCATTCTCGTGGTGCCCTGAAAGGGTTTGTGATCTCTGGGCGTTGGCCTGATTCGACGAAAGAATGGGCCCAGCTGCTGATGGTGGCGGTGCGGGTTGCGTCATTGCCCGGATTGCTTTCCACCACAACCGTGTTCGGCGCCCGCGAGGAGTTGCCCGACGAACCCGAGCCCGGCACCGTTGGCCTGGTGCTGGCGGAGGGCACAGTCTTCGGTGAATCAGCCATCCAGCCAGGATATTTCGCTGATCATCAGCCCCCCGCCCTACTGATGCTGCATCCGCCCTCTGAAACCACGCCATCATTGCCGGAATGCACCGGGGCGGCGTCGGGATGCGTACTGCTGCCGGGATTGCCGTATCTGGGGCTCGAGCACCGGGCGGCTTGGGTGGAGGCAGAAGCCGACGGCACCATCACATCGATGGTGAGCCGCGTCGGTGTCGATCCGATCAGTCATCCCGACACCGCGATTCTGGCGATGCTGCTTGCAGCATAAGGGAATTCGAACCCTATTATTCGGGCGCCGAATCGAGGAATACGGGTGTCCGAACTTCGTCGTCTTCCTGGCGCACACCGGATTTGCCCGCTAGCCTAGGACCGTTAGCGAAGGGGAGTAGCCCCGAATCGTCGAGTCGACATACTGGCGCACAGCCCGGCTGGCGAACCGGTTCGAGCGATCGGTGGGCGAGACCTTCGACCGATGTTCGGTGGACCGGATCGTCCCAGACGGCACCGACGACGTGTCGAAAGGTCGCCCTCATGCTCGCCGCCACGCTACTGAGTCTCGGGGTGGTCTTCCTCGCCGAACTCGGCGACAGATCCCAGCTCATCACCATGACCTACGCGCTGCGCTGACGATGGTGGGTGGTACTCCCCGGAGTAGCGATCGCCGCGTTCGTGGTGCACGGAATCTCTGTGTCGATCGGCCATTTCCTGGGCGCCACGCTCCCGACACGCCCCATGGCCTTCGCGTCCGCGATCGCCTTCCTCGTTTTCGCTGTGTGGGCCTGGCGCGAGGGCACCACCGAAGGCAACGTCTCGACCACCAATGAATCCCGGTTCGCTCTGCTCACCGTCGTGTCGTCATTCGTGCTCGCCGAGATGAGCGACAAGACGACATTGGCAACGCTGACGTTGGCCAGCGATCACGATTGGGCCGGTGTATGGATCGGCAGCACCCTCGGCATGGTTTTGGCCGATGGCCTTGCGATTGGTGTCGGCACACTGCTGCATCAGCGGCTTCCCGCGCAGCTCTTGCATCTCTTGGCAAGCCTGTTATTCCTTCTGTTCGGATTGTGGATACTGTTCGACAGCGCGCTGGGGTGGCGGTCGGTGGCCATCACGGTTGCCACAGCGGTCGCGCTGGTGGCGGGAATTGTGGCTGTGATTCATCGGGCGCAAACTCAGCGCCGGCGGCGGACTGAGGCCGCAATCGTCGGGAGGTCACCGGACGTCGTCTAGGGTGCCGACGGCACCCCCCCCC
>Ga0209040_10000909_pt1 | contig 23112 bp, 22 predicted proteins | sample BogFormECP12_OM3_FD_188240 | JGI IMG/M metagenome (GOLD analysis project Ga0209040, IMG submission 188240) | Bog forest soil microbial communities from Calvert Island, British Columbia, Canada - ECP12_OM3 (SPAdes) (version 2) | ecosystem: Environmental > Aquatic > Freshwater > Wetlands > Bog ... | reverse complement strand
CGGAACGGACACGAGGAGCGGAGGCCCCGCTCCTTCATGACATCAGGCCGCAAATTTCCGGATTCGTGTGCTCATCAACTCCGGAAGTCGGGCCTGGGGTAGCTACGCCAACGCCTTGGTCATCCACACGAACTTCCTGCCTCTTGGGTATGTCGTCGTGCTCGCGACGATGGGGCGGAACAGCGACCTCAACCCGGTCGGCTTCCGCGAGCATGTCAACCCGGCGTACCAAGGCTTGCGGCACATTCCCGGTAGCGGCCCATACCCCATAGTAGGCAGCTTTTTTGCGCGCGGTTTCGGCGTTGGTACGCGGCATCGCGGCGCGGCGGTCGTCACGCAGATCACCACGAACAACAACTACACCGCCCCCGTCATCCCAACATAACGATTGGAGCGACAATGAGTCGTCAAGGGATTTACCAGCCAGAGCCGTGGCGTGAAGGGCAAGAGTGTTACGGCTACGGCCGCAGACACCACGGTGACCTGTATGCCGGCCAAGGCGGCACGGAGTTCGGGTGGGGCGCTGGGCTTGTTGCGCCGGGCAATAACGGGCTACCACCCGGCCCTGGCGACGATCCAGGCGCGGCTGAAGCCCGCGTAGGTGGCGGGCAGTACATGCCTAGGGCACCGCGTGTTATCCCACCGTGTGGAGGTGTCGGTAGGCCGATCGAACGCCATCGCCCGCCGCGCGAAGTGCGGGGTTACCCCGGCGAACGGGTTAGGGGATAGTGCCCTCATAGCGGCCGTAGGCTCCACGGGAGACGAGACCGAATGCGCGTCGCTCCTTGTTCAGCCGGGCTACTAGCTGGGTGCTGGCGGGCGACGTGCGTGCACGGCATCGCGAACGCGTAACGCCGCTTCACGCGGGTCCTCGTGCTCCCAGATCCGGATGCTGAACCAGCCCGCCTCAGCCAGCCGCTCGTCGGTCTCGCGGTCACGGGCCATGTTGCCCTTTACCTTGTCGGCCCAGAACTCGGCGTGCGCGCAGCAGGCCATGGGCGACTTCATAGTCTTTGGCCGCCATACGTCAAATGACGACCAGAACGGCGCGCCAGAGATAACGCCACTACCTGCAAGGTCGGTCGAATGACGCTACCGGCCTACCGCCCTGCTCATGCAGATTGGACCGATAGCCACCGTCGGCGAGGCCGTGCCTCAGCCAGACCGCTAGCCTGCTGATGCTGCCGACGCCCAATATGAAGGGTCGCACCGATGGATACCCCAGCAGACCTCGTCGTCACCGGGACGACGGTGCACACGCTCGACCCGCAGACGCCCACCGCCGTGGCGGTCGGGTCCGGCATCGGGCCGGTCAACTATTGCGGCAGTAAGGACTGGCAGGGAGAGCCGGAAAAGAGCATGTCGTGAAGCACCCTTGTCGATGACGACGCGCACCGAGTTCAGTTTCAGCTCTTGTTGCAGCCCTGACGTCCTGAGGCTGAATCATTTTGCGTCCCTAGTCTTTGGGCCGTCAGCCAGCGCGGCCCGCAGCTGATCACATTGGCTGGCGAAGAATGTCAACGACACCGGCGCGTCCGGCACGATGAAGTCAAACGTGTGGAAGGCGCCGACCGCAATCTCGACGTGGCAGGGGGTGCCCGCCTCATTCAGGCGCCTGCCGTACTCGACGGCCTCGTCATGCAGCAAGTCCAACGAGCCGACGCCGATCCAGGCCGGCGCCAGCCCGGCGAGGTCGGTGCGCCGCGCCGGCACGGCGACCGCCGGGTCCGCGTCACCCAGATACCACCGCCAGGCTTGGCGGTTGTCACCCTCCGACCACATCAGGCGACGGCGACCCGTGGCTTGACTGCCGGTGCGGTCGTCGAGGTTCGGTTGGGACAGCAATTGAAAGGCCGGCTGGATCTCGCCGCGATCGCGGGCCAGAAACGCCAGTGCCGCGGCCAGTCCACCGCCGGAGCTGAGACCGCCGATTGCGACCCGTGACGGATCAACCCAAGGCTGCTGCGCCAACCACAGCAGGGCCGTGTAGCAGTCTTCCAGCGGAGCGGGATATGGATGTTCGGGTGCCAACCTGTAGTCGACGGCCGCAACCGCGACGTTTGCTAGGTGAGACAGCCTGCGGCAGAAGCTATCTTCCTGTCGCGCGCTGCCCATCACGAACCCACCGCCGTGGATCCACAGCAGGGCAGGCGCCGGATCAGCGAGGCGCGCGGGACGATGCAGGCGCACGCTCACATCGGCATCGACGGCCACGACCGGCACGTCACGCCCGGCGCGGATGCGTCCCAACAGCGTCATCGCCGCACGCTGCACCGTTAGCCCACGGTTTAGGGCAAAGCCCCTCGGCAGAATTCTGGCCGCGGTCCGCAAGGCAGGGCTCATATCAGGTCCCGACGTGAACGAGGTCACTTCTGGCTGGTTTCGTTGAGATCATGCAGACCGTCTTCGATGTCGTTGATAATTCCCATCAAAACGAGCATGTCTGCGATGATGGCAGCTACTACTACCCCGACGCGGACCTTCCGTGTGATTGGCAACCCAGGCGTCGGGCAAGCTCCGCGCGTAGCTCGGCTGTCGTGTAGTCGGGGCACTCACCGCAGGCGGTCATCAGGCGGTCGAACTCTTCTGTGAACACAAGCTGTGCGGCGATGTCAGCCACGATCCACCCGGTCCCCGGCAACTCGACCTCGATTGTCTCTGTCATCTGCCCTCCGTACCAATTATCGCACGTTCGCCACTGCGTTCGATTTGCTCGCGGCGGGCACGTGATGTCCGCAAATTGTCCGTGCTGTCGGGCGTTGCTGGGCGCTCAGAACGGTGCAGGTCACAGAATTGGTGCCAATCCGCACTGACCCTCTCAGGGTCACTGACCTGCACTGACCCTGATAGACCCGGTGCCTGCGACCTGCGACGGGCATTTGCTCAGGACTCGTAGAAACAGCTTCCCAAGCTGAATACGCGGGTTCGATTCCCGTCATCGGCTCCACGTCTACCTGCGGCGCTACGGCGCAGCGCTAGGCACAGCGCTAGGCACAGCCGGGCGGGACGCGCTAACGGTGGCCGTCTTCCTCATGCGCGCGATTACCCACAGCGCAGCCAGGACGGGAACGACGAGGTGCGCACTGTTCAAGACGTAGAACATCGTCCAGTTCAACGGCTGCACGTCGCCGGTCAGCTCCGCGACGAAGTAGATCCCCACGGTGGCGACCATCATGCCGGTGAGTGGTAGCAGGACGTAGGGAAGCCACGACTTACGACGAAGGAACCCGTACGCAGTCGCCGCGTAGAACGGGCCGTATGCGACCGCGTACCAGCCGATAGTCTTCAGCCACGATGGCGGATCGCGGAATAGTGGGTCGATTTCGCGGGCGTACCAGGCGGTCCCGTTGTAGTCGAGGCCGAACGCGGTTGGGATATCAAAGGTGAGCCAGCCGATGAAGAACCACGCAAAGAATGCGGCAAAGACTAGCTCGATCTTCCGGCTCACCAGGTCTCCTCAGCAGCGTGACAGGGTACTCCGATACTTCTCAATTCTTTGCCCGCCGACCCCAACAACCCACATCCTCATAGCGATTTCTTGTAATCAACCGACATTTGAACAGCGGTCGCCGCGTCACTCACCCCGGCGTCACCACGGCGAACAGGGGCGGCGGGTGAGAGTTAGCTAGCCGGGACTACGCCCGCTCGCTCGCGTACGCGCCGCGTACGTGAACGGACGTAAGGCGCTGTCCGAACCATCGTAAATAGGCTCTGACCAGGCATTTTATAGTGGGGCGGGCGGGGCTCGAACCCGCGACCAACGGATTATGAGTCCGCGGCTCTAACCAACTGAGCTACCGCCCCTGGCTTATCTAGCAGCTAGTTCGCCATCTCGCCGTCTGACTTCTCCTCGCTGTCGTAACGCAGTGATACCGCAGCAGTCTCGAATGCCTTACCCAGCGCGTCAGCGACTCCGGCCAGGTCGTCATCGAAGAGATGCCCGTAAGAGATCCAAGGTCATCGCCGCTGTCGCGTGCCCCAGCATACGTTGCACCACTTAGACCGCTACCCGCCGAGATGGCCAGCGACGCTGTGGTGAGCGGCGGGCCGTGCGGAACCAACCCCTCAATGCCGACCTGCTTGCATCCCTGTTGAACACCCGCCGGTACTCCTCAATCGGCAATGCCCTGGATTGGTATTTCACTCATCGCGGCATGGCTGTTCACCAACCCGAGCTGGCGCGGCATGCACGTGGGCGGTGCAAGCGATGACCACGGCTACAGATGACGAGCTACCAGCCAAGGTCGCCGCCCATGAGCTTGGCCTCCAAGTGTGGGATTTCCTATCCAACCCGAACGGTGGACAAAGCCGAGTTAAGACAAGTCGCTGTTGATTGCCCAGCGTCATGGAGCGGGTAGATAATGGCGTTGAATCGGCATACAAGAACATACAGAGCGGGTCCAAAAAGTTTGAGACTTTACGCATCTCATAATTAAGGCTTTTAGAAGAGCGAAAATCGGTCGGTACCGACGGGAAATGATCTAATATTGCCGCTTCATCATAGCCATTATGTAGACTTCATTGCCAATTTCTCGCAATTGAAAGTTAACTAAATCCCACCCATCTGCGCCATAGTGATTTGCCCTTTCCATAGCCCATCCCAGGACGGCGTTCACCTCGTGATGCGTGCCGGTCGTGAACCAGCTGTACTCCCACCTCGTACTCATAACCCGGCAGCCTACGCGGCTGTCTGGGACCTGTGACAGCGGAGAGAAGAAGGACGCCCATACCGGCAGTGTGCCGGCGTCTACGAAATACGAATCACTGCGCTTACAGCCTTAGGGCGCAATCACCTGAGAGGGGTTCACCGCTGCCCGCTTTAAAGCCCCAGCCCCGTTAGCCCTGTCTACCACGAAGTTCGATAAACCGGGCAACAGGTGCAGCGTCGGCGCTGTCAAAATTGTTCGTCGCGATAATTCTTCTGCGTGGCCGATAACTCGAAACTGCGCCACGCGACGCGATTATCCTGCTACTCGCCAATTGCTCGCACGAGACTCACGGCGCTCGACTTCGGATTCGACGGTCACACAACGACTTGACCAGGCCTTTCATAGCCTATTCATAGGCGGGCTATTTTCTCACAGCCCAATCATAGACAAGCTATCTAGCCTGTGATTGTCGGGGGAAATGTCCGACCAATTCACTAGGTAGGTAAAGGACAATGAAACTCAAGCAACTGATTGCGGGGGGAACCATCGCCGGTGCCCTTGGCGCGGCGGCATTAGGCGTAGGCGCCGGTGCGGCAAACGCCGATCCAACACCGCCACCGCATCCGAACGGCGGCAATAGCGCGCCGCCTGTAGGCGGTGCCGACCATGGCGGGCCGCCGCCTGGTCACGGCCCTGGCGGGCCCGGTGGCCCCGCCGACTGGCACGGGCCCGGCGGACCCGGTGGTCCTCCAGGGGACTGGCACGGGCCCGGCGGACCCGGTGGTCCTCCGCGGGACCACGGCCCGGGAGGACCCGGTGGCCCCGGCCAATGGCATGGGGATCCCCAGCGTGGCTACTTCCACGGGCAGCCGTGGGGTGACGGGCCCGCACCCTGGGGATGGGGTGCGCCGCCACGGCCGGACTGGGGCCGACCGCTCCCGCCGCCCGGAGGGCCCTGGGTAGGTGGCCCAATCAACTACTGGGGTTACCAGGAAACGCCCATATGGAATCCGCAGTTCAACCAATTTGGATTCTGGTTCTTCGGTGTGTGGATCCCGCTGTAGACCCGGCTCACACGGTGCCCGCTTCGCCAGTTGGCGGGGCGGGCACCGTCAGCTGAACACTGTCTGACCGTCGGCGTCCAGCAGGTAACGCTCGGTGCCGTGGTCAACTCGCGGGCCGTCGGCACCCAGCGACACGGCAATTTTGTTGCTGGCGTTACGCATGATGTCGAAGCTGAGCTCGATCGCCTCAGCCTCGGAGAACCGGGCGCGCACCTCGGCGACATCATCGGCGACGAGGTGCGCAGGCGTCCAAATTAACGCATCCGCATACCGCAGCGCTGATTTTGCGCGATCATCGAACAACGCCGAGCTCTCGAAGCGCTCGATGTCGTCGTATAGCGTCTCCGAACCCCCGGCGTCGAGCGCGGTGCTTTCACGCAGCGACTTGCACAATCGGCAGTTGTGCTGAGCCGCTCCCCGCAGCCGCACCAGCTCGGACGTGATCGGGTCGAGCGCGCGCATCCGCGCCACCGCGGGCAGAAAGTCGTTGAAAGCCACATCCGACGGCTCAGAGGCGTGATCCCACTCGAAGGCGCCTCGCACCCATCCGAGATACTGCTCACCGACACCCAACGCTTCCAGCCCGGCCCGCACGCGGGGCACGAAGTCGGCGATGTATATCGACACGACGGCACCAAAGGTGCTGTCTCCCAAACACTTCCATAGCCGGGACCGCTGCTCGCCGGTAATCATCGACACGTCGGCGCTGAATTGTTCGGCAAATTCGGTGAGGACGGCCTCGGCCTCCGATTCGGGCTCGTTCACCGCAACCTCAGCAGGCAGCGGCGGCAACGACAACGCCTGCGCGCACACCCGCCGGACCAGCCCCGCGACACGCCCGTCGCCCGGGCTCAACGCCACCAACCGCGTCAGCTGATCTTCTCGAACCGAAACCGGAGCCGCCATTTCTGACACGCTAGAACGCGTCTAGCCCCGCGGCAATCGGCTATTGCGCCTCGCTCACGGACGACATGTAAAAGTCCGGTATCCGCAACGACGGCATCGCCGTCCGGGTGGCCCAATCCGACCATTCCCGGGGCAGGGTCTTCTCGCTGACACCGGCCTCGGTGGCCCGTCGCAGCAGATCTAACGGGCTCTCGTTGAACCGGAAGTTGTTGACCGCCGCGGTCACCTCGCCGTCTTCGATGAGGTAGACGCCGTCGCGGGTCAGCCCGGTGAGCAGCAGCGTGGTCGGGTCGACCTCGCGGATGTACCACAGCGTGGTCAGCAGCAGGCCTCGCTCGGTGGCAGCGATCATGTCCGCGAGCTCGGCCGACCCGCCGGTCATCACCAGGTTGTCGGCGGCAACCGCGACCGTGGCATCGAATTTGGCGGCCGCGGCCCGCGGATAGGCCAGCGCGTTGATTACCCCCTTGCGGATCCAGTCCACCTGGCTGATCTCCATCCCGTTGTCGAACACCGACACCGTCTCCGACGAATTGCTCACCGCGACGAACGGCGTGCACGCCAGGCCCGGCGCCATCGGATCAGAGAACAGCGTCAGCGGCAACTCGGTCAGTCGCTCCCCCACCCGGGTCCCACCGCCAGGCGCCGAGAACGCGGTGCGGCCCTCGTGCGCGCCGCGGCCGGCCATCGACCAGGTCAAGTCGAGCATCATGTCGGCCACGGTCGAGGGCGGCATGATCGTCTCGTAGCGGCCCGCGGGCAACTTGACCCTGCGCCGCGCCCAGCCCAGCCTGGTCGACAGCTGCTCGAGCAGCAGATCGGTTGGCACATCGGCGAAATCGGGCGTACCGATGCCCACCCAGGCACTGGCGTCGCCGCGCTTGGCGTTGATCTCCACCGCGCCAGCGGGCTGGGTATAGCGCCGGCGCAGCCCGGTCGACGACGCCAGAAACGTCGTCGAAACACTATGGTGCACAAAACCGTACAACCGATCAGTGCCACGAAACCCTCGGCTCAAGGAGTCGGCGACGCCGGTGAACACCGAAGGCCCGGTGCCGGGCACCGGCGCGTCCCAATCAGCGGGCACTCCGGTATCGGCCAGGAGTGGCGCGGTGTCGCCGGCCTCCGGCGCGGAGCGGGCTGCTCGTTGCGACGCGGCCACCAGCTCGGGGATCACCCGCGGGTCCACTTCGGCGGAGACGACTGTGCCGACATGTTCGCTATTACCTTGGCGCACAACTGAAATCACCGTCATGTTGCGACTGACCGAAACCCCGTTGGTGGTCATCGAATTGCCCGCCCAGCGCAGCGTCGCCTCGACCTTGTCGGTGACCAGCACCATGGTCTCGTCGGCGCCGCCAAGCTTGTCCGCCTCGTTCAAAACGATGTTGACGACGTGCTGCGCGGTGATCATCGGGCGCCCTCGGCGACGGTGTTGAGCACGTTGATGCCCCGGAACAACGCCGACGGACAGCCGTGGCCGACCGCGGCGATCTGTCCGGGCTGGGCCTTGCCGCAGTTGAACGCGCCGCCCAGCCACCAGGTCGACGGGCCGCCCACGGCTTCCAGGGAATTCCAGAAATCGATGGTGGTGGCCTGATAGGCGACATCGCGCAACTGGCCATCCAGGCGGCCGTCGCGGATGCGGAAGAACCGCTGGCCGGTGAACTGAAAGTTGTAGCGCTGCATATCGATCGACCACGACTTGTCGCCGACGATGTAGATGCCATCCTCGACTCGGCCGATCAAGTCCGCGGTACTGATCTCCTCGGGGCTGGGCTGCAGCGACACGTTGGCCATCCGCTGGATCGGCACATGATGCGGCGAGTCCGCATACGAGCACCCGTTGGAGCGCGGCTGCCCGAGCCGCGGGGCGAACACCCGATCCAGCTGGTAGCCGACGAACACCCCGTCACGCACCAGATCCCACCTTTGCGCCGCCACTCCCTCATCATCGTAACCGATAGTGGCCAAGCCGAATTCGGCCGTGCGGTCGGCGGTCACATTCATCACCGGCGAGCCGTAGCGCATGGTTCCGAGTTTGTCAGGAGTGGCGAACGAGGTTCCGGCGTAGGCGGCCTCGTAGCCGATCGCGCGGTCGTATTCGGTTGCGTGGCCGATGGATTCGTGAATGGTGAGCCACAGGTTGGTCGGGTCGATTACCAGGTCCTTACGCCCCGGCGTGACGCTGGGCGCCTTGACCTTCTCGGCCAGCAGCGACGGCAGCTGGGCGAGCTCGTCCGTCCAGTTCCACACCTGGTCGTCGGCCAGCGCTTCCCAGCCCCGGGCCATCGGCGGCGCCAGCGTCCGCATCGAGTCGAAACTGCCCGCCGCGGAGTCGACGGTCACCGCCTCCAGAGACGGCATCACCCGCACCCGCTGCTGGGTGATCGACGATCCGAACGTGTCCGCGTAGAACACCTGCTCCTTGGCCGCCGTCAAACCGGCCGACACGTGGTCGATGCCGTCGGAACCCAGCAACCTCCCGGAGTAATCCCGCAGCACGGCGATCTTGTCGGCCGTGGGGACGCCGAACGGGTCGACCCGGTAATTCGACATCCAGCTGGCGTCGGCGTACACCGGCTCGGCCGCCAGCTCGACGCGCTCGCCGTTCAGCGCCGCCAGCGTTTTGGCCACGTGCACCGCGCGGCGCGCGGTGTCCGCCGCGACGGACGGCGCCAACTCCGCGTGGGAGGCGAATCCCCAGGTGCCGTCAACGATCACCCGCACCCCCAAACCGACCTCGCGGCTGATCACCGCGGTCTCCAGCTCGCCGTCGCGCAGCTGGATGATCTCGGTGCTGATGCGGTGAACCCGCAGGTCGGCGTGGCTGGCCCCGGCCGCGGTGGCCGCCGACAACGCAGCTTCGGCGAGCCGGTGGCGCGGCAGGTCCAGGAAGTCGGCATCGATCCCCCGGTTCGGTGTCACCACTACACCGTAACGACCGGCTTTAATACACCCATGTCCGACGCACCCCGTCGATCCACGGCGCTGGCCTACGGCCTGTTGGCGCCCAGCCTGTTCGGGGTGCTCGCGTTCCTGCTGCTGCCCATTCTCGTCGTGGTCTGGCTGAGCCTGTACCGGTGGGACCTGCTCGGGCCCCTGCGCTATGTCGGCCTGGCGAACTGGCGGTCGGTCTTGGCCGACTCCGGCTTTGGCAACTCGCTGATTGTCACGGCCGTCTTCGTGGCGCTCGTGGTTCCCGCGCAGACGGTGCTTGGACTGCTGGCTGCCTCGATGTTGGCCCGCCAGCTTCCGGGCACCCGCGTCTTCCGCACGCTGTACGTGCTGCCGTGGATCTGCGCGCCCCTGGCGATCGCGGTGTTGTGGCGCTGGCTCCTGGCTCCCACGGATGGTGCCGTCAGCACCGTGCTGGGGCATCGCATCGAATGGCTTTCCGATCCCACCCTTGCGCTGCCGGTCGTTTCGGCGGTCGTCGTCTGGACCAACGTCGGCTACGTGTCTTTGTTTTTCCTGGCGGGTCTGCTGGCGATCCCAGACGATATCCACGCGGCCGCACGCACCGACGGCGCCGATGCCTGGCAGCGGTTCTGGCGCATCACCCTGCCAATGCTGCGGCCTACGACGTTCTTCGTGCTCGTCACCGGGATCGTCAGTACGGCACAGGTTTTCGACACCGTCTACGCTCTGACCGACGGCGGGCCCGCGGGGCGCACCGACCTGGTGGCACACCGCATCTACGCCGAGGCGTTCGGCGCGGCGGCCATTGGGCGGGCATCGGTCATGGCGGTGGCGCTGTTTTTCATCCTGGTCGGCGTCACCGTCGTTCAGCATCTGTACTTCCGGCGGCGGATCAGCTATGACCTCACCTAGTCGCCTCTCCAATGCCGTGATCTACACCGGCCTGGTGCTCGGTGCGCTGATGACGTTGGTGCCGTTCGCACTTGGCTTGCTGACGTCGTTCACCTCGAAACACCAGTTTGTGACGGGCACGCCGCTGCAGTTGCCACGGCCGCCCACGCTGGCCAATTATGCCGATCTGGCCGGGGCCGGGTTCGGCCGCGCGGCGGCGGTGACCGCGTTGATGACGGCGGTGATTCTGGTGGGCCAGCTGACCTTTTCGGTGCTGGCCGGCTATGCGTTCGCGCGGCTGCAGTTTCCCGGACGCGACGTGCTGTTCTGGGTCTACATCGCGACTTTGATGGTGCCGGGGACGGTCACGGTGGTGCCGATGTATCTGATGATGGCCCAGCTGGGCCTGCGCAACACGTTCTGGGCATTGGTGCTGCCGTTCATGTTCGGTTCCCCGTACGCGATTTTCCTGCTGCGCGAGCACTTTCGGCTCATCCCGAGCGACTTGATCAACGCCGCGCGCCTCGACGGCGCCAATACTCTGGACGTGATCGTGCACGTGGTGATCCCATCGAGTCGGCCGGTGCTGGCCGCCTTGACACTGATCACGGTGGTCTCCCAGTGGAACAACTTCATGTGGCCGCTGGTCATCACCAGCGGCCGCAAGTGGCGGGTGCTCACGGTGGCAACGGCCGACCTGCAGTCCCGGTTCAACTCTCAGTGGACGCTGGTGATGGCGGCGACCACGGTGGCAATCGCGCCGCTGATCGTGCTTTTCGTGGCTTCCCAGCGGCACATCGTCGCTTCGATTGTCGTCTCGGGGCTCAAATGAGGGTTCGATGAACCGGGCCCGCTATTCAACCCTGGTCGCCGGAGCGCTTGCGCTGGTCGCAGTTCTGTTGGCCGCGACGGCGGTGCTGATGGAATGGTCGGGCGAACCACATGGCGGCAAGATCGTCGTGACGGTGCGGCTGTGGGGCGAACCGATTGCCACGGCATATCGGCAGTCGTTCGAGGCGTTCAACCGCACGCATCCCAATATCGAGGTGCGCACCAATATGGTCGCCTACTCAACCTACTTCAACACCCTGCGAACGGACGTGGCCGGCGGCAGCGCCGACGACATCTTCTGGCTGTCAAACGCGTATCTCGCCGCGTATGCCGACAGTGGCCGGTTGATGAACATCGGTAAGACCCTCGGTCCAGGCGCCGCCTCGGCCTGGGAGCCGGCGGTGGTGGACCAGTTCACCCGCGGCGGGGTGCTGTGGGGTGTGCCGCAGCTGACGGACGCCGGCATCGCCGTGTTCTACAACGCGGACCTGCTCGCAGCGGCAGGTGTCGATCCCGCCCAGCTGAACAGCTTGCGGTGGAATCCCAACGGCGACGACACGTTACGTCCCTTGCTGGCCCGACTCACCGTAGACGCCGATGGAAACGCCGCGGACGCACCGAGTTTCGACGCGAGACGAGTCCGTCAATGGGGCTACAACGCCGCCAACGACCCTCAGGCCATCTACCTCAATTACATCGGGTCAGCCGGCGGCGTTTTCCAGCGCGGCGACCAGTTCGCATTCGATAATCCCCCGGCGATCGAGGGCTTCCGCTATCTGGTCGGCCTGATCAACGATGACCACGTCGCGCCACCGGCCTCGGACACCAACGACAACGGCGATTTCTCCCGCAACCAATTCCTGGCCGGCAGGATGGCCCTCTTTCAGTCCGGCACCTACAACCTGGCGGCGGTGGCTCGCGATGCCCGCTTCCGCTGGAGTATCGCGATGCTGCCAACCGGTCCCAAAGGCCGGGTAAGTGTCACCAACGGTATTGCCGCGGCCGGTAATTCGGCGTCCAAGCATCCGGATGCGGTGCGTCAGGTACTGGCCTGGATGGGCAGCAGGGAGGGCAACGGATATCTGGGCAGTGACGGCGCGGCCATCCCGGCGGTGCGGTCGGCTCAGCAGGTCTACTTCGACTACTGGGCCGCCAAGGGCATCGACGTTTCGCCCTTCTTCTCCGTGCTGGACGGCCCACGCATTCCGGCCCCGGGCGGCGCCGGCTTCGCCGCTGGGGAGGAGCCGCTGAAAAGCTATTTCGACGAAATGTTCCTCGGCCGCGGCGACGTCGCGACCACCCTCCGACAGGCTCAGGTGGTGGCCAACGGCGCCGCTCGCCGGTAGCTATGCGCCGGCTACCGCGCGGCTGATCAGTTCGGCGAATTCGTCTGGACATTCGACTGGTGTGAAGTGGCCGCCGCCATCGACGGCGTTCAGTTGGGCGTCGGTGAAGAACTCGTCGAGTCGGTCTGACCACTCGCGGGGGAACAGCGGATCGTGTTCGGGCCAAAGCACTGACGTCGGCGCGCTGATGCGGTGTTCGGGCCGAGGCGGCCGCTCGGCCAGCGAAGTTGCCACCGTTCCAGCTCCGGCCCGATACCAGTCAATCGAGGCGGTGAACGCACCGGGCGGTGAGTAGACGGCGGTGAGATGATCCAGGTCCGTGTCGGCGATCGAGAACGTCGGACCGGACCAGTGCGCCCAGAAATGACGCAAGTAGCTGCGCACCGCGTCGGGCTTTCCGTCGATCAGTTCGTCAGGCAGGGACAGCTGATGAAACGCTTGGTACCAGAACTGTTTTTGGGCATGCTGCTCGAGCACGCGGCTTCCGACACCGGGCAGCGGAGGCGACAGGACGAGGTGCTCGACGAGGTCCGGATGATCTTTGGCGAGCGTTTGGGCGATGCGGCTGCCGATGTCGTAGCCACCAATGACCGGTCGGCGCAAACCGAGTTCGTCGATGAGGGCCACGATGCTGCGAGCCTGGGCCGCAGCGCCGTATCCCTGGAGTGGGTCGACACGATGCTTGTCGGAGTGTCCAAAGCCCCGCAGATCGGGCACGACGGCGTCGCAGTGTGCAGCAAGCAATGGCACGACGTGGCGAAAGTCCGTATGGTCGCCCGGCCAGCCGTGCAGCAGTATCACCGACTGCCCGGCGGCTCGCCGACGCTCGTAGGCCAGCCGAAAGCCGTCGCACGGGGAACTCATCAGCATTTCTCAAAGCTAGTTGCGCCAGCGCTAGCCAGGCATCACCAGCACCGGCACCGAACTCTCGCGGATGATCTTTGCGCTGCGGGATCCGAGGAATACCCTGCGGATGTCGCCGCGCGGAGAGGTGCCCAATGCCAGGATCTCGCCGTCCTGCCACTCTGCCTTGTCGAGCGCCTCTTTCCAGCTGTGGCCGGTAACCACTTGCAGCACAACGTCCTCGCTGACGACTCCCTCAGTCTTCAGGTTTTCCAGGATTTCGCGCGCTTGTGACGCCCATGCGTCCAGGATCGAATCCTCGACGTCCATCCCTACCTCGGGTGGATACATCGTCTTGCCGCGGACCGCGAAGGTAAGCACCCGCACCGGCAACCCGAACCGCCCGGCGTACTCAACGCACCGGCGCACCACCTCAATCGAGTCCGGGGTAGCGGAGTACGCGCAGGTAAGCCGTGTCAACCCGCCGGCGTGGGAACGGTAAGCGGGCGGGGCGATCGCTACCGGCACGGGCGACGCATGCAGCAGCCGCTCTGCGGTCGAGCCGATCACAACCTGCCCACGCCCACCGCTGGGCAACGATCCCAGCACCACGATCTCGGCGTCGACTTCCTCGATTACCTCGATCAATCCACCCGACACCGAGCGGTGCGCGCCGTGGAAGTACGCGACCTCGATCCCGTCAGCCAAATCCTGCAGATAACGCGCGGCCTCCTTCGCTGAGTCGGCAGCCAGGTGGTCCGCCCAATGCTCGTACCCGGCATCGACGTGGGCCAGCGACGCTGTCAGCCACGGCGTGGGCACGATGGTCGCCACGGTTAGCGACGTGCCGAGCGTCCGCGCCGCGCGGACGGCCAGGTGCAAACCGGACAGGCCGACATTGCCGGCCCGATAGCCGACCACGACGGTCACAGAGTCTCCTTCGGCTCACCTGCAGTGTTGAGCGCGCTGTGGTGGCGACCCCACACCAGGTAGAAGAGCAGCGCCAGCGCAACCCATGCACTGAATGCGATCCAGGTGTACCAGTGCAAGCTGGCGAGGATGTACCCGCACGCCAAGACCGAAAGGATCGGCGTCACTGGGTAACCGGGCACCTTGAACGCGCGCGGCAGGTCGGGCTGGCGCACACGCAGGATGATCACCCCGGCCGAGACGACGATGAACGCGGTGAGGGTTCCGATCGACACCATGTCGGCGAGTTTGTCGAGGGGGACGACGGCGGCCAGCAGCGCCGTGGCGGCCGCGACGATCACGGTGTTGGCTACCGGTGTCATCGTGCGCGGGTTCACCGCCGCGAACCGTGCCGACAGCAGCCCGTCGCGAGCCATGGCGAACAGGATGCGGGTCTGGCCATACATGGTGATCAGTGTGACCGTGAAGATCGAGATCACCGCGCCCGCGGACAGAATCATGCTGGCCCATGTGCCGCGCGTCACGTTGTCGAGGATGGTGGCCAGCCCGGCCTCTTGCTGATCGGCGAATTTCTGCCACGGCTGGGCCCCAATGGCGGAAAGCGCAACGAGCACGTAGGTCCCGGTGACGATCACCAGCGCCGCGATCAGCGCACGCGGCATCGTCTTCTGCGGATTTCTCACCTCTTCGCCCGCGGTCGACACCGCGTCAAGGCCGATGAACGTGAAGAAGATGGTGCCCGCCGCCGATCCGATGCCCGCGACGCCGAACGGCGCGAAATCCTTGAGATTGTCGGCGTTGTAGGCGCTGAACGCGATGACTGCGAACATGCCCAGCACACCGAGTTTGATCATCACCATGATTGCGTTGACCCTCGCCGACTCGCTGGCGCCGCGGATCAGCAGCACCGCGCACATCCCGATCAGCACGACCGCCGGCAGGTTCACATAACCAGGGTTCGAGTCCCACGGCGCCGCCGACAACGCGTGCGGAATCTGGAATCCGAACAAGTCTTGCATCAGCTTGTTGAGGTAGCCGCTCCAGCCAACCGCGACCGCTGCGGTGGCCACACCGTATTCGAGCAGCAGGCAGGCTGCCACACCCATCGCGACGGCCTCGCCCAGCGTGGTGTAGGCATACGAGTACGACGAGCCCGAAACCGGTACAGCGGAAGCTAATTCGGCGTAGCAGATAGCCGCGAGGCCGGCCGCGACGCCCGCGATGACGAACGACACGATCACGGCGGGACCGGCTTCCGGCACCGCCTGCGAGAGCACGAAGAAGATTCCAGTTCCAACCGTCGAGCCGACCCCGAACATGGTCAGCTCGAATGTGCCGAAACTCCGCTTGAGGTGGTCTGAAGCCCCTCGTGCGACAGGAGCGCCGACCACCGGTCGGCGCCGCAAAATCTGCTCTGTGAGGCTGATCGAAGGGGCCGCCATCCCACCTCCCTGTTGGCTGGATCAGCCGATTATCAGCCCTCGCTCAAGGCGGCGGTGAACTGGCAGACCGCCCAGTCGATCTCCTCTGCGGTTATCACCAGCGGCGGCGCGAACCGCAACGTCGAACCGTGGGTGTCCTTGACCAACACACCGCGGTCGGCCAGCCGCAGACTCATTTCCTTGCCCGTGGCCAGCGTCGGTTCAATGTCGACACCCGCCCACAGCCCAAGCCCGCGGACCGCCAACACACCGCGGCCGATCAGCGCCCGCAGACGCCTGTGCAGATGCGCACCCAACTCCGCCGAACGGAACTGAAATTCCCCCCGCGCCAGCATGGAAACCACGGTAGTGCCGATCGCCGCGGCCAGCGGGTTTCCGCCGAACGTCGAACCGTGCTCGCCGGGATGCAGCACGCCGAGGACCCCGCGGTCCGCGACCACCGCGGACAACGGAACCACGCCGCCGCCTAGCGCCTTGCCGAGCAGGTAGATGTCGGGCACGACGCCCCAACGGTCGCAGGCGAAGGTGTAGCCCGTGCGGGCCAGCCCCGACTGGATTTCGTCGGCGATCATCAGCACGTTGTGCTCGCTGCACAGCGCGCGGACGGCCGGCAGGTAGTCATCGGGAGGAACGATGATGCCCGCCTCGCCTTGGATCGGCTCGAGCAGCACCGCGACGGTGTGGTCGTCGATCGCCTGGGCCAGCGCCGCGGCGTCGCCGAACGGCACCGAGCGGAATCCCGGTGTGAACGGGCCGAATCCACTTCGCGCAACCGGATCGGACGAGAAGCTGACGATGCTGATCGTGCGGCCATGAAAGTTGTTGTCGGCCACGATGATGTTCGCGCGGCCCTCGGGCACACCCTTGACATCGGCGCCCCACTTGCGGGCGACTTTGAGGCCGCTCTCGACGGCTTCGGCGCCCGAGTTCATCGGCAGCACCATGTCTCTCCCGCACAAACGGGCGAGTTCGGCGCAGAAACGTCCAAGACGATCGGAATGAAATGCGCGACTCACCAGCGTCACGGTGTCGAGCTGGGCGTGGGCCGTCGCGGTGATCTCGGGGTTACGATGGCCGAAGTTGACCGCCGAATAGGCGGCCAGGAAGTCCAGGTAGCGCCGGCCGTCGACATCGGTGATCCACGCACCCTCGGCGCTTGCCGCGACCACGGGTAGCGGCGAATAGTTGTGTGCCGCATATCTTTCGACCAAAGCGATCGCGGAAGCAGTATCGTCCCCGCTCTCATCAAGGACCGGTCGGGCGCCGAGAATCGTCATGGGTGTACCTCCAACGTGCAGCACTTGACGGAACCGCCGCCCTTGAGCAGCTCGGACAGATCAACGCCGACCGGCTCGAAGCCGGCCTCACGCAGCTGCGTGGCGAAACCCGTTGCGGCAGCGGGATGCACAACGTGCAGACCGTCGGACACGACGTTAAGTCCGAGCACGAAGGCGTCCGCACTGCCGACCACGATAGCGTCGGGGAACAGCGCGTGCAGCCGTGCCTGCGCTGCCGCGCTGAACGCCGGTGGATAAAACGCGATCGTGTGATCGTCGAGAACGGCCAGTGCAGTGTCGAGGTGATAGAAGCGCGGGTCCACCAGCTCGAGCGAGATCAGCGGCATCCGTACCGCTGCGGCGATCTCGGTGTGGGCGCGAAGGTCGGTGCGAAAGCCGTAGCCCGCCAACACCGTTTCGCCGATCAGGAGTAGGTCGCCTTGTCCCTCGTTAACGTGACGAGTGGACGCGGGGCGATATCCGACCGACGACATCCACGCGGCGTAGGCGTTGGACTCGCCAGCGCGCTCAGCGAACCGGAATCTGGCGACCACAGCAACGTCATTGGCGATGAACCCGCCGTTGGCTGCATAGACCATGTCCGGCAGTCCGGGGACGGGCTCGATCAGGTCCACGCTGTGGCCCAGTCGAAGGTAGGTCTGGTACAGGTGCTCCCACTGCGTCTGCGCGACGTGGACGTCGACGGGTGTGGAGACGTCCATCCAGGGGTTGATCGCGTACTCGACGGCGAAGAAGGTCGGCGGAGTCATTGCGTAACGGCACGTGCGCGGCGCGCGACTGCAGGGCGGGTTGGCGTCTTGCCATGCCGGAGGCGCATGGGTGGCGACATAGTAATCCGTCATGAAATCAACGATATTTGGCCGCTATGACACATTCAAACGCCGATTATTGCGTTTCTATGAACGATCGGTTGCGCTAGAATTGCTATAGCAGCGATTTATTGCGTGCATTGACAGGGAGCGCGATGGACCGGCTAGACGAGACCGACGAGCGCATCCTCGCCGAGCTGGCCGAGCATGCGCGGGCAACATTCGCCGAGATCGGTCAGAAGGTGAATCTGTCCGCGCCGGCGGTCAAGCGTCGCGTCGACCGGATGCTCGACAGCGGTGTGATCAAAGGCTTCACCACCGTCGTCGACCGCAATGCCCTGGGCTGGAACACCGAAGCCTACGTCCAGGTGTTCTGTCACGGCACGATTGCGCCCGATCAGCTGCGGGCGGCTTGGGTGGCCATGCCCGAAGTTGTCAGCGCGGCGACGGTGACGGGCACATCCGATGCGATCCTGCATGTGCTTGCCCGCGACATGCGGCACCTGGAGGCGGCCCTCGAGCGCATCCGATCGAGCGCTGACATCGAGCGCAGCGAAAGCATCGTCGTGCTGTCGAACCTCATCGACCGGATGCGCGGCTAGGGCCGTCCGGCTCCACAACCGGCGATCGTCATTGTGAGGTGGACAAAAAGCCACCCCCGACCCTCTGGTGACTCAAGTGACAGAAGGGGGCCCGCTAAAACGTCCGACGCAGCAGACGCGCCAACTTTGACGGCACCGCGCTCGGCGGCCGGCGAGATGCATAGGGCCAGGGCCGGTTTCGTTCGGGGACGGAGCTGGCCCGGGCGCCACCCGCTCACGCTACGCGACCTACACGTAGGTGGCGGCGTGCAATATCGTCTCGAGCGTGATCGCTGTGCCACTGGCCGCGATGGTGATCGCGAGCGTCACCCAGTCCGCCAGTTTCGGCCGGGCCGGATTGGCAGACAGCTGACCGGTGCCGCCACGGGCGGTGATCGCGTCGCCCATTTCGTCGGCGCGCCGCAGTGTCACGGTGATGGCAGTGGCGAGCAGGTCGATCAGCTCCAAGGCGTGGCGACGGCGCCGAGCCTTGCGACTGCGCGGGATGCGTTTGGGCCGCAGCCGGCGAGCTGCGTAGAGCACCTGGAACTCGTCGATCAACATCGGGAACGCGCGCAGCGCGAGCGCCACGGCCACCGCCCATTCGTCGACCGGGATCCGCAATAGTCGTAGCGGGCGGCCCAAAGTCGCTAGCGCAGGCCCGATTTCGGCGACATTGGTGGTCCAGGACACCATTGCCCCTAGCCCGAGCAGGACCACCGACAACGCGGTGATCCGCAGAAAGTTCAAGGTTCCGCCGAGTCCGATCTCGACTCCGGCCATCGAGATCACCGGACTACCACCGGCCAGCGCCGCGGTGGAACCGCCCAGGGCGACCACGATCCACAGCAAGCGCGGTACCGATGGCAGCGCACCGCGCGGAATTCGCGCGATCCGGGCCGCCGCCAGCACCAGGGCCGCCACCAACCCGATCGTCACCCAGCCCGGGTAGAACGTCAGCAGCACCGAAACACCAAAAACAACAAGGAGTTTGGTGCCGGCCCACAAGCCGTGGATGGTCGAGGTTCCGGGTACCGGAATCAGCAGCACAACCGGACGCGAGACACGTCGGTTCCCGCGTTCTTCAGTGAACGAAGTGTTAGTCACGGCACACCCCCCGCCGCGGCGGACACCGATTCCAGCACGCCATTGCTCAGATGCAAAGTACGCGGGCAAAGGTCCTCCAGCCCCGCGAAGTCGTGCGAAATCACCACCACCGTCAGACCCTGCTCCCGGCGCAGGTCCTCCAGCAGCCGCAGCAGGCCGCGCTGGCTGGCCGCGTCCAACCCCGCCAGTGGCTCGTCGAGGATCAGCGCCCGCGGCGAACGCGCCAGCAATCCGGCCAGCACCACACGGCGCATCTGGCCACCGCTGAGCTGGTCGATGCGCCGCTTGGCCAGCGTGGAATCCAGTCCGACGACGCCCAGTGCCGCAGCCACACGGTCTCCATCGCGAGGCGAAAAGCCTGCTGCGGAGGCAACTTCCAGGTCGACGCGGCTGCGCATCAATTGCAGCCGGGCGGCCTGGAACGACAACGCCACCGTACCGACCCGCTCGTAGGTGGGGCGGCCATCCACCAGGCAGGCGCCGGTCGTGGGAACCGTCAGCCCGGCCATGATCCACGCCAGCGTCGATTTACCTGAGCCGTTGCCGCCGTGGATCAGTACCCCGTCGCCCTGCTCCACCACGAAGCTGACGTCGCGCAGGGCGGTCTTAGCCCACGGGGTGCCGCTGCCATATTCGTGCCCGACGCCTATCAGTTCCAGCGCCGGTACCTGCCCGCGGTGATCCGTCGCGACGGTCGGCATGGGCGCGTGCGCGGTCTCGACCATGTCGGTGTTGTCGGGTGAGTCGCTGAGATTGATGGTGCGGTCCGCGGAAGCGGCCTCGTTGTAGTAGTGCGTGATGTGCACCAGGGCGGTCCGGTGTCGTTTCGTCAGACCGGACAGCACGCTCAGCAGGGCATCGCGACCCTGCTGGTCAACCATCGTGGTGACCTCGTCGGCGATGAGCAGCGCCGGCTCCCGGGCCAACGCCGCAGCCAGCGCCAAGCGCTGCAGTTCACCACCGGACAGGCTTCCGGTGTCACGTTCGGCGAGCTCCTCGAGGCCGACCTCGCGGAGTAACCGGCCGACATCGACATCGGTACCCGGCGGCAACCCCCACACCACATCGTCGGCGACCCGGGTACCCAACACCTGGCTTTCCGGGTGCTGCAGGACAACCGCCGTGCCACCCAGCTTGCCCAGACCAACCGCGCCGGGGCGCTCCACGGTGCCCGATGTCGGTTCCCGGCCGGCCAGGATCAGCATCAGCGTCGTCTTCCCGGACCCATTGGAGCCAGTGATCGCGACGTGTTCGCCGACCCGCAGATCCAGACTGAGCTCGCGCAGCGCGTCTTGGCCGGCGCGGGGGTAACGGAAGCGCACCTTGTCCAGCCGCACCGGAACCGGTCCGACCGGGGCGTCCTCCTCTGTCACGGTTGGGGCGTCCAATTTGTGCACATCGGGGATACCGCGCATCCGTTCCAGCACCCGCGACAACGCCCACCAACCGATCAACGACACGACTAGGACCTGGACGACGGAAGACCCGAGCAGCACCCACGGCCAGTAATGCAGCCCAACCGCGAAATAATGCTTCAGGGTGGCGGCGGCGCCCTGCATATGTATCCGGGTCAGGAAGGCCGCCGTCCCGTCCGTGTTTGCGGTCATTACCCCGAAAATCAGGTGCCGCAGTCGGGCCAGTAGGGCTAGCGCGGCAACATTCGCGGCACCGAAGACCAAGCCGGCGACCAGGGCAGTGACAATCACCGTTAGCGTGCCCCGGCCTTTGCGTTTGACTACTCCGGTCAGCCCGCCGATATAGGCGCTGTTGACGACTGCCATGAAGCCGCCCATCCCGGCGATCAGGAAGGCGATCATCCCGGCAGCAACCGTCGCGGCGATGAGCACGCGGAGGCGGTAGCGGTAGGCCAGCAACCCCATGGGCACGGTACCCAGCAGCGCCAGGCCCGCTGCGAAGGGGACGACGACGGAGATGATCGCGGTTACCGCGCACAGTGCTGCCAGGACCGAGGCCTGTGCCAATTCGCCCGGTTGCAGCGGTCCACTCCGATGGTGCGAAGGGACAGGGTCGGGCACGGCCACCTTACCGATTCTGCCAGGCCCCGGCGCCAAGTCGCTGCAGCGCACCGTAGGCCACGGGTTTTCGCAGTGAACGTGTCCTATTGGTCTCCCTTAGCAAAGCTATGCAACGATGGATAGATGAATTCGTCCGCCGCCACTCACGACGCCCACATCGGCGACACCGCTAACCCCGAGCCCCGGCAGGGCCTGGGCGCGGATTTGCTCGCGGTGGTCGCGCGGCTCAACCGGCTGGCCACCCAGCGCATCCAGATGCCGTTGCCTTCGGCTCAGGCGAGACTGCTGGCCACCATCGAATCCCAGGGAGAAGCCCGAATCGGTGATCTGGCCGCCGTCGATCACTGTTCGCAACCGACGATGACCACGCAGGTGCGACGGCTCGAGGAGGCCGGCCTGGTTACCCGAACCGTCGACCCAGGAGATGCCCGCGCGGTCCGAATCCGCATCACGCCGGCGGGGATGCGGACACTGACCGCGGTGCGGGCCGACCGCGCCGCCGCCATCGAGCCACAGCTGGCCCGGCTCGACTCTAACGACCGCAAAGTGTTGGCGGATGCGGTCGAGGTGTTGCGCCGTCTTCTCGACAACGCCGCGGCCGCACCGAGCCGTAACACACTCTGATCAGCGCACATCTGTAGTGCACAGACCACCTGCAGCGGGTAGACACTTAATCGACGACGAGATCAGCTTGGTCTGATCAATCGGTCTGACGATGAAAGGTGGCGGCCATGCGGACCGAGGCTTCCGCTTTCCAGGCCACCCCGTTGACCGTGTGGGTCGGACCGATGAGGTACGTCTTTCATCCCGGCCGCGACGTGATTGTCGGGCGCGGCAGCCAATGCGACATCCCGCTGGACCGCCCGAGCCCAGCCACGACGTCGCAGACGGCTCGCCCGGATCTGGTGCTGCGGTTCACCGGTACCCATTGGGTGGCCATCGATAGGAGCCCAAACGGCATCTTCGTCAACGGCGCCCGCATGTCGACGGTCGATATCCGCAACGGTCAGGCGATCACGATCGGTGATCCCCAGCGGGGCCCACGATTGATTTTCAATCTCGGTCCATCGGTCGGTCCCCCCGCAGGCCCCCCTGCAGGCCCTGGCGGTCCACCTCAACGCCAGAACTTGCCGCCGCCCCCTCGGCGGCCTCAGCCCGCCGCGGCGCAGCCCAATCAGTACCTCCCGACCGAGCGGGCTACCCAGCGAATGCGAATACCCGCACCCGAACCGCCCAAGGTCGAGCGACCTGTCCAGCCGGTCGGGTGGTCACCGCCGCCGCCGACAGCCCCGGTTCGTCCGCCCCCACCCGCGATGCCGCCCGTAATGCACCCCCCAAAGCCGCCCATACCAGACGATGGGCAGCCAAGGGGTCGGGGGCTGATCGAGCGGATGACTGACGCCACGCGAAAGCTGCGCGCCGTGCGCCCCGAGTCCCAGTCCGACGAAGCGAACGCC
>Ga0209040_10000908_pt1 | contig 23124 bp, 13 predicted proteins | sample BogFormECP12_OM3_FD_188240 | JGI IMG/M metagenome (GOLD analysis project Ga0209040, IMG submission 188240) | Bog forest soil microbial communities from Calvert Island, British Columbia, Canada - ECP12_OM3 (SPAdes) (version 2) | ecosystem: Environmental > Aquatic > Freshwater > Wetlands > Bog ... | reverse complement strand
GCAACCGAGCATTACAGACGTGAACGCTGCCGCCGAACTTGCGTTCCGGGCAGTAGATGCATTCGAGCGACAGCTTAAACGCCGAACAGGGCGAGATGGGTAGGGTTCACAAAGCCGTGCGGTGCTGGCAGCACCCGAGCGCTAAGCGTTCCTCATTGCCGATGCGCGTCACAACAAAGACAAGAGAATGTCTGGACCCCGAAGCCGAGGGGGCAAAAGAGCTGAGCCCAGGGTTTCAACCCCATAAGCGCTAGTTTAACGAAGCGGTGATCTTCAGCGCCGAAGGCGCGACCGGACTAAAGCCTGGGGTGGAGCGAAGCGGAACCCCAGGAACCGATTTAAGGGCGGACGAGCGCTGAAGGCGCGAGAAGATATGCTCTGCAAAGAGCGACCCCGAACCTAATCTAACCTGGATGCGGCCGATCGCGGTTCGTTCGCAATGAGTGTAACTGAAATCGACCTTGTTTAGCCCGCAATCATAAAAGGATGCGTACGGAGTGCAATGAAAGAGTGCTTAAAAGTTCGCACATCCGATCTCCAACGCTATGAGCGAGGGCTTGCGACTTACAAACGCACGATCCCGATCCCGCCCCAGTCGCCGACTACTCGATTTTCGGTCGAGTACCGCTTGCGGAGCTCCTCCCAGACCCTGGACACGCTGCAGCGTGCCTGTGCATGCCAGTCTGAGTCAGAAATATCGTGTAAGGCAATGAGCCGCGGCGACCGGCTGAGCGCGAACTCGACGTCGGCCCGCGTGCCGCGATAGCTGTGGTCCCCGTCGATAAACACCACGTCGTATTGCTGGGCAAGCCGCGCGCGTGTAGCAATCGCGGTCGAATCGCCGATGACAAGCTCGATCGACTGGCTGAAGCGGTGTCGGGCATCGTCGAGGGTCGCGAGCAGTTCCGGCAGTGCTACGATGTCGACCGCCGTGATGTGGACGTCGCGGTCGAGCGCCCGGAATCGGCGCGCAACATGCCACTCGACCCCACCGTGCATCGAGCCGATGGTCAGCACGTGCCGCGGCGATATTGAGGCTAGCTCGTCGAGCAACCAGGCGAATTCCTCCGGCTGCTGCTCCAGACGCGGCGTAGTCCAGCCCTCGAAAGCTGGCGGCGTCACGAGGTCGGCGGGCGGGCGCGGCGCCGGGTGCGTTGTTTCCCAATGCGCGAACGCCTTGTCTCCGAACGCCTTCCAAAATTCTTCATGGTACGGAAGTTGCCGCAGGCTGTCCATGAACAGGCAGCCCGTCTCTTCTCGCTGAAAGTGCATACCCGGCCAGGCCTCGACACATCCGTAGAAGGTCTGCAGGTTCCCGACTTCGCGCGCGAAAACAAAAGCGTGACGGAGCCAGAAGAAGGTGCCGCTGTAATGCCAGTCGCCGGCATAGTGATGCACGCGAAAGCGACCAAGGATCTTAAAAGAGCCGGTCATCGCGAAGCGCTCTAGCTGTGAGCGGACCGAAGGCCAGTGGTCCAGGCCGGTGCGGTATTGCGTTTCCGCCCATCGCCGCACGGGACCTGGAATCGATGGCTCGTACTTCACGCCCTTCGCATGAGCATAAAAGGTGACCTCGTTTGGGTCGAGCGACCGCACCTGGGCTAGCATCGATGGGAACGTCAGGCCCTCGCCCGGGGGACCGTTGCGGGCCACCACAAACTCGCATCCATGGCCAGCGAACGCCTTGCGCACTTCATCCGGATCCTCGGACCGCTCGTCGTGGACGATGCCGATAATGCGCCGGCCGTTGAAGATATCGATCCGCGATCGCAGCTGCTCGACATTCCACCGCCACATGTCGCCGCGCACGGGCCACACGTGATAGATCAGGTTGCGGCGCGGGATCGTGGTGAACGGCATTGGATCCCGGCCTGGCTGCGGCGTCGCGGCGGCGATGCCAGGTACGCCGCGCTCCTTGGAGGCCGACATATCGCGGACGGTGAGGCCGCGCAGTTCGGCGCTTCCCGCCGTGACGCCGACTACGCAGTACCCGCTCTGCAACAGGTTGTCCCCGACGCCTGCACAGCGCCGGCCATTCACCAACAGAGAGAGGCGTTGGTCGACCCAGCGCAGCAGCACTTGCTGCCAAGCGCACCGTTCGAGTCGTACGTTGGCAAGGACGCGATGATGCCGCGCGAGGTAGCCATGTTCCGGCGTGCTGATGAGATGATAAGAATTCGCGTCGGGATCGTCGACCGTCTGGTGGTGAATCTTCGCGATAAAGTGCGCTCCGGCATCGAGCCGCACAGAGAACGCCAGCTCAACGTCATTCGCCGACGTTTCGCTCACGAGGCTGACGGCGCCGCCGGGTTCAGCCGATAGAATGACATCGTTCCCGTACCCGCTGAGCGTCCCCGTGCCCTGCACCGACCATCCGGCAGCGACCGGCCGGGCATCCCCGGGCGGCGGCGATTCGATCCGGAGAGCTCGGAGCGCGGCCGAGCCGTCAATCACGCCGATGAAGCAGTAACCGGCCGCGAGCAATGCATCGGAGCAGCAGCACGCCTCGCGGCCGTCGATTGCGACCGTGAGCGCACCGCCATTCCAGGTCATCTCTACGCGCTGCCAGGCATCGCGTGCGAGCGTGATCGGCGCGAGGATTACATGGTGCCGCGCCACGTAAGAAAGCTGCGGAGTCGCAAGTAGATGGTAGGAGTCGGCGACCGGTTCGCCGCGCACTGCGTGGTGAAGCTTGGCGATGAACCGGCAGCGTTCATCCAGACGCATCTCGAACGAGAGCCGCACTGCGGCAAACGGTTGCTCACTAGCAAGTCCGGTTTCGTCGAGCGCATCGGCCGTGAGGGTCACACTCGACTCGGGGCCGGTGGCCACGCCGGCGCCGATCGTCACCCATCCGGCCGGAGGTTGTAAAACGCCGGGGGCCGTGGTGAGGGACGCCGGTGGGGGCATGGATCCGATTATCGGGACCGACGGCTCGCTCGGGACGGCGCGTACGAATGGCGCGGGAACCCGCAAGTCGAGAGCGGCGGCGAGGGCAGTGCTTAACCGGGCGGCGTAGGTGTGCTTGCGAAAGCTCTTGATACACGAGCGGCGCAGCTCATCCGCAGCGGTCACATCCTGCAACAATCGTTCGAGCGTTGAGACCAGTTGGTACTCGCCGTCGAATACCGGCGCATCGCACCATAGCCGTGCCAACTCGGGACGCGGCTCCGATACGACCAGCGCCCCGCAACCGGCCGCTTCGTATACACGCGGATTTAGAGAGAATGGCTGGACGCGATCGCGGTTGAAATGGTGTGCGGTGCGGAAAATATTTAGAATGATTCCGGTTTCCCGGTACAACGCCGCAGTGCGGTCGGCCGGAATGTTGGACGCCAGGGTCAAATGTCGTAGGGTCGGCATGTTCCAGGGACCGCCCACCACGTAGGAGAGCAGGTCCCTTTGCGCGAGCGCATTCAGAAGCCTCTCGCGAGCAGGATTCGCTCCACCGACAAAGCCGACTCTGTGGGGCCGAATTTCTCCCGGCAGGTACGCGCAGGCGTGGGGATCATAACAGACGGGGAGATAGTGTGCGTTGGGATGGCGATGCATCGTGGCGGGGTCATTCACAAACACCGTACCGAACTCAGCCGAGAACCGGCTCGTATCATCCACTTCGTACGGCTCATCGACCAGCCATACCGCCGAGTTCCGGTGTGCAAAACGGCTTCCCCATCGCTGATGGAATTTGCGCCCATGCACCACAAAGAGAAGATCCGGTGAAAACTGTTCCACCTTCGCGTGGAGGCTCGGGTCGTCCCAATAGGCGCCGGCTTGATGCACACCGAGATCATCGGCCGCTCGCTCCAGGCCATCCCGGAACACTTCACCACAGCTCAGAAAGCGGTAATGAACGAAAAACACCCGCCGCCCGCGAACTGAGGACGCCAGGAGCGGGTCGACAAACGTCGCGGCCGCAAACTGCTCCGGCGCAATCTTCGGAAACGCGGTCAGCCGGCTTAACGAACTCAGATTTAAGATCTCGATCCCCTGTCGCGCACAGGCGTCGGCAAGACGATGGTATTCGCGATCGATCTGCTCGAACTCTCCGCTGAGCGAGTGACGCCCGGTCGCTGCGAAAAAGTGATTATCGGTGAAATCGACACCGATGACACCGATCCGCGCCGCCCCCATGTGCATGGCTAGGCAGACGGCCAGGTACGGCGAATTGCGCGTGTAATGCAGAATGCTTGAATCGCCGAAGTCGATGCCGCCTCTTCGGCCAAGCCGGATCGGAACTACGTGCGGGTGGCGCAGACCGAGCGAGAGTTGCGTGAAAATTGCTTTGGCGCGACTCTCCTCAACGTATCGGAATCGATCGCCGCTAAACTGATGCCTCGGATTCAGAACCACCAGATAGTCTGGCTGAAACAACCGACCGACGTCGTTCACTCCGATCGTGATAAAGCGCCCCGGCGATACCACCGTCGGGAGCGAGGAGCCGCATCCGCAGACGAGTAAGGTTTCGCCGGAGTGATAGTCCCGAAAGTCCCGAAGTTCGCGCGGCAATGCGCGCGTCGAAGCATCCGGAATTGGGAGGATATTCTCGATTGCCTGCATAGTGGGATCGGATTATTGGCCCGCCCACCAGGACCGCTTCACCTGAGATACGGCAATGGGGATGCGACTGATCGTGACCAACGGAAGCTGTTCTTGATGTACCGTGCCAAATACGCTGAGAGAGAGGATGAGAAGCGCCTTCGTCGGCGAAGGGTCGGTCCGCCGATGCCACGCGGCCAGTTCATTTGCGATCTCTTTTGAGATCACGGTTATCGGTGAACCCTCCCGAAGCAGTTGAATCCCATCTGCCAGTAGAATCGCGCTCGATGATCGTATCCCTTCCGTTTCCCTGCCGGGAGTCGACGGACCCAGTTGAAACTCGTAGCTTGCCCCGATTCTCAAGTACGGGTGCATGCTCTGTCCGAGACGGACCGTTGGAGTCAGGATCTTTTCGATCGTGGAAGCGAGCGACTTGGGGTCTGGCTGCAACACGGGAATGGAATCGAGCCGGATCAGCGGGACAATCGGACTACGAAACTCGACTTGCGGCGTCCTGTACACGAATGCCGCGTTGGTCGGATTCGCTGGGTCCCCGAGGAGATTCGCATTCCGAACCACCTGCGCCTCCAGAATCGCGGTCTGACGTTGTAATACATCGAGAGGTCCCCATTCCAACGTCAGGACATCGAAGTCGGCGTCTGGATTGAACTGATGCGACGCTACCCACCAACCGCCCGGTGAGCCGGAGGGTTGTGGATCGGGACTCCATCCGGTGCTGTTTGCAGGCGTAATACGCGGCCAGTACTCTGGACTCGAACCGTCAACCGCTCTTCCGAATATATACAAGGTTGTCTTGATGTTGACGCCTGAGGAAGGGTCGCGGTCCAGTCGGATATAAAATTCGTCACGGATCACTTGCGAGGTTTCAAGGAATTTCGCGACCGGTGTGTTGCCGCTCAAGTGTCCCCGCCACGCGCACGCCACTCGTTCGGTGGCGGTAGTGAACGTCCGGATAATATCTGCCGCCCGTCCCGGAGAACTCGCTCCCGTCCCGGGATACGCCTCCTGTGGAATGGTCCCGAGGTCACCCGATATGGAAGCGTATTGCTGGCGGAAGAAAGCGAGCGCATCGAAAAGAGTCTCCCGTTCCTCGAATACAGCGAACGGAGCCTCAATCACGCCGAGATTGAAGACAGCCGTAAAAAATAGTTCGTCCTGGGCGGCCCAATCGTACTCGATCTGTACCGTATACTTCCAGCGCAACGCATCCGCGATTTCGTTCTCAACATTCAATCCCCCTTCCAATGATGAGGCCCCCTCGACTCCCGCCGCCGTCTGGGATCGCAGAATCGGCAAACTCGGATAGAAGGGCTGCGGGATCGGAATCTGCGCGTCCTTGTTTGGCGTGACGGGCAGCAGCAGGGGCGACAATACGAACTTCAGCCAGGATGACGGTACGTATCCGTCAATCTCGGTCTGGAAATCGTGCTGGAGAAAGCTCGCCTGATACCAGAGCGGCAACACGATCTCGGATTGCTGTTGCGCGTGCGCTACCGAAACCAGCACCGTCATCCAGCGGTCGCCCGAAAGAAGGTCTAGTTCGCCATTCGAAAGTGTGTACTGCCTGGGACCCGTGCTGCTGTCGGGAGACGCCGGCGGCAGAGGTCCAACTGAGCCGTAGAGCGAAGCCGGCTTTCTTCCGGGACTTCCCAGACTTTCCGGACCGGCGGAACACACCTTTGCCAGAGCCTGAGCGATCGTCGACACCGAGTAAGCGCTCGAGAGCGATTCCAGCAATGCCTGCGTTAGCCGCTCTCGCGCTTTGACGATATCGCCCAGGTCATTCTGGTTCTGCAGGACAGTGGCGAGTCCCCGCGGGATCGTCTCCGCCAGAGAGTCTTTGGCCGACATAAGCCGGTCGAAGTAATCTGTATTGTTCTGCAAATCGAGGATCGCGATGGCGACAGCGTTTCGCGGCAGTAAGAACGCGTCGTAGGCCTGCAAAAATTCGTAAGCCCACGCATCCAGATCGACGTCGGTGTATGTCAGGTTGGTCGCGAGGCTGCTCTGCGTAATGAGGCTGGTGCTCAGTGGAGTCAGTGCGAAATAGACGATACCGTCCTGGTTAAATCGGACTGCGATTCCCGCCTTCGGACTCAACCGCACAGCCCAAAACGGGGCCGTCTCGCCGGCATTCGAAGCTACCTGGATTCCCGAACTTTGAGCCAATTTCAGCATGCCGGACATTCCATCAAATCCATAAAAAGCAGTTTCGAAGCGCTGCGCGAACGCCGACAACCCGCCGGGTTGAGACGGCGATCCAGGAGGGGAGGCGACTTGCATCTGGAGGTCCGGAATCGGAGAGTAGGTGATGCAAGCCGCTGTCGGCAGCCGGCGGCTTACCTCGGGATCGATCAAGTTCGGGTCTCTGCGGACTTCTATCGAAACTCCCACTTGGATTACGTCGCGTTTCAGTGCCCGGATGGCGCTAAATGCAATCGGAACGCGAATGATTTGTGGCACCATCTGGGGCCCACCGTATGTGTCCGGAGGCGGCGAACCGCCGGTAACAGTCGCGATGCGCACCTGAATCTCGATCTCTTCAGCGAACCTCTCCAACTCGTCTCTGATGTTTGCTGGGTCGCCAATCGGACCTTCGGTCAGAGTCGATTTGATGAGCACCATAGTATTCGGATCTCTCAACTGCGCCAAAATCAGGTTGTATCTGTCCAGCACCGCGCGCCACTGCTCGGTGGGTGAGTTTGCGTCGGTGGCCGGCGATCCGGGAGGGCTGAAAACCTGCGGGGTGAGCGAGGCGGGGTCGAATAGAGCAGAGAGTATCAGGGCTGCAGATTCCATGGAGTCACGCTCGATATGATAGTGAAACTGCACGCCAGGCCACTCGCCCAGTCCGATCAGCGGATCATTGTAGAGCGGATCGGTGGTCGCGACATGGACCTCCGGCAACATATTGCCGTAGAGATCGGCCAGTCGGAACCCGATGCTGACAGCATGTCCAATGACGCAGTAGCGGTTGTGATCCGGTGGGGAGGGCGCGCCAAAGAAGCTGCTGATCGGAAGCGCGAAGGTGTAGCGCCAGTCTTCTTGCCCTCGTACTGCCCTCGACAGAAGGTTGGGCTGGTTCTTAGTCGGGCCCGCTGGTAAACCCCAGTTGGAAAAGAAATACCCGCCTTGCGGCAATATCGCGGATTGGACCATCTGATACAGTTCGTCCACTGGAATCACTGGCGGGGGGCTGGGGACCACCTGTCTCCATTCGACATCGAAAGCCACGGTCCCAGCGGGATATGTCGGACTGTACTGGGGTACCGGGTCTTCATTAGGCGTCAGAACCGCGCCGTAGACCGTGTTCGCGGTCGCCGCCTGTGGAATCCAGACGCAGTTTTGAGACTTGTTCAAAAGCGGACGCGGTCGAGGTTGGGCGAATTGCACCAGGATCTGAAACTGCGCCGCGTTGCCGTCGACACCCTGGGTACTGAAGAGGTCCGTTGGCAGGTCCTGCCCGTCGGCGGACTCGTAGAACAGGTAATAACCCGGAGCGTTCACGACGCTGACTTCCCAAATCAACCGCAGAAAGTTCTTTACGTCCGTCGCCGGAGCGAAATCGGACCGTGCGAGGTTCTCCAGCGCGGTGAACCGAAGTAACTGGACGACGTTGGTTGCCCTCGCCTGATTGAGGGTAGATAGGTTGGTTTTGGCCACCAGCGTACCGGGGGCGAGCGGCTCCGATTGCAGGAAGCTTGAGCCCATTGCAGGATAGAGAAGCTGGATGGACGCGTTGGAGAGATCTTCGTTGAGAGCGTCGTGGATGAGATCTCGTGTCTGCTCGTCGGTTCCGCCGACTTCGTAGACAAAGGGAAGGTATTTGGGCGAGCTGGATGTGCTGGGCGATCCCGTGGATGGCGAGCCGGTCGCCCCGACCGCGCCGACCGCTTCGGCGGGAACCTGCGAGAGCGTGAGGCGGATGAGCAGGCTCGGAACAACATCCAACTCGGGAGCATTCGCCAGCCTTGCCTCCGGGGCGGCGGCCCTCATCTGAAGATGTGCGTCCGGCTGCGCAGTGGTGACAGCCAGCCTAATCTGCTCGCGGCGCATTAAGTCCATCAACTGTTGCGGCAGGGTCAGAATGGTTCTTGGACCCGCATTCAATGGAACCCAAGCCACTTGATTCTTAAGCGAGTAGTAAAGCGCGTGCGGACTGAGCGGCGGCAAGGGACTCACGGTGATCACTCCCGGGTCTAATTGCAGCGGAGAAGCGTCGTGGATCCGCCATTCCGGCGATGGCGGCGGCGGCACGACGCCAGGCAACTCGATACGCGTAGTTGCACTCGATCCGTTCCCTCCAACGAATTGGACAGACCGGATATTCGTGGTTGTAGCCGTCGTAAAGGACAACGTCGCGGAAACCACTTGAGCACCGGACGAGGCAGGAAACTGCTGCCCCGTCAGCTCGTACAGGCCTCTGGTTGGTACGTTGCGCATATTGGCGGGCGTGGGATGCGCCGGTACCTCATTTGGATCGGGAAGCTGCAACCCATGCAGCAGATACCTCGATCCCAGTCCGGCCGCGGCCGAATAGTTGAGTCCGTCCAGCAACGTGCGCAGCGCTGCCTGCCCGATGATACGCTCACAATAGTTGGTGACAATTTGCACCACGCCCAGATCGCCGGCGGCTGCCGCTTCGAGGCTCGTCAGATACGCCTGTCGCTCGGTCGCTTCGTACCCTTTCGCCGGGTCGATCAGGCCGTTGATCACCTGCCGCGACAGCAGCAGGAAGTAGTCGTACAAAAGATACGCCGCCATGCTCGGCCCCAAGATCGACAAATCCTCTCTGAACACCTCATTCGTTGTTGGCTTCGTTCCGCTCCAGGCCAGGTCTGAGAAATAAATGTTGACTGCATCTGGATAATTCAGCGGTGTGCGATTAAATGATCCAAAGTCGACCTGCTGTTGCGACGGGCTTGCCCCCGTCTCGTAGGTGAGACAAAGTATTTCCAGCATCGGCAGTACTGCGGTCGGGCCGTTGAACGGTGGTCGACCGCTGCTGTCGACGCCATGAATCTGCAGAGCCACCCGGGTTTGCAGAAAATCTTTGATCGCACTTGCAAAACCGTCCCGGCCGCCAAACGCCGGCCCCGGAGGTTCGCTACCAGATCCCAATTCTTGAGATACCTGCGACAGCCTTTCGGACCATGGTCTGTCGGGCTCTGAGTAGTTGTCCACCAGCCAGTTCACGAGCGCGTTAACCAGCAGTTCGAAAGCCGTGCCTGACGCGCCGGCGACGGGAGCTTCGATGAACAGACCGGCGACCAGCTCCACCAACGAGGATCCGTTTGAATAAGTCGACGTCGGTTGCAGGACGAAATATAAATCGACCGGCTGCGGTGCTGCTGCGGCAACTACGGCCCGTACAAACCGCCATTCACTCACCGGGCCTCTCTGTAAGGCGAAACGGCTCAGAAGCAAATCCGCAGTCGCAAGCGCCTCAAAATGTCGGGCGCTGAGCGGCGGCGGGACGAATGGACTGAGGTCCTTGTCGATGGGACCGTTCACGCTCGCCAGAGGACCGCTGCCGATAAGGAATTGATGGCTGATGCTCGCGTTGAATCTGAGCGTGATGCTGAAGAAGATTATGCGCACGCTCACCGATACCGAGACCGACGCAGAAATCGCAAGCAAGGTGGTGCACCCGGTCTCGAACGCCAACGTCACATTCGCCTGCAGGCTGATGGTAACCGACGCCTTGAGGATAGAGAAGTCAACCGACCCCTGGATCAACACGGACAGTCCCGCAGTGCCCGCGAACCAGTAATGGTTCGGAGGACCACTCGCGTTTTCGCTGGCCTTCCACGCCAGAAGGCCCTGCAGCGTCGCCGTCAGGCTGACGTCAATGGTGGCGCTGAAAATGCTGGCATTGAAGCCCTGCCGCACGTAAATGGACATGCCAATGCCGAACAGCAGAATGGGATTGTAGTTGACGGTCGGTCGCGCTCCGGGATTGTCGCCGCTGCGCAGCTTCGCAAAATAGAATCCGGCGATCCCGATGAGGACACCGACCTGTATGCCAATCGAAGAATCGCCGAGGGGCCAGCCGATGTTCACCCGGAAATCGCCGTTCGTGTAGATCCAGATCGAGAAGCCAGGCAGGATGAGAATGACCCCTTGCAGCACAATCCGCCGCATCAAATATGGCAGGGTCAAGGCACCGTAGTACACACCCAGGTTGGGGCCCAGTTTCTGATATAGAATTTCAAACAGCAGTCCCGCAAACGGCGTCAGCGGCGTCATCGGAACGCTGACTCGCAGCCCGTATATCGTCGGATCGTTGAACAGGACCTTGATGTCCCAGTTCAGGATTTCCACATGGGCGGCGATGAACCAGTTGCGGTCAGGGTGGTAGAAGTTGGCGGCAAGATCTTTGAGGATGGTGGCCGGATCCGTTGCCGTGAACTGCGTCTCAAGTTGTTCGAAGATCGCCTCCAACGGATCATTGACGTTCGTGACCGGATTTGGCCCCACGCGCTGCCCAAGGCCGAGGTACCTGAACTCGAACGCCTTCACCTTGCCCGCCGACGACTGCTGCGCCGGCAGCGGGAACGGATAAGTCACGATTTGGTACTTGGGCGGCCCTGGCTCCCCCAGCAACGCGGCGCCTGGACCGCTTGGCGTCACGCTCTTGTACGTTGGAGTCGAAATCTTGGCCCGGAAATCTAGACCGTTGTCGTAGCCGAAATACAGCGCGTGAATTGTGACGTCTGGTTCCAGCGTGATCGTGAATGGGCCATATTGATCAGTACCTCCGATATGGATGGGAGGAGTGATCTGGAGTTCCAGGTAAATTGTGCTCTTGTCGGAAGCCGTCGGCACCGTTTTCGGAGTGGGACCGATATAGAGCGTGGGCAACACGGTCGTACTTCTGTCGATGCCCATGACCGCTTTCCACGGTCCGTCGGTAAGATCCGGTAAACTGATGCCGACGTATTCGTACAGCTTGCCGCTGAGAGCGTTCCATGTATCCGTGAGGCTGATGCCGCTCCTCGCCGCCAACCGGATAGAGAAAGGCCCGCCGAGGATCTGCATCGATAGATCCACGGGGACGTGAAACAACTCACCGGAAATCTGTAGAAATACCTCTGTTTGCGCCATGGTAGGCGGCAGCCGGCGAAGTGGATCCGGCAACCGCGAGGTAGAACCGTCTACGATGAAGTCGATGTTCCCGCTGTGTTAACAGCGACCCCGATAGAGTCGAACTCAATAAAGTCGAAGAACTTGATCGGTGGAACTAAGTCCAGCGTGACAGCGAGTTGAAAACTGTAGTACGTGGTTTTGCTGTCGACCCTACCCCTGTCGATCGACAGCACGACAATCGTGATGATGCCGTTATAGAACGACAAGAAACCCTGATAGAGACTCGATAGCAACGGATTGTCCTCTATCTCCTTTTTGAGGGAATCGAGCTGGCCATTGATATCTGGTAAGCCGAACTTCGACGTGAGCCAACCTACGAAGTCACTCAGCGACCCAAGCACGACCGGTTCTGCTATCGCAAAATGGATAATTCCGTTTTTGAGATCGCGGATGTCGCCGCTCGTGATCGTGATTGGAGTTCCGCTGCTGAACGTAAACGTTGCAGCGATCGCTACTGAAGGTGCAGGGGGAGAGTCACCCCCTGAAATCACTGCGAGTCGATTCATACTATTGATTTTCCTTTTTTATACTGTCGATTCTCTTTTTGTTCGGTTAATTACAGATCCGGACTTCCGGATTTGCTCGCGCCCACAACGATGCGGGCACGCACATCAAGAGTGTTGCCTTCCGGTAACAAGCCCTCGAGGTTGCCGTCGACTTCAATGCACCAGGGCAGTGGATCATCCGGTTTCGGCAGAGAGCCGGAAATCCACATGCGCCACAGATTCTTCATAAACTGCGGCCAACCGATCAGCGGAAGAAGCGGCAGCCGTAATCCGAAGATCGAATTCAGCCATTTCATCAGGGCGTTGACTGTGATGCTGGGAGGACTACTCATAATGCTAATTGTTTCGGCTTTAAAGTCGGCTGGGCCGCCAGGAACCATGCAATATTGCTAGCGTTTGCCAGTTGCCCGGTCGCGGGTTGACCCGCGAAGATGACAAAATCGATCAAAATGCCCGGTGGGAACGAGAAGCCCAGCACGCTGAATTTGATATTGCTGAATAGGATGGCGTACACCGCGCGGCCGTCCAACTCCTCTTTAAGCAGGTTGGCATCGCCAAAGGTCGTGCGCAGGAGACCTTCCAGACTGAACCCTCCGGCGCCCGCGAACACCGCCGGGAGTTGGATCATGAGCGCGGCAGCATCGTTATCCGGTACCACGGTCGAGGGACCCCAGGCGATCAGCAGCTTCGCGGTGATTCCTACGGTGACGTCCGACAGGGATCCCAGTGACCCGAGGGGCAAATCGTATTCGAGCGCGTAATGCGGCGAAGTTGCGACAAACGGAAAAGGTCCGGTCTCCATCGGGGACGCCGCGCTTCCGTGCCCTTCCAGTTGCAGACACTGCACCGGAGCCGCGCCCAACTGCGTTCGGCTGAGGCCCTCCGGCGCGTACCAGAACCGGGAGAACTGCAGCGGAAGGCTTCCGAGGAGGCTGCCCGGACGAATTGCGCCCGGGTCCGCTGTGAAGGTGAGCAGCGCGGGCTGCAGCGTTGCCGTTTTGCCCGGCGCCAGCCCGCCACTTGCATTCAATGTGAAGTCGAGATAAACCGTTAGTGCCGAAAATGTCAGGCCGCCCTTCCCCGGATTCCCGTAGGAGAATAGATCCAGCTGTTGTGAATTGGGAAAGGGCTCGCTCGCGAACCATAACTCGCCGGACAGCGAGAAACTCGCCACCACGTGAGTTCCGCCCGGAGGGCTTGCCAGGGCTTCCGATTTCACCGGGGTCAGCGAGGCGTGCGTGATTTCGATCCGGTCCAGAACACGCGTCGAATTATCCGGCACGGTGAATTCGTAAACGAATGCGGTGTCCGAAGAGAAAATGACGGTGCCGACCGTAGCCTGGTTCTGCGACTGCGACTTGGTGCCCTGGTTTTGATATTGGCCATTAATGGTCAATGTGTTCGGGACGTCTGGAGAGCTGCCTGAGATCAAATTTACCTCGCGCTCGAATAACTCTTCGATGGTCAGTCCGACCCGAACCGCCAGTTGCTCGACCTTCGAGTTACTGAAAACCACGGTCAGGGTCTCCACGGCATAGTCAAAAGGCAAACCGGAAGGCTGCAACGCTCCATCGTAGTGGATCACGCCGAATATCGAACTCCGGTCTATCGCCAGGCCTCCGCCCGAGACGGGCTTCAACCAATTCATTTCCAGCCCCATGTGATGCGCGCGAAGTTGTCCGTTGATTCCCCCCAAAAGCATTTGCAGGTCGGGGGGCATTCCATTCCCGTTAATGGCGCAATTAAAAGCCAGAGTGCCGCTCCAATCCTTCTTATCGAGGATCTGGTTGAAATACTCGAAAGGATGTCCCGGAGCATTCGCGTCGCGCTCCGCAACGCTGATCGCGTCCTGGATCACTCCATGCGCGGCCAGAATCGCGTCGGAGTCTCCCACGAAAGTGTCTGCGCCCGCCCACAATGACGATCGCGTGACCAGCTCCCGCAATGAGAGCGATGTGTTGTATTTAAATAAGAGCAGCGTTTGTTCGGCTCCGATGGTGAGGTCGAAATTGAACCTGCCCATCATCAGCATGCTGTCGAATCGCCCGAGAGGTCCGGGCCGGGTCACGACCAAGAATAATTGGTTCTGCACCAACATGCTCGACAGATCCGTCGAGACGAGTGAAGGCGAGCCACGATCGCCCGAGAATTGCAGCAACACGTTCGGGTTATCGGGACTCTGCGCCAGCGTGACACTCTGCCATTCGCCGTCCGGATGGAGGTGTAACAGCAGTCCCTGCGGTGTCAGGGCCGTCTTGGGCGCGGCGTCCAGGGTGGGCCCTGCCCCTAATCTCTCGGGAGTAGCAACACCAGCCAGGATGGGACGCGACGGCTTGAAGATCGGTCCACGTCCTGGAATCGCGATCTGCTCATGCCGTACGCTGCTCAAAACGGCCGCCTCGAACTGCGCAAAAACAGAGGGCAGTGGCGCGCTGGTGCTTTCGGCCACGGCCTTCTTTCGAGATCGGCCGCGTCCAGCCGTCGACTGCGGCTGGACGTAGATTCCCGCGTACGGCACAATTGGGAATTCCACGGGTTCGTGGAGATTTAAAAGCAACGCATCCACAGCCGTCGGATAATTCTCGTCTCCGGCTGCGGCGAAGTACACCGACGCGCTAGGCTGGGCGTAGTAGCCTCGCTTAGCCGTTGTCCCTTCGGTTGGAAACTTCGCCCATGATGTCGTAAAAAAATTCAACAGAGCGGAACCCGACGAAGAAGGAGACCCGTCGCTTGTTCTCTCGCTCTCCTCGCCAGTCCCGGCGAAGCCCGGCGCGTACGCCGGACGGCCCGAGACAAACTCGACTTGGTCGCCAACCGCTATTTGCACGAACTCCTGGCCGAACAGGCCGCACATCCAGCGGACCTCCGTGCCCGGCGGTAACGTTTTGCTCGCCCGTTTGGCCGGGTTGATGACCCCCTGCAAAACGTATTTCCCCACTGGGGCAAGATAGTAGCTCGTCTCCGGCGGAGAGGAAGGCAGTGCTCCAGGAACGGGTCTCTTGCAGAACCCGAAACCGGCGTCTCCGTGGTCGACCATATCCGGAGATTCCTGGGCGTCTCGCGACGGCTTCAGTGGCGACAGCACCATCGTTGCGCCATTCACAGCCCGGAAATATTCTGACTTCAGCTTAAGGCTGTTTGCGACGTAGTCGGAGTCGCCGCGAAGGTCCAGCGCCAACCGCGTCTGCGAGGAATCAAGATGATGCAACGGATGGAGTCGGACGTTGAATCCCAGGTAACCAGCCGTTCCTTGAGTCGAAGGCTTGACGGGTTGGAAAAGGGGATACGCAAGGCTCGCATATCCTGCTTCGTCGCGATAAAAATAAGAAAAAGCACATCCGAACCTTTGCTGTAGTGTTCCCTGGTCGAGACCAATTTGGAACTCGATGCAGCCGGCGGTCGGCCCTAGAAGGGCAATCGGAATATTCCATGTTTCCGCGGGAGGGTAAAACCCCAGTCTTTGTTCCTTGCCGTCAAACAGAACCTGAATCGGATCGCCATCGATCGTGCCGGCTATCTGCAACGTGTTCGTCGGCTCATCGAATTGGACGTTGGCGTTCGGCGTCATCCGCAGTCCGAAGCCAGACCAGAAAAATGTGTGGCTTGTCACCAGCGGGCGCACCTGAAACCCCGGCGAGTTCTGCCGGCATACTAGGGAATCCACATAGCCGGCCGCGTGATCCGGGTCGGGAAGCCAAACCAGTCCCCGCGGCAGCAACTTCGCATTATAATGTGTGAGATCGGGAAAATGGTAGCGCGCCTGGATTTTGAAGCTGTCGGGGTCGGTGATGATCTTCCTGGTAAAGACGTACCATCCAGTCAGTCCGACGGTGTTGAACATCTCGTCCAGCGTCGGAGTCGGAACGTCCGGGCTTGGGCCCCACGTACGCTCCGGGATGTCCTGGTCGGACAGCAGAAGGTAGTAAACATAAGTCTCCTTATGAGGCCCGCCGGGCCCGATTTCGTACAGTCCGATCGTCTGCAGAACTGGTCTCTCTGCCACAGTCCCTACTCGTCAGACAGCCCGAGCCTCGCGGGATGGTTTACATCCGAGAAAAGGCCGTGAGTTCCGTCTCCCGCCTCTGTTGAAAAAGTTACCCGCTGTGCGAGGGGTTTGCCGTCGATCAGAGCCAGCCAACTCGTATTCTGGACGTCAGCGAAGAAAAAATAGAGCTGGATGGAGCGGACCGGATCTCCGGACGAGATCGAAAACTGGAAGGCGCCGCCACCAATCGGAACGTCTGCAACGAAAGCCTGGACGGAATTGGAGCCCACGTTTCCAATCACATTCGGTGCAGGATTTCCCGGAGCGTACGTGGGGCCCAAGCCCGGACGTTGAGGCTGCGGAGCCCAGTCGAAGGAAGGTCCCGTCGGACCCACAGGAATCTGAGGACCCTGATTGACCGTGACCGAAACGGAATGTGAGCCCGCGTTGAAGACTGCCACTGGCACGGCCATTGACAAGGATCCTTTGTTGATTTGCGCTGTACGCGGGCGCCTGCTGGCGCTTCACCCCTACTGGTCCGCGTACTCGCTCAAATGGTTGCGATTCAGAATGCGCCTCCGGATGGACAGTAGCTTCAGTGCGTTCCGTGTGTGTGTGTTTAGAACTTCAACTCCTTTTCCGGCAGAGGACTGGAAATCAGCTGTTGCGCGACGACCTGCCCATCGGTCAGGATCATCCAGTTGGCTCTGTGAACAGTGGCAAAAAACAGATACATTTGCACGGAGCCAACCGGACGATCGGCTGGCAGCGAGAAAAAGAAGGGACCCCCGCCGATGGGTACATCCTTCACGAATGCTTGGATCTGATTAGTCCCAAGGTTCCCGACGACGTTCGGAGCTGGATGCCCAGGGGTATAGGTAGGGCCGGTTCCGGATGCCTGAGTCTGCGGCTGCCAATTTTGCCCGGGGCCTGTGCCCGGGACGGTTGTTTGCGGACCGTTGTTGACAGTGACCGCGATGGTTTGTGAACTCGCGTTAAAAACTGCTACTGGGACGGGCATAAAAATACTCCTCTATTCAGATATTCCACATATTCCATAAAATCGCTGTTAGTTTGGACGCGGTACTACGCACTTGATTTGCTGCATTTTATTATTACGCAATTGCTCGAGGTCATAACTTATAGTTGTGAAATGCAGACATGGTCAATAATTATATTCACTAGATTTATCATTTTTTCCGTGTCATAAAGGCGCTGAAGTTCCCATGGCAGTGGTTTAGTAAAGGTGTGGACACGCGCTCCAGCAATTTTATCGCAAGGTGGTCCGCCTTGATCCTCCGTCAGCATCGTGCACATTCTCGGAAATCACTGTGATCATAAAGTTCCCAAGCACGCCGCCCACCGGACTGCCGTCTGGAACCGTGCTTGTTTTCAATTCCACACCCGGCGCGATGACCAAGCTTTCGATCGATGGCGTTTCTAAATTGACAGCACCGCTCCCACCAATGGAATCATCCCCAACCTCCATTGCTGCCGTAGCAATAGGTCGCGACTCCTTTGCCGTCGGCAGTCTGGTTTCAGTTTCCATTGACGACGCACCCGCCTGGCAAGAGCCAGTGTACTTGCCTGAGGGAGCTCTTCGGGCTTCGTACTTTTTGTGGTGCTTCTACAACGGCTTCTTCATCACGGATCAGAGCGGTATGATTCGATCCGGCGCCATATTGATGCCAAGGGCAACGAAGTTTTCATAATTTCTGCGATATTTCTTGACAGTCGATAAATATACGCAGATGTGTTTTGCATAGACGCCTAACAATTAGTCCATCCTCATCGTGATGCAATCGTCGGCCAGGAGATAACATAGAATTTACGGAAAATTCGAATTAGTTAGCTGTGCCCTTTTGAGGAGGAGACATGCAAGAATTTAATTTTTTAATTCAAAACAAGACTAGCACCACCGCCATCTTGAAGAATCTCGAGCCGCCTCTAGGAGGCTCGCCTTCAGAATGGGAAAAGGAGTTGCCAACTACGATTCGTATGGATGACAAGGGAACCGGTAAGTTGAACGTCGATGCAGGCTACAGACAAGCGGGATTCATGTACGAAGCGACCGAGCAACGTGGCACCGTTCAGCTTCGATTTGGGATCATTGAGGGGGAGGAGCGCATGCCTCAAGCGATCTCGAGTGATCCGAAACTGGTAAAGGCAACAGTTGTTGTAGGAAACGGGCGCAATGGGGTCTGGAGCTACGCGGTCAATTGGGCCCACATAGAGTAGAGTCGAGTCCGGTGAGAATGCTGAGCGGATCAGTGTAATATTTACCATTAATTCGAACCACATGTTAACCAATTCAAAGGAGGCAGAAATGAGTTCAAAACTGGCACCAGATCAATCAGTTGAGTTTGACGATATCAATCTAATTCCACCCGTTTCCGACGAGGACGCAGATTGCATAAATGAGATGCGAGACGTGCTGGCCCGCCACGGCAGGCTGAACCGTTTTGGCATCGTACTACTGCACAGTCATTTTCCGGTTGCGGATGACGAAATTCTCTTGGAGGAGACGGACACGGCAACGCGCACATCGACGATCCGGCCGGTCAAGCGAGCTGCGCTGGATCCGGATGATGTCATCGACACAACCTGGAGCTTAGGAAGGTTTTCGGCATTACAAGCGTGCACAAAGAAACAACATCTGGCTGAATACCTGAAGGCGCTCCAGGTGTGTACCAAGAAGGAGCATTAAAACAATTAACTTCTTCGGCGCTTTACCAATCAGAATTCTGATTTCGAAGTCGCAATCTAATCCAGTCCTTTGAACGCTCAAAATGGCTGGAACGATTCATGACTCGGTAGCGGAGTCGGATCAAACGAAGTGGCGTGCCGGAGAGCCGGAGTTCTCCGGCGCGTCTCAATGGTTACCGCAAGCCCTACCCGTACCCCGACTTTCCGGTATTACTGGTCAGCAGCTCGATGAGCTGCTTACAGCCGGCCCGGGCGGGCTAGGAACGCCATTCATCGCAACCGACGCGATGAAGAACTGGTCCTGCATGCAATGGTCGTTCGATTGGCTCAAGGAGACGTACGGCCACGTGATGGTTCGGACGGCAGCTTCCATAGAATCGACCGTGCATATGCGGGGCCTGTTAGCCGACTATATTGACTATATCAGGTCCGGCACGGATCCGCGACAAAGTGTGCCGGCGAATTTCGAATACATCGATCCTGAATCCAGACAGCCGGCTTCCCCTCCCGTGATCGAAGCGGAAGGTCCGCAATACCTGGTAGCGTGGGACCTAGAGGATATCGAAGACATCACTCACCACTTTCATCAGCCTTACTTCATGGAGGGACGAAACCTGCTCGATTGTCTGGATCCGGTCACGAAACGAGGCCTTCTGAATAAACACACCTGGATTTTCGTGGGACCTCGGCATTCCCTGTCACAGCTTCACAACGATCACGATCACGTTCATTCCTATCTTGGACAGGTCATAGGCCGAAAGAAGGTAATTCTCTTTTCACCGGCTCAAGCCGAACTGGTGGCGGCGGTAGATGCCTTCGGATTTACGGAGGATGGATCAGGTATCGATCCGCGCAACCCGGATCTGAGCCGTTATCCCAATTTCTATGAAGCATTGGCATTCGAATGCACGCTGACACCCGGCGATTTGCTGTTTCTACCGGCTGCCTGGCTACATTGTGCCTTTGGTCTGACGGCGGGGATCAGCGTTAGCAAGGATAGTGTCGACCAATTCAACTTCGGCCGCTGGTTTCAATCAATGGCAGTGGCGAACCTCCCAAAACTGGCTTCGCGCATTGTCCAGCACCGCGCCTTTAGGGCAGAGCCGTTTGCACCGGCCTGGGCCCGCCAAGTGCGGGAGCACCCCGCGGCTTTTGCGGCATTAGCGCGATTCTACCGGCCATGAGCCACATCGGACCCCGCGACGCTTATATCCGGAATTTGCGGCAGTCGTCCAAAGCCAGCTATCGGCTCCGTTTCGAACATCTCCTGTTTGATTGTCTCACCGATATCGGATTCCGGGTGATCGAGCAATCATGGAGCCCAAGTGATCCCGAGCCATGGCTCCGGCTCCCCTACCCAGCTCCTAGCGCAGACTCACTCATCATTTACGAGCACAAATCGTCTAACCAGGCCCCCGATGGCGACATTTTCTATATGGAAATGTACTGCAATGGCACGTTTACAGTGGACTCGAAGGGGTGGGGCCCAATGCAGGCCAGCATGCGATGTAAGCCCGACCTTAGTCACATTGATCCGGCGCGGGCCGCCGCCTACTGCCGCGAGCTGAGCCGGCGCTTGCTGCGGAGTGGTGCTTCAAAACACGAGCAACCGCCGCCTCGACCCATCACAGGCATCGGTCCCTACACTTTTGTCCCACTTCAACTCAGCGAGGACGACACTATCTTGTATCACTCGCCGATCACGGTGATTGACTTCATCGACACGGTTGCCGACTGGGCCTGCGCAAGTGGTCGGCAGCTCGTTTTCAAACTGCATCCGTACGACGACGAACGCGGCACGGCGCGCGCGGTTGAGCATTGGACCCGCTACCCTAACATACATAGCCGACAGGATAACATTCATAGCTTGATCGACGGCGCGGAACTGGTTTGTACGATCAATTCAGGGTCCGGTTTTGAAAGCCTGATTCATGGTAAACCGGTGGTAACCTTTGGAGACTGTGATTATCACTGGGTGACTTTCAGAGGGCGTCGTGACAACCTGGATGAGGCATACTCCTATGCCTCAGAATATTCTACCGCCCGACAACAAGCAGCGTTCGTGTGGGTGTACTATTACTTGAGCGAGCACGTATTTGACGTCCGCACTGGAGAACTAACTGCTGTCAGGTCACGGCTCTCGGATCGACTCAGGGCATTTGCTGGTTCTTAACTCCGGAGCGGCATGAACGAAAACCGACGTGGAAACATTCAGCTGCTTCGGTGGGCGGCCACGTCCAATCCGAATGATCCGTTGGCTCAAGCGGAACTTGGTGAGGCTTTACTGGACCGCGAGGAAATATCCGATTCGATCCCTTATTTGCGGCGCGCTTGCGAACTAAATCCTGGGGAAGCCAGTCATTCCTTCCAATTAGGGCGAGCGCTTGCTTTTCAGGCTCAGTACGAAGCTGCCGCGGAGCGCTTCGATGCCGCCCGAAAGCTGAAACCTTCCTGGTCACTGCCCTACAGGCGGTTAGGCGGGATCTGTATCGAACGACTGTCGCGGTGGGATCAGGCGCGGCGAGTGTTCCTGCAGGCTCTCCAAAATGATAGGTCCGATTGGACGGCGTATACGGGTTTAGGACGTTGCTGTATCCAAGGACGGGACTCGCTACGCGCCCGCCAAGAGGCCCGCCGACTGGCCCCACCAATCGCTGACAGCGACGCAATCGACATGGGCGTGGCGCGCGCGCTCGAGATCCATGGGCGCTATGCCGAGGCCCTCGAATGCTACACCGACGCCGCCGATACCGACCGAAATCGTTCCGAGGCGCTCGGTGGGATTGCCCGCTTGACGGAAGTGTTGGGTGATCCTGCCACCGCCCAGTCCTGCCACCAGCTGGCCCTGCAAACCGGTGAACTCGAACACAAGGAAGCATTTGCCAGATATCTCTTTCGGATCAGCGAGTTTGATCTTGCAAGGAAACTCTGGTGCGAGACTCAGCCCGAATGGAATTCATTTTCTCAAGCTCGCGGTGCGCCCGCTAGAACGGTGCTGCTCGATACCGCGACGGGAGGATACGGTGATACTCTGCAATTTGTCCGTCTGGCGGGGTGGTTAAAACAGGCGGGGGCGCGGACGATTATCCAATGTCAGGCCTCCGCCTGTGGGCTCGCCGAAACTGTTCCTGGAGTCGATCTGGCGGTGGCCCGCCACGACCCGCGGCCAGCAGCCGATTGCGTCCTGGCCCCGGGCGTCGAAGCATTCTTGCTACTGAACACAGGCTTTGAGAGTGGAAATCTTCCTCCGTATGTTAGGCCTTCGACAGCACTTCAGGGACTGTGGCGCGAAAGGACCAAATGCTGGCCGCCATGCCGCGTCGGCATCGTATGGAGAGGCTCCGGTTTCAGCTCCTGCGACAAGTATACCAACCGGACAGTGCCTCTTTCGATGTTCCGGTCCATGGCGCAAATACCGGGTGTAACCCTGTTCAGCTTGCAGCTGGGGCCAGGCGCGCGCGACGTAAAATTAGATCGCGACATCCCCGTCGTTGATTTAGCTGGTCACATTGAGACTTTTTCCGACACCGCCGCAGCAGCCCTGGCGCTCGATCTCGTCGTCAGCGTCGATACCTCGGTTGCTCACTTGGCTGGAGCTTGCGGAGTTCCTGTCTTTGTGCTGCTGCCATTCCGCTGCTGTCACCGTTGGCTTCAACAGCGCGAAGATACTCCTTGGTATCGCTCAATGAAACTGTTCCGCCAGCGGACGCCGGGTGATTGGGCGGAGGTAATGCAGCGGTTAGTCGTTGATGTGCGAAAGTTCCCAGCGGCGAGCAACAGCTACTAGGGGGATAGTCAATTCTTGACAGTTTTGACCGGCTGTTTGATGCCCGTCGACATTATCGCTCAAATATCACCTGGCCTGGCTGGCAGCTGTAGCTGCTCCGCTCCCTTAAATGGGCGAAGAGCGTCGATAATCGCGTTCATCAATACAGGCAGCGCAGCCGTGGCTCCTGACTCGCCGCAAGCTTTGAAGCCAAGCGCATTGGTGTTGCAAAACATACCATTGTCAACGCAGACAATCGGCGGAATGTCGACCGCACGCGGTAAAGCACAATCGCACCATGAACCGGTGAGAACTTCCCCGCTCTCGGTGTCATAGATAAAATTTTCCATTAGAACTTCTCCAATGGCCATCGCTACGCCGCCATGTACTTGCCCTTCCACAATCTTTGGATTCAAGCGGGTTCCAAAATCGTCGACGGCGGTATAGGCGAC
>Ga0209040_10000905_pt1 | contig 23148 bp, 19 predicted proteins | sample BogFormECP12_OM3_FD_188240 | JGI IMG/M metagenome (GOLD analysis project Ga0209040, IMG submission 188240) | Bog forest soil microbial communities from Calvert Island, British Columbia, Canada - ECP12_OM3 (SPAdes) (version 2) | ecosystem: Environmental > Aquatic > Freshwater > Wetlands > Bog ... | reverse complement strand
TCGCGATGGGCTGCGCAGTGCCGAATTCGATGGCGGGAATTCGGCGCCTGGCTGTCGGACATCTGACGGCATGCTCTGGTTTCCGAGCGTACGGGGCATCGTGCGAGTCAATCCGCTGCACATCGCGAGTAACTCGCTGCCGCCGCCCGTGCATGTTGAAAGCGTCGTTATCGACGGGAGCCCGCAGCCGCTCGACCGGGCAATCGACATTCCACCCGGCTCGCATCAGCTAGAATTCGTTTACACCGCACTGAGCATGCTCGTGCCGCAGGCACTGCATTTCAAATATCGGCTCGACGGGTTCGACAAGGAGTGGACCGACGCGGGCAATCGCAGAACCGCGTACTACACGGGGCTCGCGCCGGGCACTTACACCTTTCGCGTGCGCGCGAGCAACAACGACGGGGTTTGGAACACGATCGGCACGAGCATCGGCCTCAAGCTCAGGCCGCATTACTACCAGACGCCATGGTTCATCGCTCTGTGTGCGGCGGCATTGTTGTTCGTGGCCGGCGGTTTCTATCGTCTGCGCGTCGGGCGCTTGCGACGGATCGCACAGTCATTGAGCGAGCAGGTGACCGCTCGCACACGCGACCTGGAGCTCGCCAATGAAGAGTTGCTGCAGGCCAAGGACCGTGCCGAACTTGCGGCCGTCGCGAAGTCGCAATTTCTCGCAAACATGAGCCATGAGATTCGCACACCGATGAATGGCGTCATTGGCATGACGGAATTGCTGTTGGAGTCGGCGCTCGACCCATCGCAGCGCGATCAATGCGAGACGATTCGCGACAGCGCCGCGGCATTGCTGACCATCATCAACGACATTCTGGACTTTTCCAAGATCGAGGCCGGCAAGATGGATCTCGAAAAGATCGACATGGACTTGCGCCGAACCGTCGAGGATGTGGCGCGTCTGCTCGCCGTTCAGGCGCATGCCAAGGGCATCGAGATGATCGTCGATGTGGATCCGCTGCTTCCGCAGTGGGTTATCGGCGACCCCGGGCGCGTGCGCCAGGTGCTGCTCAACCTCGGCAGCAACGCGGTCAAGTTCACGACAGCAGGCGAAGTTTCGATCGAACTGCGGGTCACCGACTCCGATGCCACCGGGACGCTAATCCGTTGCGAGGTGCGAGATACCGGCCTCGGCATCCCCGCCGCGCGCATCGGCTCCTTATTCCAGCCATTCTCGCAAATCGACGCGTCGACGACGCGATACTTCGGCGGCACCGGTCTCGGTCTGTCGATCGCGCGGCGACTCGTCGATCTGATGGGCGGCCAAACCGGCGTCGAGAGCACGGAGGGCGCCGGTTCCACTTTTTGGTTCGCCGCATGTTTCGGCCGATCGGAGCGGGAGACGGAACCCGAGTCCGAAATCCCGGCGGCACTCCAGCATGCGCAGGTCTTGATTGTCGACTCCAACCCGAGCAATTGCGCCGTGCTGCAGCGCCAGCTCGCGAGCTTCGGCGCGACCTCTACGCGCGTGGACGGGGCGGCCGCGGCGCTGCGGGCCCTGGAACAGGCTGTCGCCTCAGGCAAGCCATTCGATCTGGCGCTGCTCGATCACAAAGCCCCAGACTGCGGCGGATTCGAATTGGCGCACCGAATTGCGCGGGACGAGCGATTCCGGTCCACGCGTCTCGTGATGCTGACGTCGACCCGGGGTGTACCGGCAGCGCAGCGCTTTACGCGCAAAGATTACGCCGCGTATCTCGTCAAACCGGTCAGCATCGGCGACCTACGCCAGCGCTTGTGCCAGCTGATGTCCGTGGCAGCAACCGAGTGGCATTCGCGCACGCAATCGATCGCCGCCAACGATGGTGCCCCAGTCGTCGCTCGCGCCGAGCGCATCCTGCTGGCCGAGGATAACGCGGTCAACCAGAAGGTCACACGCGCCGGACTCGAAAAATTGGGGTATGCGGTGGAAGTCGTTTGCAACGGCCTCGAGGCTATTGCGGCATGGGAGAGCGGCCATTTTCAACTGATCCTCATGGATTGCCAGATGCCGGTCATGGACGGCTATCAGGCGGCTCGTGCAATTCGCGATCGCGAGGGCGGCACGCATCACATCCCGATCATCGCGCTGACCGCCGACGTGATGCAGGACGCTGCCACGAATTGCCGCCTCGCGGGAATGGACGCCTATCTCACGAAGCCATTGAAACGTGCCGAGCTCGCGGAAACTTTGGAGCAGTTTTTCGGCACGGCGCAAGTTGCCGCGCAGGCGCAAGTTGCCGCGCAGACGCAAGTTGCCGCGCAGACGCAAGCCGCTGTCGCGGCGCAGGCGGCTGGCGAGGCGCCTGTTGGGCAGACCCCGCTGCCGGTCGATTGGGACGAGTTCATGGCGGTTGCCGACGGGGACCGCGTATTCGCGCAGGAACTGGTGCAATTGTTCATCGATTCGGGCGACGTCGCGTTGCGCAATATCAGTACCGCACTCGGCATTGGCGATCTCGAAGCGGTCGAACGAGCCGCGCACTCGCTGAAAGGATCCAGTGCGAACATTCATGCGCGATCTGCGAGTGCGGCCGCCGGACTGCTCGAAGCGGCCGCCAGAGCCGGCGCCGCCGGCGAAATTCCGGCGCTCGCGCAGCGCTTGAAGGATGAGGCGGGACAGGTCGCGGCGTACCTGCGCGCGCGCCTCGCGTGAGCGGGTGCTCCAGCCCCAACGGACTGAAGCGCGCCGCTCACCGAAGCCGGGGCAGGCCCTTTAGAGCCGTATCGAGAAGCCGAGATTAACGACCGGATACCACTTGATGATGCTGACGTTCGTACTGATTTTTTGCTCTTCCGCGAGCACGTCGGCTTGAACCGCTGAGCACACCTGCGTTGGAGCGCCTGCGGCGCACTGTGCCGTCAGCGAAACGTTGGGCGTACCACTGTAGATCGCACCGACGTCGAACAATACCTGGACGCGATGCTTCGGACTCGTCGGATTGCCCCAACCGAATCCCACGTAGGGAGCCGCCGAATTTCCGACCTTGACCGTTCCGTTGACCGAAACGACCTCGGCGCTGGTGTAGGTGTTGCCGTTCAAGGTGAAGCCGTTCGGCCCGGGCGTCCCGGTGATGTCGACTTTCGTTCCGTTGACGGCGACGCCGGCGGTCAAATGGAACACGCCTTTGAACACATACCAATCGATCAATGCGCTCGGGATGCTGAGCTTGAGTTTTCCGTCGTAGGTGGCATCGGAACTGTTGACCGTACGGCTGATCGAGAAATCGCTGAAGCCGACGCGCGCGCCGAATCGATCGCCAAGGCCGACGTCGAAGTCCACTCCGATACCGGGCGTTCCGAAACGCAACGCGAGCGCGGTTTCTGGACCGCCGGCGGCCGGCGTCTCGGCACCATCGGCGTGCGCCCGCGCGGCCATGAAACTCGCAAGCGCCGCGCCCGTCACGCCAATGAATACGGCGCGCACCGTGAGATTCCGCGCTGGCTGCTGGATCGAGTGGCTTTCACATCTCAACATATTCGGCTCCCTTTAACTGTGCTTACAACATCGTCACGATGACGACAACATCGCTGATCACGATCGAGCAACGCATCGTCAATCCAACTTATCATAGTAGCGAATTCGCCGAACATCACGACAACGAGGATCACGAGCGACGCGAGTCAGCGCGTGACGGACCTCCCGGTTTGGTTTTCTCGCGCTCAATCAATTATCAATCGCCACATTGACTAGACGGCATCCTTAGACTTGCGACGCGATGCTGCGATTGCTAATCATTCGCGCGAGCTCGCGCGTGGGATCAGCCGCTGCGATAACGCAGGCGCGTGCCGAGGCGCACCGACATTTCGATTTCCGCGGGCGCGAGTTCGATCGGAAAATACGTGCCGGAAACTCGCGCCGCATGCAGACTGGCGCCCTGCAGCCGGCAGCTGCGCAGATCGAGCCCCCGCAAATCAGCCTGTCTGAAGTAGCAATCGGACAGATCGATGTTCGAGAAGTCGAATTCCCGCAGGTCGAGCCCCCGCAGATTGCAGCCATGCAAGTCGCATTGCTCGCCCGGCTTGCGCTGCCGGTTGAAATCTCCGCTCCGCCCCTCGCGCACGAGCTGGTACACGGGGTCGCTCGGTTGGCGCGGAATTGCTGCTGCCATCGCACCTCTCCGCGAGCATCGGGCGACCGCCGCATATCGACGGACGCCGGCTCTAGACCCCTATAGCGGCCGGCTGCGCCCGGGCTGAACCCGGTATTCGGCACGCGCCCCGGATCAGCGATCGCTAGGCGAGTTTCAGATCGATCGGCGCGGTCCCCGCAAAAATCCTATTGCTCTGATCGCCCGACAGGCCCCAAAGGGAGCAAAACAAGCCGCCCAGCACCGCACGATAGTCGTTGAGGACCGGATAGTCTCGGTCCTGAAACAGTGTGCGCCGGCTCAACCCCAACTGTTCGCCCGCGATCAGGCCGCCATTGATTGCGCCGCCGAGCACCCAGTAGACCGTGCCGTGGCCGTGATCGGTGCCTCGGTTGCCGTTTTCCCGGAAAGTGCGGCCGAATTCCGAGACCACGACGACGACGGTGTTCTTCCATTCGGCGCCGAGCGAGCGTGAAAACGCCTGCAGCCCTTGTCCGAGGCTCGTGAGATTGGTGGCGAGCTTGCCTTGCGCGCCGCCCTCGCCGACGTGGGTGTCCCAGCCGCCGACATCGACGAATCCGATGCGGTATTTGTCGCGCATCAGGACGCCCATGCGCTCGGCCTCGAGTTCGAAACCTTTGGTGTTGACCGCGTCGCGACTGGCGGCATTCATGTCGACGGCCATTTGCTGCGCAACTTCATGCCGCAGCTCCAAACCGTTGCTGACCGCACTTTCGAGATGATGACCCGCATACATGTCGCTGAGGATGCGCGCCTGGCGCTCGTCGAAGGGCGACTTACCGACATTCTTGAGCGACAGATTCGGGACCGTGATGGCTCCCTCGAACGCCAAGGGCAAGGCGTCGGTGAATGCAATGGCTGCGCTGCCCGCGGAACCGGACAAGGTCTCGGCGAGCCTGCCGAGAAAACCGGATCGGTAGTCGCGGCTGCCGCCCACAGGCTGTCCGAGTTCGATGCTGTCCTGAGTCTCGAAGTGGCTGCGGGACAAATCGTCGGTTCCCGCGAATGGCACGAAGGCCACTTGGCGCTGCAGGTACATCGCGCCGATGGTGTCGCGCACCGCGGGTGCCAGCGCCCAGTCGGCGTTCAGCGCGAGCGCCCCGGTGTTCGACGCGGCATCCGGTCTCGCGATCGAGATATTGGGCCGCGACTCGTAGTAGAAGCCGCTCGAGTATGGGATCAGCAAATTGGCTGCGTCGTAGCCGCCGCGCAAAAATACCAGCAGAAACCGTGGACCCGTCGTCGGTGCGGCATACAGGCGGCCGGTGGCGCACAAGCCCATCACTGCGGCGCTGCCGAGCTTGAGCATCTTGCGGCGGTTCATGGTGTCCCTCGGTGTGGCGTCACTCATAGCTGAAGTCCGGCGATGACAGCAGGAAGGTGTTCCATTCCTGCGCGGAGTTGGCGCGGTCCAGTGCCGCGCGTGTATTCGCCTGCAAGAACGGTTCGACGGCCTCGAAGTACAAGCGGTTCGAAAGCTGCGGGAAGCCGCCCGTCGATGCCGATCCGTCGTCCGAATCGAACAATCCCGCGTTGCCGGAGCCGATGGCGCGCGCGATTTCGAAGCGGCGGCTCATTTGCCCGGAACTCGCCCAGTTCAGCTCGGTCGCCGGATACCCATCGGGAGTTGGATGGCCGTACGGCGCCTCACCGAGATTGTTGAGCCAGTTGAGCATCGGCCGAACGTTCGTGAGCTGCCGGCCGTCGTACGCGAAGCGCACCGCCGAGACCACGAAGCGCATGGGATCCTTGAATTTGCCGCCGAGTGCGGCGTTGAAATCGCGCGACAAGAACAAAGTACGCAGTACCGCGGCCGTATCGCCATTGGTACGCATGAAAGTTTGGGCCATCCGCTCCACCAAAGCGGGCGGCGGATCGTCGGCGACAAAGTAGGCTGCGAGTTCACGCGAGATGAAACGCGCGCAGGCCGGCTGGCGCGTGATGAGCGTGACGGCCTGTTCGACCTCCCCGAACCCGCTCGGCTCGATGGTTTGCCCGAGCAGGATCTTGCGGCTGAAATCGTGCCGAGCCGGATTGAATTCGAACGCGCCCGCGCGCACGTAGAGCCTTTCCCACTCGCGCCGCAAGTGCGGCGTCTTGCCGCCGTTGACGCCGACGCCCGTCAAGATCAGTGCGAGTTGTTGCACATCCTGTTGCGTGTAGCCGCTGCCGACGCCGAGCGTGTGCAGCTCGAGCAGTTCGCGCGCGTAATTTTCGTTGACGTGCCCCACGGCATTTTGGTTGTTGTCCAGGTACTGCAGCATCGCCGGGTGCTCGAGCGTGGCCATCACGAGATCCCGAAAATGCCCGAGCGCGTGCGGGCGAATCGCACGCTCCTCGTAATCGCCGACCAGCCAGCGCAAATCGCCCTTGTGCTGATAAACGCTGAAATGATTGAGCCAGAACCAAACCATCTGCTCCTGCAGCTGCGACGGCGAGTACACCGCACGCAGCAACTGACGGCGAATCGCGTCGTAGGCGAGCTTGTTGCCGCGCTCATTGAGAGTCTTGCGGGCCTGCTCGCGGTCCGGTCCGTCCGGCATCGCATTGATGGCCTTGTATTGGGCGATCACGTCCGCGATCCAGGCGGCGGGTTCGGCGTGCGAGATTTCCATCGCGTCGACTTGGGCGGCGATCGGCGCGGGCAACCGCTGGTCGCGCGCGGTCAGTTGACGTTCGAGGAAGCGCTCGCGGCCGAGTTTGCGATAGTCATCGACGGTCGCGCGGTCGAGCCCGAAAGCCACGCGCTCGAGCCACAGAGTGTCTTCGCGATGCAGTACCGCAAGCGCGGCGCTGGCGGCGTCAGGGCGATTCAGTTCAGGCTTGGAACTGACCGCCGTCGACTCCGCGCAGCTCGCGAGCAGCAGCACGACGGCGGCTGCAGCGGCGCCGCGCGCCACGCAATTCGCCGCCGCCATGATTCTGCCGACCTGGCGCACTGCAGCCACCGGACCTCCCGAACACTATGGTAAACAATCGCCGTCGCGCGATCTCGCCTCGTTAAGAGGCTAACGGCCGGCGATAGATCGCGTTGACCGCGGCAATGACCCTATACTGGGCAGGATTGGTCAATTGACGCATCTTCGGGATTCATGTCCATCGTTCAGGTCTATCTTCGTGTCATCGGCCTGTTGGCCGAAGAGAAGGCGCTCGCGATTCTCTTGGTCGTTGCCAATCTGGGCTTGGCCGGGATCCTGCTGCTCGAGCCATGGCTATTCGGACACGTGATCGACGCCCTGGTTGCGCAAACGCGCGGCGCAGCATGGCGCTACATCGGGTATTGGGCGGGTTTCGGTCTCGTTGGGATTTGCGCCGGGGTCTGGGTGTCTCTGCAGGCGGACCGACTCGCGCACCGGCGCCGGCTCGCGGCAATCACGGCGTTCTTCGAGAATGCCGTTGCGTTGCCGCTCGAATTTCACGGGCAACACCACACCGGGCGGCTGCTGCGCATCATGCACGCGGGCAGTTCGAGCCTATTCAGCATCTGGCTGGGTTTTTTGCGTGAGCATCTGGCGACCTTGCTGTCGATCGTCGTCTTGCTCCCGGTGGCGCTCAGCATGAACTGGAAGCTCGCCTCGCTGATGATCGGATTGATGTTCGGCTTCGCGGTCTTCAATGGCGTCACGATGCGCCGAACCCACGACGCCCAGCATCGCGTCGAGCGGCTGCATCACGAGATTGCCGAGCGTGCCGGCGACGTGCTCAGCAACGCCCTCGTGGTCCAGAGTTTTACGCGCCACGAGGCGGAAGTCGCCGACATTCGGGTGCTGACCGATCGCGTGCTCGCCGCCCAGTACCCGGTGCTGCGCGGGTGGGCGTGGCTTTCGGTAGCGACGCGCTCCGCGAGCAGCCTCACCATCGTCGGAATCTTTCTGCTGGGCGCTTCACTGAATGCCACCGGGGAGGTCAGCGTCGGAAATATCGTGACCTTTTCGGGCTTTGCGATGACTCTGATTGGCCGGCTCGAACAGTTCAGCGGCTTCATTTCCGCGTTGTTTTTTCAAACACCCGCACTCAAGGATTTCTTCGCGGTCCTCGATACGCCGTCGGCGCTCGACGAGCCGCCGACGAAGCCGGCGTTGCCGCAAGTGTCGGGCGACGTGTCGTTCGAACACGTATCCTTTGCGTATAACGACGCGGGACCTGCGCTTCATGACTTGAGCTTTCGCGTGCCGGCGGGTTCGACGATCGCTCTGGTTGGCCCAACCGGAGCCGGCAAAACGACGGCGCTGAGTCTGCTCTACCGCGCCTACGAGCCGAGCGGCGGCCGCATCACGGTCGACGGTATCGACATCCATTCGGTGAGCATCAACTCGCTGCGGCGCCAGATCGCGGTCGTATTCCAGGACCCGGGGCTGCTGTACCGGTCGATCGCGGACAACATTCGACTCGGCAATCCGGGCGCGACCCAAGAGCAACTCGAGCAAACCGCGCGCGCCGCCGAGGCTCATGATTTCATCGTCGTCAAGCCCGACGGCTACGCGACGCTCGTGGCGGAGAGAGGCCGGAGCTTGTCGGGAGGCGAGCGCCAACGGGTCGCGATCGCGCGCGCGATGTTGAAGGATGCCCCGATTCTGATTCTCGACGAAGCCACGAGTGCGCTCGACAATGCGACCGAGGCGCGCATTCAACGAGCGCTCAAGACGCTGACGCAGGGGCGCACGACCTTCGTGATTGCGCATCGGCTCTCGACGGTGCGCGAAGCACAACAGATTCTCGTTCTCGATCATGGCCGCCTCGTCGAACAAGGCCGCTACGAGGAACTGATCCGCCGCGGCGGACTGTTCGCGACCTTGACGGCCCAAGGGCAATTCATGGCCGACGCGGTCGATTCAGCGACCGAGTCGGCGTGATTTGCGACTCGGGTCACGCCTCAGTTTCACCAAACGGGCAATCATCTCGATCGCTCCTGCACGTATCGCCGGGGCAGCGGCGCAGTGACGTGCCGCATCGAGCATGATGCGTTAATGTCTAAGTCATCTGTCGCCGCGGCGGCCGCGAGGATTCCCCTGCGACCGTCGCGGTGCCGGTTGCCCGAAGGTCCGATCGCTCAGGCGGTCAAGCGCCGCGACATGCGCAGAGCCGCTTCGCGGCCTTGGTAATACCCCGGCACCACGCCGACCTGCTCGTAACCCAACCGTTCGTAGAATGCACGCGCCGCTTCATTGTGCGTGCGCAGCTCGAGGTTGATGCGAAATACCCCTGCGGTGATCGCCGTCGTGGTCAGCCAATTCATAAGCTGGCTGCCGAGCCCCTGGCGCCGATGGACGGTCGCCACCGCGAGCAGATTCAGATGAGCGACCTCATCGCCGAAATGCATGATCGCGAACGCCGCAATACGCCGCTCGCGCCGCGCGACGATGACCGTCGAGTCGCTGCCGCTGATGAAGTGCTGAACGCGCGCCGGAGTCCATGACCACGTCAGACCCTGTTCGATGAGGTCGCGCGACATTTCTGCGATTTCGCGCGCATCCCAACCCTGGGCAAGCCCTATCAGCGACAGTTCCGACATCAGCGGCTTCGATATCGATCCGTCGCGAGCACGAGTTCGTGCGTGTTGCCGGGCTCAAAGGCCGAGTGGCCGGCATCCGCGACGATCCGCAGATCCGCCTCTGGCCATACCCGATGCAGATCCCAAGCGCTCCTGGCGGGACACACGACGTCATAGCGGCCTTGGACGATCGTCGCAGGAACATGCCGGATGCGCGCGACGTCTTCGAGCAATTGCCCCTCGCTGCGCAGAAATCCTCGATTCACGAAGTAATGACATTCGATGCGCGCAACCGCGAGCGCGAAATGGTCCTCGGCCCATTTCTTGATATTGTCGAAGTTACTGAGCAGAAAACTCGTCGATCCCTCCCAGACCGACCAGGCGCGAGCCGCGGCGAGCGCGACTCTTTGGTCGCTGCCGGTGAGCCGCTTGTAGTACGCATTCAGGAAATCATCGCGTTCGTCCGGTGGAATTGCATCGCGGTATGCTTCCCAACAATCGGGAAACATCTCCGATGCCCCGTGCTGGTAGAACCAGCGGATCTCGGCGTAGCGCAGCAGAAAAATTCCGCGCAGTACGAGCTCGGTGACCCGCTCCGGATGCGCCTCCGCATAGGCGAGCGCAAGCGTGCTGCCCCAGGAGCCGCCAAACACGAGCCAACGCTCTATCCCCAAATGTTTGCGCAGACGCTCGATATCGGCGACCAAATGCCATGTCGTGTTTTCGATGAGGCTCGCGCTCGGGCGGCTGCGTCCGCAGCCACGTTGATCGAATACCACGATGCGATAGTGCCGCGGATCGAAAAACTGGCGAGCGCGCTTGTCGGAACCGGCGCCGGGGCCGCCGTGCAAAAACACCGCGGGTTTGCCGGCCGGGTTGCCGCACTCCTCGTAGTAAATCTCGTGAATTTCCGAGACTCTCAGGAATCCATGCCGGAACGGTTCGATGGCAGGATACAGGGTCCGCCGTGGGGCTTTCGTGTGCGCCGATACCGCCGTCGAGGCCGAACGCTTGGCCGGGTCACGCTTGAGCGGGTCGCGCTTGAGCGGGTCGCGCCGCACCGTGCCTTGTTTCGCGCGGGTCGCGGATGTCGATTGTTTCGGAGCCGCTTTTCGCATCGTCGGCGAGCGCTTCGAGGCCCTGGGTGCGCTCTTCTTTTTTTTCATTGCCTTATCCTTTTTATTGGCACTAATCCTCAAGTCGATGACTTCCGCTGAACCATGGGCCCGAGCGGTCTTCCGCCCAGCAGATGCAAATGCAGGTGATAAACCTCCTGGCCGCCATCCGCGTTGCAATTGATAATCAGCCGGTAGCCGCTTTCCGCGATGCCCTGCTGCTTCGCCAAATCACGCGCAACGATGACCATGTGACCAATCAGCGACTCGTCCGTGTCGGCGATGTCGTTTGCCGTCGGAATCGGCTTGTTCGGGACGATCAGAATGTGCACGGGCGCAGCCGGTCGAATATCGAGGAACGCGATCACGCGCGCGTCCTTGAAGACCACGGTCGCCGGCAATTCACCCGCGATGATCCTTTCGAAAAGCGTAGGCATTACAGACCCTTCCGTAGCTTCAGTCACGGTAAGATTAGCAGGAACGCTAGACGGCTTCCGGTTCGCCGGACTGGAGTCTATAGTGTGAGCGCGTCACCAACTCCAATAATGTGCGACGCAGCAACCGGGTTCATTTAGTAATGGGAATGATTCTCATATAGAATTGGGCGCATGGATACCATCGACGAAGCTTCGCCCGTAGCAAATATCCCCGCGCGAACTTGCGTCGGACTCGCCGATTTGCCGCCGGGAATGCCGGCCCGCGTGGTCTCGGTCGCTGCCGTCGATGCCGACACCCCGCCGGAACTCGCGCGGCGGCTCTCGGAACTCGGGTTCCTGCCGGGCGAACTCGTGCACATTGTCAGGCGTGGGCTGTTCGCGCGCGAGCCGATTGCCGTGCGCGTCGGCACCGGAACGTTCGCGTTGCGGCTGTTCGAGGCCGCCTGCATTCGCGTTTGCCCGGAGCAGACGCAGATCGCGTGAACCCATGCTAGGGTCTCCGATCGCCCCTGCGAGTCCGTTGATCGCCCTGGTCGGCAATCCCAATTGCGGCAAGACGGCGTTGTTCAACGTGTTGACCGGCAGTCGCCAAAAAGTCGCCAATTATGCCGGCGTGACCGTCGAGCGCAAGGAAGGTTCTCTGCTCGGTTCCTCGGGCCGTCGTGTGCGCATCCTCGACTTGCCCGGCGCCTACAGCCTCGATCCGCTGACGCCGGACGAGCAAGTCACGGCCGATGTCTTGCTGGGCCGGCGTGCGGGTGAAGCGCAGCCGGATTTCGTCGTCTGCGTCACCGACGCGACCAACTTGCGCCAAAATCTGCGGCTCGTATTGAGTCTCAAACGGCTCGGCCTACCGATGGTCGTGGCGCTCAACATGAGCGATATCGCGTACCGCAAGGGTATCGCGATCGATCCCCAGCGGCTCGCGGCGCAGCTCGGCGTGCCGGTCGTCGAGACTGTCGGCGTCAAGACCACCGGGGTCGCCGCGCTCATCGGCGTATTGGACCGCGTCCAGGTCCCCGCAGTCTCGGCAGAGCCGGTCGTCTGGCATACGCCGACCGCTGCAGATATCGAGGCCGATCAGGCCGAGGTGCGGCGCATTCTGATCGCGATCGGAGGCGACCGTATCGACGGGCTCACCTTCAGCGATCGGATCGATGCCGTCGTGTTGCACCCGCTATTGGGTCCGCTGATCCTGGTGGTCGTCTTGTTTCTGGTGTTTCAGGCGGTATTTGCCTGGGCGCAACTGCCGATGGACGCGATCAAGGCCGCCGTCGATGCACTCGGCACGAGCTTCAGACACTTGCTCCCGGACAGTCTGTTGCGCGGATTGCTCGTGGATGGCGTGCTCGCCGGCGTCGGCAGCGTGCTGGTGTTCCTGCCGCAAATTCTCATTTTGTTTTCTTTCATTTTGATCCTCGAGGATTCGGGATATTTGCCGCGAGCTGCATTTTTGCTCGATCACATCATGGGCAGCGTCGGGCTGTCGGGGCGCGCATTCATTCCCTTGTTGTCGAGCTTCGCGTGCGCGATCCCCGGCATCATGGCGACGCGCACGATCCAGGATCCGCGCGACCGATTGGCGACGATCATGATCGCGCCTTTGATGACCTGCTCCGCGCGTCTGCCGGTCTATGCCCTGATCATCGGCGCATTCATCCCGCGTCGTGCCGTATGGGGAGGCCTCGAGCTGCAGGGACTCGTGCTGTTCGCGCTGTATGTCAGCGGCGTCCTGAGCGCGATGGCCGTTGCCTATGCGATGAAGCACCGCGGTTCCGGGGTGCGATTTCAGACGCTGATGCTGGAGTTGCCTGCGTATCATTGGCCGAATTTGCGCAACTTGAGCATCGGCCTGTGGCAGCGAGTCGAAATCTTTCTGACGCGCGTCGGCACGATCATCCTCGCGCTGATGGTGATCCTGTGGGCCTTGAGTTCCTTTCCCGCGGCGCCTCCCGGGTCGACGGGACCCGCGATTCAATACAGCATTGCCGGGCATCTCGGCGCGGCGCTCGCCGTCGTGTTCGCGCCGATCGGATTCAATTGGCAGATATCCATCGCGCTGGTGCCGGGGCTCGCCGCACGCGAGGTTGCGGTCGGCGCGCTCGGCACCGTCTACGCCTTGTCGGCCACCGGCGAAAATGTCAGCAAAGCGCTCAACCCGCTGATCGCAAATTCGTGGAGCTTGCCGACGGCACTGTCCTTGCTCGCCTGGTACGTATTTGCGCCGCAATGCCTGTCGACACTCGCAACCGTGCGCCGTGAGACGAATTCTTGGCGGTACCCGATCCTGATGGCGGCGTACATGTTCGCGCTCGCCTATGCGGCTTCGTTCATCACCTATCGCACGGCCTTGCTGTTCTGATGCGCCACGTCATCGACCTGTTGTTGGTGAGCCTCGCGCTGCTTGCGAGTGCGGCGTACCTGCTGTTTGCGCTGGGCCCCAAGTCTCTGCGTAAGTCTGCCGTCGCGGCGATTGCCGATCTCGCCGCGCGCGTTGGGGTGATCCCGGGATTACGCGGACCGCTGCACAGACTTAGCGCGAATCTCGCCAACAAAGTGCAGGGCGGCTGCGGAGGCTGCGTCAATTGCGGCTCCGATGCTGCGGCCGAATCGGATGCGCCTACGCCTGAGACCCGCGTGCCGATCTCCAAAGTCGGTCTGCGCCGCCAGGCGAGGCGCTAACAGCCCTTGAATTTCGGCGGCCGCTTGCTGCGGAACGCGAGCACACCCTCGGCGAAGTCCTGCGTGTCCGCGAGTTTGGCCTGGCCGAGCGCCTCAACAGTCAATTGCTCCTCGAGCGTCGCCGGCGGTTCCGTATTGAATACCGCCTTGATCCGCGCGAATGCCTGGCTGGGGCCTTGCGCGAGCCGCTGCGCCACGCCCAAAGCCTGAGTCCCGAGAAGGGCGTCATCGACCGCCTCCCAAATCAGGCCCCAGTCGGCCGCCTTGTCGGCGCTCAGTTCCGCCCCGAGCAGAGCGAGCCCCTTGGCACGCGCGCTACCGACCAGGCGCGGAAGAAAAAACGTGCTGCCGAGGTCCGGCATGAGCCCGAGCTTCGGGGCGAACAGCTGCAAAAATACCGCCGATCGCGCGGCGAGCACGAGGTCGCCGGTCAGCGCAAGGCTCGCGCCGGCGCCGGCCGCAATGCCGTTGACGGCGACCACGACGGGTGCGCGCAGGTGATACCAGGCACTGATCATCGGGTTGAAATGCTGAACCAGGCTCGCGCGAACGCTCTCGCCGGGACTCAATGTCGGATCGTCGAGCAATCCGCCTCCCATGAGGTCGGCGCCGGAGCAAAATGCGCGGCCGGTGCCCGTGAGCACCGCGGCCCTAATCGTCGGATCCGCCTCGATCGCCGCGGCCGCAGCCGTCAAGTCGGCGATCAGCGCCCCGTTGAGCGCATTGAGCCGGTCCGGCCGATTGAGCGTTACCACGGCGACTTGATCGCGTCGCTCGAATAGCAGGGTTTCGAATTGCATGCGGCTTCCATCGGATGAACGATTGGGATTGCAGACTACGCCAGTGCGCCCTCGAATTCACGTCGCAGTGTACCGATTCGCGGACTGACGCATACTTAACGCCAAGTACACGACCGAGAGTGACGCTCATGCCGCTGCCGCGAATTCTTCAGAACCGATTGCGATTGCCGCTGATCGGCGCGCCGATGTTCATCGTATCCACGCCGCATCTCGTGATTGCGCAATGCAAAGCCGGCATCGTTGGATCGTTTCCCGCCTTGAATGCCCGGCCGGCATCGCAGCTCGACGACTGGCTCGCGCAAATCAGCGAGGAACTGGCGGCCTACGCGCGCGCCAATCCGGAGCGAAAAGTGGCCCCGTTCGCGGTCAATCAAATCGTGCACGCCAGCAACGATCGGCTCGAGCATGATGTTGGACTGTGCGTGAAGCACCGGGTGCCGATCGTCATCACGAGCTTGCGGCCGCCCGCCGAAGTCGTGGCCGCGGTGCACGGTTACGGCGGCGTCGTGTTTCACGACGTCATCAACGTGCGCCATGCGCAGAAGGCTGCGGGGCAGGGCGTCGACGGGATCATCGCGGTGTGCAATGGGGCCGGCGGTCACGCCGGGGTCTTGAGTCCATTCGCCTTGGTCAAGGAGATCCGCGCGATTTTCGACGGCACCATCATCCTCTCGGGCGCAATGAGCACGGGCGCCGACGTGCTCGCGGCGCAGGCCTTGGGTGCGGATCTTGCCTATCTCGGCACACGCTTCATCGCCACCGACGAGGCGAATGCGAGCGCGGCTTACAAGCAAATGCTCGTCGATGCGAAAGCCGAGGATATCGTTTACACCTCGCTGTTCAGCGGCATCGCCGGCAATTACTTGCGCGCCAGCGTGGCTCAGACCGGATTGGATCCGGACAAATTGCCCGAGGCGGACAAAGCGAAGATGAACTTCGGCAGCGGCGGCAACACCGGACTCAAAGCATGGAAGGATATCTGGAGCGCCGGCCAAAGCGTCAGCGGCATCGAGTCGGTAGAGCCGGTCGACTCGCTCGTTGCGCGCATGGAGGGCGAGTACCGGGCGGCGCTCGCCGCTCTGAACCAATAGCGGTCGCTCAGGTACGCGTTGTTTCTCTGCGCGCCGCGCAATTTTCCCTACGCGCCGATGCTTTTGCGATAATCGGCTCCGATGCCGCGTCTTAACCTCGATCAATTGTCCACCGCGCTCGGCAAAGCCCTGGCGCCTTGCTATCTGGTGTCGGGCGAAGAGCCGCTGCTCGTCGGTGAGGCGGCCGACGCGATTCGCGCCGCCGCTCGTGCTGGCGGATACGCGGATCGGAGCGTATTTTTCATCGAGCGCGGCTTCGATTGGGACGAGTTGCGCGGCGCCACGCAATCGCTGTCGCTATTCTCTGAGCGGCGCGTCATCGAATTGCGCCTACCCACCGGTAAGCCTGACAAGGGCGCTCAATTGCTGATCGCGCTCGCCGGTCGTCCGCCGCCGGACGTGCTGACACTGATCATCACCGGCAAATTGGACAAGAAATCGAGCGAAGCGCCATGGGTGCAGGCCGTTGCGCAGCACGGCGTCTGGGTCCCGGTCTGGCCGGTCGGCGCGGCGGCGCTGCCCGCATGGCTCGCGGCGCGCGCCAAACAGGCCGGCGTCGACATCGAGCCGGGCGCGGTGCAGCTGATTGCGGAGCGAGTCGAAGGCAACTTGCTCGCAGCGGGTCAGGAGCTCGAAAAACTGAGCCTGCTCGCGAACGGCGCGAAGATCACCCGGCAGCTGGTTGCAGGCTCCGTTGCCGACAGCGCGCGCTATGATGTGTTCCAACTCGCCGAAGCGGCGTCCGCGGGCGATGCGCCTCGCGCGCTGCGCATTTTGCTCGGCCTCAAGAGCGAGGGCGTGGAGCCGACGCTGATTCTGTGGGCGCTCGTGCGCGAGCTGCGCGGACTGTGGCAGGCCAATGAGCGCCTTCGCTTGCGTTCGTCGCAGCGCGGCGGCTGGAATCAGGCGAGCACCCCATCCGCGGCCGCCCAAGCGAGGGTGCGCGACCTTCCGCTCGCGAGTTTGCTCGCCGAAGCGAGCCGCGTAGACCGCATCGTCAAGGGCAATCTGCAGGGCGATGCATGGATGGGCCTTACGAGTCTCACGGCAACGCTCGCGGGCGCTTTGCAACCCACGATGCTTTCAGGCAGGGTAGCCTCATGAACCCCATGGGAATTTTCGGCGGAACCTTCGATCCGATCCACTACGCGCACCTGCGCACGGCGTTTGAGCTGCAGCAGTCGCTGCGCCTCAAGGAAATTCGCTTCCTCCCGGCCGGCAATCCCCCGCATCGCGATCAGCCGCAAGCCGACGCCCAACTGCGCTTGGCCATGGTGCAGGCCGCAACCGCCGGCCAACCCGGCTTCGTCGTCGACGATCGCGAGGTGCGCAAGTCGGGACCGTCTTATTCGGTCGAAACCCTCGCGGAATTGCGCCATGAGTACCCCGACCGCAGTATTTGCCTGATCGTCGGCATGGACGCATTCCTGAGTCTGCCGAAATGGTACCAATGGCGGGAGCTGCTGACCTTGGCCCATTTGGTGGTCGCACACCGCCCGGGATGGCGCGCGCCTGGCATGGGTCCTTTGGGCGAGTTGTTGGTCGATCGCGGCACCGGGCGCATCAACGATTTGCATGAATCGCGGTCCGGCTGCATCTATATTCATTCGGTGACGCAGTTGGAAATCTCGTCGACCGACGTGCGCCAATTGATCGCGATGGGCCGCGATCCGCGGTTCCTGATGCCGGATTCGGTGCGTAAGCTCATACTAGACAGCAACTGTTACGCCAAGACATAGGTTACTGAGTGCCGCATACAAAAGAGAAGACCGCAACAAGCACGAAACGCCCCGGCAGGACGGCGGTCAAACCGCCCGCAGCACAGGCCAAGAGCTCAAAAGCCAAGCCCGCATCCACGATCTCCGCTCGCAATAAGTCCGCCGTCAAGAAGTCCGCGCAAGTGCAACCCCGCCGCGCGAAGCCGGCGCAGGCTTCGCAAGCGCCGAATCGGCAGTCACTGCGGACGGTCGTCGTCGGTGCGCTCGAGGAATTGAAGGCTCTGGAAATAAAGGTGCTCGACGTCAGGGGACTCACGGATATTGCGGACACGATGATCATCGCTAGCGGCACATCCGATCGGCACGTGCGTTCGGTCGCGCAGCGCGTCGTCGAACAGACCAAGGCGGCCGGGTATCGGCCGCACGGCATCGAGGGCCAGCAGGAAAGCGATTGGGTGCTCATCGACTTGCACGATATGATCGTGCATGTGATGTTGCCGCGCGTGCGTGAGTTTTACGGCCTCGAAAAGCTCTGGGACATGACGGTTGCCAAGCGCGCGGCGGCGCGCGCCTGAGGCGCAAACCCCCGCCCCGATCATGAAATGCCGGTTAATCGCTGCCGGTACGCGTTTGCCGGACTGGATCAACAGCGGATTTCAGGATTATCAGCGGCGACTGCGTGCGCCTTTGGAGCTCGAGCTGCTCGAGATCCCGATAGCCAAACGGCGCGCCGGCGAGCACCCTCGACCCGCCGTTGCCCGGGAGGGAAGTGCGATGCTCGCGAGCATCCGGCGCGACGACTACGTGGTCGCGCTCGATGTCGGCGGGAACGCCATGAGCACCGAGCAACTGAGTGTCTGGCTCGCGCGGCGCATGCAGGAGGGACGTCCACTCGCCCTGCTGATCGGCGGCCCGGATGGATTGGCGCCGGAAGCCTTAAGCCGCGCCGACCAGCAATGGTCCTTGTCGCCGCTGACCCTGCCGCATGCGCTGGTGCGGGTCATCGTCGCAGAGCAGCTGTACCGGGCCACGAGTCTGCTCGCGGGCCATCCCTATCACCGGCCTTGAGGCCGGTTGAGCTATCCTTCCGATCATGTCCATACGATTCGTTTATCTGGCCTCCGGATCGCCGCGGCGACGCGAGCTATTGCAGCAGATGGGAGTGCCGTACCAAGTCGTCGACGTCGACGTCGACGAAGGCTCTCTGCCCACCGAGATGCCCGATGCTTATGTGAGCCGGCTCGCGGCCGCCAAAGCCACTGCCGGATGGCTGGCGACTCGGTCTTCAGCCGCTGCCCGCCTGCGGCCGGCCCCGGTGCTCGGCGCCGACACCGCGGTGGTCTTGGGCGACGAGATTCTCGGCAAACCGAGTGATCGCGATCATGGCGATCGCATGCTCAGTCAATTGTCGGGCCGCACGCACCGAGTGTTGACCGCGGTGGCGCTGCGCTCGGAATCGGGGCTGGACCTGCGGGTATCGAGCAGCGACGTGACCTTTCGCCGCATTGAAGAGCGCGAACGAATCGCCTACTGGGATACCGGGGAGCCGGCCGGCAAGGCTGGCGCCTATGCGATTCAGGGCTTTGCGGCGGCTTTCGTTGCGGAATTGCGCGGCAGCTATTCGGGTGTCATGGGACTGCCGATATTCGAAACGGCCGAATTGCTGGATGCCGCGGACGTGCCGCGCTGGCGGCGGGCATGACGACCGAAATTCTCATCAACGCGAGCGCCAACGAAGCGCGCGCGGCGGTCATCGAAGGCGGCATCGTGCAAGAGGTTTTTCTCGAACGCGCTAGCCGCCGCGGCCTCATCAGCAATATCTACAAGGGACGGGTATCGCGAGTTCTGCCCGGTATGCAAGCCGCATTCATCGACATCGGGCTCGAGCGCACCGCGTTTTTGCACGCATCCGACATCATCGACGCGAATCATGCAGAAACCGGGCTCGAGCCGCCGCGTACCGAGAGCATTCGCGCACTCACCGCCGAGGGCAACGAGATTCTGGTGCAGGTCGTCAAGGATCCGCTCGGCACCAAGGGCGCAAGGCTCACGACATACATCACGCTGCCATCGCGCCACCTGGTCTACATGCCACAGGGCCGCGGCGTCGGCGTTTCCGCGCGCATCGAGATCGAAGCGGAGCGCGAGCGTTTGAGGGAGGCGGTGCAGAGTTGCATCGAACCCGACGAGAATGCCGGATTCATCGTCAGAACCGCCGCGGAGGATGCCGCGCCCGAAGCTCTGCACGCCGACATGGTTTATCTGCGCAAGCTCTGGGAATTCATCCGGCAGAAGGGCTTGCGAACCGCGCCGGGCAATCTCGTGCACGCGGATTTGCCGCTGCACCTGCGGATTTTGCGGGACCTGCTGAGTCCGGCGGTCGATCGAGTGCTCGTCGACCAGGCCAACGCATTTCGAGAAATGCAGGAATTCGCGAGCGCCTTCATGCCGAGCGCGCTGCCGCGCATCGAGTTGTTCGTCGATGCGCGCCCGTTATTCGAGGTGCAGCACGTCGAGGAGGAAATTCAAAAGGCATTGGACCGCAAGGTCACGTTGAAGTCCGGCGGGTACTTGATCATCGATCAAACCGAGGCGATGACGACGATCGACGTCAATACAGGCGCATTCGTCGGTCACCGCAATCTCGAAGAAACGATTTTTCGCACGAATCTCGAGGCCGCGGTCACCATCGCGCGGCAGCTGCGTCTGCGCAACCTCGGCGGCATCATCATCATTGATTTCATCGACATGGAGGAGCCGGATCACCGCCGGCAAGTCATCCACGCGCTCGAAAAGGCCTTAGGTGCCGACCACGTCAAGACCAGTATTTCCTCCGTCTCGCCGCTCGGCCTCGTCGAGATGACGCGCAAGCGCACGCGGGAAAGTTTGGAACATGTGCTGTGCCGCGCTTGTCCAACCTGCGAAGGCAGAGGATTCGTGAAAACGGCCGAGACGGTATGCTACGAGGTATTTCGTGAAATCATGCGGCAAGCGCGCCAATTCGAGTGCCAACAATTGATGGTCTTGGCCCATCAAGACGTCATCGAGCGGCTGCTCGACGAGGAATCCGCGGCGCTCGGCGAGCTGGAGCTCGTGATCGGCAAGCCGATACGCCTGCAAACCGAGGCCCTGTATTCCTTCGATCAATACGACGTCGTGCTGATGTAAATGCGCCTGCGTAAATTCGGCAAAATCCTGCTCTATTGCGCTGCGGGGTTACTGATTCTGGCGCTTGCGCTGATGCTTGGCGTCAAGCTGGCGCTCGACCGAGTGCCCGAGTATCAAGAAGAATTGAAGGCCTGGGTTCACCAACAGACGGGCTTGCACATTCGTTTCGCGCACGTGGCGCCGAGTTTTCGGTGGTCTGGACCGGAGCTTTATTTCGATGAGTTGGAGCTGCGCTCCAAGGACGATGCACGGGTGCTGGCACGAGCGGCGGGCGGGCGCATCGGCACCGACCTTTGGCAACTGGTCCGTAGCGGCAAATTGCTCGCGGGCCGGGTCGAGTTGGATTCGCCGGAATTCTCCATCACCCGGCTCGGTCCGAACAACTTCGCGTTGGCTTCCGAAATCGAACTCGGCGAGAGCGGCACGCCGAACTCTGCACTGACGTTGGACGACTTGCCGGCTGGGAACCTGATCGTCCGCAACGGTCGTCTGGTCGTGCAGCGCTGGAATGCGGCCTTGCCGGAGTTGATCTTGGACCGCGTCAACGTCAATCTGCGACGCGATGGCGGCGGCGCCTCCTTGGTCTTCAGCGCTAGCCTGCCGCGGCGCCTCGGCGGTGAGCTGAATCTCACCGCGACCGCGCAGGGTTTGAGCGACCCGGATTCCGTCGTCTGGAGCATCGACCTCAGTCCCAAGGATGTGGCATTTCAGGGTTGGCGGCTCTTGCTGCCGGAATATCTGGACAACTTGAGCGCCGGCAAGGGCGCGTTCCGCCTCTCGGCGAGCGGGCAGGGCCGCAGCCTAACTCGAGCCGCACTCGATTTCGGTGCGGAGGGCGTCGTGACGCATCTGGGGGACGGCACCGAGACCAAATTCGACGAAATCAGTGGAATGATGACGCTGACGCATATAGCGGATCGCTGGAGCGTGTTCGGCCGGCGCCTGAGCGCGTTGCGCGCGGGAATCAAGGACCCGATGGCGCAATTCGACGTGACTTGGCGTGCGGCCACCGGCGGTTTGATCGAACTGCACGCCGACGCAAATTACCTGCGTGCCGAGACACTACTGCCGTTGACCGGACTGTTGCCGCAGAAGGATCTGCGCGATCGGCTCGCGGAAGTCGCTCCGAGCGGCGAGTGGTCCGATGCCCATCTCGATCTGCAGCGCGCCGAGGCGACCGATCCGTGGGATTTGCTCGTGCGCGCGAAATTTCGAGACTTTGGCTTTGCACCGGTTGGTCGCGCACCGGGACTGCGAGGTCTCACGGGCGAGATTGCCGGCGATCAGAGCGGGGGTCACGTCGACATCGAGATCAAGTCCGGTCATTTTGTTTGGCCGCAGCAATTCCCGCGGCCGGTCGACATCGAAACCGCCAAGGCGATTTTTTATTGGAAGCGGACCGCCGATGCGCTGCTGATCGCAACGCCGGGCCTTGCGGTAAAGAACGCCGACGCGCAGTTGTCGGCGCGTGTGGCGCTGCAATTGCCGAGCAACGGCGACTCGCCGCTGCTCACGCTCGTGAGCCAACTCGACAACGGCGTCGTCTCCAACGCACGCAACTATCTTCCGCGCGCGCAGATCGCGCCGAAGACGGTCGAGTGGCTTGACCAAGCCTTGGTCGCGGGCCGCATGTCGCATGCCGATGTGCTGCTGCGCGGGCCGCTGTGGCATTTCCCGTTCCGCGACGGCAGCGGGATCTTTCTCGCGCGCGCGAAACTCGAGGGCTTGACGCTCGCCTATCAGGCGGGTTGGCCGCAGCTCGAGTCGCTCGCGGGGCGCGTCGAATTTCGCAACGAAGGCATGTCGGCACAGCTGTCGGCCGGCGCCGCGGGCGGCGTGAAGCTCGAGAACGGCGACGCGCAATTTCCCGATTTCAAGAGTGGCGAACTGACGATTCACGCGTCGGCCGCCGGCGACGCCGATGCGGCCGTCAAGTTTCTGCGCGCGACGCCGCTCGACGACATGAGCGGCAAGGTGTTCTCGAGCATCGAGGCTGCGGGCCCGTTCCGCAGTGAGATCGAGCTGTTTCTGCCGTTCCGGGATTTCGACAGTCGGCGGGTACTGATACACGGTCACGCGGACGGCGCTACGCTGCATCGGCCGGGCTTGCCGCTGAACGCCACCGAGATCGCCGGGGATTTCGATATCGACGGCGCACAACTGGCGCGCGCAGACCTGCGGGGCCGCCTGCTCGGCGGCGCATTTCGGGCGCTTGCGCGATCGCCGAAGGCGAGGCCGCTGACGCGCTCGCAGATCGACCTGCGCGGCACCTTAAGCGGCGATGCGTTGCGCGCGGCGATGGGTCTACCGGCGGCCCGCGCCGGAATTCAGGGACTGTCGGATTGGCACGCGGTCGTCAAATTGGCGCCGGAGCCGGCGCGTGAACGCTCGGTGCACGTCACCGGCAGTCTCTCGGGATTGGACATCCGCTTGCCGCAACCACTCGCGAAGCCTTATGGGACTCCGATGCCCTCGTGGTTGGATATTCAATGGCCGAGTTCGGGCGGCACACAGGTCAACCTCGGGCTGGGGTCGAACCTCCA
>Ga0209040_10000903_pt1 | contig 23151 bp, 16 predicted proteins | sample BogFormECP12_OM3_FD_188240 | JGI IMG/M metagenome (GOLD analysis project Ga0209040, IMG submission 188240) | Bog forest soil microbial communities from Calvert Island, British Columbia, Canada - ECP12_OM3 (SPAdes) (version 2) | ecosystem: Environmental > Aquatic > Freshwater > Wetlands > Bog ... | reverse complement strand
AATCTGATCCCCGGAAGTGCTGACTACAGTGTGGTAGCTGACCCATTCCGAGTCGGGCCGGAAGAGATTCACCTTCGAGTAGTAGGGGTCTCCCCGCGGCGCCATTTCTTCATAAACCCCTAGCTTTTCTTCTCTGCGGCGGACGGGGTTGTTGATTTCCACGTTGCGGTTGTAGCCAAGATATGGGAAGTAATCCGAATCGAAGAACGTGCCGTTGTAGGCAAACTCCGGGCGCTCGCCGCCGTCTTTGAAGCCGTGCGAGGTGTAGGAGCAGCGGAAGTCCATGCGCATCGTGTCGCCGGGCGCGAGAGGCTGCGCGAGGCGATAAATGGAATACCAGTGTTCCTTGTCGTTCAGCACGAGTTGCGCGGGGCGGTCGAAGCGGATCTCATCGATGGATTCGCGCTGGCCGGTGATGTGAATATCGGAGATAGGCTGTTCCGTGTTGTTCACGAGAATGTACCAGCCGGTAGAGGAGAAAGACCGGCGTTCCGGATAGATGTTGACCGTGGTATCGACGGCTACGATCTTGGGTAGAGGCTGCTTCTCGTATTTCTTGTAGAGCTTCTCGTACGCGGCCTGGCGCTCCCGGCGTTGTTTCGCAGTCTGGAAGACATTCAGGCGATGGGTGTTGTAGTAAAACCAGCCTCCGCTGCCGACGGCCAGGGCAAAGAGCACAATGGTGGCGGGCAAAACCGCAGGCAGGCGTTCGGCCGCGTTATGGAAGCGCGCCTTCCAGGCCATGTCGCTGCCGCGCCGCGCCATGAGGATGCCGACGACGCCGAGCAGGCCGCCGACAGCGAGCCAGTAAGTAGTCGACCAGAAGAGCGCCGGCACGAAGTGTCCGTAGCCATTCATGTCGGAGTAGGTGTAGGGCGTGACCTCGCCGTACATGACGAGCCGATTTTCAATGCCGAAGCGATAGAGAATCGGAATCAGGATGAAAAATCCGATCACGATGCCGTGGCCGAGAAACTTGTTCGGGACAAGCGTCTGCACGCAAAGGGCGAGCAATGCGTAGATGAGCACTTGGGCGAAGGTGATGAGATAAAGCTCCTTGAAATACTGCAGGAACTCGTAGTGGTAATAGCCCTGGATCGTCTGCGAGAAGACAGCGCAGAACATGACGACGGTGAGAAGGATCAGCTCGACTACAGCGAGGGAGCAGAATTTGCTGAGCCAGTCGATCCCCTCGCGCATGGGGAGCGAATCGTGAATCTGCTCGAAGCTGGTATCGCGCTCCCGCCATATCAGCTCGCCGGCGTAGAGCGTCGATATGATGACGAAGAACACAGTGGCGCTGCCCTCAACCGCCTGGAGCATGAGATAAGTTACCGGCCACACGTCACGGTCCTGGAAGTGGCCGGCGAAGTGCCCGTTGATGAGCACGTAGGCGATCATGACCAGGGTGATTGCCCAGAAGATGATCTCGCGGACGATATTGCGAATGCGCATGCGCGTCAGCGTAAAGAACTGCAGCCATGAAGTGCGGGCGCCGAAATACTGGTGCACGCGTGGCAGCGAAACGCCGAAGATCGGGCGCGGTGGACGGGCTTCCTCCTGCTCGACTTTCTTCTTCTTGCGCGATGCGCGGGCGGTGAGCGCTTCGGCGGACATGGGGAAGAAGATCCAGGTAACGGCCAGCGAGAGAATGCCTACGCCAATCCAAAACAGCCGATTCCAGAGGAACATCCCAGTCCAGGTTGGCGTGAGCGTGTTCTGCTCGACGACGGTCCAGTAGCGCGTGATGCTGTCGGCGAGGAGAATGCCCAGCGGATCGAAGACCGAAGGCCAGAAGCGGTCGAGGCTGCGCGTCTGGAAGACCGAAACGAGCAGAATGAGGTAGACGACGAAGAGCACGACCCCCTGGAGGTAAACGGCGACGATTTTTCGCGTGAGCGCAGCTATGGCGAAAAAGAGGCTGCCGAGAGAAAAGACCTGCACGGCGACGACCGAGAAGTACAGCTTCGCGAACATGGCCAGGTGAATCGGGCCAATGCGAGTGTGGTCGGCCCAGGGCGCGAAGCATCCGGCTATTTCTCCTGCGATCAGGCCGGTGAAGATGAGCAGCGTGATGACAATGGATCCGGCCCAGCGGCCGCCGAGATAGGCAAGCTTGGAGATGGGCTTGGTGAAGATCATCTGGTAAGTGTCGCGCTGAAAGTCGCGCAGGATCGACGGCCCGAAGATGGCCGACATGACGATCATGCCGAAGCCCGCGCCGTTCAGGAGAATAATGAGCGTCGCGTAGGGCCCGTTTAACAGCACCTTGCCGGCGCCGACCGGGCCGAAATCCTGGGCCGCCACGCTGAAGAAGGCAAACAAAAACCACATGGTGAAGTACACATAGGTCGAGATGCTCTTCAGCCTGAGCTTCAACTCGAACAGAAAGAAATCAAGGAACATGGTGACTCTCCTCTCCGCTCAGTTGACCTTCTGGCTTGCTGTATGGCGTTCCATGTTGAGGAAGTAGACGTCTTCGAGGTTGGCGTCGACAGGCCGGAAGCCGCTGCCGGGATCGGTCTCAGAGTAGACGCGAACCTCGTGCGCGCCGCCCAGCAATTGCACGGAGACGATCTGCAGCTGAGCTTCGAGGGTGGCCAGCTCGCTTTCGTCGGTGACCAGCTTGCTCCAGATGCGGCTCGTGAGGGTGGCGAGCGCGTCGGAGGGAGAGCCCTCGAGCAGCAGCTCTCCATTGCTGATGATCGCCATGCGGTCGCAGAGCTCGCGGACATCCTCGACGATATGCGTCGAGAGGATAACGATTACGTCACGGCCGATGGAGCTGAGCAGGTTGAGGAAGCGATGGCGTTCGGCGGGATCGAGGCCGGCGGTGGGTTCATCGACGATGATGAGCTTGGGATTGGCCAGCAGCGCCTGGGCGATGCCGAAGCGCTGCTTCATGCCGCCCGAATAGGTGCTGAGCGCCTTCTTGCGGGCGTCCCAGAGATTGGTCTGGTTGAGCAGCGCCTCGACCATCGCCTTGCGTTCCCCGGCGTCGGTAACGCCCTTCATGACGGCGAGATGGGTCAGCATGTCGAGGCCGGAAATCTTGGGATAAACGCCGAACTCCTGGGGCAGATAGCCAAGCAGGCGGCGCACCGTGTCCTTTTGCTTGACTACATTGATGTTGTCCAGCCAGATCTCTCCGGAGTCGGGTTCCTGGAGCGTGGCGATGGTGCGCATCAGCGTGCTTTTACCGGCTCCGTTGGGACCCAGCAGGCCGAACATGTTGTGACCGATGGTGAGGTTAAGGCCTTTGAGCGCCTGCACTCCGTTGGAGTAGGTCTTCGACAAACCGGTAATCGTCAGTGGCACAGAAACTCTCCTAAGACGTGCTGAAAATCAGCGCCGAAAGTGGTTGGAGTCGCAAAAACCGGGGGTCGTTCTCGTGGTAGAAGTGTATACGCGCGGGCGCGTAAAGGGTTCAGAAAGAAATAAATTGTCCGTGTCCAGCCGGCTGCCAACGACCTGCTCGCCTTTGGATGGAATTGTGCTGGGCGGAAAGACCACGAGTGCGCATTGGTTTTTGTTCGCATAACTGGTACTTTTGCCAGTTCACGGGCGGCGTCCCTCGACGGTATATGTGTTGATTGAGCCCAACGCAAAACATTGGAGCACGCTTTCAGATGCCACCACTTTGCGTGGGCTGCGATGCCGGAAAGAAAAGGTTCTCGCCTTTTCGAGTGAGCGCTCGCTACTATCGGCGGGAAGAGGACAATAGAATGAGAAGCCGAAACTTTGCTCGTGCAGCGCTGACACTTCTACTCGGATTTGTGATGGTCAGCCTCAGCCCAACGCTTAACGCTCAACAGAAGAAGCCGAACATCCTCGTTATATTTGGCGATGACGTAGGTTACTGGAACGTGAGTGCCTACAACCGAGGCATGATGGGTTACCGGACGCCCAACATTGACCGGCTGGCGAAAGAGGGCGCGATCTTCACCGACTACTACGCGCAGCAGAGCTGCACGGCAGGGCGCGCGGCGTTTATCACTGGACAGAGCCCGATTCGTACGGGACTGACCAAGGTCGGGCTGCCCGGCTCGCCTATCGGTCTTCAGAAACAGGATCCTACGATTGCCGAACTGCTCAAGCCGCTCGGCTACATGACCTTTCAAAATGGCAAGAACCATCTTGGCGATCGCAACGAATTCCTGCCCACGGTGCACGGCTTCGATGAGTTCTTCGGCAACCTGTATCACCTGAATGCGGAGCAGGAGCCGGAGAATGTCGACTGGCCGAAGAATCCAGCATTTGCAGCGAAGTTTGGACCGCGTGGTGTACTGAAGTGCAAGGCCACGGCGACGGACAACCCAGCGCCTCCGGATCCACGCTTCGGCGCATGGGGCAAGCAGACCTGCGAGGATACGGGCCCGCTCACGATCGAGCGCATGAAGACCGTCGACGAGGATTTTCTCGCCACCACGCTGGACGACATGGATCGTTCGGTGAAAGCCGGCAAGCCGTTCTTCATCTGGCACAACACCACGCGTATGCACATCTGGACCCATCTGCAGCCGAAATACGAGGCCATGATTGCCAAGTACGGACTCTATGGCGCCGGCATGCAGGAGCTCGACGACAATGTCGGTGTGCTGCTCAAGAAGCTTGATGATCTGGGGATTGCGGACAATACCATCGTCATCTTCAGCAGCGACAACGGCGCCGAAGTAATGAGTTGGCCGGATGGTGGAGCGACCCCCTTCCGCGGCGAGAAGAACACTAACTGGGAAGGTGGTTACCGCGTTCCCTTTCTTATTCGCTGGCCGGGAGTGATCAAGCCGGGAACGGAAGTCAATGAGGTTACCGCGCACGAGGACTGGTTACCTACGCTGGTCGCCGCAGCCGGCGTGCCCGACGTCAAGGAGAAGCTCCTCGCTGGCTATCAGGCTGGAGATTCGACCTTTAAGGTCCACTTGGATGGCTACAACCTGATGCCCTACCTCAAGGGGGAAGTTGAGGCAGGTCCACGTAAGGAGTTCCTCTACTGGACCGATGACGGCGATCTTGCCGCTCTTCGTTACGACAAATGGAAGATCACTTTCCTGGAACAGCGTTCGCATGGCTTTGATGTCTGGCAGGACCCGTTCATTCCGCTTCGCGTCCCCAAGTTGTTCGACATACACGCCGATCCCTTCGAGCGTAGCGACGAGGAGGGCTTGGACTACAGCCACTGGCGAATCGACCGCGTCTTCCTGCTCGTCCCCGCGCAGGCCTTCGTAGGACAATGGTTACAGTCCTTCGCGCAGTTCCCGCCCCGCCAGAAACCGGCCACCTTCAATCTTGACCAGGTGATGCAGAAGCTGGCGACAGAGGCGGAGAACGCACAAGACTAAGCCTGGGCAGTTCCGGTATCACGCCGCTGCTCAAAGCTACGTATGGTGTATTTGTGAATGAAGGCCAGCATGCGATACTCGAAAGGGAATGTATAAACGCGTTGTTTTGAAGCTCTCAGGGGAAGCGCTGGCGGCGGGCAAGGGCTTTGGCGTCGACGTCGACCGGGTTCACGAAATTGCGGCCGAAATCGCTGAAATTCATCGGCTGGATGTAGAAATGGCCATCGTGGTCGGCGGCGGAAATTTCTTTCGTGGTGTCGCCGAGCAGGCCAAGGCAATGGACCGCGTCTCCGCCGACAACATGGGCATGCTGGCGACGGTGATCAACGCGATCGCGCTCCAGGACGCGATCGAGAAGCTAGGACCATTTTGCCGCGTAATGTCGGCCATTGAGATGCACCAGGTGGCCGAGCCGTACATCCGGCGCCGAGCCATCCGCCATCTTGAAAAAGGCCGTGTCGTGATCTTTGCTGCCGGTACCGGCAACCCGTACTTCTCGACCGATACGGCGGCCTCGCTGCGTGCCATGGAGATTAAGGCGGATGTTTTGTTGAAGGCGACCAAGGTCGAAGGAATCTTCGATGCCGATCCGGTCATCTCAAAAGATGCAGTGAAATTTGAACAAATTACCTATATGGAAATTCTGCGGCTGGGGTTAAAGGTGATGGATACGACCGCGGTGAGCCTGTGCAAGGATAATAACCTGCCGATGATCATTTTCAATATGAACGAACCCGGGAATATCCGCCGGGTGATTTCCGGCGAAAAGGTCGGATCGCTGGTCACTGCTTGACTCCCCGGGCCTGAGAAGGAACTACCTGAAGGTGATCGCCTGAGCGCGCCAGCTCAACCCGTACCCGCGCTTTCCCCGCCCCCGTCGCGAGAGGCGCACGCTCCCCCGCTTGCCGGCCGGGAGGCAGCCATGCCGCGCGTAGCTCCCGCAATCGCCAAAAAAGAGGCTCTGCCGGCGCTGACCGGGCTGCGCTGCTTTGCAGCCTTGAACATAGTTTTCTTTCATTTTTCCGATCCAAAATGGTTTGGACCATTTGCTCCGATTGTGGACAACGGCTACACGTCGGTCAGCTTCTTCCTGCTGATGTCGGGTTACATTCTGGCCTACAACTATGCTGGCCGGGCAACGGCAGGGCAGCTGAGTCTACGGAATTTCTGGATCGCGCGGCTGTCGCGGCTGTATCCGGTGTACATATTTGCCCTGATTCTGTCCCTGGGCATGCTCATGGATGAGTGGCATGCGCGGAGCCACGGGCAGTTTGCGCTGGGTGTGGTGCTGACTCCGCTCCTTCTGCAGGGGTGGGTCCCGCAACTCTCGATCTTCTGGAACACGCCTGCGTGGACGATGTGCACGGAGGCATTCTTCTATCTGATTTTCCCGGCAGTAGTGCTGTGGAAGCGTCCCAGGAGGCTCTGGCCGCTGCTGGGCCTGATGCTAGGGCTGTGGCTGCTGGGGATGGTCCTGCCGGGGCTGTACATGTGGTTCCATCCGGATGGCGACCTGCATCCGGGGCGCTATACCGACGGCTTCTGGATTCGGGCGCTGAAGTTTTCGCCGCCGCCGCACGTCCCGTCGTTCCTGTTCGGGATTGCGCTGGCCGATCTGGACGGAATGATCTCGCGCACCGGCTGGAAGCGCCTGCTGCTGGGAGTGCTGGGAATGGTCGGGCTATACCTGATCCTGTATTTCGGCGACCGGATGCCGTACCCCATGATGCATGACGGGCTGCTGATGCCGCTGTTCGGGCTGGCGATTCTGGGCCTCGCGGGACACAACCTCATTACGCGCTTCTTCGGATTCTTTCTCTTTACAGCGATCGGGCGGGCGAGCTATTGCCTGTATTTGCTGCACTTCAATTTGTGGCTGCTGATCCACGATTCTCACGTGCTCGATCGACTGCATCTGGCGCAATTCGATCCCTGGATCAGCTATCTTCTGCTGGTGGCGGTGGCGATACTGGTGATGGTATGTATCCAGCAGCCGTGCCAGCGGTGGATCCGGGGACGAGTGAATTCGTAAGGCTTATCGTAAACCTGCTCGTCTTTCTGCCGATGGATAAAAGAAGGGTCCGAACCCTGCATCGAGATCCATGAATCCATCATGAGCGATCCATCGAAACCGTCCGCTTTTCCTACACCGCGGAGCCGCGAACAGAGGCGCCATACGCGCTATCCGTGCGAAGGATATGCCGAGGTCTTTCTGCCTCATGGAGGGTTGCTCTTTCGCGGACGAATTCTGGATCTGAGCATGTCGGGCTGCTACATCGAGACAGCCCTGCTCAACCTCGAACGCGGCACGCAGGTAGAAGTCTACTTTGTGACCAATCAGCTTCAGTTCCGGGTGCTTGGGAATGTGGCTGTGTTGCGGCGCAAACGTGGAGCAGGGATAGCGTTTCTGAATGTAAGTCCCCGGCGGGCGCTCCAGATTGCGATGCTGGTGGAAGAACTGGCCGAGCAGCAGGTCAAAGGCTGATCCAAAGGCCAAGTGGACAAAAAGCCCGCTCGGAAGCGGGCTCTTTGTCAGTGTGTACTAGTAAGGCGGTCCTTCCAGGTTAACCTGCCCCATTCCCCGAGGTGGCCTGCACGTGCTCCGTGGCGTGATTGCCATGCGCGACGGCTGCTGTGCAGGTAGGCTGGCCGGCGGTCGGATAGGGATTGTTCTCCGTACCGGTGAGAATCCCGGAATTGGGATTGAGCTGGTAGCCGGTGATTGAGTTATCCAGGAAGTTAGAGGTGTACAGGTAGCGTCCCAACGCGGGCTCAATCATCACACAGGTGGGACCGGTCTTGGTGGCAAAGCTGGCGCTCGCCAGGCCGGAAGGAGCCCCGGTGCCCTGATCGATGGTATAGCCGCTGATGTCGTTCGAATTGTAGTTGGCGACGTAGATGAACATCCCATTGGGAGACACGGTCACGGCATCCGGGTAGACATCCGTCTTGAAGGGTCCGTTCTGCACCGGTATAAGAGCTCCACCGGTCTGGATGCCATAGGCGATCAGCTGGTTTGTAGCGCTGTCGGTCGTGTAGTAAAACCGCCCGGTAGGATCGCTTGCGCTGGCATTCGGCGCGACTCCAGCAGGGAAGGGGCTACCGGCGATCGTGGTAAGCGCGCCGCCTCCGCTGGCAGTGGTGTAAGAGAAGGCGGAGATGGTTCCAGCCTGCTCGGCGGTGTTGGTATTCACGACATACACAAAGTCGGTGGTTGAGTCGACATGAAGGAGCGCTGTGACGGTGACGCTGGAAGGATTATTCTCCACTGGCCAATAGGGCAGTTTGCCATTGGCTATGTTGGTGCCGAGGCTGCCGTTGGAGTTAACCGGGTAGACAACGAGGGCGCCCGGACCGGGATTGGCGTCGGTGTAGCCAGCCTGGTAGGTATCGACCACAAACAGCAGATCGCCGGCGGAATTGATCGTCACCGCCGTCGGGAACGTCCCCGGCGTGTTGTAGGTGTGTTCAGGATAGAGTTTGCCATCGGTGCCGATATCGTATTGAACAACGGTATTGTCGTCGTGGTAGACGACGTACAGATATTTGCCGTTCGGCGAGGTTACCAGGGCCACAGGGTTACGACCGGGAAATTGGTAGGGCGAGTCCGGAATCTGAGTCATCGCACCGGAGCCCTGTTCGACTCGATAGACGGCGATCTGCCCGGGATTAAGTTTTGACGCCGTAACAAACACATAATCGACGATATTGCTAACACCACAAGAGGTAATTCCAAGTCCTATGCCAATAGAGACTGCGGCGGCCAGCAGAGCGTGGCCCGATTTGCTGAACTTCATGCGCTTCCTTCGTCCTGGCCAAGAGCACAGGCTGCGGTTTTGGGATCGCTCCCGCTTGAATTGTAAAAGCTTGCGCCGCTTTCGGCTAGCTGCTTCGGGCTGTTGGTCGTGCAGTTTGTCGTGTGGTTAAAGCAGGACGGCCCGCGTACGCGAGCCGTCCTGCCCCGGAGCAACTGCGTTACGAGCTAATTGGGCCGATTGGTGGAGACGCACCACGTGGGATTGCCGACCGTGGCATAGCTGGTTTGGTTGCGGAGATCGGTCAAATTGCCCGAGTTGGGGTCGAGAACATGACCGGTCACCGTGCTGCTGACAAAGTCGCCGGTGTAGATGTACTGGTTGGACGGATCTTCAAGGATGCATTGCGGGCCGGAGCCGGTGGTAAAAGTGGGTGGCGAGACGAGCCCCAGAACTCCGTTAGACGCGATGGTAAAGGCGCTGATCACGCTGTTGGGGTTAACAGTGCCCGAAGACGGCCCGGCGTTGGCGATGTAAAGGAACTTGCCCTTGCTGTCGGAGGTGAGAGCGACAGGATTGGCAGCCGAAGCGACGTTGGCTGTAGGGCTTCCCGTGACTGCTTGCAGGAGACCGTTGCTCCCAATGGTGTAGTAGAAGATTTGATTTCCACCGGTATCGAGGACGTAAATATATCTCGACGCCTGATCGCTGTTTATGGCGCTGATCTGGTCGGCGCCGGTCACGAGTTCGGAATTCTGGGTGAGCGTGAGCTGGCCGGTGGTGCTGTTGAGAGCGTATTCGAAGACAGTCTGATAATTGGTTGTCCCCGGCTCAGGGCCAGTTTGGGCCACCAAGACGTAGCCGGCTGAAACCTTCTGGTCAATGGGGTAGCAGCCGACCGGGAAGGTAGTAAGCTGGGAGCCACTGGAGTCCTGCTGCTGGTTGTTCGTGATCAGCGAAAGGCGGCCGGTATTGTTATCGACGCTGAAGGCTGTGATGTCGCCAACAGGATGCCAGAGGCCCGCGGTGGTGGGGTCCGGACAAGGGAAAGCATCGCTTTCGGTATTCGAAGCGGTGATGATATCTCCGTTGGCATTTTTCTGCGGCGTGTACTCATCGAGTACATAAAGATAAGATCCCGCCGAACTGAACCCTAGGCGGAGAGAGCCTGTTCCCTGGCTGGTATAGCTCTGCTGGAAGGCGAGAGTTCCATTGCCGCCGATAGAGAAGACGGAAATGTTGGACCCGGTGTAGGTGACGTTACCGGAGGCATCAGTGCTGGACGTGCCGTGATTCAGCACATAAAGAAAGCGCCCGCCGCTGGAAACGACAGCGCGCAGAGGGTCTGTGCCGCCGGAACCGAATGGAGATTTGGATACGGCTTTGAGATTTCCCGTGTTGTTCAGGATATTGAAGCCGCCAATCTGGTTGTATTGACTGGCGGTCACGTAGAGATACGCGACGGTAAAGTTGTTGCTACATGAGGTGATGCCAAAACCGAGACCGAGGGACACAGCCAGAGCCAGACCAATCTGGCCGAATTTCTTGAACTTCATGCGCTTCCTTCATCCTGGCATGGAGAGACGGCCAGGCAACTGGATCGGGATCGCTCCCGTCTCTGCATTGTAAAAGCTAGAAACGCTTTCGGCTATAGCGCGGGTTCAGCGATCGGCGATCAGCATGGACCTTCCCAGCCTTCTGAACGCCGACCGCTGACCGCTGCACCCTGCTTTCTTACCAGACGACGCAAGGCTTGTCCGGCATCATGGGCTGGCCCTTGTGGCACGCGAAGGCTTTGCCGAACTCGTCGAAGTTCTGCACAGTGCCGTTCACCCGGAACATCCCCGGCGAATGGGGATCGGTGCGGGCAGAGACACGGGCGGATGCGTCGGTGACGTTCTCACACCAGATCTGGGCGTAGGAGATGAAGAAGCGCTGGGCGGGAGTATAGCCGTCGATCTTCTGGGCCGTGGCATTGTTCCCCTCGCTGGCGAGGACACTCATGAGAGCTTGATAGGCGATGCGAATGCCGCCGTTATCGGCGGTGTTTTCGCCGAGGGTGAGCTTACCGTTCAGCTTTTGCCCCGGAACGGGTTCGAAGCTGCCGTACTCGTTGACCTCGCAACCGGTGCGTTCATCAAAGGCAGCGCGGTCCGCAGGAGTCCACCAATTCTTGACGTTGCCCTGGGCATCAAACTTGCTCCCCTGGTCGTCGAAGCCATGCGTCATCTCGTGGCCGATGACCATGCCGATCGCTCCGAAATTGACGGCGGGGTCCTTGGAATTGTCGAAGAACGGCGGCTGCAGGATGCCCGCGGGGAAGTTGATGTCGTTGTTGCTGGACCGGTAGTAGGCGTTCACCGTAGGCGGCGTCATGCCCCACTCTTTTTCGTCGACAGGTTGACCGATCTTCTTGAGATCGCGGGCAAGCTCAAAGGCTTCTGCACGTTGTATGTTGCCGATCAGATCGTCGCGCTTTACTTCGAGCTTCGAGTAATCACGCCACTTCTCCGGATAGCCGATATTCTGGCGGAATGCAGCGAGCTTGGCTTCAGCCTGCTTCTTTGTCTCCGGAGTCATCCAGGGCAGTGTCTGGATATCCTGGTCAAGCGCCTTTTCGAGTGCGGCGACCAGCTTCTCCATATTGGCCTTAGCCTCAGGAGGGAAGTTTTCCTTCACCCAATCTTGCCCCACAGCTTCGCCGAGAGCGCGATCGGTGAGAGAGGTGCAACGCTTCCAACGGGCCGTCTGCTCCGCCTGCCCTTGCAGTGTCTTCTGAAAGAAGTTGAAGTTGAGATCGACGTAGGGGTCCGAAAGCCAGGGCGCCGCTGAATTGAGAGCGTGGAAGCGAAGATAGCTCTTGATGTTGTCGAGGCTCTGGTTCTCGATAACCTCGTTCATCGCTTTGAAAAACTCGGGCGTACCGATGTTTAACTCGTGGATCGCGGGTGCGGGCGTACCGGACAGGTAGGCCGTCCAGTCAAAATCGGGCGCCAGCGTGGTCAGCTCCGAGACAGGAAGCAGGTGATAGCGCTTGTCCGGATCACGCAGATCGACGCGGGGCATGGAACCTTTGGCCAGAGATGTCTCGATAGTGAGAACGCTGTCTGCCTCGGCCGCAGCTTTGTCGTCATTGTCTCCGGCGAGTTTGAACAGCGCGATCGCGTACTCCTTGTATTGCCGGCGGATCTTCGTCATGCGCTCGTCGTCGAGGATGTAGTAGTCGCGGTCAGGCAGGCCGAGGCCACTTTGGAATGCGGCCGCGATCTGGCGTGCCGAGTCTTTCTCGTCCTGCTCACTGCCGAAGCGGAAGAAGGCTCCTGTGGCATCGTCGACCTGCAGGCGGGCGACCAGTGCGGCCAACCCTTTCTTGTCAGGCAGAGCATCGATATTGGCCAAGACCGGCTGGATGGGTTTGTCCGCCAGTCGATCGGCGAGGTCCGAGTTCATGCAGGCCGCGTAGAAGTCGCCGTACTTGCGCTGTAGCGCGGTCTTAGGATCGTTGGCAGCCCTATTGAGGTCAACCCAGAGGAGGTAGCGGTCGACCTCGCGAAGCTCATTGAAACGGCCCCAGCGAGACTGGTCGCCAGGGATGGGATTGTTCTTGCGCCAATTGCCGCAGGCGTACTCGTAGAAGTCGACGCAGGGGTCGGCCGATTTGTCGATTGCGCTGAGGTCGAAGCTCTGGATCGGTTTCGGCTTGACGGGAGCAGCGCCTGACGGTTGGTCGGCCGGCGCGACGGCGCTCTGAGCGTAAGCAAGACTGCTGCAGAAGAGAAGCACACTCGCAAAGTGGAGAATTCTCATAGATTTGCTCCAGATATGTCCATTGGTGAGAAAAAGGCCCCTCTCTGTGGGCCTCTGAAGAGCCGGCGTACAGGACAGGAAATGCACACGGAGAAAAATATCACGACCGTGGACGGATATGAAATGTTGTGCATGGCGTGCCCGAAACGTGGTGAATCAAGCCTCAAAAAATCTTGAGGCGGATGACCAGGTACTTTTTCGGATCCTTGCGGATGGCACTGATCAGGTCGCTGGCGTTCGTGATCATTTCGTCGGCGTGCTTGTACAGTGCCGGATTCTTTGCTAACTGGCCCAGGGTGCCTTCGCCCTTGTCGACACCTGCGAGAATCGAGTTAAGCCGGGTGATGGTGTCATTCAGCTTCTGGGCAAATTGCGGGTCTTTAGCCATGAGGCCGATGGCGCCCTTGCCCTGGTTAATGCCGGCGAGCAATTGGTTGAGGTTGTCGGTGGACTGCTTCAGGTTGTTGTAGAGGGTTTCATCCTTAAGCAGCTTGCCCATCGTGCCGTGGCCTTCGTCGAGTTGCTGGGCGACACGCTGCAGACGCCCGACGGTATCGTTGGCGCGGTTGTAGAGCGTGTCATCTGCGACGAGCTTGCCGATGGAGCCCTTGCCGTTGCTGAGTCCATCGACCAGGGCCTGAATCTGGTTTACGGCGAGCAGAGCCTTGTTGTACAGCGTGGGATCGTTAATGAGCTGGCCGATGGAGCCCTTTCCGCTGTTGAGCGAATCGGCGAGGTTATCGACCTTGGCGAGAATGGTGTTGAACTGCTCGATGGTTCCCTGGCTGGACTTGATCACGTCCGACAGGTTGGGAGTCTCACTAGTCTTGAGTTCAGTGCCACTCTGGAAAGGAGGCCCGGTCGCAAATTTGCTGTCGATGTTGACGACCGTATCGCCCAGCACGCCGACGGTTTCCAGGCTGCTCTTCGAGTCGGTGTGAAGGGCAGGCGCGAATTGCTTCCCGACCCTCATCGTTACCTCGACCGGGGTGAGCTTGCGCTGGGGCACGATCTGAATGCTCTTGACGTTACCGATGGTGACGCCTTCAAGGTTGACCGGCGCCCCGGTCTTGAGGCCCGCCGAGTTCTCAAAATAAGAGATGATCGTAATCTTTCCCGTCAAAAAGCCGCCCGTGCTGCCAGATATCAGGAAGATGAGCGCGGTAAGCGTGGAGAGGGCTACGATGACCAGCACGCCGACCTTTAGTTGAGACCACTGGACCTGCTGCTGGCTGGGCAAGCTTCCCTCGGGACACGATCTTGGTTAAACGAACAATTGCTCTGGCTGTGAGCATACCAAAACAGGCCTTGCGGCTTCGCATCAACTCGCATGTTGGATGCCCGGTCAACACCGTCTGTTGCCGAAAGTAGCCGGCTGATCGCCACAGCTACCGAACACTGTTTCGTTTTGGGAGCGCGCAATTAACTTTCTTGCAATCAATTTTCTAGATGAACCGCAGCTATGGCGCTCGTAGTGCTGTGAGTCAGCGACAGGGAGATGTGGCGAACTCCCAGTTGGGCGGCAATCTCGCGCGCGCGTCCGGTGAAGTGCAGGTTGGGGCGCTGACCAGGCTCTCGCCGGACTTCGAGTTCTTTCCAGGCAATGCCGTATTGAATGCCGGTGCCGAGGGCCTTGGCTCCCGCTTCCTTGGCCGCGAACCGCGCTGCAAAGCTCTCTGCGCTGTTCTTCTTGCGCTGGCAGTAAGCGATCTCCTCGGCCGTAAAGACACGGGTCAGGAAGCGGGTTCCATAGCGGGCAATGGACCGCGCGATACGTTCGATTTCAACGATGTCGATGCCGGTTCCGACGAGCATGAAGGCAACTTAAATCATTTCGACGGCAAGCGTAAGCGAAAAGCGGCGGCGGCACATTCTGAGAGATTCTTAACGCCGCAGAAGTCCCATCGCCGGACAGTTAACGGATCGACCGCGCAATCCGATCAAACAAATGTGCGCAACGGTTACGAATCCGATGTTTCCGACGGTCCCGGCGGCTCCGGTACATCAGACGGATGGATGCTGAGGCTGACGGCGCGAAGCCCGGAGGAGCCGGAAAAAACGGTGCGCGTCTTGACCGGGGCCTTGTTAGCCTGCGGCGGTTGGGTGCTGACGCGAACGCAGGAGAAGGGGATCGCGGCATTGGATTTTGAATTTGCCCGTGCTGCCTGTGTGGAGATCTATGCGGTGCTCATTGGCTGCGGCCTGGAACTGAGCCGCGACTCGCACCTGCGCATGGCCGAGCTGTGCCATTGCACCAAAAACCTGATCGAGAGCAAGGCATTTGATATTGCGCGTGTGGACCTGATCGTTTATCGCAACGGCGCGAAGCGTTCTCAGGGCGAATCCGAAACGTTGCTGCCGGGCTGATGAGGTTCGGCTCAACCGGCTTCGACCAGGCCGTAGCGGCGCTGCCAGGCCTCTCGCAGGCGGGCCCAGACGCGCTTTTTCTCGTCTTCGGTGGCCTCGGCATCCGCATGTTCGATGAAGCGCGAGGACTCCTCCTTCGCCAACTCGAGCAGAACGCGGTCGCGTACCAGGTTGGCGGCGCGGAAATCGGGCAGACCGGCCTGTCGTGTACCGAAAAATTCTCCCGGGCCGCGCAGTTGAAGATCCAGCTCCGCGAGCTCGAAGCCGTTTTGCGTGCGCACCATGGCGGCAAGGCGCTCCTCGGCCTGGGGAGAGACTTTTCCGCCGGTCATGAGAATGCAGTAGGACTTTGCCGCTCCTCGGCCCACGCGACCGCGGAGCTGGTGAAGCTGCGCGAGGCCAAAGCGCTCGGCGTGTTCGATGACCATCACGCTGGCGTTGGAGACATCGACGCCAACTTCGATAACCGTGGTCGAGATCAGGACATCGATGTCGCCGCGCTGGAAGCGCCGCATGATGATCTCCTTTTCATCGGCGTCGAGACGGCCGTGCAGGAGGCCCAGGCGCAGGCCGCTGAGATGGGTGGCGCGCAGGTTCTCGTACATTTCCGTTGCTGACTTTAGCGTGGGCTTCTCGAAGAGAGCGGCGGCTTTCTTCGGAGGGACCTTCCTGCCGGCGGATTTCTTTGCCGATTTCGCCTCTTCGTCGGCATCGGGCGGGGCAAAATCGAGTTCAGGCTGGTCGTCTTTCGGCCCTTCGATCACGGGATAAACGATGTACGCCTGACGTCCCTGTCTGACCTGCTCGCGAAGCAGCTTCCATACGTCTTCGGCGCGCTCGTCAGAGACCTGTTTGGTGACGATAGGTGTGCGCCCCGGGGGAAGCTCGTCCAGCACGCTGAGGTCGAGATCCCCATAAAGCGAGAGCGCGAGGGTGCGCGGAATGGGCGTCGCAGTCATGACCAGAACGTCCGGTTCAGCGGCATTCGGTTTCTTCATAAGGCGGAATCGCTGCAGGACGCCGAATCGGTGCTGCTCGTCGACGACGACCAGGCCCAGGTTCGCAAAATCCACTTTTTCTTCGATCAAAGCATGGGTTCCGATGACCAGGTCAGCCTCGCCGTGGAAGATGCGGCGGCGGGCGAGCTTCTTCTTATCGTCATCGAGCGATCCGGTGAGCAGGACGATGCGATATTTCCGCGTCGATTTCTCAAGCAGCTTGCGGGCGGCGAGGTAATGCTGCGTGGCGAGGATTTCCGTAGGGGCCATGAGCGCGGCCTGGCAGCCGTTTTCTATGACAACGAGCGTGGCCTGCAGCGCCACGATCGTTTTGCCCGAGCCGACATCTCCCTGGAGCAGCCGCCGCATGGGTGATGGCTTGCGCATATCGGAGACGATTTCGCCGAGAGCGCGCTTTTGCGCCGTGGTGGGATGAAAGGGCAGGATCTGCCGGATAGCTTCGCGCACCTTGTCGTTGGTTTCGAAGGCGAAGCCGGCACGTTCCTTCATGCGGCGGCGTTTGAGTTCGAGTCCGCACTCGAGGTAGAAGAGTTCCTCAAAAATAAGGCGCTTGTGGGCGGCCGTTGCCGATGCCTGGAGTTGGGACATGGGCGTTCCGGCCGGCGGAAAGTGCACGGTGCGCAGCGATTCTTCGCGGCTGGGCATGTTGAGGCGCGCGAGCAGGGCGGCAGGCAGCGTTTCCGGTACCTGGCCGCGAAGTTCTTCGAGCAGGTTGTAGATGATGCGGCGAATCCATCGCGAGGCCAGTCGGCTGCCGCTGAGTGATTCGTAGACGGGAGTGATGCGGCCTACTTCGAGCAGGTGGGTTTCGTCGTCGGCGTCTTCGGGCAGAATTTCAAATTGCGGCTGGATCATTTTGAAATTGCGGGTGGAGCGCGAGGGCTCGACCTTGCCGTAGAGGGCGACCATCTGTCCGGGCTTGAATTTACCCTCCAGGTACGTGCCGTGGAACCACATGCACTTCAAAGTGGACAGATTCTGGCCGACGGTCATTTCGAAGATCGGCATCGAGCGAGTGCGGAGCAGAACCGTGCCCCGGACCTCGGCAATGACGCTGGCCATCTCGCCGGGAGTGAGTTCGGTCAATGCGCGCGGATGCAGCCGGTCTTCATACCGGAACGGCAGGTGATAAAGGAGGTCTTCGACGGTGGCGATGCGTTTTTCCGCGAGCGTCTTTGCGATTTGCGGACCGATGCCTTTGACGAACTGAACGGGGGTGTCTAGCTGAACCACACTTGCGATGCTAGCAGGGGACTCGCCGTCCGGGCACATGCGTTTCGCGCGCGTTGAGTTGATGCCGCGCGAAAAGACCTCTATCCCACCAGCGCTCAATATCGGAAAATACGAGCGTGCGTACCCAATATCACTTTCGGGAGTCTCCACGCGGTCTGTGTGCCTGGAATATCCATCGTCTTGTTGAATTGTCGCGCGCGCTGATCCATGAGACCGTACCGCTGTCAGCAATCCGCGAGCTGGACGAGCCATACTGGGCAAACGGGGTCAATCAACGATTGACCTGCCGCGAAATCGTTGGGCATGCCCGCCTGATGCTCGATTGCGATCTTGCCTTTCCGATTATTCTTTCCAGCGACGGGCGCGTCATGGACGGAATGCATCGCGTTTGCAAGGCTCTTTTAGAAGGCCGCAGCGATATCGAAGCTGTGCGTTTTGTTCACGATCCGGAACCTGACTATATCGGGATCGATCCTGACGACCTGCCATATATGGATTGATATCTGCCCATCGTCCATAAGACGTGATGGCGGCTCGGCATTTTCCTCCCTGATAGACTTTGGAGGAATTTGGAGAGACACGGAATGTCCACGGTTGTCAGCCTGGATCGAATTTCAAAAGCCTACGAACAAAAGATTGCAGTAAAGGATTTGAGCCTTCAGATTGACGAAGGCAGCATGTTTGGCCTGCTTGGTCCGAATGGGTCGGGGAAGACTTCGACTATCCGCATGATGATCGGCATCACAATGCCGGATTCGGGCGCGGTGAGCCTCTTCGGCAAGCCCTTCACACGCGACAGCCTCAAGCAGGTGGGCTATCTGCCGGAAGAGCGCGGGCTGTACAAGAAAATGAAAGTGATGGATCAGCTCGTGTTCATGGGCGAGCTGCGCGGTCTCGATCCCGCGGTGGCCGGAAAACGCGCGCACGACTGGTGCGAGCGGATGCAGATACTGGAGGCGATAGGGAAGAAGACCGAAGAGCTCTCCAAGGGCATGCAGCAGAAAATTCAATTCATCGCGACGCTTTTGCACGACCCCGAGCTTGTGATTATGGATGAGCCGTTCTCGGGGCTGGATCCTGTCAACGCAACGCTGTTGCAGGACACGCTGATTGAGCTCAGGAAGGCCGGCAAGGCGATTCTGTTCTCGACGCATCGCATGGACCAGGTAGAGAAGCTGTGCGATGCGATCTGCCTGATCGATCGCGGCCACGCGGTGCTGCAGGGCGGGATGCGCGAGGTGAAGTCGCGGTATGAGCGCAATCATGTGGTGATGAATTTTGAGGGCGACGCTTCGTTTCTCCAGCATCCGGCGATTGCGAGGTACAAAAACTATGCAGGACAGGCGGAGATTGAACTGAAGCCGGGCGCGAATGCGCAGGATCTGCTGCGCGAGGCGATCGGAAAGGCGACGATCACGAAGTTTGAGCTGATGGAGCCCTCGCTTGAGGAGATATTCATCCGCACGGTGGGAGAAAAAGTCGATGCGTAACATCTTGCTGATCGCGAAGCGCGAATACCTGGAACAGGTGCGGGGAAAGGCATTCAAGGTCACAACGATTCTGATCCCCGTGATCTTCGCTGTGGTGATAGCGATCTCGGTGCTGGCGGGGAAGTATTCCGGCTCCGGTAAACACCTCGTGGTCGCGGCAAACAACGTGACGCTGGCTGAAGATGTCCGCGCCCAGCTGCTCAATGACAAGGTCGCGGATCTGAAAGTAGACGTCATTGCTCCCACAGCGGATTCCGACCGACAAGAGTTAGTCGATGAGGTGAGCCAGAAGCAGATCGATGGATTTCTGTGGCTCACTCAGGACGCAATTGGCAGGACGGCAGCCGTCTATGCGGGACGCTCTTCGGGCGATTTCTCGACTGCGTCGCGGCTTGACGACGCAGTGGACCGTGCCATCGTGGAGCAGCAGCTGACCCTCCATCGCGTCACCGCAGATGATGCCGCCAACTTCACCAAAGGCATCAAGATCAAGACCCGCCAGGTGAGGGATGGCAAGGAGGTTGACAGCAGCACCTTCGGCACCTTCATTGCGGCGTATGTCATGGCATTTCTGCTGACTTTTACGGTCATGATGTACGGCATGAACGTGGGACGTTCTGTAATTCAGGAGAAGACTTCGCGAATTTTCGAAGTGATGCTCGCAACGGTTGAGCCAAAGGAAATGCTCGCCGGAAAACTGATCGGAATCGGCGCCGTGGGGCTCACGCAACTGGCTATCTGGGCTCTTGCCGCCGCCATCTTCTTCAGCAGCGCACTGGCGGCTACCCTGATGACGGACGATTTCAAGGTTCAGATTTCCGTTCCTCAAATCGCGCTCTTCGCCGTCTATTTCCTCCTTGGATACGCACTCTACAGCACGCTCTTCGCCGGTCTCGCCGCCACCTGTGAGAGCGAGCAGGAATTGCAACAATATGCTCCCCTGGCAGCTGTGCCCGTTTGGCTCAGCTTCAGCATGATCACCTTCATCATGAGCAACCCCAACTCCTTCTGGTCGGTTGCCGTTTCCCTCTTCCCGCCTTGCGCACCCATTGCCATGTTCCTGCGAATTGCGTCGCAGTTTCCGCCGATCTGGCAGATTGTTCTTTCCCTCGTTCTGCTACTTATATCGGTCTATTTCGTGATCTGGTTCTCATCGCGAATTTACCGCATTGGCATCCTGATGTACGGCAAGCGCGCGACGCTCCCGGAGATACTGCGCTGGCTGCGGTACAGCTAAAGCTGTGGGTGAGGGAGTGCGGTTTTCTTTCGGGCAGCGGGTGGCGCTGGCGGTGGTTCCCAGGCTGACGGCGCTGCTGCTGGCGGCCATCGGCGCGACGCTGCGCTTCGAGGTCATTGCCGAAGAGGGCGCGGTCCCGGAGATGCCACCAACCACAGGCATCTTTTGCTTCTGGCATCGATGCACGCTGCCGTGCGGCTGGTACTTCCGCAAATTTCGCTGCTTTATTCTCATCAGCCGCAGCTTCGATGGCGAGCTCATTGCGCGAACGCTGGGTCTTCTGGGCTACGGCAGCGTCCGGGGGTCGAGCTCGCGCGGCGGGGCCGCAGGATTGCTGGCGCTGCAAGGCTTGATCGAACGCGGCCTGCCCGTGGTCTTCACCGCAGATGGTCCGCGCGGACCGATCTATCAGACAAAAATCGGGCCGGTAAAACTGGCGCAGATGACGGGTCAGGCCATCGGCAGTTTCTATCTGCTCCCTGAGCGCGCATGGGTGATGCGGTCGTGGGACAGGTTTCTCATTCCGAAGCCGTTTTCGCGGGTCGCAGTAAGTTGGGTCAGGAAAGTGGCGGCCCCTCCGGCGGATGCCGATGCGGAAACGCTGGAAGCAACTCGGCAGGAGCTGAACGACGCGCTGGAGCGGGCGCGGTTGAGAGCGGAGCAACATTTCGCGAAGTAAAATCAGCCGAATGCTGGTATCCGATTTCGATTACGAGCTTCCCGAAGAATTGATTGCGCAGGAGCCTCCTGCGGAACGTGCGGGGGCGCGCATGCTCGCGCTCGATCGCAAGACGGGCGCGTGGGACGACCGAATGTTTCGCGATTTTCCCGAGCTTCTGCGCGAGGGCGATCTGCTGGTACTGAACGACAGTCGGGTGATTCCCGCGCGGCTCTTCGCGCATCGCGCCGGCCTTCACACGCAGCCTGGACACCACACCAGCGGGCACCTCCAGATATTGCTCACCGAGCAGCTATCCGAGTGGGAGTGGAGGGTGCTGGCGCGACCGGGGCGTAAGGCCCTTACCGGAGAAACGCTAACCTTCGGCGACGGCGCGCTGCGGGCGGAGATCACGGCGCACGGCGAATTCGGCGAACGCACTGTAAGGTTCGAACCGGTGGCAGATTTCTTCAGCGAGATCGAGAAGCTGGGCCACGTCCCGCTGCCGCCGTACATTCATCGCGCCGACGTGGACAAAGATCGCGAGCGATATCAGACGGTCTACGCGCAGCAGCGCGGATCTGTGGCCGCTCCCACGGCGGGCCTGCATTTCACCCCGGAGATACTGGACCGGATTCGCGCGCGCGGCGTGCGCATCGCATACGTCACGTTGCATGTAGGACTGGGAACATTTCAGCCGGTGCGCGTAGAACGCGTAGAGGAGATTCACTTGCATGCGGAACGCTACACGCTTCCTGAAGCGACCGCAGACGAGCTGAATGCAGCAAGGCGCGAGGGGCGTCGGGTTGTGGCAGCGGGAACCACTACCGTTCGAACACTCGAGCATTGCGCGCTTGCGGGCCCCGAGTTCGTGCCGCATTCGGGCAGCACCAGCATCTTCATCTCGCCCGGATTCGAGTTTCGCGTCGTACAAGCATTGCTGACAAACTTTCATCTGCCGCAGTCGACGCTGCTGATGCTGGTTAGCGCATTCGGCGGGCATGAGCATGTGCTGAGCGCCTATCGCCATGCCGTCGCGGAGAGATACCGGTTCTTCTCCTACGGAGACTGCATGATTTTGCGTTAGATGGCCGTGTTTTCGGCCTGCGCGACGAAGCGGTAGACTCAGACTCGATGTCCTCTACCGCAACCAGGCCGCCCATCTTACTTCTCGACTCAATGTCGTTCATCTTTCGCGCGTATCACGCGATGCAGCGGCAGAGGCCGATGTCTACGCGCACCGGCGTTCCGACAGCGGCGACGTATGTTTTCGTGAACATGATCAACAAGCTGCGCAAGGATTTCGCGCCCGAATACTTTGCCGCGGTCTTCGACATCAGCGGACCGGTATTTCGCGACGAGCGCGCACGAGAGATGAAGCTGCGCAAGTACAACGTGCAGACGCAGACATTCGACGAGGTGGATTACGGCGGGTATAAGGCGAACCGCACGGAGATGCCCCCCGACCTGGCGCAGCAGCTTCCGTATATCCGCCGGGCGCTGGAGGCCTTCCGCATTCCGATTCTGCAGGCGGAAGGCTTCGAGGCCGATGACGTGATCGGCACACTGGCAGCGCAGGCGGCGAAGGCGGGGCATCCGGTGTATGTTGTCTCGAATGACAAGGACATGCTGCAACTGGTGACCGATCAGGTGAAGGTGCTGAATCCGGCGAAGGACAACCTGGTTCTCGATCGCGAGAAAGTGACGGAGACGCTGGGCGTGCCTCCGGAGAGAGTGATCGATGTGATGGCGCTGCGCGGCGACTCGATCGACAACATTCCGGGCGCGCCCGGCATTGGCGATAAAGGATCGGTAGAGCTGATTCAACAATTCGGCAGCCTGGAGGCGGTGTTGGAGCGCGCCGCTGAAGTAAAGCGAAAGACGTATCGCGAATCGCTTGAGAACAATCGCGACACGATCCTGTTGAGCAAGGAGTTGGTGACGATTCACTGCGAGGTTCCGCTGGAACTGAACCTGGAAGAGATGCGCACGCAGGCGCCCGATGTGAACGCCTGCCGCGCGTTGTTCACTGAGCTGGAGTTCACGACACTGCTGAAAGAACTGGCGGCGCCGGAGTTGTCGCGCGCAGTCGAATACGTCACTGAGCCGACCGCAAACGATATCACAGAGTTTGTCAGCGCAGCGCGAGCGAACGGATTTGCATTGGCGGTTACCTCATCGAAGCTCGAAGAAGTGACGGAGCAGGTAAGTGAACAGGAGTCGGAAGCCGTCTTTGAACGTGAACC
>Ga0209040_10000900_pt1 | contig 23167 bp, 21 predicted proteins | sample BogFormECP12_OM3_FD_188240 | JGI IMG/M metagenome (GOLD analysis project Ga0209040, IMG submission 188240) | Bog forest soil microbial communities from Calvert Island, British Columbia, Canada - ECP12_OM3 (SPAdes) (version 2) | ecosystem: Environmental > Aquatic > Freshwater > Wetlands > Bog ... | reverse complement strand
GCCGATCGACTGATGAGCGGACAGCAGCGCCCCGAGGCTGGCATGCACGGTCGACACCATCATCAACGCCCGGTTGTAGGCGACTTGCGACATGTTCAGCCCGCCGTATTCCGACGGGATCTTCATCCCGAAACAACCCAGTTCGGCGAGGCCCTTGACATATTCGTCGGGGATCTGCGCGTCGCGCTCGATGACGCTGCCGTCGACCTTGTCGAGGAATTCCCGCAGTTGGGCTAAGAACTTCCCGGTGCGAGCGGCCTCTTCGTCAGAGGGCCTGGGAAACGGGTGAATGAGCTCAAGCGGGAATCGGCCGAGGAAAAGCTCTTTGGCCAAAGATGGTTTATCCCAACCACTTTCGCGAGATTCCTCAGCTACGGCTCTCGCTTGTTCTTCGCTGATCTGCGCCTGCTGTGCCATCGGACTTCCCTCACTCGAAGTGACTCCTGCGGAGCTTCGGTGTCCAGTGTTCCCCCGAGAGCTCGCCGATACACGCGTTTGTGCAACTAGCGCGCAACCGCCGACGCGGGGATCGGCGCGCGACGCAGGTCGAGCTAGGCGTCGAGTTCGCGGGCCACGGCTTTGACCACGTCGGAGACCCTGCGAGCGGTTTTGCGGTCCGGGTAGCGACCCTTGCGCAGCTCCGGCTGCACGGTGCTCTCCAACAAGGTGATCATGTCCTCGACCATGCCGTGCAGCTCATCAGGGCTGTGCTTGTGTTCAGCCGGGGCCTCCCTGCGCGGGCGGGTGAGGGTGGGCGGCGGGTCAAGCAGTTTGAGGCTCAGTGCCTGCGGTCCGCGGCGCCCGGAGGCGACGCCGAATTCCACGCGCTGCCCTGCCTTGAGGCCTTCGATGCCCGCAGGCAGCGCCGAGGAGCGGACGTAGACGTCCTCGCCGTCCTCCTGGGACAAGAACCCGAATCCCTTGTCAGCGTCGTACCACTTCACCTTGCCAGTCGGCACCGGTCTCACCTGCTTGTCTTACGGATGAATAGAACGAGCAACACAATGAAGCGTCCCGCCTGCGCAGGACGCGATGACGACAGATCCTACTCGGAGGGCCCACGGCCGAGCACCCGGTTTCTCGGTACGCTGGCACTACCCCTGGAGGAGACAATGCGCCTGATCCTGAACGTTATCTGGTTGATTTTCGGCGGCCTGTGGTTGGCCCTCGGTTACCTGCTGGCTGCGCTCGTTTGCTTCCTGCTCATTGTCACCATCCCCTTCGGATTCGCAGCGTTGCGCATCGCATCCTATGCGCTATGGCCGTTCGGGCGGACGATCATAGACAAGCCCGGTGCCGGCAGCGGCGCGCTGATCGGGAACATCATCTGGTTGGTGTTGTTCGGGATCTGGCTTGCGATCGGGCACCTGGTAAGCGCGGTGGCGATGGCGCTGACAATCATCGGTATTCCGCTGGCGCTGGCCAACCTCAAATTGATCCCGGTATCGCTGATGCCGCTGGGCAAGGAAATCGTCCCCGTCGATCAGGCACACCGAGGCGGATCCCTGCCGGTGTACCACTGACCGCCGATACGCTTCTCGGCGCCGACCCTGCGGCCCCAAGCTCAGCCGTCACTCCGGCCCCAAGATCAACTGTGACCCGTTCCTGGACGGCAAAACCGATGTGAATTCGGTCACATAACGGAATTATCACAGCACGGCTACAGCTCGATATCGCAGCCAGTGAGCTGCACAAACAACGAGCCCTCCTGGTGTTTTCCCGGTTCGCGGGAAACGAAACGCCGAAATCGCCATGAAATGACTCCACCGCGATCACCCGCTAGCGTCGTCCGGAGCTTGCCGAGTCTTACTGAGCGGCGGGCCTTCTCGCCTATAGCGCCGAGCTCCATCCGATAGGCGGGGACACACCAACCCGTGGATGGAGGCGGGGGACCCACTGGTCCACCGAAATCGGACCGGAGCCGTCCGCGGCTCCTTGGGGTGAAGCCGTCGCCGTTCCCGTGGGACTCGGCGCGGCCGGGCGACCTCTTCCGCCCGAACCCGACAGCTGACCTCGTGGGCGCATCCAGAGAGGACGTCTTCGGCGTATGAGCGGACGGCATCGTAAGCCCACCACTTCTAACATCAGTGTCGCCAAACTGGCATTCACCGGTGCTGTGCTCGGTGGCGGTGGCATCGCACTCGCGGGCCACGCGTCCGCGGCCACCGACGAGCAATGGGACGCTGTCGCTGGATGCGAGTCCGGCGGCAACTGGGCCATCAACACCGGCAACGGGTACCACGGCGGGCTGCAATTCTCGCAGGGCACCTGGGCGGCGCACGGCGGCGGCGAGTTCGCCCCGTCCGCGAACCAGGCCACTCGCGGCCAGCAGATAGCGGTCGCCGAGCGGGTTCTGGCCACCCAGGGCCGCGGCGCCTGGCCGGTGTGCGGCCACGGACTCGGGGCCGCGACACCGCGCAACGTCCTCGCCAACGCGCCCGCACCGGACGCGCCCCCACCACCGGCGCCGGTCGCGTTCGACGCGCCGATGCCGCCTCCACCGGCCGACCCCCCGCCGCCGGCCGATCCTCCGCCGCCGCCCCCGCCTGCACCCGCCGAGCCGGTCGCCGTCGACCCGCCTCCGCCGCCTCCGCCGGCCGACCCCGCGCCGCCGGCCGAACCGGCACCAGTCGAGCTGGCCGCCCTCGATGCGCCGCCACCGGCAGACGCTCTACCACCGGCAGACGCTCCACCACCGGCAGACGCTCCACCGCCGGCCGAGGAATCGGCACCAGCCGAGCCGGCCGCCCTCGATGCTCCGCCACCGGCAGACGCTCCGCCACCGGCAGACGCTCCGCCACCGGCAGACGCTCCACCACCGGCAGAGGAATCGGCACCAGCCGAGCCGGCCGCCCTCGATGCTCCGCCACCGGCAGACGCTCCGCCACCGGCAGACGCTCCACCGCCGGCCGAGGAATCGGCACCGCCGGCCCCGCCCGCCGACGAACCCTCGGATGTCCACCAGGCCACCACAGTGGCGCATTGGACCTTCGCCGACGATCCGGCCCCGGGCCTGCCGACAGTTCCAGGGCTGCCCACCGATCCTGCTGCCGCGGGCTCCGCGATACACGACCTTCAGGTGCCCCCGCAGCTCGCACCCTTGCTCGATCCGGCGAACCTGCCCAATACCAGCAAAGGACTGCCCGTCGCGCCGCCGCAAAACATGGACCCGAGCTACGTGAAAGACCTGCTCAAAGCCATCCAGTCACAAAACGTGAGCGGTAACCCGGCCCTGTCCTCGCTCGCCTGACCGGCGCAAGCAACCCCGCGAACTGCGCGGGGTGGGAACATCGTCCGCCTAGCGGTTGATCTCCGTGACGGGATGCACGTACGGCAGCTCGTCGGCGGGCAGCGGGAAGACGACGTCGCCGTAGGGAGACAGGGCGCCCACCCGATCGGTCGCCAGTTCGCTCACCGCGTGGTCGTCTGGGTTGTTTGTCGGCCAGCCCCTGTCGACATAACGGGTCTTCTGCGCCTTCTTGCCAGCGTTGTCAGCCACGGGACCCATTCTGACAGGTCCTGCCCGCTCTTGACGGCTGGGCTCTCCGATTCGTCTCACGCCGTCGCCTCGGAAGTCCCACTCGCCGGGCTGCTTTACGCTGGTCAGCAATGACCGAACACACCCCGGGCATCCCGCTGGGGTCCTGGCTGGCCGACTTGCCCGACGAGCGGCTGATCCGCCTGCTGGAACTACGACCCGACCTTGCCCAGCCACCGCCGGGCAGCATCGCGGCCCTTGCCGCCCGCGCCCAGGCCCGGCAGTCGCTCAAGGCCGCCAGCGACGAACTGGACTTCTTGCGGCTGGCGGTGATCGACGCGCTGCTGGTTCTGCACGCGGATACCGCGCCGGTAACCGTTGCCAAGTTGCTGGCACTGATCGGCGGTCGTGCGCCCGAATCCGAGGTGCTCGACGCCCTCGATGAACTCAGAGAACGCGCCCTGGTGTGGGGTGACACCGAATTACGAGCGGCCCCCGATGCCGGTGCCGGTCTGCCCTGGCATCCGGGGCAGGTGACCCTGGAAGACGCCTCGCAGAGCGGTGATCAGATTGCCGAGCTGATCGACGGCCTCGACGGCGCACAGCGGGAAGTGCTGGACAAGCTGCTGGAAGGGTCGCCGCTGGGACGCACTCGCGACGCCGCGCCCGGGGCTCCCGCGGATCGCCCGGTGCCACAGCTGCTCGCGATGGGACTACTGCGGCGAATCGACGCCGACACGGTGATCCTGCCGCGCCACGTCGGGCAGGTGCTGCGCGGCGAGGAACCCGGACCCGCGCAACTGGCCGCGCCGGATCCGGTGGTCGCCACCACCACGTCCGCCGACGCCGACGCCGCAGCCGCAGGCGCAGTCATCGACCTGCTGCGCGAGCTCGATGTGCTGCTCGAAACACTCGGCGCGACACCGATTTCCGAGCTGCGCAGCGGCGGCTTAGGAGTGCGTGAGGTCAGGCGGCTGGCGAAGATCACCGGTATCGACGAGGCCCGACTGGGTTTGATCCTCGAGCTGGCCGCCGCGGCGGGCCTGATCGCCAGCGGCCTACCCGATCCGCAACCGGCCGGCGGAGAGCCACCCTACTGGGCGCCGACGGCGGCCGCCGACCGGTTTACCGAAGCCTCCCCCGCCGACCGCTGGCACCTGCTGGCCACTACCTGGCTTGATCTAGCGGCCCGTCCGGCGTTGATCGGGACCCGCGGGCCCGACGCCAAACCGTATGCCGCGCTGTCGGATTCGCTGTACTCGACGGCAGCCCCGCTGGACCGGCGGCTGCTGCTGGGCATGCTGGCCAAGCTGCCGCCCGGTGCAGGAGTGGACAAGACCACAGCGTCGGCAGCGCTGATCTGGCGGCGGCCGCGCTGGGCCAAGCGACTACAGCCGGACCTGGTGGCGGACCTGCTAGAAGAGGCACACCTGCTCGGCCTGGTGGGCCGCGGAGCGATCAGCACGCCCGGCCGCGCGTTGGTTGACGGCGGCTTAAAAGACGGAGACGCCGACGTCGTCGACGCGATGGCACATGCCTTGCCCGCGCCGATCGACCACTTCCTGGTGCAGGCCGACCTGACGGTCGTGGTGCCCGGGCCGCTCGAACGTTATCTCACCGAGGAGCTGGCCGCGGTGGCCACCGTCGAGTCCGCGGGTACGGCGATGGTGTACCGCGTCAGCGAGCCGTCCATCCGGCACGCGTTGGATATCGGCAAAACCGCTGACGCATTGCACTCGCTGTTCGACAAGCACTCCAAAACGCCTGTGCCGCAAGGGCTGACTTACCTCATCGACGACGTCGCACGCCGGCACGGGCAACTGAGGATCGGCATGGCCGCATCGTTCGTGCGATGCGAAGACCCAACGCTGCTCGCCCAGGCGGTGGCCTCCGCCAAAGCCCAAGCGCTGGGCCTGCGGGTGTTGGCGCCGACGGTGGCGATATCCCAGGCGCCGATCAGCGAAGTGCTCGCAGCCTTGCAGGACGCCGGTTTCGCACCGGCCGCCGAGGACTCCACCGGCAACATCGTCGACATCCGGGCCCGCGGCGCGCGGGTGCCGGCACCTCAGCGCCGTCGGCCGCACCGGCCCATACCGCGCCCGAGCGGCGAAAGCCTGAGCGGGGTTGTCGCGGTACTCCGCAAGGTGACCACCGTGCCCTTCGGCAGTGTCCGCATTGACCCGGCGGTGGCCATGTCGCTGCTGCAGCGCGCCGCCCAGCGGCAAGACACCGTGGTCATCGGCTACGTCGATGCCGCCGGCGTGGCCACTCAGCGGGTGGTGTCGCCGATCACGGTGACCGGCGGGCAGCTGGTGGCGTTTGATTCCGCCTCCGGCCGCGCACGTGAGTTCGCCATCCACCGCATCACCTCGGTGCTGTCGGTCGACGACGGATAATGGGGTCTATGACGAACAGGAGCGCCGCGAGTGCCTGACGGGCCGTTGATCGTGCAGTCCGACAAGACGGTGCTGCTCGAGGTTGACCATGAGCTGGCCGGCGAGGCGCGCGCGGCGATCGCGCCGTTTGCCGAGCTGGAACGCGCACCCGAGCATGTGCACACCTACCGCATCACCCCGCTGGCGCTGTGGAACGCGCGCGCCGCGGGCCACGACGCCGAGCAGGTGGTCGACGCGCTGGTCAGCTACTCCCGTTATGCCGTCCCGCAGCCGCTGCTGGTCGACATCGTCGACACCATGGCTCGCTACGGGCGGCTGCAGTTGGTCAAGAGCCCGGCGCACGGCCTGACGCTGGTCAGCCTGGACCGCGCGGTGCTCGAGGAAGTGTTGCGCCACAAGAAGATCGCGCCGATGCTGGGTGCGCGGATCGACGACGACACCGTCATCGTGCATCCCAGCGAGCGGGGCCGGGTCAAACAGACGCTGCTCAAGATCGGCTGGCCCGCTGAGGATCTGGCCGGATACGTCGACGGCGAGGCACATCCGATCAGCTTGCGGCAGGACGGCTGGCATCTGCGCGACTATCAGGAGATGGCCGCCGAGTCGTTCTGGGCCGGCGGATCAGGCGTGGTGGTCCTGCCGTGCGGAGCGGGCAAGACACTCGTCGGCGCAGCAGCTATGGCGAAAGCCAGTGCGACGACGCTGATTCTGGTCACCAACACCGTCGCCGGCCGCCAGTGGAAACGTGAACTGATCGCCCGCACCTCGCTGACCGAGGAGGAGATCGGCGAATACTCCGGGGAGCGCAAGGAAGTTCGGCCGGTCACCATCGCCACCTATCAAGTCATCACCCGTCGCACCAAGGGCGAGTACCGCCACCTGCAGCTCTTCGACAGCCGCGACTGGGGGTTGATCGTCTACGACGAGGTGCACCTGCTGCCGGCGCCGGTGTTCCGGATGACGGCTGATCTGCAGTCGCGGCGACGGCTGGGGTTGACCGCGACGCTGATCCGCGAGGACGGCCGTGAGGGCGACGTGTTCTCGCTGATCGGGCCGAAACGCTATGACGCGCCGTGGAAGGACATCGAGGCACAAGGCTGGATCGCGCCGGCGGAGTGCATCGAGGTACGGGTCACGCTGACCGACAGCGAACGGATGACGTATGCCACTGCCGAACCCGAGGAGCGCTATCGGCTCTGCTCGACGGCCCATTCGAAGATCGCTGTGGTCAAGTCGATCCTGAGCCGCCACCCCGGTGAGCCGACCTTGGTGATCGGCGCCTACCTCGATCAGCTCGACGAGCTCGGAACCGTGCTGGATGCCCCGGTGATCCAGGGGTCGACCAAGACCGCCGAGCGCGAGGCCCTGTTCGACGCCTTCCGCCGCGGTGAGGTGAACACCCTGGTGGTGTCCAAGGTCGCCAACTTCTCCATCGACCTGCCGGAAGCCGCAGTGGCGGTGCAGGTTTCGGGCACGTTCGGATCACGGCAGGAGGAGGCCCAGCGGCTCGGCCGGTTGCTGCGGCCCAAGGCCGACGGCGGCGGGGCGGTGTTTTATTCGGTGGTTGCCCGCGACAGCCAAGACGCCGAATACGCCGCGCACCGGCAACGATTTCTGGCCGAGCAGGGCTACGGCTACATCATCCGCGACGCCGACGACCTACTGGGCCCGGCGATTTAGGGCGAGCGCTGGAACTAGAGCGACAGGATGGTCGCCGACGACGTACCGGGGGCGCCGTACACCTGCGCCAGGCCGACGCGGGGATTGCCGGGCACCTGACGATCGCCCGCCTCGCCCCGCAGCTGACGCACCAGCTCGTGCACCTGCCGCAGCCCCGATGCGCCGATCGGCTCACCGTTGGCGATCAGCCCGCCGTCGGTGTTGACCGGAATCGAGCCGTGGATCTCGGTGGCGCCGTCGGCCACCAACTTCTCCTGCTCGCCGTCGGCGCACAGCCCCGTCTCGGCCATGTGGATGACCTCGGCACCGGCGTCGGTGTCCTGCAGCTGGGCGATGTCAACGTCTTCGGGCCCGATGCCGGCCGCCTCGTAGGCGGCTTTGGCCGCGTACACCGTGGGCGAAACATCCTCGTCCAACGGCGCGAAGGTGGCGTGCACTTCGTAGGCGCCGTAACGGCGGGTACGGATCTCGGTGGCTCGCACGTAGACCGGTTTGTCGGTGAACTTGTGCGCGATGTCGGCTCGGCACATGACGACCGCCGCCGCACCCTCGTCGGGGGCGCAGAACATGTACTGCGTCAACGGGTAGTTCAGCACCGTCGAGTTGAGGATCTGGTCCTCAGGAATCGGCTTGCGGCGGAACGCATTCGGGTTCAGTGCGCCGTTGCGGAAGTTCTTGGCGGCCACCTTGGCCAGGGTGGCCTGGGAGATATTGTGGTCGTGTAGGTACTTGTTGGCCTTCATTCCGAAGAATTTGGTGGTGACGAACTGCCCGTTCTGCGCATACCACTGCGGCAGCGCCAGCTTGGCGGGGTCGTCGGTGAAGGCGCCGCGGGGGTGCTTGTCCAAACCGATGGCGATGCCGATGTCGTACTTGCCCAATCGGATGGTGTCGGCGGTCTGCTGAATAGCGCTGGCCGCGGTGGCACAGGCGTTGAAGACGTTGGTGAAGGTGATGCCGGTCAGCCCGACCAGGCGGGTCACCGCGTCGGGGTTGGACACCTCGTGGCTGCCGCCGAAGCCGAATTGGATGTCCTTCCAGTCCACACCGGCGTCGGTCAACGCGAATTGGATGGCCTCGGCACCCATCTCCATCGCGGTTTTCTCGAACCTGCCGAAAGGATGCAGGCCCACGCCGATGATGGCTACTTGGTTGCTCATGTCACTCATGCCGCTGGCTCCTCTTGGGTAGATGGTGGCGACCCGCTTCACCCGGCTCCGCCGCGCTCGCGATCGCCACTAGACCGGCTGGAAGGCGAACGTGACGATCTCGTTGCCGTCAGCGTCGGTGGTAAACGGCACCATGGTGAGCTCTACCTGCTGGCCGAACTTGAGCTTGGCCGGGTCGTTCTCGGTCAGCCGGCCCTCGACTCGGATCACGTCACCGAGCTGGACCAGGCCGACGCCGAACGGCACGAAATCGTCACCGGCCGGGCCGGCGTAGGGAGCTCCGGGCGGGAAGCCCTGGGTGGTCCATGTCACCAAAGTTCCGCTGCGCGGCAACAACAGCTCGCTCATCTCGCCGCCACTGCAGCGTGGACACCGCTGCTGCACTGGGAAGGTGGTGGCGCCGCAGTCGCCGCATCGACTGCCGATCAGCTGCGGGCTGTCATCGGGCCAGGTGGAGATGTCGGGGGCAAGTGCTTTCTGCATCGAGCGATCCTCCAGCGATCATCCGTCCAGCGACCAGAATATTGCTCACTGAACCGTATAACAGCCTTCCGAAAAGTGGAAATCCCATTCTCCCAGCATGCACACGGCAGCCCTGCATTAGGTTGGCGACTATGGCGGTCACGGTGACACTCGAACTCAGATTCAAGCCCGACGAGGTCGCCGCGGGGCGCGAACTCATGGGCTGGGCGCTGCAAGACACCCGCGCGTTCGACGGCAATCTGCAAACCGACGTGCTGGTCGACGAGGATGACGAAGCGCACTGGCTCATCTACGAACTCTGGGACACGGTCGAGCACGACGAGGCCTACCGCAGGTTTCGGGCCGGCGAAGGCAAGCTGACGCAGCTGCCCCCGCTGCTGGCCGCACCTCCGGTCAAGACGCGGTACACCCCCTCCGATATCTAGGACGGCCTAGCTGAGCGCGGGAATCACTTCGCGTTCGAAAAGCTCGATGCCGGAACGGTCATAGGCGGCCTCCGGGAAGTAACAGATCACGTACTCGCAGCCCAAGCCGCGCAGATGTTGCAGCCGCTCGATCACCTGTTCCGTTGTGCCGGTGGCTGAATCCGGTCCGCTGCCGCTGGCTATCATCGCATCGGCCGCCGCTTCCGGGACATAGCCGATCATCCGGTCCCGGATGCGCTGCAGCCGGTCTTTGACATCGGCTTCCGAGGTGCCGAGGGTTGCGTTGACGTTGACCGAGCGCACGATCGCGTCGAAGTCGGTGCCCACGTCGCGGCAATGCCCGGCAAGCACTTCGGATTTGTGCACAAATCCCTCAGACTCGCCAGTGAAGTTGGTGTACTGCGCGTATTTCGCGGCGATGCGCAAGGTCACCTTCTCGCCTCCGCCGGCGATCCACAGCGGAATACCGTCGTCCTGCAAAGGTTTCGGGGCCACGATCGCGCCGTCGACCTGGTAATGCTTGCCGTCCAGGCTGACCTTGCCGTCGCGCCAGGCGTCGCGCATGATCCGCACGCCTTCGTCCAACCGGCCCAACCGCACCCCCGCCGACGGGAACCCGTAACCGTAAGCGCGCCACTCGTGTTCGTACCAGCCGCCGCCGATGCCCATCTGGATGCGGCCACCCGAGATGATGTCGGCGGTGGCCGCGACTTTGGCCAGGTAAACCGGATTGCGATAACTCATCGCCGTGCACATCTGGCCGAGCTTGATGCGCGACGTAGTCGCCGCGTAGGCCGACATCAGCGACCACGCCTCGTGAGTGGCTTCGGCGGTCGGCATCGGCACGGTGTGGAAGTGGTCGTAGACCCACAACGAGTCCCACGCGCCGTCGTCGGCGTGGGCCGCCAGGTCCCGCATCACCGCCCAGTGCTTGGCCGGGTCAATCCCGACCAGATCCACACGCCAACCCTGCGGAATGAAGAGGCCGAATCGCATAGCTTCGGACTCTAGCCCGACGCCGGTTGATCGATTCCAAGGGCGGCCAGCGCTCCGTCGACGGTGGCGCGCCGCAGTTTGTCGTAGGGCGTGTCCGGGAATTGCAGACAGCAGTCCTGCAGGCCGCCGAAGGCGATCACCGCGCGGGTTGACTGCTCTAGCGTGGGACGCCGACCAAAAACCAGCTTCCCCAGCCGGTCGCGCCAGGCAAGCAGTTGATCGATCAGGCCGAGATCGGCGAGGGTCGTCAACTCGGCGACCACCAACACCAGATCGCGGCGGTGCGCAAAGTGATAGTCGAAGTACCCCTCGAGCAATTGACGTGGGCTCGCATCGCGTGCGCGTTCGTGGTTGGCAATGAACCGCTCCCCCTCGTCGATCAGCGGTTGCACGATGCTGCGGACCAGGTCCTCCCGGGACGTGAAGTGGTAGTACAGGGCCGGCTTGGTGAGTCCGAGCTTGTCGGCGATGTCCTGCAGGCTGGTGCGTTGCACACCTTGGCTCGCGAACAATTCACGGGCGACGTCCTGAATGCGCTCGCGGGTGTCGGAGCGGGGCCTGCTCACCTGACGAGTTTATCTGACTTACCGATAGGTAAGTGTGCATGATAAACTTACCGATCGTTAAGTAAGCAGGGAGGTGCGTGATGCGAATCCTTATCTCTGGTGCCAGCATCGCCGGGCCGGTGCTCGCCTACTGGCTCACCCGGCACGATTTCGACGTCACCGTGGTCGAACGCGCGCCGACCTTACGCAAAACCGGCGGCCACGCCGTCGATCTGTTCCGGCCGTCGATGGAGATCTCGGCGAAGATGGGCGTCTTGCCGCGCATCGAGGCGCTCGCCACCGGAACAGACACGCTGACGCTGTACCGCAAAGGGCGTCGACCGGCGCGGATCGATCTCACCAAGATCGTCGGCGCCGCGTCTGATCAGCACGTGGAGATCATGCGCGACGATCTCAGCGAGGTCTACTACGAAGCCGGCCGCCAAGACGTCGAGTATCTGTTCGGTGACTCCATCACGGCCATCTCCCCTGACGGCGAGGTGACATTCGAGCACGCTGCGCCCCGCAGATTCGACGTTGTCGTCGGCGCCGACGGGCTGCACTCCAACGTTCGGCGTCTGATCTTCGGCGACGAGGCCGGACTCAGCCGGTTCATCGGGGGGTATCTGGCGGTGGTGTCGGCGCCGAAAGCGCTCTCGGTCGACGGCGAGATGGTCGTGCACTTCGGCGCCGGCCGCCTCGCGGGGATCTACAGCGCAGAGCACCTGGACGACGCGCGTGCATTGTTCATGTTCCGCAGCAAGAACGAACTTCAATACCACCACCGAGATGTCATGCGGCAGAAGGAATTACTGCGCGGCACATTTACTGGAATGGATCCGGAGGTCGACCGCTGGCTGGATGAGCTCGACCGGACGCCGACGTTCTACTTCGACTCGATCACCCAGTTGCAACTCGACACCTGGTCGAGCGGGCGCGTCACGCTGGTCGGCGACGCCGGGTACTGCCCCGGACCCGCGGTGGGTGGCAGCACCAGCCTCGCGGTCGTGGGCGCGTACGTGTTGGCCGGCGAACTGGCCCGCGCACGTGGCGATTACGCGGCGGCCTTCGCAGCCTACGAATCCACGATGCGTGAACCCGTGCTGCGCAGTCGCGCCTTTGCGCGCGGGGCCGCCAAAAGCCTCGTTCCCGGCTCCCGTGCCGCGGCTTGGGCAATGAGCCAGGCCGTCCAGCTGGTCTCGCTGCTGCCCGCGTCGCTCACCCGTGCGGTGGCGAAGTTCAACACCAAGGGCGTGCGGATGCACGACTCGATGCGGGTGCCCGACTACACCGACGTTTGGCAAAATAGCCGGCATGAAACTTGACCTTCTGGGCTCCAAGCACATCCTCTTCCGGCTGTTTTACCGGCTTGGGTTCACGCCCTGGGACGGCCACCCGCTGGCGCAGAGTCTGCGAAACCTGGTCGAAGGCTCAGAAGCTCAAGGCTCCAACGGCTCACCCGCACTCCCGACGGGTGCCGCACTCGAACTCGGTTGCGGTACCGGCGACACCTCCATCTATTTGGCCAAGCAGCGCTGGCAGGTCACGGCCGTGGATTTCGTGCCTGCCGCGCTGGATAAGGCGCGGGCCAAGGCGCGCGTCGACAACGTCGGAGTCAACTTCGTCCACGCTGACGTCAGGCAGTTGCGTCAAGCCGGGATCACCGGCCCGTTGCAGCTGATCGTCGACAACGGCTGCCTGCACAACATGAACGACGACGACCGCGACTCCTACGTCCGCGAAGTCACCGCCGTGGCGGCGCCCGACGCGCGGCTGCTGATCGTCGCGTTCGTTCCCGGCGGACGATTCGGCGTGCGGGGCATCGACCGCGCCGAGATGGAACGACGGTTCGCATCCGGCTGGACATTGCTGTCCGCCGGCGACGAGCAGGAGCTAGACCGCGAGAAGACCCCGACGCGGTACTACCTCTTCCAGCGCGCCGCCTAGCTGAATACCAAGGGCCTGCGGCTGTACGACTCAATGCAGTACAAGGACTACACCGGAGCCGTCGTCAGCTAGCAATCCGCGGCCGCCGAGGAATACCGTGCAGTAGTGGCTTCTCGACACAACTTGTTCCGGGTCTTTTACGCTTTCGGCTTTACTCCGTGGGACGGTCATGCGCATGCGAAAACGCTGCTGGAGCTGATTGAGGGAACGGCTGACACACCCGCATTGCCGCCAGCGGCGGCGCTGGATGTTGGGTGTGGCACCGGAGACTCGTCGGTTTACTTGGCGCAGCACGGTTGGCACGTCACCGCGGTTGACTTCGTCCCGAAGGCGCTCGACAAGGCCCGCGCCAAGGCTCGTGCTGCCGGCGTGCCGATCGACTTCATGCACGCTGACATCACACATCTAAGTCGCGCCGGGATCGATAGAACGTTTCAGTTGATCGTGGACAACGGCTGCCTACACGGCATGAGTGACGGCGACCGTGACCTTTACGTCCAGGAGATCACGGCGGCCGCCGCCCCCGACGCGCGGCTGTTGATCGTCGCCGCCAAACCCGGTGGCCCGGTTGGATTTCTGGGGCTCGACGAGGCGGAGGTCAAGCGACGATTCACGCCCGCATGGACGGTGCTGTCGGCAGCAGCAGAACCCGTGGCGTTTGCTAAAGGGCCAGCCAACCGATACACACCGATCGCGTTTGTCCGCAACCGGTTCGTGGCGAACTGCTATGTGCTGGAGCGCGCCGCTTAGGTCAGCGAGTCCGGCGGCAGGAAGCGGTCGCCGTACTTGGCCGCCAGCTCGCGAGCCCGCGCGACGAAAGCTTCCTTGCCCGTGCCGTGCGCGCCCTCATAGCCGACGATGTACTGCGCACTGCCACCGGTCCACGGCGGGAATCCGATGCCCATGATCGATCCGATGTTGGCGTCGGCGGTGGACGTCAGCACGTTCTCGTCAAGGCACTTCTGGGTTTCCAGCGCCTCGGCGAACAGCATCCGATCGATCATGTCCTGCAGCGGTGGCTCCGACGAGCCCGACTTGAACGTCTCGCGCAGGCCGGGCCACAGCCCGGTGCGCTTGCCGTCGACATACTCGTAGAAGCCGGCACCCTTCAAGCGGCTGGGCCGGCCGATCTCGATCATCTTCTCGACGACGGCCTCGGCCGGGTGCGCCTGGTAGGTGCCGCCGGCGTCCTCGACACCCTTGCGGCTGGCGACCGCGATCTTATGCATCAGCTCCAGGTTGAGCTCGTCGGACAGCTGCAGCGGCGGCGCCGGGTAGCCGGCCTGCGAACCGGCGTGTTCGATGCTTGCGGGCTCCACGCCCTCGCCCAGCATCGCCAGTGCCTCGTTGACGAACGTGCCGATGACGCGGCTGGTGAAGAAGCCGCGGCTGTCGTTGACCACGATCGGGGTCTTGCCGATGGCCAGCGTGTAGTCGAACACGCGGGCCAGCGCCTCGTCAGAAGTCTTCTCGCCCTTGATGATTTCGACCAGAGGCATCTTGTCGACCGGTGAGAAGAAGTGGATACCGATGAAGTCCTCCTGTCGCTTCACGCCGGTCGCCAGACCGGTGATCGGCAGGGTCGAGGTGTTCGAGCCGAGCAGCGCGTTGGGTTCGACGACGTCCTCGATCTCCTCGAACACCTTGTGCTTGAGGTCCTGGTTCTCGAACACCGCCTCGATCACGAAGTCGACGCCCTTGAAGTCGGCGGCGTCGGCGGACGGCGTGATGCGATCCAGCAGCGCCTTACTCTTCTCCTCGGTGGTCTTGCCGCGCTGAAGCGCCTTGGCCTCAAGCTTTTCCGAGTAGTTCTTACCCTTTTCCGCGGCCTCGATGCTGACGTCCTTGAGCACCACGTCGAATCCGGCCTTGGCCGAAACGTAGGCGATGCCCGCGCCCATCATGCCCGCGCCGAGCACACCGATCTTGTTGATCTTGACCGGAGCAATGCCGTCGGGCCGCGAGCCGCCGCCGTTGATGTGCTGCAGGTCGAAGAAGAACGCCTGAATCATGTTCTTGGCGACCTGGCCTGTGACCAGAGAAGTGAAGTAGCGGCTCTCGATGCGGCTGGCCGTATCGAAGTCGACCTGCGCACCCTCCACGGCCGCGTCCAAAATGGCCCGCGGCGCAGGCATCGGCGCACCCTTGAGCCGCTTTTTCAGCAGCGCCGGGAATGACGGCAGGATGCCGGCCAGCGCTGGGCTGGACGGAGTGCCGCCAGGCATCTTGTAGCCCTTGGCATCCCACGGCTGGGTGTGCGAGTCGGGGTTGGCGTTGATCCACGCCTTGGCGGCGGGCACCAGTTCGTCGATCGAGCCGACGAGCTCGTCGACGAGCCCCATCTCCTTGGCCTGGTCCGGCTTGAACCGGGTGCCCTGGGAAAGAATGTTCGTGAATGCGTTCTGGATGCCGAACATCCGCACGGTGCGGGTCACGCCGCCGCCACCCGGCAGCAGGCCCAGCGTCACCTCGGGCAGACCGACAACCAGGCCCTTGACGTCGGCCGCGATCCGGTGGTGACACGCGAGCGCGATCTCCAGGCCGCCGCCGAGTGCGGCACCGTTGATGGCGGCCACCGCCGGCTTGCCGAGTGTCTCCAGCGCCCGCAGGTCACGCTTGACCGCCTCGACGGTGTCGAATGCCTCGCCGGCGTTCTCGGGGCCGAGTTTGATCATGCCCTTGAGATCACCGCCGGCGAAGAAGGTCTTCTTCGCGCTGGTAATGACCACGCCGGTGATCGAATCCTTCTCCGCGACAAGGCGTTCGACGGCCTTGTGCATGGACTCGGCGTAATGCTCGTTCATCACGTTGGCCGACCCGGTCGGGTCGTCCATCGTCAGCGTGACGATGCCGTCGGCGTCCTTATCCCACTGAATCGTGTTCTCGGTCATCATCTTAAACCCTCTCGATGATGGTGGCGACACCCATGCCGCCGCCGATGCACAGGGTGACCAGCGCGCGTCGCGCATTGCGGCGCTCGAGCTCGTCGACCATGGTGCCGGTGATCATGGCGCCAGTAGCGCCCAGCGGGTGGCCCATCGCGATGGCGCCACCGTTGACGTTGAGCTTCTCGTCCGGGATGTTGAGGTCCTTCTGGAACTTCAGCACCACTGACGCGAACGCCTCGTTCAGCTCGAACAGGTCGATGTCGTCGATCGTCAGGCCCGAGCGGTCGAGCACCTTGCGGGTGGCGGGGGTCGGGCCGGTGAGCATGATGACCGGATCTGAGCCGCTGGTGGCGGTGGCCACGATGCGGGCCCGCGGGGTCAGTCCCTGCGACTTGCCCGCGGCTTCGGAGCCGACCAGCACCAGCGCGGCGCCGTCGACGATGCCGGAGCTGTTGCCGCCGGTGTGCACGTGGTTGATCTTCTCGACCCAGTGGTACTTCTGCAGCGCCACGTCGTCGAAGCCGCCCATCTCACCGATGCCGTCGAATGCGGTCTTCAGCTTGCCCAGGCCTTCCGGCGTGGTGTCGGGCCGCATGTGCTCGTCGTGGTCGAGGATGACCAGACCGTTCTGGTCACGCACCGGCACGACCGATTTCGCGAAGTAGCCGCCCGACCAGGCGTCGGCGGCCTTCTCCTGGCTGCGCAGCGCGTAGGCGTCGACGTCCTCGCGGGAGAAGCCTTCGATGGTGGCGATCAGGTCGGCGCCGATACCCTGCGGCACGAAACCGATCTGGTAGTTGGTCTCGGGGTCGGTCGCCCAGGCGCCGCCGTCCGAGCCCATCGGGACACGGCTCATCGACTCGACACCGCCGGCCAGCACCAGGTCGTCCCAGCCGGAGCGCACCTTCTGCGCGGCGGTGTTGACCGCTTCCAGACCCGAGGCACAGAACCGGTTCAGCTGGACACCACCGGTGGTCTCAGGCAGCCCGGCTGCCAGCACCGCGGTCCGGGCGATGTCGCCGCCCTGGTCGCCGACCGGAGAAACCACGCCGAGGATCATGTCGCTGATCAGCGTCTCGTCGAGGTCGGGGAAGCGCCTGCGGAGCTCGTCGACCAGACCGACGACCAGGTTCAGCGGCTTGACCTCGTTCAAGGAACCGTTGCGCTGCTTGCCGCGCGGCGTGCGGATGGCCTCGTAGATGAAGGCTTCTTCGGACATGAGTGATTCCTCTTCAACAAGTGGGTTTCGGATCTGTCCTTGGGACGCTAGTCCTCTGTCGCCCACCCTAACAGGGCGCCCGATCAACCTGTTGGTTGGGCCGGGTCCGTGCGACCGTCACGCTGGAGTGACGTTGGCTGCCGACCGTCACGCTGGCGTGACGCTCGACGAGGCCGACGCATACCCTCAACACCCATGACGGTGTCGCGACTGCAGCCCTATGCGACCACGGTGTTCGCGGAGATGTCGGCGCTGGCCGCCCGGGTTGGAGCGGTGAATCTCGGGCAGGGTTTCCCCGACGAAGACGGGCCGCCGGCCATGCTCAAGGCCGCCCAAGACGCCATCGCCGAGGGCGTCAACCAATATCCGCCGGGAATCGGTGTCACGGCGCTGCGCGAGGCCGTCGCCGCCCAGCGCAGGCGGCACTTCGGCGTCGACTACGACCCGGACACCGAAGTACTGGTGACGGTCGGAGCCACCGAGGGCATCGCGGCGGCGGTGATCGGCCTGGTCGAGCCCAGCTCCGAGGTGATCTTGATCCAGCCCTTCTACGACTCCTACTCCCCGGTGGTCGCGATGGCCGGTGCCCGGCGGGTCATCGTGCCGCTGGTGCCCGACGGACTCGGCTTTGCGCTCGACACCGATGCGCTGCGGCGTGCGGTGACACCACGCACCAAGGCATTGATCGTCAACTCGCCGCACAACCCCACCGGCACGGTACTCGGCGCGACCGAGTTGGCGGCCATCGCACAGGTCGCGGTGGCCGCCGAGTTGCTGGTCATTGCCGACGAGGTCTACGAGCATCTGGTGTATGACGGCCGCCGACACTTACCGCTGGCCAGCTTCGACGGGATGGCCGAGCGCACGATCACCATCTCGAGCGCGGCGAAGATGTTCAACTGCACCGGCTGGAAGATCGGCTGGGCTTGCGGGCCAGCCGAACTCATTCTCGGCGTGCGGGCGGCCAAACAGTACTTGAGTTACGTCGGTGGCGCGCCGTTTCAGCCGGCGGTGGCGGATGCGCTGAACACCGAGGAAGCCTGGGTGGCCGCGCTGCGAACTTCGTTGCAGGACAGACGCGATCGGCTGGCACGTGGATTGACCGAGGTCGGCTTTCGGGTGCATGGCAGCTCGGGCACCTACTTCCTGTGCGCCGATCCGCGTCCGTTGGGTTACGACGACAGCACCGCCTTCTGCGCCGCGCTACCGGAACGAGTCGGGGTGGCCGCGATCCCGATGACGGCGTTTTGTGATCCCGCTGCCGCGGATTACAAGGAGTGGAATCACTTGGTGCGGTTCACCTTCTGCAAGCGCGACGACACGCTCGACGAGGCGATACGGCGACTGGCGCGACTGCGAGACGGGTCGGCTATCTCGGCCGATCCGAACCGGCAGCAGCCATGACCCGCCGTCGCAACCCCTCGGTCGCGGCATAGAGGACCTTCTTGCGGGCCCGGTTGACCAAGAACTCCGGCAGCGGCGCCGACGGCTCCAGGGTGATCTCGAATCGCACCCGCGTCGTGTCTTCCGTTTCGCGCTGCAGGGTGTACTCGACGTGCTGGGCGTGCTGCTGCAGAGTCTTGTCGGCATCCCACACCAGCCAGTCCGGCCCCCAGTGGTATTCGAGCACCTCGGTGTCGACGATGCCGACAATCCTGACCGTGACCTTCACATGGTGCGGGCGACCGTCGGGATAGCTGTCGATGACTTCGGCCCGTTTGTGTACCAGGGACCACGATGGCACCGAGCCGACATCGGCCAGCGCCTCCAGAATCGCCTCCGGCGGCGCGTCGATGACAACCTCTCGCGATGCTTGTACGGCCACTACTAGCAAGTTAGCAACGCAGCGGCCTTCGCGGACCAGGTTGAGCGGCTTACCCTGGGGTATGTGCAGCAGCTGAGTTGGACCGATGACATGATGCTGCGCGCGGAGAGACCAGCGACGCCATTACAGATTCAGATGCTTCTGATCTATGACCCGTCGACCGCCCCGGGCGGCAAGGTGACCTTCAAGGGGATTCTTGACGAGCTCGACGCCCGGCTGCATCTCGCGGACGTCTTTCGGCGGCGGTTGACCGAGCTGCCGGGCGGTTTCCATAGGCCCTATTGGGTAGATGACCCCAGCTTCGATCTTGAGTATCACGTCCGTCATATCGGGTTGCCGCAGCCTGGTGACTGGCGGCAGCTCTGCATCCAGGTTGCGCGACTTCACGCCCGACAGATCGACCTGCGACGTCCGCCGTGGGAGATCACTGTCATCGAGGGACTGAATTCCGTGCCGGGAGTGCCGAGGGGCTCGTTCGCGATGGCGTTGAAGTTGCACCACTGTGCGGTCGACGGCATGGCGAGCGTTGCGATGATCGCGGCAATGCATGACCTTGCCGCTGATAGCCCACGCCCCGCTGGGCCCGATAGTCCCTGGCGACCCGCCCCTCTTCCAACGGCCGCAAACTTACTCTCGCGCACGGCGATTAACGCGGCGCTCCATCCTTTGCGGGCGGGCGCAGTGCTTGCGTCGAGCACTCCCAAGGCAGTCCGCGGTTTAGCCGGCCTGCCGGGGAAGCTGGTCAGCGGTGTCGTGTCCAGGGTTGCCGAGGGTAGCGGGCCGTTGTTTCCACCGAAGACGCGTTTCAACCAATCGGTGTCACCGCACCGGGTCTTCGAGGCCCGGTTTCACGATCTCGCCGATTTCAAGCGGATCAAGGCGAGCGTGCCCTTCACCTTCATCTTGGCCTTGATGGGTCGTCCGTCCATGTCTCTCTCGAGAACTTCAGAGCTCTGGTGCGGCGGCGACCACTCGGTCATCGACTCTAGATCGGCAATGACATCGAGGATCTCCGCCGGGGTCGCCTCGATGACTATCTCGCGGGTTTCGTTGATTGCCATGTTCGGACGATAGCGAGGTCGCCCCGCGGGGAGGGCGTTTTCGACCGCAGACGCGTACCGTCGTCGTCGTGACCGCTGCCCGTGAATACGCGTATACCGTCGGTGACTACCTGCTCGACCGCCTGGTAGAGCTCGGTGTCTCCGAAGTCTTCGGAGTCCCCGGCGACTACAACCTCGAATTCCTTGATCACATCGTCGCCCATCCCGACATTCGGTGGGTCGGGAATGCCAACGAACTCAATGCCGGCTATGCCGCCGACGGATACGGCCGTCTGCGCGGAATGTCAGCTGTGGTAACCACATTCGGAGTCGGCGAGCTCTCGGCGGCCAATGCGATCGCGGGCAGTTACGCCGAGCATGTGCCTGTGGTGCACATCGTCGGCGGACCATCGAAAGACGCGCAGGGCACTCGCCGGGCTCTGCATCATTCGCTGGGCGACGGCGATTTCGAGCATTTCCTCCGGGTAAGCCGGGAAATCACCTGTGCCCAAGCCAATCTCATGCCAGCGACGGCCACCAGGGAAATCGACCGGGTGCTCAGCGAGGTACGGGAGCAGCGGCGGCCCGGATATCTTCTGCTGCCCACCGACGTCGCGCGCTTCGAAACCGAGCGGCCTACCGCACCGTTGCCACGCTATACCGGGGGTACCAGCCCACGGGCCCTTGCTCTGTTTACCGAAGCCGCAGCCGAACTCATCGCAGACCACCGGTTGACCGTGCTGGCCGACCTCTTGGTCCATCGTCTGAATGCCGTCGACAAGCTCGAGGCACTGCTGGCCGCCGACGTGGTACCCCATGCCACGCTGATGTGGGGCAAAAGCCTGGTCGACGAGAGCGCGCCGGAATTCCTGGGTATCTACGCCGGCGCGGCCAGCGCCGAACCGGTGCGCCGGGCGATCGAAGAAGCGCCGGTACTGGTGACCGCGGGAGTCGTGTTCACCGACATGGTGAGCGGCTTTTTCAGCCAGCGCATCGATCCGGCCAAGACCATCGACGTCGCAGCACAGCAGAGCACGGTCGGCAATCAGGTGTTCGCGCCGCTGGAGATGGAGGCCGCGCTGGAAGCGCTGACCTCGATTATGGTTCGCCGTGGGATCACCTCTCCACCGGTCGTATCGACGCCCGACGACCTGTCCGTGGAAACCCTTGACCGCCACGAGCCGCTCAGCCAAAAAGTGTTGTGGGACAGGTTCTGCGAGGCATTGACACCCGGCAATGTGGTGCTTGCGGATCAGGGCACCTCGTTCTACGGCATGGCCACTCACCGCCTTCCCCGCGGCGTGACCTTCATTGGCCAACCGTTATGGGGTTCGATCGGATACACGCTGCCCGCCACACTCGGCGCGGGGCTCGCGCATCGAGATCGCCGTCCGGTGTTGCTGATCGGCGACGGGGCCGCGCAGCTGACGGTTCAGGAACTTGGCACCTTCTCCCGGGAAGGCCTGTCGCCGGTCATCGTGGTGGTCAACAACGACGGCTACACCGTCGAACGGATGATCCACGGAAAAGACGAGCCCTACAACGACATCGTGAGCTGGAGTTGGGCCGAGATTCCCAACGCGCTCGGTGTGACCAACCATCTCACGTTTCGGGCCCAAACCTACGGCGAGCTCGACGACGCCTTCGTCGCGGCGGCTGACCACCGCGACCGGATGGTGCTCATCGAGGCGATCGTGCCGCGCCTGGACGCCCCGGACCTGTTGAACGATCTGGCCCGACCCACATCTCCGGATGGCAGCCCGCGTCGCTGAATTGCCTGCCGCTCAGCCGCGCAACCGACCCCGATCCGCGGTCGATGCGCCGAGCAGCGAGCGCAACGTGCGCCGGCATCGGCCGCAGTCAGCGCCCGCCCCGCACGCCGCGGCGATCTGATTGGTCGTCAATGCCCCTTTGGCGATGGCGTCGGCCACCACCTGGCTGGTGATGCCGTTACACAGGCAGACGAACACCGAGTGGTCCGTTCACTCGTCGATCCGCATCATGTCGAAGAACTTGCCCACAAACACTGGCGGGTAAGCGCCCACCCCGGCCCTGGATATCCACGGGGCCGCGATGTCGGGATGGTCGATCCAGCGCCGCGCGGAATCCTCATCGTCGAGATGCTGCAGGATCATCACCTCGTGCCCGTCGTCGAATGCCCGGAAGATCCACGTCTTTCGGACACCTGCCGCGGCGAACCTGGTCAGCCCCACGCGCACTTCCTGGGTCAGTACGGACACGTCATCGACCGATGCGATCGCGGCGACTACCACGCTGGGAGGTGCCGGGCTCGACGGTGGCGACGCCTCGAACCGCTCGACGATCTCACCGGCGAAGACCGCCGGAATGTCTTCTACGCCAACCGCATCGAACCAGTCGAAGAACACTCGCGACCGCAGTAATTCCACAATCGGCTCTCGGCTGCGCACACGGATCGTCACCAGCACGCGACCGTACTCATGCGTCGACGTGTAGACCAGTACCTGGTGCGCACCGATACCGGCGAGCGCCGATTTGCGGCGTTGAAGTAGCGGCCAGACCCGCTCCGGGTTGGGCACGCGATAGTCCGACGCGAGGACCATCGAATGCGCTTGCGGATCTATCGAGCTCACCGAAGTTGGTCCTTCATCACCTTGCCGGTCGCGTTCAGCGGCAACTCGTTGAGGAACTCAACATACCGCGGGGCTTTGAAACCAGCCATCCGATCGCGGCACCAGGCGATCAAATCCTCCTCGGACACCGATACTTTCGGCACCACAAAGGCCTTACCCACCTGGCCGAGCCGCTGATCGGGAACACCGATCACCGCGACCTGAGCAACCGCGGGGTGTTCCAACATGAAGCCCTCGATCTCAGCCGGGTAGGCGTTGAACCCGCCGACGATGAACATGTCCTTTTTACGCCCATCGATGCGCAGCCGACCGGCCGCATCGAAGTTCCCCAAGTCTCCGGTGTGCAGCCAGCCCTCGTCGTCGATCGCCTTCGCGGTGGCGTCCGGGTCGTCCAGGTAGCCCTGCATCACGCCATAGCCGCGGACCAGCACCTCGCCGTCCTCGGCGATGCGCACCTCAACCCC